>Ga0265316_10002954_pt1 | contig 17402 bp, 13 predicted proteins | sample 4522metaG_FD_202092 | JGI IMG/M metagenome (GOLD analysis project Ga0265316, IMG submission 202092) | Rhizosphere microbial communities from Carex aquatilis grown in University of Washington, Seatle, WA, United States - 4-5-22 metaG | ecosystem: Host-associated > Plants > Roots > Rhizosphere >...
GTGATCTTGGTCACGCCATCGCTGCTGGTCAGGCTTATGGATTGGGCGTCGTTGCACGGCTGATTGCCCAGCGTCACGGTTGTGGCGGACGGAGTCAACCCGGCCAGCGGTCCGTTCTGGGTTACGGCGATCTGGTGGCCCAGGAGGGTGATGTGCGCCACGCGGGCGGAGGATGTGTTGGCCGTAAATGAGAAATTGACGACTCCGGCCGCGACGGTTCCGATAGTGAGCCAGCTTTGGTCGCTCGATGGCGCAAAGATCCCGGTGAGATTCGTTGTAGCGGGGAGCACCGGAAGCAGCGAGTCAGACCCGGCCGGCGCAGACTCGGTCAAGCTGGCTGGGCCGACAAAGGCGTAGGGAATTTCCTTGATGGCGCTGTTGCTGGTATCCGCGATATAGACGTTGCCGGAACCGTCCACCGCCTCTCCGTCGGGCCCACTGAGCCCCGACGACACCAACGTGGTCACCTGCTGCGTCGATGCACTCCATTCCCTGATGGCGTTGTTGAGGTCATCCGCGCCGTAAACGTTGCCGGAGCCGTCCACCGCGACGGTGGCCGAGGTCAGCCCCGACGACACCAGCGTGGTCACCTGCTGCGTCGATGCACTCCACTCCTTGATCGGGTTGTTGCTGCTGGCATACAAGTTGTTGCTGTTGCCATCCACGATGTAAACATTGCCGGAGCTGTCCACCGCCACTCCGGAAGGACCGGACAGCCCCGAGGACACCAGCGTGGTCACCTGCTGCGTCGATGCGCTCCACTCCTTGATCGCGTTGTTGGAGAGATCCGCGATGTAGACGTTGCCCGGGCTGTCTACGGCGACTCCGTAGGGGCGGTACAGCCCCGAGGACACCAGCGTGGTCACCTGCTGCGCCGAAGCACTCCATTCCTTGATGGCGTTGTTGCCGTAATCCGCGATGTAAACGTTGCCGAAGCCATCCACCGCCACTCCGGTAGGAAGGTATACCCCCGAGGACACCAGCGTGGACACCTGCTGCGTCGATGCACTCCACTCCTTGATCGCGTTGTTGTAGGTATCCGCGATGTAAACGTTGCCGGAGCCGTCCACCGCCACTCCGATAGGCCCGTACAGCCCCGTCGACACCAGCGTAGTCACCGCACCTGCCTCGACATAGTTCGTTCCCACCTGCGTCACAGTGACCGTCAGCCCCGCGATGGTCAGCGTACCCGTGCGCGTTCCCGTACCAGTGAACGCGTCATAAGTGAACACGACCACCCCGCTGCCTGTGCCGCTGGCGCTCCCGGGAGAAATGTGCAGGAAGGAATCGTTGGCGGAGGCAGCCCAACCGCCGCTGCAACTGAGTATGACGGAGGAAGCGCCGGCTGCACTGCCAACCAGGAGCGCATTGGCGCCAAGCGCGGGGCCCACGAACACATACGCGGCTCCCTGTGTAGCGTTCCTGTCAAAGGCCCCGATCACCGCCGTCGTACCGCTCAGCGACACGGCAACGCCGAACTGGTCGCTCGCCGCGCCATCGGGAGCGGTCAGTTCCTGCTGTTGGCTCCAGACGCCTCCGTTGCGCGCAAACCCGTATGCGGCTCCCTGGCTGGAGTTCCTGGTCAAAGCCCCGATCACGGCTGTGTCCCCGCTCACCGACACGGAGTAGCCGAACTGGTCGCCAGCCACACCGTCGGAAGCGGTCAACGCCTGCTGCTGGGACCACTCTCCCCCTGAGTTGCTCGTAAACACGTACGCGGCTCCCCGGTAGCTGCTCTTGCAGTCAGCCCCGATTACCACCGTGTTCCCGCTCACCGAGACCGACCAACCGAAAGCGTCGCCCGCCGCGCCGTTGGAAGCGGCCAGTTCCTGCTGCTGGCTCCACGCTCCGCTGCTCCGCACGAAAACATACGCAGCTCCCTGGGAGCCATTCTTGACCGGAGCCCCGACCGCCGCCGTGTCCCCGCCCACCGACACGGAATTGCCGAATAAGTCGCCCGCCGCCCCATCGGAAGCGGTCAGCTCCTGCTGTTGGCTCCATGCCGTGCCGCTGAACACAAACACATACGCGGCGCCCTGGCGCGGCCCATTGATGTTCTTATTGGGAGCACCGATCGCCGTCGTGCCTCCGCTCACCGACACGGAGTTGCCGAAAGCGTCGCCCGCCGCGCCGTCGGAAGCGGTCAGCTCCTGCTGCTGGCTCCATACTCCGCCGGCGCGCACAAACACATACGCGGCGCCCTGGTTGCCGTTCCTGCCGGAAGCCCCGATCACCACCGTGTTCCCGCTCACCGACACGGAGTAGCCGAACTGGTCGAGCGCCGCGCCGTCGGAAGCGGCCAGCTCCTGCTGCTGGCTCCATACTCCAAACCTGCGCACAAACACGTACGCGGCGCCCTGGCTGACATGCGCATTGATGGACTTGCCGGGAGCCCCGATTACCGCCGTGTCGCCGCTCACCGACACGGAGTAGCCGAGGTTGTCGTACTCCACGCCGTCGGAAGCGGTCAGCTTCTGCTGCTGAGTCCAGGTCGGGTCGACCACCAACGGGTACCGGGCATCCTGGTCCTCGACGAGCAACCGGATCTCACCACCCCGCACCTCCATCCGCGATGGAAGAACGCGGCCACGCGCGTCTACGGCCCGCAGGCCGGCGTAACGCAACACGGCACCTGTGGCCGATTCGAAGACCACACCATCCTCGTCTGGCTTTTGGACCGGAGTCAGATCGCCGGTCACGACGAGCGAGATCAGTAATGGCTCACTCTCGCGGTCCGTACCGGGGCGATGGGTGAGAGTAAAGCCCTGCTCCAGGCCTTGCGATCCGTTCACGTACCATTCGGTGAGATCGCCCCGCTGGTACTCCACTCGATTGCCATTCCCCGTCAGCGTAGCGCGCGCGGGATTCCGCAGGCGGTCGCCGTAGCCGTAGCCGGACAGATGGAAGGTCACGCTGCCCTCCGGATGGCGCAGGCGGGCTTCCTGGCCGTCGAACTCCAGAGTCAACCGCTCGGCGGGGTTGACGCCGCGCCAAGTGCCGTGGCCGGAAGCTTCCAGCGAGTAGGCCGCGCGCTCGAAGGCTTGACGCAGCTCTTCGTCGACAGCCACGTTGCGCGGATTGTTGCCGCCCCAGCCGGTGGCCGCGGCGAGTACCAGCAGAAGAACGATGTTTCGATTGCGCATGTTTCTCATCCTCCAGTCCCCATCGATCCCGGCCCGGGGTTTACACCCCGGCCGCCGCCGTTTGCCGCCGTTTGCCAGGCCGCTGCCAGCGAGTCCCACCTTGAGACAACAGGGCCAGCCGGCGACGGCGCCGGGGACGAAATGCTTACTGTCCCGAAGCGAAGAACCCATTGATGTCGAACAGCACGTCTGTCCGGTCCGAAACGTAGATGCTGATGGCGCCGGCCGCCCCCGCCGGGACCAGGGCCGCGTTGGCCACCACCAACCCGTCCGGCGAGTTCAGTGTGGAGGCCCACGGCTGCGGCTGCCCCGTCGGCCACGTGGTCAGAAACCCCAATTGGCCTGTCGCGGGCACTACCGTCACGTTGAACGAGTACGCCGCCGCCACCGATGGCACATTGCACACGCTCGACTGCACCGGGAAACTGCGCGACGTGGCCGCCCCCATCGTGGGCGGGCCAAACTGCCCCTGGAAGCCCGCCCACGATCGCGTGTCCGCGACGCGGCACGGCGTCATCGTGTAATAGTCCAAGCCTCCCGTGCCAGCCGCCGCAAAGTAGCCGTTGATGTCGAACAACACATCCGTGGCGTCCGATGCGTAGATGGCGATTTCGCCACTCGTCCCCGCCGGCACCAGGGCTGCGTTGGCCACTACCGCGCCGGCCGGGGAATTCAACGTGGATGCCCACGGCTGCGTTTGCCCCGTCGGCCACGTCGTCAGAAAGCCCAGTTCGGCCGTGCGCGGCACCACGGTCACGTTCAACGAGTAGGCTGCTGCCGTGGCAGGCGCACCGCACAAACCAGCCACCTGGAAGTTGCGCGAGGTTCCGCCCGACAGGTATGGCGGCCCCTGCGACCCACTAAACCCCGCGCCCACCCGCGTGTCCGCCACGCGGCAAGGCGTCAATGGGAAGAAGTGCAAGCCCGCTACCGACGGCGGCGCGAAGTATCCGTTGATGTCGAACAACACGTCCGTGTCGTTCGATGCGTAGATGCTGATGTTGCCGTTGGTCCCCGCCGGCACCAGGGCCGCGTTGGCTACCACCTCCCCCTCCGGCGAGTTCAGCGTGGAGGCTAGCGGCTGCGCTTGCCCCGCCGGCCAAGTTGTCAGAAAGCCCAGAGTGGCCGCACGCGGCACCACCGTAACATTCAGCGAATAGGCCGTGGCATTAGCCGGCACACCGCAGTTGCCGGCCACCGCAAAGCTGCGCGCGACGCCGCCCGCCAGGTACGGCGGCCCCTGCGTTCCCGAAAAGCCGGCGCCGACCCGCGTGTCGGCCACGCGGCAGGGCGTCAGCGAGTAGAACTGCTGTGCCGCGGACACGTTGACTGTGCCGTTGGTAGCGGTGACCGCAACTACCGTGGCAGCCGGGGTGGTCGCAACCACGCCGCTGAACGCCAGCGAGTGGGGCCCGGCGGTGGCATTGGTGGCAATGTGAATCGACAAGTCGGCGATATCGCCGGAGGCAATCGGCGTCTGGTTGATGCCGGTGACGATCAACCGCATGTCGTTGGACTGCACCATGTTGGTCTGAACACCCTTTCCGGCCGCGGTGGCCGCGGCGCCCGCGGTGGGCGTGAGGGTGAAGGTATTCGGGTCGTAGATAAGATCGAACTGTACGCCGGCTATCTGCGCTCCTCCGGTGGCCAGTTGGACGCCGAGAGTGACGGTCTGTCCGGGCGGCGCCTGCACCGTGCCAAGCGTCAACTGCTGCGCGCCGAGTCCGAGCGAGATGCCCAGCAACAGAGCCAGTCGCGTCGATCGAATTATTCGGGGATTCATTAGACGTTCCTCCCGGTTCTGCACCAGGTTATCGGCATTGGCGGCAGACGCCGCGGGGATGGTCGCGGAGCTCATTGCCTTCGCGCCGGTTGGATGCCTTGTCGCGCCGGTCTGGGTCTGGTGCACGCTGGCGCCGAAAACCGGCCTCATGGGACGGTGCACCAACCACTTTCGATACCACGCCGCGAACTTAGCGGCCTACGTCATCAGTATTAAGGATACAGCAAATATGGGACCCGAAGGTGGCAAACCAGCCCCATGGGTGCTTAGCCGGACTGGGGAAGTAGGTTTCCGGCGACCGCTCCCTCACGGTCGCGGCTCGGTAAGGGAGTTTTCGGCGACCGCTCCCTCACGGTCGCGGCTCGGTAAGGGAGTGCCGCGCGTTATGATTGCCTCGGGAGCCGTACATGAGCCTCACAACCGCTATCCGGGCGCCGCGCGGGCGCGCCATGAGCTGCAAGGGCTGGCACCAGGAAGCCGCCTTGCGGATGCTGCAGAATAACCTCGATCCCGAAGTCGCCGAGAATCCGGACGAGCTGATCGTCTACGGCGGGCGGGGCCGCGCGGCGCGCGACTGGCCTTCGTTTCACGCCATCGTGCGCGCGCTCGAATCGCTCGAAAACGACGAGACGCTGATCGTGCAATCGGGCCGGCCGCAGGGCATTTTCCGCACGCACCCCGAGGCGCCGCGCGTGCTCATCGCCAATTCCAACCTGGTGGGACACTGGTCTAACTTCGCCGAGTTTACGCGCCTGGAAAACCTGGGCCTCACCATGTACGGACAGATGACCGCGGGGTCGTGGATCTATATCGGCAGCCAGGGCATCGTGCAGGGCACGTACGAAACCTTCGCCGCGCTGGGACGGAAGCATTTCGGCGGCTCGCTGGCGGGCAAGGTGGTGGTGTCCGGCGGGATGGGCGGCATGGGCGGCGCGCAGCCTCTGGCCGCCACCATGAATGGCGCTTGTTTTTTGGGCATCGAGGTGGACCCGCACCGCATCGCGCGGCGCCTCGAGACCGGCTACTGCGACCGCCTGGCGCGCAACCTGGACGACGCCCTGCGGATTCTCCGCGAGGCCCACATCGCCGGGCAGGCTCTCTCGGTGGCGCTCCAGGGCAACTGCGCCGACGTGCTGCCGGAACTGCTGCGGCGCGGCTTCATCCCCGACGTGCTTACCGACCAGACCAGCGCGCACGACCCGCTGAACGGCTACGTTCCCAACGGCATGTCGCTCGAAGAAGCGCGCCAGCTTCGGACGAGCGATGCGGACGACTACCTGGCGCGCTCGTTCCATGCCATGGGCGTGCACGTGGAGGCCATGCTGGCGCTACAGAAACAGGGCGCGGTGACCTTCGATTACGGCAACAACATCCGCACCCAGGCCACCAAGGCAGGCGTGAAGAACGCCTATGACATCCCCGGCTTCGTTCCCGAGTACATACGGCCGCTGTTTTGCGAAGGCTGCGGGCCGTTCCGCTGGGTGGCGCTGTCGGGCGATCCGGAAGACATCTATCGCACCGACCGGCTGGCGCTGGAGCTATTCCCGGACAACGAGACTCTGGCCCGCTGGATCCCCATGGCGCGCGCGCGCATTCAGTTTCAAGGGCTGCCGGCGCGCATCTGCTGGCTGGGGTACGGCGAGCGCGCAAGGTTCGGCGTGGCTATCAACCGGCTGGTGCGCTCGGGCGAGCTGAAGGCGCCCATCGTCATAGGGCGCGACCACCTGGACGCGGGCTCGGTGGCTTCACCCTACCGCGAGACGGAAGCCATGCGCGACGGCTCCGACGCCATCGCCGATTGGCCGCTGCTCAACGCGCTGGTGAACACGGCGGCGGGCGCTTCGTGGATTTCCATCCACAACGGCGGCGGCGTGGGCATTGGCTATTCGCTGCATGCGGGGATGGTGGTGGTGGCGGATGGCACGGAAGAATCGGAACGGCGCCTGGAGCGCGTGCTCACCAGCGATCCGGGCATGGGCGTGATCCGCCACGCCGACGCGGGCTACGAAGAGGCCGTGCGGTTCGCCCGCGAGCACGGCATCCGGCGGCCCATGGAGCCCTGATGGGCGAACTGGCTGTTTGGAATTGCGCGCAGCTTGTGACGCTGGCCGGGCCGGCGCGCGCGCGCACCGGCGGAGAAATGCGCGAGCTCGGCGCGATTGCCGATGGCGCCATGCTGGTGCGCGACGGGCGCATTCGGGCCACCGGCACGCGCGGCGAGATCGAACGGATGGTCTCGCAGGACGCCGAGATTGTGGACGCGGGCGGCCGCATCGTGCTGCCGGGGTTCGTGGATGCCCACACCCATCCGGTATTCGCGGGCACGCGCGCCGATGAGTTCGAAGAGCGGATCGAAGGCGCCACGTATGCCGAGATCGCGGCGCGCGGCGGCGGCATTCGCAGCACTGTGCGGCGCACGCGCGCGACTGGCGAGGCGGAGCTGCTGGCCACGGCGCGCCGCTACCGCGATTGGTTCCTGCGCGGCGGCACCACCACCATCGAAGCTAAGTCGGGCTATGGACTGTCGGTGGAAGCGGAGATCAAGATACTGCGCGTGATTGGCCAGTTAGCGGCGGACCGGAGCCTGCGCTATGTGCCGACTTTCTTGGGCGCGCACGAAGTTCCCGGCGAGTACCGCGGCCGCATGGATAGCTATATCGAGCTATTAGTGGAAGAAATGATTCCACCAGTGGCTGCGGAACGGCTTGCGGAGTACTGCGACGTTTTCTGTGAGCCCACGGTCTTCCCGGTTGAGAAGGCGCGGGTGATTCTGCAGGCGGCCGGGCGGGCGGGCCTGGGGCTGCGGGTGCACGCCGACCAGTTCAGCGCGGACTACGGCTCGTTGCTGGCGGCGGAACTGGGCGCGGCCACGGCGGACCATTTGGAGTCCACCGGTCCAGCAGGTATGGAGGCATTGCGGAGAGCCAACGTGCAGCCGGTGCTGCTGCCGGCATCGGTGTACGCGATGGGGTCGGCGCACTATCCCGCGGCGCGGCGCATGATCGAGATGGGGCTGGCTGTGGTGCTAGCGACCGACTTCAATCCGGGTTCGTCGCCCACGGCGTCCATGCCCATGGTGCTCTCGCTGGCGGCGACGCAGTTGAAGATGACGGCGGCGGAGGCGATCACCGCGGCCACCATCAACGCGGCTTACAGTTTAGGCCGCGGCCATAATATTGGCTCACTGGAGAACGGGAAGCCGGCTGATTTTGCGATACATGATTGCGGCGACTACCGGGAACTCCCCTATTACTTCGGCCGCGAGCCCGCCACCGCGGTCTATGTCGATGGTACTTGCCGATACAAATTCTTATAGAATTAATGAGCGAATTGGCCTGCTGGATCGTCTAAAGAATATACAAGGATTGATTATGATCGACAGCGCGGAAGCCAAGATGCTCGAATTGCGGGCCAAAACGGACCAGCAACTCGTGTCCTTAATCGACAACCGATTAGACCGCGGGCTGGCTTTCGCACGCGTGCTGGAGAACGACGAGTCCCGCCGGAATTGGGCGTCCATGGAGCACTTCCTGATGCACGCCGAGCGCGCCCTGTCCGACGCCAGCGCCTGGATTCCGCTGCTCACCGCCGCGAAGCACCCGGAACACGGCCGCCTGGCTTTCAAACTGGCCCAACTTCGCGACGTGTTGGACAGAGTCGCGACGCCGCGGGTTCGAGTAAGGGCGGCGAGCTGAGCAAACCGCTCTCCGCGGCGGCATCGGTAATTCGCGGTTCCAATTGCTTCACTCCGTCCGGAGCACTTTCAGAACTTCGTCCCCGTAGTGGTTGATGACCTTGACCGCGATTTTTCCGGTCTTCGGGCGCTCGAATGGGCGGCTGGTGGTGGAGTACAGCGACGCCCAGGCAGCCTCATCCACTTCGGCACGGAGCGCGCGTTTCAGCTTGTCGTAAGGATCGTCGGCGCCGGTGAAGTAGGCGTGGCGGACGAAAAAGCTCTCGCCGTTGTAAGCCGTGTCGAGGAACCAGCAGGCGATGTCATCGGTGGAATGGCTGCGGATTTCCTGCGTAGTGGGGTCGTAAACATCCACGCCGCGCACCTCCACTTCCAGCTTTCCGTCTTTGCGCTGGCGGATCTCCACGTCCGGCTCTCCGAAGGCCATGAACAGGTTGCCGGCGCCGGTCTTCTTCAGAAGTTCCTCGCCCATGAGCAGGTCGGGGTTCATGCGGACGGGTTGCACCGCCAGCTTGCCGTAGCGCTTCACTTCCTCGGACACATGCGGGTCGAACGCGAAACCGCACACCACCAGCAGGTCGTAGCCCACGCCCTGGACGGCTTCCTTGGCGGCTTCCTTGACATCGTCCGGCCCGACGGTGCCGTACTGCGGGCCGCTGGCGACGGCGTTCCTGACGGCGTTGATGAACTTGCTTTCCTCGATGCGGTCCTGGGTCCATTCGGTGCCGAGTGCGAGCTGCTTGCCTTTCTTCTTAGGCTGGGGGACAGGGACGAAGTAACTGCTCAGGCGGCGGGACTCGACGATCTGGTCGGTGATGCCGTCCGAGTCGAAAAAGAAGTGGCGCGTCGGCTCATCAAATGGCGAGTTCAGAATCGGATTCGGAATGATGACTTGGGACATGGGTCAGCGTAAGGGCGCCGCGCGAAAAACCGCGCCGATTATTCTACCGCGTGGCGCGGCGTGGAGCAGCTTGCGGACCATTATCAGTCGATGATAACCTTATGACGATGGGAAGGCCAGATCGGGATACCGGTGCCGAGGTGCTGCTGGATCTCGGCGGCCAGGTATTCGTGGTCGATACAAAGGGCCAATACTGGGTTCGGTTCTCGGTTCGCCGGGTGCCTTCTACGCCCGATCGGCCCCACGGGCTGGACTACTCGTTGACACTGCACGGCCCGGACGGCAACCGCCTGGTTGGATTTGACAACGCTCATGGCGTCCGGGAGTCGCAAGGGCCTGGCGGCAAGAGCCGAGGCCCCGTTGACCACAGGCACCGGATGGAGACCGTCCGACCTTACCGGTTCAAAGACGCGGCTACGTTGGTGGAGGACTTTTGGGTCGAGGTGGACAAACTCTTGAGAGAGAAGGGAGTCGTCTAATGAAGACACTGCGCGTTGGGATTGCCAGTTACGAGCAGATGAAGGCCCGCACGTTGGCCATCGCTCGAGGCGAGTACAAGCCGGCGGCCGGCGAGCCGAAGGTATGGTTCAGGTCGGCTGAGAGCTTTGCGAGGGTCTTATCCGACCGCAATCGCGCCCTGCTGGGGATCATCGCCGAATCCACTCCCGAGTCGCTGGCGCGCCTGGCGGAGCTGACCGGGCGGAAGAAATCGAATCTCTCCCGGACGCTGAAGACGATGGAGCGATACGGCTTCGTCAAACTTAGCCGCGGAGCGCGGGGCTCGGTGATGCCGCGAGTTCCGTACCAGCGGATCTCATTGACGCTGCCGTTGCCGAAACCGGGGCGCGAAGGGAGAGAGGCAGCATGACGGCCAACATGGGGTGAGTAGGCCCGGGGAATCTCACCCCGAGCCTCTCGCAGAACCGTACTTGAACCTCTCGAGGCTGCTACAGTGGGAAGCGTGGACCGTGTTCGCGCGGAAGAGATCGTGGGGCCTGAGTGGGCAGAGTGGTAGGCGCTGAGCCCCGCCGAGCGTTTCCTGGAATCCGCGAAGCTGTGGGAGACCTATCTCGCGCTGGGAGGATCGCTTGAGCCAGAGCCCGATACTCAAAGCCCTTTCTTCGATCCGGCAGAGTGGCGCGAGAACGCTCCTCATGGGCGGACAGGCGTGCGTGTTTTACGGCGCGGCGGAGTTTAGCCGCGATAAGCCGCGATCTGGACCTTCTGATACTGGGGGATGCGGCGAACCTGGCGAACCTGGTGCGCGGGCTCGACGCGCTGGCGGCCGAAGTAGTTGCCGTTCCCCCTTGTGAAGTGCGGCACCTGTTGCGCGGGCACGCGGTCCGCCTACGCTGCCGCCGGGAAGATGTGGCGGGGCTGCGAATCGATTTGATGTCTTCTTTGCGCGGCGTCGCCGGCTTCGAGGAGCTATGGGCCGGCTGGTTGCTGGCAGCGTGGGGGCGAGCGTCGGGCGGTCCAGCCTGAAGGGCGCCGGCTACAGTATAGCTGCGCGCCAGCTACAATAGTGCCGATGAACCGGCTAGAGGAATTGCGATACCGCCGTGCGGCCGCCGAAGAGGGCGGAGGGCCGGAGCGGCGCGCCCGGCAGCACAGGGAAGGCAAGCTCTCCGTGCGCGAGCGCATCGAGATTCTACTCGACGAGAACTCTTTCGAGGAGCTCGATAGGCTGGTCACCCACCGATGCCGCGATTTCGGCATGGGCGACCAGGCCATCCCCGGCGATGGTTTCGTGACCGGGTACGGCCAAATCGACGGCCGCCTGGTCTACGTCTTCGCGCAGGACTTCACCGTGTTCGGCGGGTCGCTTTCCGAAGCCAACGCGCAGAAAATCTGCAAGGTGATGGACCTCGCGCTGAAAACCGGCGCTCCGGTGATCGGCCTCAACGATTCCGGCGGCGCGCGCATTCAGGAAGGCGTGGTGTCGCTGGCCGGCTATGCCGACATCTTCCTGCGCAACACTCTGGCGAGCGGCGTGGTGCCGCAGATTTCCGCGATCATGGGGCCGTGCGCCGGGGGCGCCGTCTACTCCCCCGCCATCACCGATTTCGTGTTCATGGTGGACCGGACCAGCTACATGTTCGTGACCGGTCCCGATGTGATCAAGACCGTCACGCATGAAGACGTGACCAAGGAGGAGTTGGGCGGCGCCATGACGCACAACGCCACTAGCGGAGTGGGCCATTTCACGGCGCACGACGATGCCGAGTGCCTGCGCATGATCCGCGAACTCCTCGGCTACCTGCCGCAGAACAACCGCGAAGACCCGCCGCGCCGCGCGACCAACGATTCGCCGGACCGCGCCGACCCCGCGCTCGACACCATCGTCCCGGCGGAATCCGACCTGCCCTATGACATCAAGGACGTCATCCACCGGGTGGCGGACGATGGCGAGTTTTTCGAAGTGCACGAGCATTGGGCGCGGAACATCGTAATCGGCTTCGCCCACATGGACGGCCGTTCGGTGGGGATTGTGGCCAACCAGCCGGCGTTTCTGGCGGGCTGTCTGGACATCAATTCGTCGGTAAAAGGCGCGCGGTTCGTGCGCTTCTGCGACGCCTTCAACATCCCGATTCTGACGTTCGAAGACGTGCCCGGTTTCCTGCCCGGCACGGGGCAGGAGTTCGGCGGCATCATCCGCCACGGCGCCAAGCTGCTCTACGCCTATTGCGAAGCCACCGTGCCGAAAATCACCGTGATCACGCGCAAGGCGTATGGCGGGGCTTATTGTGTGATGGGCTCGAAGCAGGTGCGCACCGATATCAACCTGGCGTGGCCCACCGCCGAAGTAGCGGTGATGGGCCCCGAGGGCGCGGTGAACATCGTGTACCGCCGCGAGCTGGCAGCGGCCGCCGACACCGATGACATGCGCCGGCAGAAGATCGCGGAGTTCCGCGACCGTTTCGCCAACCCGTTCGTGGCCGCCGAGCGCGGTTACGTGGACGACGTGATTGAGCCGCGCGAAACGCGTGCGCGGGTGATCCGCGCACTACGCATGCTGGAGAATAAGGTGGACACCATGCCGAAAAAGAAGCATGGGAACATTCCGCTGTAAGGGCGGCTCGGCGGCACGTCCGCTCGCCAGCCCCAGGGGCAACCGCCGGCAGGCGGCCTGCTCACTTCAGTTCTCTACCGGCGTACGCTCGGCATGGTCGACCACGATCCTGTCCAACGGCGCCTTTCGTTGCTCCAGCTTCAGTCCGAGTTGATCCTGCAGGGCATCGAATAGCGAAACGCCACTGGGATCGCTGGCTTCGCCTACGCCTGCGCGCGTGTCGTCGCGCCGGTCGGTCAGTGTCCAGGTGAGGCTGAAATCGTAGGCGCCGCGGAGGCCGGTTTGGTCTACGATCGGCAGGTCGAACCAATCGCGCGATACCCAACGGGGAAAGTTCTTGGCCAGATCTTCCATGGTCATCTTCTGGTTCCGGCACGTGAATAGGGTACCCTGCATGCTGCACGTGGACTTGGACGTGCCGCCGGCGGACGCTTCCTGGAGCTTGGGCCCATTCTTCGCCACCACCAGCGCGTAGACCGGCACGGGCGTTTGCTCGTGGTGGATGGCCAGTTTGAATCGCTCGGCCAACAGGTTTTGCAACATCGGCCACAGGGTTTCGCGAGTGGTGTCCGGCCCAAACCTGGCGACGATGTCGAAGCCGTTGTCCAGCCAGCCGGGTCCTGTGACCCGGTCGTTGGGCACCTGGTAAGCGAGGGCCCCGGTGGCTCTCAGCGGCATGTTGTTCATCGTGAGCCTGTCGCCCCTGGCATCCACCGAGGGGCGCTCCCCGGAAGTATTCACCTTGACCGACGCCACCTCAAAAGCCGGTGGGCTGCCGGTGACAGCCTGGCCGAAGGTCACGCCGCAAACGAGCGCACTTAGGGCGGCGGCGACGAATGCTCGTATCATTTTGACATTCTCCTTTTACTCGGAACGAACGATTTCCCCGGGCTGCGGGCGAGGCGGTCGCGGACCGCCTCACGATCGATCTGGAGTGGGCTTCCGTCTTCTCCCGACGGCAGCAGCAAGGCCATTGCGACGGGACGATGTGGATCGAACCCCGGATCCACCCGCCGCAGGGCGGAGAGGGTATCGAACACCAGACCAGCCGTGAACAGAAGGAGTTCCGCGGCGGCGACCTGCATCACGATCAGCAGGCTGCGGATGGGGATATGCACCCGCAGGATGCTGACCGCGGACCGAAGGAAAACTCGAAATGGATGGGGACCACAGTGGCGGGCAGCAAGCCCGGCAGCAGATTCATGAGCACCCGGGCGCCAGTCAGGCCCAGTGCGGCCGCGAACGTGGACAATACGGCGCTTTCCACCATCCACTCCCGAACCAGCCGCGCGCGCGAGGCGCCCAACGCCTGTCGAATGGCCGTTTCGTGACGCCGTTGTTCCGCGCGGGCCAGCAGGATGCCGGTCACATTGGCGCAAGCCACAGCCAGCAGAATGTCGAGCAGCAGTACGCCGATGGTGGTGAGGGTGATGCCGCTCCTCTGGCTGCCGGCAAATCTGGCGAAGGTATTGCCAGCCAGGTACCGATTGCTTGCCGGCCGGCGACCGCCGGATTCTGCGGAGGGCATGCCGCACGTCGGCGCACCACGTGCCGAGCGCGGTCCAACCCCATACGCTCCGGGTGTCCTCCTTGACGCGCCCGACATTGCCGAACTTCCGCAAGGCCGCGAACCGGGCCTCCGCCGGAGACAGGCCGCGGGCGATGTTGTCCTCCGTCTCCATGGCAATGTGATCCGCAATGTCGCGCTCCAGTTCCTGTTCCATGCGGCTGCGCCATTTCATCGATCGCCCTCCTGTCCCGCGGGACGCATGATCCGGGCGATGGCGCCGGCGAATTTCTCCCACTTGCTATTCTCGACGGCGAGTTGTTTCTTCCCTTTGGCCGTGAGGCGGTAGAACTTGGCGCGGCGGTTGTTCTCCGACGTTCCTTCCTCCGCCCGGATCCATCCGCGCCGGATCAAGCGGTGCAGCGCCGGGTACAGCGACCCTTGCTCCACCTGCAGCACGTCGTCGGAGTTCCGCTCGATCGCATGGGCGATGGCATGCCCGTGCGCGGGCCCGAGCAGCAGCGTCCGCAGGACCAGCATGTCCAGCGTGCCCTGCAGGAACTCGACGCGCTCCCGGTCTTCATAAGTAGACATTCTAGGTGAAGGGTATAACGAGTCACCTAGAATGTCAAGGGGAGTTTGCCGATGGTGGTTTATCGTGAGCGCATGCCGGACGCCGGCGCAAGATCCGGGCATTGAGGCTTGGGGCAGCTTGATGTTGGCGCAGCAATTGGCCCTTCAGTTGCACCTGTGAATGCCATGACTCGCCCCGTGAGTTGCGCATGCTTGTCTGCGGGCTTGATCCTATTGGGATTGGCCCAGGCTCAGGACGAATCCGCGGCGGATCGCGCCGCGGCGGCAGCTCTCCAGCGTGTGTCTGGATTGCCGCGCGCCGTGGCGATGCGGCGAATTCCGGCGGAAGACGAGTGGGACCTGGTGGTTGCGCTCGCTTCGGGATATCCTTGCGAACCTGCTCCCCACCCGTGCCCGTGGACCACCAGGGATCGCCTGGGTGTGCTGCTCCAGGACAGGAACCATCCGGACAATGTGCAGACGCTGGCGGTGGAACCCGGTCCAAACGACGATTGCTCGGCACGAATCGAGCACCTCACCGCGGAGGAGCTGGTGCTCTCCTGCACGGCCGAGAAGGGGGGCAACTACGATAATCAGAACTTCGTTTACGATATCCGTGCACGCAAGCTGGTGAGCCATTTTTCGTATCCGCCCTTTTTCGCCGCGCGGACCGTACACGGCCGCAACGGGCCGCAATTCGTGATGGCCGATAACCATCGGCTGTTGCTGGTGGATATCGACGCCGCCACGGGCGAACCGCGCGTCGTGCCCGCGGCGGAAGCGCGGCCGGTGCTGGCGCGGATCCCCATGATGGAAAACAGCTTCGGGGATCCACGGGAACCCCAAGTCCTGCATGTGCCCGCACCGCAGCCCGACCCGGTTGGCGCCTTCGGTCCCGGCGGGCGGTTCCAGCTTGCCAAGGTGAAGAATGGGTATGGATCCGAATACCCCGTGGTGATGGAGGGCCAAAAGGTCTACGCATTGCCGCAGACGGATTTCGAGACGTGGCGGCGGGCCCGGCCGGATGACACCAAGACTCCGCTGCGGCCGGACCCGGCGGAGAGGAACGAGCAGATCGGGCCGCACCAACTGGAAGACGGGCGCCTCTGGTTCGGCAAGACGTTCTATAACAGCGAAGGGCTCACCGGCGTGGGAGGTTTCGGGTACTTCGACACGGCCACCGCGCGGTACCGTCTTATCGCACCGCCGGAGATATACGCATGGTCGGTTTCGGCGATCCTGGTAGAGCCGGCGAGCGTGTGGCTGGCGCTCTACCGCCGCGGCGAGTACGGCAACTATCCCGGCGGCCTGCTGCGCTGGGACCGCAAGGCCGCCCAGGCGCAGCATTGGGACGTGCCGTCAGTGGCCGTGAATATCGCGCGGGCGGGAGAGGCGATCTGGCTGGGCACGGTCGATGGCATCGTCGCTTTGCGGGGAGACCAGGTGGCCAGCTACTTTGTGGACCGGTCGGCGGCCGGCCGATATCGGATCGTGCGCAGGTGACTCAAGACAGGGTTCCGTTGCCTTCGGCGACGAAGCCGATGCGGCGCTTGGGAGAAACGGCCGGCTGTTTCATTTTCTTAATTTCGTCAACCAGGACGCCGATAGTGTTGCCGTGGCTCCGCAGCCCGGTCTCAACCTGTTCGAGCCGGCGCGGAAAGTCCCCGCTGGCGGCCACGAGTTCCCGAAGTCTGACGAATGCCCGGATAATAGTGATGTTCATTTTCACCGCGCGGCTGCTGTTCAGCACGGACGAAAGCATCGCCACGCCGTGCTCGGTGAAGGCGTAGGGCAAGTAGCGCCGTCCGCCGTGGCTCTCACTTGAGGTCACAAATTGTGACCTCAAGGCGGGATCACCACTTGAGGTCACAAATTGTGACCTCAAGATTTCGGCCTCTTCCGCGGTGAGCCGAAACATAAAGTCTTCGGGGAAACGGCTGGGGTTGCGGCGCACGGCTTGATTGAGGACTTTGGTGGACACCTGATACAGTTCGGCCAGGTCGGCATCGATCATGACCTTCTGGCGGCGGACGAGGTAGATTCGGCGCTCGATCAAACTCGCGGGCAGGTTCGCCTGATCGGGGGGAGCGAGCAGTTTCCTGGGCATGTGTGTATGTAAATCAGTGGACGATGCCAGGGAAAAATCGCAACATTCTGTTAGGATTGCGGCTGGGCGAAGCTGAAGCTGCGCATCGACAGGTTGCCGTAGTGGAAGCCCGCGAAGATCGTTTCCACGGGCTCATCGGGATACGCCATACCCAGTGCGACGAAGAGCGGATCGAAATGTTCGGTGGTGGGGACCGACAGCCGGGCGTGCGGCGCGGTGTGGCGATACGCCAGCAGGCTTTCCAGTTGGCGCGATGCCACGGCGCCGGCCACCCAGGCATCGAATTCCGCCGCCCACGAGTCCACCGGGGCGTCCTTGTTCTCCAGGCGCACGCGGCTCAGGTTGTGCACGATTCCGCCGCTGGCGGCCAACAGAAAACCGTCGTCACGTAACGGCCGCAGGGCCCTGCCGAGTTGAAAAAGCTCCTGCGGGGGAAGGAACGGCATCGACACCTCGATCACCGGCGTGGCGGCGTCCGGCCAAGCCAGCTTCAGGGGCGTCCAGGCGCCATGGTCGAGCCCGCGCTCCAGCTCGAATCGCGCCGCCTGTCCGGCCGATTGCAGAAGGTTCAACACTCGCGCGGCCGCCGCCGGACTCCCCGGCGCGGGATACGTCACGCGA
>Ga0265316_10002960_pt1 | contig 17379 bp, 12 predicted proteins | sample 4522metaG_FD_202092 | JGI IMG/M metagenome (GOLD analysis project Ga0265316, IMG submission 202092) | Rhizosphere microbial communities from Carex aquatilis grown in University of Washington, Seatle, WA, United States - 4-5-22 metaG | ecosystem: Host-associated > Plants > Roots > Rhizosphere >...
GCCGGCCGCTATCGATCGCCGAAATCCGCCAGGAGCTGGACGCGTATCTAAAGCCCTACCTCAGAGCTTGACAGTGGTGGGGCAGACGCCCCCGTCTGCGCGCGCCCCCCCCGTCCGCGCTCGCCGTGTGCCTTGGTCTTCGGGCTCTAAACCTTATCCGGAATTGTGAACCCCGGCCGATACCCCCGGTCGGCGTCGCGCAACAGGCGGTTGGCTTCCGCGTCGCCGATTACCTGCTCCTTTTCGGGATCGAAGTTCAACGTCCGCCCCACGCGATACGACACGTTCGCCAAATGCACCAGCGTGGAGGAAATGTGGCCCTCCTCGATGGGCGCGCCCAGGTCTTCCTTCTTCCGGCTGCGCACGCAATCGATGAAATTGGCGAAATGGTTCTCTTTCCCGTGGCCTTCGGGACCGGGCTCCTGGTTGTCGCCCAGCCATGATTTGTACGTCTCGTATTCCTGGATTGCCAGGTAGCCTTTCGGCCCGTAGAACAGGTTCCCGATGGTGCCCGGCTTGCCGCCGACCGGACCGAGCGACGCGGTCCCGCCGGATGGCGCCTTCTTGGCGGCGGTATTCGCGGTGTTCAGCCCGGCGGGCGGCAGCGTGCTCTTGCCCCAGGCGCCGATATCGGCTTCGTGATTGGTGATCCAGTGGCGCACTTCGAACTCCAGCAGGCGCTTGGGGCCGTTGGGCGAGGTGAATTCGAAGGTGCAGGAGAGAACGTTGGGCGTTTCCTGATCGTCGTCGAACATCACGTGCCCGCCCATGGCGGAGACCTTGGTGGGGAAGCGCACGCCCAGGCCCCAGCGCGCGGTGTCCATTTCGTGGATTCCCTGGTTGCCCAGGTCGCCGTTGCCGGTGTCCCAGAACCAGTGCCAATTGTAGTGGAAGCGATTGCGCGAGAAGCCGCGGTTGGGCGCCGGCCCCAGCCAGAGATCGTAATTCACTCCCGCCGGCACGGCTTCTTTCGGTGTGCGGCCGATGGTGGCGCGCCACTTGTAGCAGAGCGCGCGCGACAGATAAACATCGCCCACGAGGCCGTCGCGCAGGTGCTGGAAGGCATCCTTCACCCCGACGCTGGAGCGGCTCTGCGTGCCGTGCTGCACCATGCGGTTGTACTTGGCCGCGGCGGCCACCAGTTGCTTGCCTTCCCACCAGCTATGCGAGCAGGGCTTTTCGATGTAGGCGTCTTTTCCCGCCTGGCAGGCCCAGATCCCCATCAGCGAGTGCCAGTGATTCGGCGCAGCCACCGACACCGCGTCGATGGATTTGTCTTCCAGCAGCTTGCGGACATCGCCAAACGTCTGCGGCTTGGGCATGCCGAGCTTGTCGATGTCCGCGAGGCGCTGGGCGATGACGCTTTCGTCCACGTCGCAGATGGCGGCGATTTCCACTCCGGGAACCCCGTGAAATGTTTTGATGTGGTCGGCCCCGCGGCCGCGCAGGCCGATGACTGCCAGGCGCACGCGGTCGTTCGCTCCCAGTATGTTCCTGGCCTGAAACGCGGCGGCAGCAGCGGCGCCGGTCTTGATGAAATCTCTGCGGTCGATACCCGTCGTCATAACTTCCCTCCTACACAACTTTCAACAACCCTAACAGCGATTCGCGGGAACTCTCCATTTTGTTCCCGTCGGGCCGCCTGTAATGCGTTTCGAGCGACATCGTCCCGGCGTACTTGTCTCTGCGAAGAGCTTCGAACTGCCCCTTGAAATCGATGACGCCCCCGCCCACGGGAGCCCATTCCAGCCTGCCCGTCAGCACATTCTTGCGCGCGTCTTTGATATGCATATGCGGGAACAACCCTTTCACCGCCAGATAGCCATCGGGATACGGGACCTCGCCCAGCATGATCGCGTTGCCGGGATCCCAAACGCCGCGTAGCGCCGGCGAATTGACGTCGCGGAGAATCCGCCCCAATTCCTTGCCGGTGCCGACGTTGCACTCGTGCTCGTTTTCGAGCACCAGCACCATGTCGTTATTCTTCGCCAGGAGAGCGGCCTTCGCCAGGCGGTCGCGCACTTGTGGATAGACTTTCTCGGGATCCGGCGCGCGCCAGTAGCTGAAGATGCGTATCTTGCGTGTGCCGAAGAAGCGCGCCAGCTTGAAGGCCTGGTTGAGGAGCACGTCCGAGTCTTCCTCGGTAAAGCTGCCCACGGCGAAGTCGTGTTTCTCGGACGGCTTGGTCGCCGCGCCGGGCATGTTCCACTTGAAGATGGGCGTGCCGATGTCGCTCACGTGCATACCGCGGTGCGCTATGAGTCCCTTGGCGCGAGACAGATCCGCCTCCGGCAGAATCATCAGATTCTTGCCCCACAGTTCGCGGAGCTCGCACCAATGCAGCCCGTAGCCCGAAATGAACTTCAGCGCTTCGCCGAGATCGGGCGCGACCTCGTCGGTGATGATGCCCAGGTGAAAGCCGTGCGCCGGATCGGGTGTGCCCGCGGCCAGGCCGGACAATGCTCCCACAGCCGCCGCTCCTTTCAGCACGTCGCGTCGTGTCAGCCTCATTTTGCTAATGGCCTCCGAATATGAGTGTATCCCAATGCTCCGCGCGGGATTGTGCCACCGGCATCCTGGCCGATGGCTGCTTCTGGCAGTGGGCCGGCCTTGCGAAGATCGCATTTCCGTGGAACAGAATAGGAATTGAATCCGTTATCCCTGTCAGGTGAGCGCGGCGCGCGGCGGTTATTGTAGCGAGCCTTCGGAGGTTTGCATGGACGTCCAGGACGCGCAACGAGAAGTGCGATCTGTCTACATTGGCGGGTTCTGGGGACAGCTTGTCAGCTCCGGAATTTGGCTGGTATCCGCGGCGCTGGGTACGTGGGTCAGTCCAAGAGCGTCTATCCTGACCGTCGTCATCGGGGGATTCTTCATCTTTCCGCTCACGCATATGCTGCTCGGTTTGTCCCCCCGCCGCCCGTCCGTGAGCACGGAGAATCCGCTCACGAGCCTGGGGATGCAGGCCGCGTTTGTGCTGCCGCTTTCGATGCTGCTTCTTGTGCCGGCAGGTCTCTACCGCTTGCATTGGTTTTTCCCGGCCCTGATGGTCCTTGTGGACGCACACTATTTGCCGTTCGCTACTCTCTACGGGATGCGCATGTTCCTGTTCCTGGCGGGAATCCTGATCGCCGCAGGCGTCGCGATCGCAGTCTATTTTGCGGAAACGTTCAGTCTGGGCGCATGGATCGGCGGACTGGCCCTGTTCGTGTTTGCCTGGATTGGGCGCTCTAGCGCGACGGGCGAAACAGGCACACAGGCGCCGGCCGGCGCCGGACTCCCAAACTGACCCACCACCTTCACGCAGCCCGTGCGCGTCTACTTCGCGATCCTGATCATCACCACGCCGTGGGACGGCACTTCAGCGGTGAACTCGTCTTTGAACGCGCCGCGGTCGGCATGCGCCCACAGGTCCCGCACCTTGTGCGATCCCGCGATCCCGATGTCGCTCCACTTCGCCGTCACTTTGGCCGGCGCTTCGCCCAGGTTGAACAATCCCACCGCGTGGCCGCCATCGGCCAGCGGCCGCGAGAACACCTGGAGTAGCCCGCCCGTGGTGCTGCCCCGTTGCGTCACGCTGACGGATGCGGCCTCTTCCGCGGGGACCGGCGGCGATACGCGCACGGCCTGTTTGCCGAGCTTGTCCTGATTCACCGCGATGGCTTCCTTGTTGGTCAGAATCTCCAGGATGCTGGGCTTCATGTCGCGCAGATCGTTTCCGGCCAGCAGGGGAGAGGCCAGCAGGCACCACAGGCTCATGTGCGTCTGGTACTCCGCGTCCGTCATGCCGCCATTGCCGATTTCCAGCATATCGGGGTCGTTCCAGTGGCCCACCGCCGCGAACTTCTCGCGGCCCACCTGCAGGTTGAAGCCGTTGTTGACCATGGATTGCCACCGGTCGCTGATGTCCCCCGTGGTGCGCCAGGCGTTGCCGCCCACCTTCGCGCCCCACTCGCCGACGTTGTTGTTGCCGTACTGGCAGAGGCTGTAGACAATCTTGCGCCCGCATTTCAGCAGCGCCTCGCCCATCTTGGCGTAGGCCGCTTCCATGGTGATCCGGCCCTTCTCCGGAGTGATGTCGTAAACGTTGCCGGCGCTGCACCAGTCGTACTTCAGGTAGTCGATGCCCCAGGCGGCGTACTGTTTGGCGTCTTGTGCTTCATGGCCATAGCTGCCTTCGTAGCCCGCGCAAGTCTTGGGCCCCGGCGAAGAATAAATACCAAGCTTCAACCCCTTGCTGTGCACGTAGTCGGCCAGCGCCTTCATGTCGGGGAACTTGGAGTTGGTCCGGATCATGCCGTTGGCGTCGCGGTCAAGCTCCCAGGTGTCGTCGATATTGATGTACCCATAGCCGGCGGCTTTCATGCCGTTGCTCGCCATGGCGTCGGCCATTCCGCGCACGTCCTTGTCGGTGACCCTCTCGGCGAACTTGTTCCAGCTATTCCAGCCCATCGGCGGGGCCTTGGCCAAGCCGTTGTAGGGCACCGGCTTGTAGGCAGTCAGCGTCACCCTCGGGGCGGGAGGAGGCAGCGGCTTGGGCGCCTCGCTGGAGACGCGCGTGAACTCCAGTTGCCGGGTGGCGCCCCGCCCGGAAGGCATGGTCAGAGTGAGCTTCTCGCCTGCGAGCACGGCAGTGTAACTGGTGCGGACCGGAGCCCCCGGCGCCGCACCCGCGCGGCCCCCACGCCCCGGACGCTCCGTAACGAGCGTGACCTGGCTGCCGTTGACCGAGCCATCTACGATGGGGATTTCCGCGCCGGTTGGCTGCGCCATATAGCCGCTAACCTTGCCGCCGTCCGCCTTCAACGCCAGCACCATCTTCCGGGCTTCATCCACCGGGGACCATCTGGCTTCCCAGCGGCCCGTCAGACCCTGGGCGCTCGCGGCCGCCACCGAAAGCAGTGCAGCCGCGTACAGTCGTAAGGATTTCATGCGCACATTGACCCTCATTTCTCTTAACAGCCTACTTTAGCGGAAAGCGCCCTCGCGCGGGAAAAGGGGGCTGGCGGGTAACCGCGCGACTCGGGTAGACTCAGACAGCAGTGGGGCGGTCCCCCTGGGCCGGACGTTCCCGTCCGGCTGCCCTACGCGGAGGCGTGGCCAGCAGGCGGACGCGGACATACGCCACAGTCCAGGGGGACCGCCCCACCAAGCACTGCTTTGAAATTGATGAGCAGTCCAAGTCGTTTGCCGACGAACCGCGGATAGGTCAGAAACTTTGGCGGGTGCCCCGGCCGGGAACTTACAGCCCCTTGGCTGCCAGGAACGCGATCAGGTCGATGACGCGGCAGGAGTAGCCCCACTCGTTGTCGTACCAGGCCACGACCTTGAGGAGATCGCCGTCCAGCACCTTGGTCATCTGGCCGTCCACGATCGAGCTGTTGGGGTTGTGCAGCATGTCGCTCGAAACCACCGGGTCTTCGGTGTAGGCCAGGATGCCCTTCATGGGGCCTTCGGCAGCGGCCTTCAACGCGGCGTTCACTTCGGCGGCAGTGGTGGCCTTGGCCAGCAACACCACCAGGTCCACCACCGATACATCCGGCGTGGGAACGCGCATGGAGTAGCCGTCCAGCTTGCCCTTCAACTGCGGCATCACCAGGCCGATCGCCTTGGCGGCGCCGGTGGTGGTGGGGATCATGTTGAGAGCGGCGGCGCGGGCGCGGCGCAGGTCCTTGTGCGGGTAGTCCAGCACCTTCTGATCGTTGGTGTAGCTGTGGATCGTGGTCATCGATCCCTTCACGATGCCGAACGTATCCTGCAGCACCTTCACCACCGGCGCCAGGCAATTGGTGGTGCAGGAGGCGTTGGAGAGGATGTTGTGCTTGGCCGGATCGTACGCGGCGTCGTTCACGCCCAGCACGATGGTGACATCTTCGTTCTTCGCCGGGGCCGAGATGATGACCTTCTTCACCGTGCCGTGCAGGTGCTTGACGGCATCTTTCGCGTCGGTGAAGAAGCCGGTGGACTCCACCACGACCTCCGCGCCCAGCGAACTCCAGTCGATCTGCGCCGGATCTTTGCTGGCGAAGACCTTGATCTTCTTACCGCCGACGGAGATGGAATCCCCCTCCACCGCGACCGTTTCGGGCAGCGTTCCGAGTACCGAATCGTACTTCAGAAGGTGCGCCAGAGTCTTCGTATCGGTAATGTCATTTACCGCAACGAATTCCACATCGTCCCGGTGCAAACCCGCACGGACAACATTCCGGCCAATGCGGCCGAAGCCATTGATACCAACTTTGACTGCCATTTTGTCTCCTATTTGTAAATGAATTGCTGGGAATGTCGGCTTAATACAAAGGATATCAGGAGGTGGGTATCGTGGGCAAGTCGGAGAAAGTAGTCCGAAATTGACGCGGGCGCGCGGGGCCGCCGCGGGCACTACAGGGTTCACCGCAGAGCCGCAGAGACGCAGAGTAAAACCGAGGCAAGGAGGGCCGGCGTGCTTTGGGGCCCTCGGAACGTTTCCGGGGGTTGGCTCGCAGAGAAAGCAGAGAGCGCAGAGGCGCACCTTCCCCGAGGCGCGGCGAGAAGGCGGAGAGCGCAGGATGCCTCCCCTCCCCGTTGTTGTTCTCTGCGTTTCAGCCCCCCTCCGTTGAACCGGGGGACGGCGCCGCAAGCGAGGCGCTCACCCCGAGCGGGCCCCAAACAGGGGTGCACCGCCGCAGTGAAACTCAGAAAAAGAAAAGCCGCCAACGCTCGCGAAAACCCGGGAACGGCTCCCCCTCTGCGCTCTCTGCCATCTCTGCGCGCCAACCACGGGAACGTCCCAAAGCCCGCAAAGCACGCGGGCGCCTCTTTCCCTCGTTTTCTTCTCTGTGTCTCTGCGCCTCTGCGGTGAACTCGTGGGTTTGCGCCGGACCCGGCGCGGGCCCTCTATCGGGGAAGCTGGGGGAGTTGGTCCGGCCGCGAGTTTCGCAGCCTGCGGCCGAAACAGGAGGGCCGCCAGCCACACACCGAGGGCCACAAGGCTGGCGAGGTCCGACCAGTGCTCCACCGCGGTTCCACTCCATACGGCTTCCGCCCGATGCTCACCGGGCGGTATCTGGAACTGGATCAATCCGTTCTCCGCCGTTGGGCCGATTTCCGCCGGATGCCCGTCGAGCGACACCTCCCAGCCGGGATAGTAGGCGATCGACAGGCGCACCGTGCTCGCCGCTCGCGCGGTGACATCCGCCGACCAGGAAAACGGCGTGCGGCCGGTCTGGTGGATCTCGGCAGCGCCGCCAGTCACATGCGCCGCCTCCGGATCGAAGCGGGCCCGGACCTTCACCCACTTGGGCGTGACTTCCGACTGCGCGGTGCTCTCGAAACCGCGCACGGCCATGAGCCGCGGAGTCCAGAACGCCGGGTCGATTTCGCGGTAGGCCCGCGGATGCAGGTGGCTCAGGTTGGGGACGATCAGCAGCGTCAATGCGGCTCCCATGGCGGGCTTTCGCCAACGGCCCAATCCTGCGAGTACGGCCCCCAGCGCCCCCGCCAGCATCGCCAGGCACAGGCCCGCCGCGCCCAGCAACCGCCAGGGCAGCTCCACAAACTGCAGCAGGAGAACGCGGTCCCACAGCCATTCCATCGGCTGCAGCATCACGAGGCAAATCCCGGCCGCAGCCGCGGCAAGGAAGCGCGGCATCCACCGGTCGGCCGGCTTCCAGCGCTTCTCGATCGAGACGCAGGCCACCACCGCCAGCAGCACGTGGCTCCATCCCAGGGCCAGCGACAGGCCGTCATGCGGCCCCGCCACCGATTGGCCATAACCCCACGGCGAGTAGAACAGTTGATACCAGTACACCAGGTGATTGCTGTAGCGCATGCCTCCGCCCAGCACGCGCTCCATCCATACGTAGGGCCGCTCCACCATGGCGGGCAGCCACGCCGTCACCGCCAGCACCAGCCCAAAGGCCACCCCGGCTACCTGCTTCCACCAGAGTTTCCAGCATGCCGCCCTCCACGCCGTGAACGCCACAAAAGCCGCCAGCAGCGGGCTGAATAGCAACGCCGCCGGAAAGGAGCAGAACATCACCGCGGCATAGGCCGCCACACCGAGCAGCCAGTGGCGGCGCTTGCCGCCCTTCGCGTACGCCCCAAAACCGTACAGGGCCAGCGCCATGAAGGGAAAGCTGGTGAACTCCTCCAGGGCGCAGCGCACGAACAAATCCACCGAAAAGTATGGCGCGTACAGGTAAGCCGCCGCCGCCAGCCACCCACCGGATTCACCGAAGTACAGGCGCGCCAGCAGGAAGATCCCGGCGGCCGACGCTACGACCAGCAGCACGGTTGCCGCATTAACAGCCGCCGTGAAGCCGAATCCCGCCAGGTGGCACAGCTCCGCCAGCCAGTAGAACAGGGGCGGGTGAAACACGAAGAGGGGCTGCCCCATCCCCGAGCCGAAGTCCGGCGCCCAACGCGGCACAACCATTCCTCCGGCCAGGTTCTGTTGCACCTCGGCCAGGCGCGTGAAGTAACACATGGCGTCGTGGCCGTACAGCACCTTGTTGGTGACGAGCGGGATCGATACCGGTAGCGCCAGCAGCGCAATGCCGCCGGCCACCAGCCACTCGCGCCGCACGCGCAGTGCGAGGTGCGTTTGCTCCCAGCGCGCCCGCAACCCGCGCCGCTCCGCCACGGCCAGCAAGACCAACAGCAGCACGCCCACCAGGGCCGCGGCCAGCTTCCCGTTCCCCGCTTCGTACCGCATGGCAATGCGGTGATGGCCGGCGCTCACCAGCACCCCCACAAATCCGGGAGAAAGCATGGCCGTCGAAACCGGTGCGCCGTCCAGATAAGCCTTCCAGTTGCGATGCCAGGTCATCTTGAAGAGCGCGAAGCAATTGCGCGCGGCGTCGAATTCGGCCTGGTACACTTCGCCGCTCCGGCGCTCGGAACGGACCACCCCCGCGGGCGGGGCCGGCTGAATGTTCGGCAGGCTCTCGTCGAAGAGCGCGTGCAATAGTTCGGGCGGGGCGTTGCCCTGCCAATCCAGCCACAAGTGGTAGCGCTTGGCCAGCCAGCCGCTGGAGAGCCAGCGGTCGTTGACTTCGAAGAAATTGAAATTGCTGGCCAGGGCTGAGGCGGGCACGTCCACCAGGTCGAAATACCCGCCGCCCGGCGCGTCGAATAATTGGAATTGCCCGATGCGCTCGCGCGGAACCAGGAACCGCGGCGCGCCGGGTGCGGCCGCCGGCTCCAGAACGCTGCCAATGTTAAAGAGACGGTATTCGGCCGGATTCGCGTCGTCAAACCGCACCATGAGGTTGCCTGGCAAAGCCATGGAATCGTACGGGAGCCCGACCGCCGGAACCTGCGCCGCGCTCAGGATGCCGTCCACGGGAACGTCCCCAACCTTGAACGCGGCTCCCCATCCAATCGGCAGCCCGGCATACACGCGGCCTCCGCGCTCCTTGGCCGCTGCGAGGGCGGCGTCCAGGCTGGGCTTCGCCGCGCGGTACGCCGCCAGGTTGGCCTGGCCCTGGCTGGCATTGCCGGCCAGATAGGCTGCCCGCTCGCGCACCATGGGAAACAGCAGGATCGCGGTGGCCGCCACCGCCGCGGCCGCCCGCCAGCGAAGCGCGACGGCGCTCCAAATCTCCGCCAGCGCGATTCCGGCCAGCAGCACCAGGAAAATGTGCGCGCCCCCGATGAGCCGGTAGAGATGGGCGTCCTGGCCCACGCCGAGAGCCACCAGCGCCGGCCCCCAGAACGGCCGTCCGAAATACATCAGCACCCAGAAGCCGGCGCCCATCGCCGCGAACCAGTTGACCCAGTCCCGTTGCCAATAAAGGCGCGCCGCTCCCGCCGCCGCCAGGAGCGTCAGCACCGGCAGCCGTCCGTAGTCCAGTAACTTTCCGCTCCCGAGCCATCCGAGCACCGGGCCCGCCCCGTAGGAACCCCACTTCCACGCCGGATCCCAACCGCTGTGGCTGATGTTGGCGCTATCGCGCAGCAGGGGCGCCAGTTGGAACACCACCGCCGCCAGCGCAGCCGCGCCGATCCAGGCCACCCTCCGCGCGCGCACAGCGAGGCTGGTCTCACCGTCCGGCACTGCCGCCATGAGGCAGCAGCTCAACGCCCCCATGTAGCCGTAAATCAGGGAGGAGAGAAACGTCAGCCCCACGAGCGCGCCCGCCAAGGTGAGCCCGCGGCCTCGCCGCACGGCGCGACAGCCGAATCCCAGCGCCAGCAGCAGAAAATGCGTGGCCACCAGTTGGGGATACAGGCCGCTCCCCGCCCACGTGAAGCTGCCGTAATCGATTCCGGACAGGGAGTTGGTGGAAACCAGCGGGGCGAGGAGAGCCGCCGCCAGCGCCGTCCAGCGCCCCAGCCCCATCAGCCGCGCCGCCGCAAAAAAGCTCAGCGGCAGCAGTACCAGCGCCAGGAACCTCACCCAGACGAAAACCGTCATGAGGCTGACCGACTTGCCCAGCGCAAAATAGACCGCGGCAACCAGCCCGGGCGCAAGCGGCGGAGAGAGGCGCGTTACAGGGTAGCCGAACGACCACTCGGGCGACCAGCAGTCTAGCGGATTCTCACCCCGCTCGACGGCCTGCACCATGCGCTCCACCATCGCGAAGTGGAACACGTTCTCGTTGCGATCCACCCGCGAGATGGACAGCTCCGGCGCTAGCCCCACGGCGCCGGCCGCGACCGACGCGAGCAGGAGCAGACTGGTCACCAGGGCTTCCCGGCTGGGTTTCATGTGATTCGCCAGTATAGCGCCGTTGGCGAAACGGCCACGCGGCGGCACTTCTCCGACATGACGATACGGACCGAGCGCCAGTTTTTGGATGTGTGGACTGCACACTCGCAGCGGGGGTTTTTCGCTTTACCTCAGACAGTTACGACTGCGACTGCGCGCCCGGAAGCCCTGACGAGCCGTTCTATGTCATCCGGGTCGCTTGTGAGAATCGTGGCCTTTTGGCGAAGAGCCACCGTTACCACAACGGCGTCAACAACGTCCGAAGTTCTGGTCATAGCAAGCAGCCGCCCTGCCTGGTGGGCTTCACTCTCGCCAAGCGGAACCACCACGCACCCGGTCAAGAAGCGCCGGAGTTGAACTTGTTGTGGGGACCGGCTGACCTGAGCGACAACGGGCGCTGGAACCAATGGAACCACGCCAAATTCCAGGCGGGCCTTGTGTTCAGCCCAAGTCCGCCGCTCGTTTCTATCGGCTGCCACGAGAACGGCGGCGTCATAGACGACGGCGCTCATGCCGGACGCCGGACCGTCCGCGACGTTCGGAGCCGCGCCCGCACATTGCGGCGGGCCTCCTCCATCTCTTCCGCGGTGAACGTTCCGTGCTGCTTTTCCCACAAGGCGACTGCCACCAGGCCAGCCCGCCTTCGCAGCGCTTCGCGCGCCGCGCTGGTCATCCATGCCGAGACGCTCACCCCGTCGCCGGCGGCCGCCGCAAGGATATTCCGGTGAACGTCAGGGTCTATAGTGATCGCAAGCTTCGGTGATGGATTGCCCCGCGGCATGAAAAGTATCCTACTGCAATATGATACCGCGGCGCTGCGCCATCCCCCCACTCCACTCGCCGGACGCTGCGCCTGCACCGTTGCACTCGTGCTATAAATCGCCTGTTGAGCGAAACCAGCGTCTCATCGCGGGACAGGTTGCGCGCCGCCCTGGAGCACCGCGAACCGGATCGCGTTCCGCTGGATTTTGGAAGCACCACGGTTACCGGCATCCACGTCAGTTGCGTGGCGGCGTTGCGCCATTACTACGGACTGGCCCCGGGACCGGTGAAGGTGCACGAGCCTTTCCAGATGTTGGGCTTAGTGGAGGACGATCTGCGCGCGGCGATGGGGCTCGACGTCAGCGGCGTGTTTCCTCGCAACGTGAAATTCGGAGTCCCTGCCGCGAACTGGAAAGAGTGGAATTTCCGCGGCCTGGTGGTGCTGATGCCTGGCGAATTCCAGACCACCACCGAGCCCAACGGCGACATCCTGGCCTATCCCCAGGGCGACGTGACGGCTGCGCCAAGCGCGCGCATGCCGCTGGGCAGCGCCTTCTTCGACAACATTATCCGGCAGCCGGAGATCGACGACGAAAAGCTCGACCCGGCGGACAACCTGGAAGAGTTCGGCCCGGTTTCCGAGGAAGACCTGGACCATATCGAGCGCTCCGTGCGTGCGGCGGGCGCCGGCGGATACGGTGTGATCGCGGGGTTCGGCGGAACGGGGTTCGGCGACATTGCCAATGTGCCCGCGCCTGGTCTGAAGAACCCCAAAGGCATCCGCGACGTCGCCGAGTGGTACATGTCGACGCGGACGCGGCGCGCCTACATCCACGGCATCTTCGAGCGCCAGTGCGAAATCGGCATCGCCAACCTGGCGCGCATCCACCAGCGCATCGGCGGCGCGGTGGACTGCGCGTATCTCTGCGGGACCGATTTCGGCACGCAGACTTCGGCCTTCTGCTCCGTGGCTACCTTCCACGAGCTGTGGTTCCCCTACTACCAGCGCGTCAACCGCTGGGTGCACGCCAATACCGCCTGGAAATGCTTCAAACATTCCTGCGGCAGCGTGGAGCGGTTCTTCGAGAGCTTTATCGAAGCCGGATTCGACATTGTCAACCCGGTGCAGTGCTCGGCGGCGGGCATGGCGCCGGCCGCGCTCAAGCGGAAATACGGCTCACGGCTGGTATTCTGGGGCGGAGGCGTGGATACTCAAAGGACCCTGCCTTTCGGCGCGCCGCACGAGGTGCGGGAGGAAGTGTTGCGCCGCTGCGAGATTTTCGCGCCCGGCGGTGGCTTCGTGTTCAATGCGATTCACAACCTGCAGGCCGGCACCCCGGTAGAGAACATCGTCGCCATGCTGGATGCCGTGCATGAATTCAACGGAGATGCGCATGCCTGATCTGGAAAAACTGAATGAAGCCGTGATCGAGGGAGACTGGAAAACCGCGGCCGCCGTGACGCACGCCGCCATCGCCGCGGGGGTGGCGCCGCTCGACATCGTGACCGGACACCTGGTGCCTGCCATGGACGAGGTGGGCCGGCGCTTCGAGTGCGAGGAGTACTTCGTGCCTGAGATGCTGCTCTCGGCGCGCGCCATGAAAGCATCCATGGCCATTGTCCGCCCGTTGCTGGCGGCGGCGGGCACTGAGCCGGTGGGCCGCGTGGTGATCGGCACGGTCAAGGGCGATCTGCACGACATCGGCAAGAACCTGGTGGCGGCGATGCTGGAAGGCGGCGGCTTTGAGGTGATCGACCTGGGCGCGGACGTGGCGCCGGAGCGCTTCATCGAAGCGGCCGCCACGCGCAACGCCCACCTGGTGGCGCTCTCGGCGCTGCTCACCGTGACCATGCCGTCGATGAAGACCACCATCGACGCGTTCCAGGCCGCGGGACTGCGTCAGCGGGTGAAGATCATGGTTGGCGGCGCGCCGGTGACGCAACAGTACGCCGACGCCATCGGCGCCGATGGCTATGGCGATAGCGCCGGGAGCGCGGTGGCGTTGGCGCGCAAACTGGTGGCCGCGTGAGCCTGCTGCGCCAGTGGCTGGCCGGCGGCCTGCTGATCGCGGACGGTGCGTGGGGGACCGAGTTGCAGGCGCGCGGTCTCGAACCCGGCGCGGCCCCGGACATCTGGAACCTGACCCATCCCGAGCGCGTGGAAGCGGTGGCGCGCGCCTATGTGGAAGCGGGCAGTCAGGTGATCCTCACCAACACTTTCCGCGCCAACGCCATCGCCATGGAAGGCGACCTGGCAGCCATCAATCGCGCGGGTGTCGCCATCTCGCGGCGGGCGGCGGCGGGCACGGGGACGGGGCAGGCAGGGGCGTTGGAGCCGGGTGCGGACCACGCGGCGGCAGGCACGGGAACGGGCCATGCAGGAGTGTCGGGTGCGGGTGCGGGCCACGCGGCAGCGGGCACTGATACGGGCCCCGCAGGGGCGTCGGGTGCGGGTACGGACCACGCGGCGGCGGGCAGGAGCGCGGGCCACGCAGGGACGGCGAGCTCCGCGGCGCCGGGGCAGGCGGCATCGGGACGAGCGGGGACAGGCTGCGGGGCAGCGGCGGGCTCCGCGGCCACGCCGGCCCGCGTGCTGGTGTTTGCCTCCATCGGTCCTACGGGCAAGATGCTGATGGCGGGCGAGATCGGCGAGGACGAGGTCCGTGGGGCCTTTGACGCGCAAGCCGCGGCGCTCGCCGCCGCGGGCGCGGACGCTTTGCTGATAGAAACAATGAGCGATATCGCGGAGGCGCGCCTGGCCGTGGCTGCGGCCAAGAGCACGGGCCTGCCGGTGATCGTCTCCTTCGCGTTCGACTCGGGCAAAAACAAGGACCGCACCATGATGGGCGCGACGCCCGAGGCCGTGGCCGCGGCAATGGTGGAAGCCGGCGCGGATGCGGTGGGCGCGAACTGCGGCGTCGGGGTGGAGCATGCCGCTCCCATCTGCCGGCGCTTGCGCGCGGCGTGCGATCTGCCCATCTGGATCAAGCCCAACGCGGGCCTGCCGAAGATGGAGGGGACGGCCATCCGGTACGGCATGTCCGCGGAGCTTTTCGCTTCGTACTACGCGGCGCTGCGCGATGCCGGCGCCTCGTTTCTGGGCGGCTGCTGCGGCTCTACCCCGGACTTCATCCGCGCCCTGGTGAGCGCCCGATGCGCCTCAAGCTGATCGCGTGCGAGGTTCTGTTCCGCGAAATGTGCCACGCCTGCGCGCATTCTCGGCACCAGGTGGACCTGGAGTTTCTGCCCAAGGGACTGCACGATCTGGGCGGCAAACCCATGGCGGCGAAGATTCAGGAAGTGGTGGACCGCACGCCGGAAGGCGCGTACCAGGCGATTCTGCTGGGCTACGGGCTCTGCGGCAATGGGCTCGACGGGCTGAGGGCGCGGCATACGCCGCTGGTGCTACCGCGCGCGCACGATTGCATCGCGTTGCTGATGGGCAGCCGCGAACGCTACCAGCAGTACTTCGACGCCAACCCCGGTACGTTCTACCGGTCGACCGGCTGGCTCGAGCGCGGCAAAGGCCTGCAGCAGTTGACTCACAACACCACCGGGTTCGACGAGCCGCTGGAAGCCCTGATCCGCAAATACGGCGAGGACAACGGGCGCTATCTTTACGAGGAAATGACGCGCTACCGCCGGCAGTACGGCAAGCTCACGTTTATCGAGACGGGCCTGGAGGCAGGCGGGAAGTTCGTCGCCGAAGCGGCCGCCGAAGCCAGTGAGAACGGCTGGAGTTTCGAGCGGCTGCCCGGCGACCTGGCGTGGCTCGGGCGCATGGTGGATGGTGGGTGGGCGGATGCCGAGTTCGTGGTCGCCAAGCCCGGCCAGAGCATCGCTGCCAGCTTCGGTCCGGGAGTGGTGAAGGTGCGGCAGCCATGACGGGCAAGGAGCGGATTCTCGCGAAACTGCGCGGCCAACCAACCGATTCGCTACCGCTGATGCCCATCACCATGATGTTCGCGGCCGGCCTGTCCGGCGTGCGCTATGGCAACTACGCGCGCGACCACCGCGTGCTGGCCGATGCGCAGGTAGCCGTGGCGGAGCGCTTCGGCTGCGACCACGTATCGGCCATTTCCGACCCGGCGCGCGAAGCCTCGGACCTCGGCGCCGCCGTGGAGTGGTTCGACGATCAGCCGCCCGCGATTGTGGAGAGCCGCGCGCTGCTCGGTGAGAAGAGCAAGCTGGCCGGTCTCCGCTTGCCCGACCTGGCCGCGCCCGGCCGCATGCGCGACCGCGTGGAGGCGGTGCGGCTGTTGGCGGAACGCACCGGCGCCACCAGGATCGTGGAAGGCTGGGTGGAGGGGCCGTGCGCCATGAGCGCCGACCTGCGCGGGCTCAACACCCTGATGCTGGATTTCTTCGACGACCCGCCCTTCGTGGAAGCACTCTTCGATTTCACGGTGCGGATGGAAGTGGAGTTCGCGCGGGCGCAGGTAGCGGCAGGCGCCACCCTGATCGGAGTGGGCGACGCGGCGGCTTCGCTGGCCGGGCCGAAGCTCTACATGCGGTATGTGCTGCCATGGGAGCAGCGGCTCGTCGCCGCCATCCACGCGCTCGGCGTACCTGTGCGGCTGCACATCTGCGGCAACACCAGGCGCATAGTGGAAGGCATGGGGCAGACGGGCGCCGACATCATCGACCTGGATTCTCCGACGCCGCTCGGCCGCGCGCGCGGCGCCATGCGGCAGACGCAGGTGCTCGCCGGCAATATCGACCCGGTGCGCGAGTTGCGCGACGGCACGCCTGCGTCGGTGGAAGCGGCGCTGGCGGAATGCTACCGGCAGGCGGGCGCAGCCTACATTGTGGGCGCCGGCTGCGAGGCGCCGCGCGGCACGCCGCACGCCAACCTGGAAGCCATGGCGCGCTTTGCGCGCAGCCGGTCGTGAAGCTGGAACTCCATCCCCGCGCGCGGCAGACGCTGGCCGACCAGCTTTTTCAGGCGGGCGTCGAATTCCCGTGTGGCGGCGAGACCGCCTGCGGCGGCTGCAAGGTGCGGGTGCTGGAAGGCGACGTGCCAGTCACCGCGACCATGCGGGACGCGCTCAGCGAGCGGGAGATTCGCGACGGCTGGCGCCTGGCTTGCTGCGCTTCCGCGGCGGGGCGCGTGGTGGTGGAAGTGGAACAGTGGTCGCTCGGCGTGCTCACCGACGAGGCGCAGGTACCCATCGAACCGCGCGCGGGACTGGGCGCCGCGATCGATCTGGGCACCACCACGCTGGTGGTCCAGGTGGTGGACCTCGCGAGCGGCGAAGTGGTAGGCGTGGAGACCGCGCTCAACCCGCAGGCGCGCTACGGGGCAGACGTGATGAGCCGCCTGCAATACGACCTGCGCCATCCCGGCGAACTGGGCCGCCTGGTCCGCGAGGTGCTCGGGCGGATGCTGAGTGGGGCGCCGGGCGGCCAACCGCCGGGCGGCCAACCCCTCCGCGAAGTGCTCCTGGCGGGCAATACCGCCATGCACCATCTCTTCTGCGGCCTGGATGTGGAGCCGCTGACGCATGTGCCGTTCGTCTCGCCCACATTGGGCGCCTGCCGCTTCGCGGATGGGGAGTTGGGATGGCCGGGGCCGGCGGAATTCCTGCCCTGCCTGGGTGGATTCGTGGGCAGCGACCTGCTCTGCGGTATCGTGGCCACGCACCTGGACGAGCAGGCGCAGCCGTGCGCGCTCCTCGACATCGGCACGAACGGTGAGGTGGTAGTGGGATCGGCGCACGGGATTCTGTGCGCGTCGACGGCGGCCGGCCCGGCGTTTGAAGGCGGGCGCATTAGCGCCGGGATGCGCGCGGGCACGGGCGCCATCGACAGTGTGCACGTGCGCGACGGCGGGCTCGACTGCCACGTGATCGGCGGCGGGGCGGCGCGCGGTATCTGCGGCAGCGGCCTGGTAGACGCGGCGGCGTGCGGCGTCGAGCTAGGCC
>Ga0265316_10002961_pt1 | contig 17375 bp, 15 predicted proteins | sample 4522metaG_FD_202092 | JGI IMG/M metagenome (GOLD analysis project Ga0265316, IMG submission 202092) | Rhizosphere microbial communities from Carex aquatilis grown in University of Washington, Seatle, WA, United States - 4-5-22 metaG | ecosystem: Host-associated > Plants > Roots > Rhizosphere >...
GCGCGGCGTCTTTCTCGATGTACTTGCGGTACTCGTTGGTGGTGGTCGCGCCGATGCAATGGAGTTCGCCGCGGGCCAGCATCGGCTTGAGCAGGTTGCTGGCGTCCATGGCCCCTTCGGCCGCGCCCGCGCCCACCACCGTGTGCAGCTCGTCGATGAAGAGAATGACCTCGCCTTCCGACGTCTGGACTTCTTTTAGAACGGCCTTCAGGCGTTCCTCGAACTCCCCGCGGAACTTCGCGCCGGCGATCAGCGCGCCCATGTCGAGCCCGACCACTTTCTTGTTCTTCAGTCCTTCGGGCACGTCGCCGCGCACGATGCGCTGGGCCAGCCCCTCGACGATCGCGGTCTTCCCCACGCCCGGCTCGCCGATCAGCACCGGGTTGTTCTTGGTGCGCCGCGACAGGACCTGGATGACGCGCCGGATCTCATCGTCGCGGCCAATGACCGGGTCCAGTTTGCCCTGTGCCGCCAATTGCGTGAGGTCGCGCCCGTAGCGCTCCAAGGCCTGGTAGGTCGTCTCGGGGTTCTGCGAAGTCACCCGCTGGCTGCCGCGAACTTCCTGAAGGGCTGTGAGGAGCCGCTCGCGCGTAACGCCGAATTCTTTGAACAGCCGGCCCGTGCTGGCGCCATCGTCGGTCATGGCCAGCAGCAGGTGTTCGATTGAAATGTACTCGTCCTTGAGCTTGCGCGCTTCGTCCTCGGCCTGGGTCAGCAGGCGGTTGAGCCGGCTCGTGACGTAGACCTGGTCGGGCCCGCCCGATGAGCCGGAAACCTTGGGCAACCGCTCGATGTCCTGTACCGTGCGGCGATGCAGGCCCTCGACGTTGACGCCGGCCTTGATCAGGATAGCGGGCGCGAGGCCGTCAGCCTGTTCGAGCAGGGCCGCGAGGAGGTGCTCGACGTCCATCTGCTGGTTGCCGTAGCGTGTGGCGTTGGACTGAGCAGCGCGAACGGCTTCCTGGGCTTTTTCGGTTAAGCGATTGAAATCCATAGACCCGATTCTCCTCGTGATCTTAGCCTATCACTATCAACTAAGATTAGTCTACCATATTCACATAGTGGTGCCGCCAGCACCGAACCGCGTCGTCAGGGATCGGACCGTGTCCGCAGACACCTCCGGCCGGGGAAGCTAACGCAAGAGGATCAACGGCGGGCCTACGCCGCCATATCGACAACTTCGAAGCGGAAACGCTCCGGGGGCAGGGACGCCACCGGATTCGGGCTCAGGCTGGCCCATTTCTGGAACGCGGTCGAGGCGACCGTGGATTGAAGAAGGAACAGGAACTGATTCGAGAAAAACGAAATCGGAGGGGGCTGCCGGAAGGTCAGCCGCAGGCCCACGGCCCTCTCGACGTCCACCCCGCTATCCGCCGCGGACTTGTCCTCGAGCAGCGTCACGAAGCTGCTACGGCCTGCATGGGGCCACAGGTCGGGATGCAGCAGTGCCCGCAACTCCGGCCGCCCATCGAAGGTGATCTCGCACTGCCGGATCCACTCCAGAATCGAATCGCCCCACTTCCAATGCGTCACCAGCCGCTTGTATTCTTCCACCAGTTGAACCGCCAGGTCCAGCCTGCGCAGCTCGATCTCCCGGTCGATCGCCGGATCCTCGGTGCCGGATGGCACCACCATGTCGTCCGACTCAACGATGGAGGTGGCCAGATTGAAAATCCGGTCCAGACGGCTCAACCCGGGAGTGGTACGGAGAAGCAGCGGCGGAAGGTCGTGGGTTCTGTCCCCACGGATCTCGACGTATTGCCGGCCGCCGACGATATCCATAACCCCTGCTACTCATATCGACGCAGCGGGGAGAAGAAAAGGTGCAAAACGATCAGGCGCCCTTCGGAGCGGCACTCTGGCACACTCCGTGTCCGCAAGCGCCGGCGGCGGACACCGGCCGGATGGCAGCCGGCTCAGATTTCGATGTCGCTGTGGAAGCCCTTGTGAATCGCGTACAGCGCCAGTTCCAGGCGGTCCGACACCCCTAGCTTGTCAAAGATGTTGTGGAGGTGGTTCTTGACCGTCTGCTCGCTGATGAAAATCTTCTCCGCGATCTCTTTGTTCTTGAAGCCCTGCGCCACCAGCGCTACGATCTCGCGCTCGCGCTGGCTGAGCGGGCTCCGCTCACGGCCCTTGCGGTCGGTCGTGTTGATCCGCCCCGGCGAAGCGAACTGCCGCATCACCGCGGCCGTGGTGTGTGAATCCAGCCAGATCTCACCCGAGTTGACCTTGCGGATGCTCTTGTACAGCAGTTCCGTGGCCGTCTGCTTCAGCACGATCCCGGAGCAGCCCAGCTTCATCGCCTGAACGAACTCGTTTTTGTCCTCCGAGGCCGTCAGGATGATGATCTTCGTCCTGCATCCGGAGGTCTTCAGGTTCTGCAGGACCGTCAACCCGTCCATGCCAGGCATGCGCAGGTCGAGCAGCAGAACGTCCGGCTCTCCCTGCCGCACAATCTCCAGCACCTCATTCCCGTCCCGGGCTTCGCCAACTACGTCGAAGTCGTCCTCGAGGCTAAGCAGCTTGCGAAGGCCGTCCCGGAAAATAGGGTGATCGTCCGCAATGACGATGCGGATGGTCCCAGCGCGTTGTGTGGTAGCACTAGTACGTTGGGCCTCGTACTGCACGGTTGTGGGTTCTTCAGACATGTGAATCGACCCGATTTTAGTTCCCTTCCTAGTACTACGTCAATCTAAGTCATGATTAAAGTTCTTTAATTGCCTGTTTTTACCCTCATCTGCGGGGAAAGTTCGCGTTGTCATGACCTCGTGGGACTATCCGTCGTCAAGTACGAAAGTCTCGGACGGCCCCGATGCCTTCCGGTAGTCGTGGTATGGTGAGGACCGAAGTCCCACCTCCGCCGCTCCGATTTCGACCGCCACGGCCGGTGCTTCCCCTTGACTATCGACAGGAAAGGCCGTATATTTCCCATCGATAGTCTATGGGGAACACGAATCGCGCCACCGAGCTCCTACCGGGCACTCTTGACATGCTTGTCCTAAAAACCCTGCGCCGAACTCCCACCCACGGCTACGGCATTGCGCAACATATCCAGCAGGCATCCGAAGGGGTCCTGCGCGTCGGCGAGGGTTCGCTCTACCCCGCCTTGCAGCGCCTCCTCGCCGCGGGGTGGCTCGCCGCGGACTGGGGCGTTTCCGAGCACAATCGCCGTGCAAGGTACTACAAGCTGACCCCGGCGGGTCGCAAACATCTCGGAGCCGAGATGGAGAACTTCGGCCGGACCATCGGAGCCATAGCCCGCGTCATGCAGGCCGACTAGAGAGGCGTAGCGGCCACCTCGGCCGGCTGCCCTCTGTTGTATCCTGATACCGATCATGACCCTCCAACGCATAATCCGCCGCGCCGCGTCCCTGACGATCCTGGCCGCCGCTCTTCTCTGGGCCGCTCCGCCCACGCCCAACGGCCTCGCCCCGACCCCGCCCATGGGCTGGAACAGCTGGAACAAGTTCGCCTGCAACGTGAGCGAAGACCTCATCAAGCGCGCAGCGGACGCCATGGTCAAGACTGGAATGAAGGACGCCGGCTACGAGTTCATCGTCATCGACGACTGCTGGCAGATCTCGCGCGACGCCCAAGGCAACATCGTCCCGGACGCCAAGCACTTCCCCGCCGGCATCAAGGCGCTGGCCGACTACGTCCACTCGCTCGGCCTGAAGTTCGGCATCTACTCCGATGCCGGGACCCAGACCTGCCAGCACCGTCCTGGCACCCGCGGTTACGAGTATCAGGACGCCCGCCAATACGCCGCCTGGGGCGTCGACTACCTGAAGTTCGACTGGTGCAGCCACACCACGCAGGACGCTCCGTCGTCCTACGCGCTGATGGCCGATGCGCTGAAGGTCTCGGGCCGCCCCATCGTCTTCAGCCTCTGCGAGTGGGGCAGTTCCAAGCCCTGGCTCTGGGCCGGCGAGGTGGGGAACCTGTGGCGCACCACCGGCGACATCCAGGACATTTGGGCAGGCAAGGGCAAGGAGTACGGCCTGGGCGTGATGGATATCGTCGACCTCCAGGTCACCCTCGGGTCCTACGCCGGCCCCGGCCATTGGAACGATCCCGACATGCTCGAGGTCGGCAACGGCGGGTTGACCGAAACCGAGAACCGGTCGCACTTCAGCCTGTGGGCCATCCTGGCGGCGCCTCTCATGGCCGGCAACGATCTGGACGCGATGACGCCGGCCATCCACGACATCCTGACCAACAAAGAGGTCATCGCGGTCGATCAGGACGCGCTGTGCCTCGAAGGACGCCGCGTGCGCCACGGCGAAGACGGCGACGTCTGGGTCAAAGAACTAAGCGACGGCAGCCGAGCGGTGGTGCTCCTGAACCGAGGAACCGCGGACCAGACGATTAACGTGACCTGGGAAGAGTTAGGCTATCCCGCCCACCTGGAAGCCGCGGTCCGCGACCTCTGGGCGCACAAGGATCTGGGGAAATTCACCGGCAGCTTCTCCGCCCCGGTAGCCTCCCACGCCGTGGCAATGATAACCATCAAGCCCTAGCGCGGTCTGTGTGGCGCAGGCTCTCAGCCTGCCGCGCCGAGACTCGTCCCGGCGCTTGCTTTACGCCTGTCTCGCCACGTCTACGAGGTCGCTGAACAGCCCGTAAGCCGTCTGCTCCACCGTCGGCCGGATCGAGACCGTCCCCACGGTCCCCATCAAATCCGTATCCAGCAGAATCAGGTTCGAAGTCCCCGCCACCGCCGCCAGCAGATCGGTCTTGTCGAGCACCTCCGCCCGCACCCGGAGCCGGATCCCATTCCGCGTGCGCCGGGCCCGGCTGACGATGCGCACGGTCTTGCCCTTGCTGTCGAGTTCCCGCACGCGCGCCGGAGTGAGCCGCCCCACGCCCCGCGGACTGATCGTCTGCGGCGTTGTCCGCGCATCCATCAGGACGTTCGCCAGGGCCGCGGTCTTGGCCGCCGAATCCCACCCATCCAGGTCGTAGGACGGGTCGGTTTCGGTGACTCCCAGCCGCCGCGCCACCTCGATCCCTTCTTCCATCGACATGCCCTCGCCGAGAGCCTCCACCACGATCTTGCTGGTGGAGTTCAGCACCCCCGTGAACCCCAGCACCTGAACTCCCGGCAGATGGTCGCGAACCATGCTGAAAACCGGCGCGCCGTCCATCACCGTCGATTCGAATCGGAAGTGCACTCCGGCCGCGCGCGCTTCTTCGACCAGTTCGGCGTAGGCGTGCGCCAGCGGACCTTTATTGGCGGTGACCACGTGCATGCGCCGCGCGAACGCCGCCCGTATGTGGGCAATCGCCGGCTCGCCCGTCAGCGGATTCAGCGGCGTAACTTCGATGGCGACTTCCGCCTTCGCGGCATCGAGGAAACTCTCGATCGACGCCGCCGCCGGCCCGAACCGCGGCTCCGACGGAAGACCCTTGGCGTTCAGCGCGGTCCCGTGCCGCGCCGTGTGAATCCCGACGATCCGGAACGGGAACGAAGCGCGCTTCTTCTCGAGCAGCCGGGCAAACGCCCGCCCCACGTTGCCGAATCCGATCAGCGCCAGGTCCATCGCTTTAGTCTAGAACTCCAACGCCTCGATCGTTTTGTTCAGCTCTGCCTGTAGCGCGGTCTTCTTGTCCTTCAGCTCCTTTTGGTGGTCGCGCAGCGTGGCCAGCTGCGCCTCCTGATCCGAAAGCCGCCGCGCGTAATTCTGCACCTGTTCCTGCTGCCCGCTCACTTGGTTGAGGGTGGAAATGTTCTGCCGCAGGCGATCCTGGTCCTGCACCAGCGAGTTGATGTTCTGCTCTCCCCGCTGTATGGCGCCGTCGTTCTCCGCGATCAGCCGCTTCTGGCCCGCGATGCCCTCGAGTTGCTTGCGCGCGGTCTCGTCCAGCGCCTTGTTCTGTATGTACGTACCCAGAAAATCGGACGACGTGTTGGCCAGCGCGACGGTTTGATCCATTAGCCGCTCCTCGGTCACCGGCAGCATCGCGGTCGCCTGTGCCGCCAGCTTGACCTCGAACCGGTATGCGGACGCCGTCGTCTCGGAGGGCTGCGGTTTCACCACGCGGTAGCCCTGCCGTATGGCATGCTCCACGATCAGCGTCTTCGGCTTCGCATCCACGTTGTGGACGGTGTAGGTCTTGGTTTCCCGCTGCGCTGTCCGCACCGTGAGCACGCCGCGCCTTACGTGGATTTCGCGAACCACGTCGCTCGACGAATCGAGCTTGGTCGCCACGCGCGTGCCCAGATCGACGGCGTAGCTGACCAGCCGCTTGTCGCCTGCCTTCACCGTCTCCATGAGCGCTTCGCCCGCGTAGGTGTTACTGTCGAACACCGTGATCGGCCCGCCGTCGAGCGTCTTGCCGGTGTTGTTGGTGATCTCGGTGGCGTTGCGAGGGAACTCGCTGGCAGCGGTGCTGAAGATGAGCAGCTTGCGCGCCGTGACCTTCTGCTGCAGGAAGGGCAGCATGGCCGATTCGCCGTTGCGCACCGTGGCGGGATTGTCGAAGCGATATTCGAACAGCTCGCCACGCTCGGCGGCCTCGGCAGGTGCGGTGACCGTGCTGACCACCTCCTTCCGCTCCCATGCGTCCGAGAGCCTGACGCCATGTGGCACAGCCGCCGCGGCCCGAAAGGTCCCGCCCCCCACGCCGCCGCCCTGACCCGGACCGACCCCGCCCAGCACGCCGCCGACAACGCCGCCAGGCGTGCCGCCAGGAACCCCGCCGGAAACCGCCCCTCCATACAACTCCGGCGCCTCCGCCTGCTCCTCCGGCAGTTCGGCGTTCTGCCGCGCCACCATCCGCGGCTCGTAAAGATTGGTGATGAACGAAACCGGCCGCCCCGACACCAGCGCCAGCCGCACCTTCGTCCAGTCCTCGCCGGTCGTGTTGTCCACAATCGCCCAGCCTTCGAGCATCGGCTCGGCCGCGTCCGTGAACGCCAGCCGGTAGCTCGACTTCCACACCGGCGCCGGGACCACGTAGCTCGCCGTCAGCCGCCGCGCCCGGTCGCTCGTGGAATCCACGGTTACGCCGCGCTTCTCCTTCGATCGCCCCGCCGCCACGCGTGCCAGGTACTTGACCAGCTGTCCCTGCAACACCCGGTCGGTGAAGCGCATCGCCGTGACGCCGCCCAGGTCCACAGTCCGCAGCTCTCCCGAATCGAGCAGCAGGTTCACCTCCTCGCGGTGCGGCTGCTTCTCCCCGGCCTCGATCTCCCGCGCGCCGAGCACGGAACCGGCCACCGTCTCCGGCCCGGTCTTCAGCTCCACGCGCGCGCCCTTCAACTGGTCGAGCAGCGCGCTCAACGGCTGGTGGTCGCCAAGCTGGAACGGGAACTCGGCCAGCTTCGTCGCCAGCGGCTCGCTCGAATCGTAGCGCAGACCGGAGATCTTCCCGCCGCCGTCCTCGAAGATGACCAGCGACTTCAGCACGTCGTTCATCTCGCCGGTCTTGAACTCCAACCGTGCCGGCTCCCCGGCCTTGACCTCGCCGCTGCGAACGAAGTACCCGATGCCGTTCTTGTACAGGATCACTTCCCGAACCGGCAACTCGGCCGCGAGCGCGCCGGCCGCAAGAATCGTGGCGCACAAAATGATTTTCATGGCTAGAACTCCATCGCCTCGATCATCTGGTTCAGTGCGGCTTGAAGTGCCGTCTTTTTGTCCTTGAGCCCCGCTTGCTGCTCGCGCAGAGAGGCCAGTTTGCCGTCCTGCGCCACCAGTTGCCGGGAGTAGTTCTGCACCGCTTCCTGTTGCCCGCTCACCCGGTTCAAGCTCGTGATGTTCTGCCGGACGCGGTCCTGGTCGCGCACCAGTTCGTTGATCTCCTGGTCGCCGCGCTGGACGGCGACGTCGTTCTGCTCGATCAGCAGCTTCTGTGCCGCGACGCGCTCGAGCTCGGTGCGCCCGGCTTTGTCGAGTTCCTTGTTCTGCGCATAGACCAGCAGGAAATCGGGCGTAGCGTTGGTCAACTCCGTCGTCTCGCTTTCCAACTGCTCCTCGGTGACTGGCAGTTTGGCGGTTCCCTGTGGCGCGAGCTTCACCTCGAAGCGGTACGCGGACGCCGTCGTCTCTGCCGGCTTGCCCACGATCAGCCGGTATTCCGGCCGGATGGCGTGCTCGACGATCAGCGTTTTCGCCTTCGCGTCCACGTTGCGGATGGTGTACGTCTTCGTCTCCCGGCTCGCCGTGCGCACCGTGAGCACGCCACGGCGCACGTGGATCTCCCGCACGATTTCGTCGGCGGAATCGAGCGTCGTCGCCACGCGTGTGCCCAAATCGACGGCGTAAGAGACCAGCCGTTTATCGCCGGCCTTCACCGTCTCCATAAGCGCCTCCCCGCCGTACGTGTTGCCGTCGAACACGGTGATCGGCCCGCCGTCGAGCGTCTTGCCGGTGTCGTTGCTCAGCTCGACGGCGTTGCGCGGAAACTCGGAAGCGGCGGTGCTGAAGACGAGCAGCTTGCGCGCCGTGATCTTCTGTTGGAGGAAGGGCAGCATGGCCGATTCGCCGTCGCGCACCGTGACCGGCGCATCGAAGCGATACTCGAACAGCTCGCCGCGCTCAACGGCTTCAGCCGGAGTGGCAATGGTACTGCTGGAATCGGTGGGCACTACGGTTGGGGCCCTCAGGCCGTGTGCCATCGGCGCTGCGGGGGGCGGTGGCGGTGGTGGCGGCACCTTGTAGAGCTTGTCGCTCCGCTCCAGACGGGCAAAATCCTGCAGCCCCTCCGGCGCGGAAACAGCCCCGCCATACAACTCCGGAGCCTCCGCCTCCTCCTCCGGCAGTTCGGCCGTCTGCCGCGCCACCATCCGCGGCTCATACAGATTGGTGATGAACGAAACCGGCCGCCCCGATACCAGCGCCAGCCGCACCTTCGTCCAATCCTCGCCGGTGGTGTTGTCCACAATCGCCCAGCCTTCGAGCATCGGCTCGGCCGCACCCGTGAACGCCAGCCGGTAGCTCGACTTCCACACCGGCGCCGGGACCACGTAGCTCGCCGTCAGCCGCCGCGCCCGGTCGCCCGTCGAATCCACGGTCACGCCGCGCTTCTCCTTCGAGCGCCCGGCCGCCACGCGCGCCAGGTAGGTCACGAGCTGGCCCTCCAACACCGGATCGCTGAAGCGCATGGCCGTGACGCCGCCCAGATCCACCGTCCGCAAGTCTCCCGAATCGAGCAGCAGCGTCACCTCCTGGCGCTGCTGCTGGTTCTCGCCAGCCTCGATCTCCCGCGCCCCGAGCACGGAGCCGGCCACCGTCTCCGGTCCGGTCTTCAGCTCGATGTGAGCGCCCTTGACCTGATCGAGCAGCGCGCTCAGCGGTTGGTGGTCGCCGAGCTGGAACGGGAACTCGGCCAGCTTCGTCGCCAGCGGCTCGCTCGAATCGTACCGTAGACCGGAGATCTTTCCGCCGCCGTCCTCGAAGATGACCAGCGACTTCAGCACGTCGTTCATCTCGCCGGCCTTGAACTCCAGCCGCGCTGCCTCCCCGGCCTTGACCTCGCCGCTACGAACGAAGTACCCAATGCCGTTCTTGTACAGGATTACTTCCCGGACCGGCAGTTCGGCCGCGAGCGCGCCGGCCGCGAAAATCGTGGCGCACAACAGGATTCTGTTCATGAGCTTGCCTCTCGGACGTTATGCCTCTGCCGCCGCGTTCCTTTCGTCGCCCTCACTCCCCCATGACCTTTACGATCACGCGCTTCGGACGCCGCCCGTCGAACTCCGCGTAGTAGACCTGCTGCCACGGGCCGAAGTCGAGCCGGCCGGCCGTCACCGGAACAATCACCTCGTGGTGTACCAGCAGGCTCTTCAGGTGCGAGTCGCCGTTGGTCTCTCCGGTCCGGTGGTGGCGGTAGTCGCCTCGGAAGGGCGCCAGTTTCTCGAGCCATTCGTCGATATCCGCCAGCAGGCCGTCCTCGGCATCGTTTACCCACACGCCGGCGGTGATGTGCATGGCCGACACCAGAATCATGCCGTCCCGGATGCCGCTCTTGGCCAGCGCGCTCTCCACCTGCGGGGTGATGTTGATGTAGTCGCGCTGTTTCTTGGTGTTGAAAGTCAGGTATTCGGTATGAAATCTCATTAGACGGAATGATACAATGACCCGGATGGCCGATGGTGGCTTGCTCGCCACTTGCTTGCCGCCGAAGGGGCTTGCGGTTGAGACTTGGGCGGAGCGGAAGGACGGTAGCGTGAAGCTTGCAGTCGTTGCCATGGTTTTCCTTATGGGCGCCCCGGCGTTCGCCCAGGACGTTCCGGCCACGGCCCCCCAGGATCAAGCCACGGCCCCCCAGGATCAGAGCGCGCCCCAGCCGTATGGCGGCCCTTCTCTTCTGGGCCGCGGCGACAATCCCAGCGTGCTCCGCGGGGCTGAGCTCCCTCCCATACGGCCCTACATTGGCGCAACGGGAATTTACGACAGCAACAATCGCTCGGGCTACATCGGGGGTCCCAGCCTTGGCTCCGCCTACGGCGTCGTGGGCAGCTTTGGCGTCGCCGGCGACCACCACTGGTCACACAGTGAACTGGACCTGGAGTACCACGGCTCCTACCGGAACTACATCCCGCACTCCGATCAAAACGGCTTCGATCACACTCTGAATTTCACCTTCAAACACCAATTGACCCCGCATCTCTCGCTCTCCTTGACCGAGAGCCTGTCCGACGTCCGGAACTTTTACGACCTCCCGATCAGCAGTCTCTACGGCGGGCAGGCTGGCAGCAACCCGCTCTACGGCGCCATTGCCGGGAGCACCCTGACCACGACGCCCAGCCTCGCATCCGTGGGTGGTGTGCGTCTGACTTACCAGCTCAGCGCCCGCCTCTCCGTTAGCGCCGGGGGAAGCGGAATCGTCTCCCGTCAGAAGCTAGCGGGGGGAACGATCGGTTCCGATGGTTGGGTCGCCAGCGGCGACATCGCGTACCGCCTGACCCGATACCAGACCGCCTCCGTGGGCTACTCCTTCACCCACTTCGATTATTCGGGCCGATACGGCACGACGGACATCCACACGCTCAATCTCGGCTACTCGCTGCGCGTGGGGCGGAACTGGGAAGTGGCCCTTTCCGGCGGCGTTTCACGCTCCGAGATCCTCGGCGAAGTTCTGGATCCGGCTCTCGCCGAGCTATTAGGTGTTCCCTTCATCTTTATAAGGACCTACACCGTCTCCTACACGCCGATCGGGACGGCGCTCATCACGCGGTCGTTCCGTCACGCCTCCTGGTCGGCGAGCTTCGACCACCTGGAGTTGGGGGCAGGCAGCTTGTACGGGGCCTCCACTTACGAGCACGGCGGTTCGGATTACACCTACTCTGGCCTGCGGCGCCTGAGTCTGAGCGTCGGCGGCGGCTACTACCGGTTCCTGGCCTTCGGACAGTCGGAGGGCGGCTACCACGCCCTTGGTATCAGCGGCGGCTTCGGGGTCCACATGGGCATGGGATTCTCATGGGTGGGCCGCATCGACTGGCGCGACTATGCCTTCGGCAACTCCCAGCATCGGAACTCTTACTACGCCACTTTGGGGATTGCCTGGCGTCCCGGCCACGCCCCCGTGTCGCTATGGTGATCTGACTTGATTCCGAGCACGCAAGAACACATCCTGGTGGTCGATGACGAGCAGTCGCTGCTGCTCGTCATGGAGCAGTACCTGCGTCGCCTCGGCCATTCCGTGGTGGCCTGCCGCTCCGGCCTCGAGGCGTGGGAGGTGTTCGAGCAGGACCCGACTTCCTTCACCCTGGTGCTGGCCGATATCACCCTGCCCGAGATGTCCGGCGCCGAACTGCTCGCGCGCATGCTCCGCTTGAACCCCCGAGCCTGCATCCTGGTTTGCAGCGGCTATCCGTTCGACATGTCGACCTTGCCCGCGGTCTACCAGCGCCAGATCGGATTCCTTCAGAAGCCGTTCACGCCTCGCATGCTGGCCGATTGCATCGCGCGCCTCCTGGCCGACCGCGACGCCGGCAATACCGCCAGCCCCGAACCGCGACCATAAGACACGACGCCCGTTACCGAGCCGCGACCGCAAGGGAGCGGACCCGCTTGGCCGCCCTCACTCCGCCTCGTCCGCCAACTCCATGAGGCGCTCGGCGAAGTCCTCGCCCGATTCCGACCACAGGCTCTGCCGCTCGAGCGGCGCCTTCTCCTCGATCTCGCGCGAGAGGCGCACGATGCTCTGCAGATTCGAGTGCGCCTTCCGGCCGCTCTGCGGCACGCCCGGCATCGGCATAAAGCGCTCTTCCGCGCCCAACTCCAGCCGTACGTGCTCCCCCACGTCGTTCTCGAACTCGGGTCCGAAGCAGGTCAGCGTTACGGGCGATGACGACAGTTTCCAGTTGCCCTCCGCATCCAGGCGCCAGAGATCCCACCAGCCCTCTACCAGGTAGGCGCAATCCGGCTCCGGAAACTCCTCGGCGAGTTCGATCACCGTCTCCACGTCCACGTCGCCCGCGAACATCTGTTCCAGCACCCCCGGCTCCGTGAACTCGATAGCGTAGATCCGGAGCGCGGTGATGCCGGGCCGCAGAGCCGAAAACGGGAAGAGGCGCAGCAGTTCCCCGAACCGTTCGAGCATCGTCTGCTCGTCGAACTCGCGTAGCCAGAGGGAAAGACAGAGCTGATCGGGCATGGCCTATTCGACGCGCTCCGTGAGCTTCACCGGCTGGGCCAGCCGGAAAGTCAGGCGGGTCTCCACCGGAAGTTCGGCCGGCTTGCGGTGCGTAGCGGCAGCCACTCCGCCGCCCGCGGCCCCGCCCGCGCCAGCGCCGATTGCGGCGCCCTTTCCGCCTCCCGCGATCGCTCCGATCACCGCGCCGAGCACGGCCCCGGCCCCGACTTTCTCGCCTGTCTGCTTGCCGCTATCCGCGGTACCTTCGCGCGTGACCCGCTCCGTGGTAATCGGCACGTCCTGGCCGTCGGAGGTGTGAAGCTTGATGAGCTGCAGCGCCAAGTTCTTGCCGTTCTGCCCCGTGTCGATCACTCTTCCCTCGATGTGCGCGCCGCGCTCCGCGACCGCGAAACCGTCAACCACCAGCGGCTGGTCGAGCGTGGCCGAGAACGCGTCTCCGGCATGGTTCTTGCTGCTGCTCAACGAGTCCGCGAGACGAACCGTGATGAGCGCGCCCGCGGGAATCGTGACGTTGTGAGGCTGGCGTGGCTCGGGCGGAGCCGTCTGCGCCTCCGGCGGCGGATTGAGCACCACCGCCGGACGAGGCGGGGGCGTGGGATCGAGCGGAGGGACCGGTGTCGCCTGCGCCGGTGCCTGCATCTGGGATGGCATCGGATCGGCCACTGGCTCCCGGTTCTCGGCAACCTGCTCGTGCCGCTCTCGCTCTCTACGGCTGGGCGCCGGTTTCCGCCGCGACTCGAGGGCCGGCACCCCAGCAGCTTGCACCGGAGCCGTAGCCACCTCGGCAGGAGTTGCCGCGAGCGTTGCCTCCGGCGTCGCAGTTGCAACGGGTGTCGTCGCCGCTGTCGCCACCGGGACCGCCGCCGGAGCCACCTGCCGCGCGTTGTAGATCTTGAACAAAAGAACGGCGCAAACCAGCAGCGCTATAAGGATTCCGACCTGGACGAATTTCATTTCATCCCCCTTCTCTTATAACGCACGCCCCGCCCGAACCGTTACCGCTACCGCCGGGCACCGAACCGCGACCATCAGGGAGCGGACCGTCCTATCCCCTTATCCCTCCGAACGAACGCGCGCGGTTTCCATCCATGCACACGTTTCGTCCCAGGATCGCAGCCCCGCCGTCGCGCCCAGCCGCTGGACCGACAGCGCCGCAGTCGCATTTGAGAAGCGCGCCGCCTCCGCCAGCCCCGAGCCGCGTTCGAGCGCGGTCAGGAAAGCGCCCGCGAAGCAATCGCCGGCGCCCGTGGTATCGACCACCCCAACCTCGAAGGCCGGACTGCGCAACTCGCCTTCCTCGCCGAAAACGGCGCAGCCCTGCGCGCCCAGTTTCACCACCACGGTCCTCGCTCCGGCTTCTCGCAACCGGCGGGCCGCGTCGCGTATGTCCGGCGCGCCGCCCAGCCGCAGCGCTTCATCCTGGTTGACGAAAAGCAGATCGGTCCAGGGAAGGCACGGCGCCAGGTCCTCGATCCACCGGTCCTCGGAGTCCCATCCGGTATCGACGGAAGTGGCCAGTCCGGCCCCGCGTGCGCCGCGCAGGATCTCGCTCCCGCGCCGCCGCAAGCCGGGCAGCGAAAACAGGTTGGCCAGGTGGAAGCGCGACATGCCTTCCGAGATTGCGGAATCGCTCTCCGGGGGATCGAACGCCTCCGCTCCCTCGCCGATGCGGTGCAGGAAGAGACGGTCGCCCGCCGAGTTCACCAGGGCCACCGTAGCGGCCGTCGGGCCTTCGGTCCGACGCACGTGGGCAACATCGATGCCCACGCCGGCCAACTCGCTCAGCAGCCGGTCGCCGAATGCGTCCCGTCCCGCCACGCTCACCAGGCGCACCGCCGCGCCGCAAACAGCCGCCGCATAAGAAGTGTTCGCGCCATTGCCGCCCATGTGCTGCTCGACGGCCTCGACCCAGGTGGTGGTGTTCCAAGCGATGCGGTCCACCGGCCGCACGAGGATGTCCATCACCATGTTGCCGTAGCAAAGCAGTCCGCTCACAGCGCACCCCCGGCCAGCGATTCCAGGAATTCGCGTTCCACGGGCCAGCGCCCCAGAACGTGAGCTTCCTTCTGCTCGAAGACGCCGGCGGCCAGCACCCCACCGAGGTCTTTCGGATCGGGCGTGGCCACCGCGTCCCGCAGGTGTGCCGTGATGTCCCGAAGCCGCGTCGCCAGGGCGGTGGCCTGGGCGGCGCTGCCACAGGTGGCGTCGAGCCGGACCGCGACTCGCGCGCCCTCCGGGGCGGCCGCCAGCACGACGCTGCGCGCGCCGTCCAAGGTCTCGGCCAACCCCGCCGCGCCCGCGGGCACGCTGCCGTTCTGCTTGAGCGCCGCGATCGGGATCAGCGTCCACACCGGATCGCCCGGGATCTCCGCGAGCCGGGGCCTGACGGTCCGGAGCCTCACCGCCGCCGACGCGTCCGCGCCGACCGCGAGCGCCATGATGTTCTTGCGCAGTGCGAAGAACGAAATCCTTCGTGCGGCCACGCTTCCGGCGACCCGGCAGAACGAATCGCGGCAATCGCCGCCCTGGCGAGCGGCATACTCCTCCAGCGCCCTCCAGTTGAACCGGCCGCGCAGGAGAAAGTACGTGCCGGAGGGATGGAACGAGATCAAGGCACCGTCCAGATCGTTGAGGTAGTCGAAGCCGGTCTGCCGCACGAACGCCTGATATTCGGGCTCCTCGGTGACCTTCGCCCCGCCGAAGATCTTCAGAACCCCGGCCCGCCGCAACTCCCCGAAATCGATCGAGACGATGACGGCGCCGTCCGAGGGCAGCCGGCGCAGCAGAGCATCTTGAGAGAAGGACCGGGCTCTGTAGAGGGCCACTCCCGCAACAATCGTGGCACAAACCGCCGCCACCACCAGCAGTCGAAACTTCACATTACGAAGATACACGGTTTCGTTTGGGGGGCGGGCTTCAGCCCGCGTGGGACTTCAGTCCCGCAGCGGGGCTTCTACCGTGTCGCCGCCACTCCTGCTGACTCCGCGCTGCGCGCTTCCTTCCAGATCGCCAGGTAAGGCTCCAGCGACTTCATCATGGCTTCGAACTGCGGGATGGTGAGCGATTGCGCGCCGTCGCTAACCGCCTTCTCGGGGTGGGGGTGCACCTCCACCATGAGACCATCGGCGCCGATCGCCACCGCCGCGCGCGCCAGCGCCGGCACCAGGCTGCGCTTGCCCGTCGCGTGGCTGGGGTCCAGGATCACCGGCAGGTGCGTCAGCTCGTTCAGCACCGGCACGGCCGCGATGTCGCACGTGTTGCGCGTGGCCGTCTCGAAGGTGCGAATGCCGCGCTCGCACAGGATCACGTTCGGGTTCCCGTGCGCCAGGATGTACTCGGCCGACATCAGCAGCTCCTTGATCGTCGAGCTCAGGCCGCGCTTGAGCAGAACAGGGCGCGTCGAGCGGCCCAGGCTCTTCAGCAGCGCGAAGTTCTGCATGTTGCGCGCGCCGATCTGCAGAATGTCCGCGTACTCGGAAACCAGCTCGACGTCGCGGTCGCTCATGATCTCCGTGACGATGTCGAGACCGGTGGCCTCCTTCGCCTTCCGCAGCAGCTTCAGGCCTTCTTCTTCCAGGCCCTGGAAGTCGTAGGGAGAGGTGCGCGGCTTGAACGCTCCGCCTCGCAGGATTCGCCCGCCGGCGCGCTTCACGGCTTCGGCCGTCTCCATGATCTGTTCCTCGGATTCCACCGAGCACGGGCCCGCCATCACGATGAACTGGCCCGCCCCCACCACGGCTCCGTTCACCCTCACCCGGCTGCGCTCCGGCTGGAACTCCCGGCTGACGAACTTGTAAGGCGCCGAGATGCGCACGGCGTTCTCGACCCCCGGCATGGCTTGCAGGTGCTCCAGGCACTCAGTCACATCGCCCACTCCCACCGCGCCGATGACGACTCGCTCCTCGCCATGGATGGTGTGGACTTTGTACCCGAACTCCTGAATCCGCTCGCACACGGCATCGACTTCCTCTTTGCTCGCGTGCTGTCTCATCGAGATGATCATGGCTGCGTTCCTCCCCCCAGAAACAAAAAACCCACTCTCTCGAGTGGGTTGGTTTTCGTTAGCTTCGCGTCTCGAACCAACGCCACTCTACCCGGACAGGGTAAAGCCCCAGTACCAGTAACTAAACGACTTGGCGTCGAAAAGAGACATCTAAGTCACCAGTATACCGGCCCCCGAGCCGCGAATCAAGCACCTCGGGAAAGTGTATAGTTCACGCCTTCACGCTCCAGGTCCTCGCTGAGCTGTGCCGCCGACTGAAACCGGATCGTGCGCATCCCCAGCGCCGCCGGAGCTTCCAGGTTCTCCGGCCGGTCGTCGATCATGATGCACTCGGCCGCGTCCCGCTGCGTGAAATCCAGGGCCCGCTCGAAGATCGCGGCAGCAGGCTTGCGCATCCCGAGAAAGCACGAGCTGTAGAACGCGGAGAAATGGTTGCGCAGCCCGAACTGGCGTATGCGATAGACGTTCAGATCGAACGCCTCGTTGTTCACCGTGGCCATCAGGTACCGGCGAGTGCGAGCCAGCCCCTCCGCGATCTCGAGCGACTCTGGGAAAGGTCGCGTTTGGGCGTGCATGAACCGCCGGAAGTCATCCGGCGAGAACGGCCGCGGGCGGTAAAAGACGGCCTCGCGCAGGTACTCTTCGATGCCGACCTCGTTGCGCTCAAACGCCGTAAAGAGGCGCGCGTGCCGCTCTTCGAACTCCTCCGCCTCGAGCCCGAATCGCTCCACGGCGCGGCTCCTCTCACCGTGGTCCCAGCCAT
>Ga0265316_10002963_pt1 | contig 17372 bp, 17 predicted proteins | sample 4522metaG_FD_202092 | JGI IMG/M metagenome (GOLD analysis project Ga0265316, IMG submission 202092) | Rhizosphere microbial communities from Carex aquatilis grown in University of Washington, Seatle, WA, United States - 4-5-22 metaG | ecosystem: Host-associated > Plants > Roots > Rhizosphere >...
TTGTTCAGCGGATAGAACACCAGCGGCGCCTCCTGCGGCAGCAGAAAAGCAACGACCGCAACTGTGACCGCAAACAGTCCACGCCGCCACGTCGGACGGAAGGGATCGCGCGAAAGAGGAATGGAGTCATCCATGGGTGCGGACGATTCACGTAAGCGCACCCGCGCCTGCGAATCCACGCCAAAATGGCGGAGCCATTTTGTACTCGCAGCGTGAGGACGAAGTCCGACGCGCTGCGAGGCAGGTTCATGGATGCTCGGCCTGGATGGTGAAACCCTGCGTCGTCATGATCACCGTGACGTTGCCGTTGATTCCGCTGACGTAGATCGGGATCTTCTGGTCGGCAAAGTAGTTTCGGATCCGTTTGCTTCGGTCGGACAGCCACAATGTCCTGGGCGACGGCACCAGCGCGGCCTTCGGGTTGACCCGGGCAAAGAACTCATTCGGGGCGACGCCCTCGGTGCCGTGATGAGGCACCTTGAGCAGGTCGGCTGTCACGTCGAACGGACCGTGGGCAAGCCAGGTCCCGAGGGCGTTGTTCAGATCGCCCGTGAACAGCGCTCGGGTGGTTCCGTGGCTGAGTTTGACGATGATGCTGGTATCATTTGTATCAGTCTTTCCGACCGGAGTGTTGGCTCCATCATACAGGCAAACAACATCGAGCGTGACGACTTGACCGTCGTCCAGGGGAACTTCGAGGAGGCGGTCGCCGGCTTTGGGTCTGAAATAGGGTATCTTGTGTTCACGCAGAAACTGCAGGGTCGCTTCGGCGTGTGCCCGATCGAACCCCCACGGCATCTCGGCGTCGCATCCGCTAGCGTCCGGCGCCGGCATGTTTCCGGCAACTCGCCCGACTTTGATTCCCGCTTCGATCAAGTCCTTCAGGCGCCCGTAATGGTCCTTGTGAAAATGGCTGATGACAACCAGATCCAACGCGGTGACATTGTGCGATTTCAGGAAGGGGATGGCAACACTGCCGGCGTCAGCGGCATCGGCGATGTCGATCAACACGTTGCGACCGTCCGGAAATTGGATCAGATGGCAGTCCGCCTGCGTCTCGAGGGGCGAGACATCGATCATCGTCCAGCGCGTCTCCTGCCTGACCGGTTCCGGCGATGGGGTTGCGTTGGCAGCAGGCAAGCCATGCAAGAATATCCCAATCCCAAGAGACAAAAGGCTGCGCGCAAGGAACCGGATGAAAGTCGATTCGATCAAGTTGACGACAAGATCACCGGAGCCCACAAAAAGGCAAATTGGATTGCATTCAAGATCCACTCGCTGGCGCTCGCGGCCACAAGGAATCTCTGTTGCCAAGGGCAACCTATGGACGGAGTAGTTTGCCGGACTCTAGGCCTTCTTGCCTCCGACATAGACACCGAGCAGGCTGAGGCCCATTCCGGTGGCGAGGCCGAGAAACGCTCCAATAATGCCGGAGACCATGATCGGCCGGAACCTGCCGTCCGTAACCGGCTGCATGCTGATGCGAACGGCGTCGCCGAATTGTTGCTTTGCAAAGTCAAGCTGCGTCTCGCGAATCTTTTCCGTAAGCTCTTGGTACGCGACTTCCAGTTTGCCGAGCGCCTTTTGCACCTCTGCGACGTAGACTGATTGGTCCTCGCTCTTGGCCTGAAGAAAGGCCTCCATGTTCTTGCGCCGAACGAGGAGCTGGTTCTTTTCCGCTTGGATGGCCTTCACTGCCAAGCCGGCGTCGAGCGCCTTGTGCACAAGGAAATTGTAGGCGTCGTTTGCGAGCAGCGAATCGATCAACCCTTGATCCATAATGGGTGCTTCAGACCGCTGTTGGGTCGCCTGCGTTTTGATGCCAAGCACATAGTTCTGGGCACGGGACTCCGACTTGGTCAAAAGATCTTGAACGACCTGCTCCTCTGCGAGGGCTTTTTGCTCACGATCCTCCAGCGTTTGCATGTAGTAATCCATTTTGACCATGGCGGTTTCCCGATCTCTCGATAGACCGTGCCGGCGAATGAGCCCCAGGGCTTCATTCAACTGAATCTGTTCGAAGATCTGGGTTTGCCGGAGCAGGTCGCCGAAAGACATATTGGTCGTTGGAGAACGGAATGCCTTCGCTGCTTCGAGCTGCTGTCCAAGCGTAAAGATGATGCTCTGAACCTCCCGGTTGAGGATCAGATCATATTCGAAATAATCGGCGTTATGCAGGGTCTCAAATGTGTTGCGTGCCATCGGCAACGCCGCGTAGGTGCGCTGGAACTTCTCTTCGTAGACACTGACGATTGTGTTCATCAGTGCTTCGCGTTGTTGGACGGTAAGCGGGAATTTGCGAGGTAACATCAGAGTAATCTGATATTCATCAGGCCGATAAGTGGGAACCGGCTGACCGACGGCCCTCAGTCGGTCGCGCTCCTTGACGACGTATGCAGGGATGATGCCTTCAACCGTCAGCGCCGCCCGGATTGTGCTTTGGGTCTCTTCCGATGTGGACAGCTTCAGGCGGTTCAGCGCCTCGACCACCACGTCCGGGGATGTCAGATCCTCGGTCTGGAACTTGGTGTGATCCGGATACTCTCCCTTGCTGAATCCATCGAATGCGAAGACCAACCGCGTCGTCGTGGTCGTTGCCGTGTATGGACTGGACATCAGGTAGGCGACCAAAGCGATGACCAGGCCCAGGGCTGCCAGCCCGAGCGTCTGGGCGACGCCGCGTGCCAGACGGGAAAAAAGGTCGCGCAGATCGATGCCTTCGTAGAGGTCGGAATCGGTGGAAGGGGAGTCGGGTGATGACGACATGGATATGGTCTATGAAAAGTCGTAAGCGGCCGGGCGCAAGGCTCATTTTCCGCGGATCGCGCGGATCTTCCGAGCGCCGTCCAAAGGCCAGCGGGTGATTTGGCTGTGCCAAATCTTTAGTTTTCAGCGTCCGCTGAAAACTAGGTTCATTTTGGATTGAACTCCGAGGCACTGGCGGCCTAGATTCCCTGCCTTCCCGACTTGCTCGGCCCTTCACAGCCTCGTGCACCTCATGGACGTTTCGCTCATTCCGGAAGCGACGGGGCGAAGCTATTCGCGTAATCTGCGGTCGAATTGAACTGCCGGGATTGAGGTAAGATGGATTATCGTCCTTTTCCGATTTCTCGGTATTAGCTTTCTCGATTTCGGCTTTTCACTTGGCCCCCTCACTTTCACCTTCACTTTCACTTTCACCTTCACTTTCACCCTTTACCCGAGAGTGCGTGGCGTTCTTTTCCGAAGTGGTTCAAATCTTCGGGGTGCCGAAGTCAGTTGGGCAGATCTACGGGCTGCTCTATGCGACACCGGACCCGTTGAGCTTTTCGGACATTGTTGAGCGCCTTGACATCAGCAAAGGCTCGGCGAGCCAGGGTCTTCAATTCCTCCGGTCTCTCGGCGCGGTCAATGTCGCAGAAGTGAATCAAGAAGCGATCGGCGCTGAGCGGAAAGCGGACTCCAAGGATCAGCAGCCTGACGTTTCGAGCATATCGAATAATGCTGGCCACTCTCACGCCTGCTTTCAAAAGCACTCGGGCGCCGTTGCCCCCCGGCGCGTCGCTTATGAGCCTGAGCTCAGCCTGCGAAGGCTCATGGCTGGTCTGCTCCGTGAACGATTGGATCCGTTGATGATGGGACGAAAGGCACGTATGCAGTGTTTGCGTGCGGCGGCGGAGGACGCCGTGAGCGGCGCGCAGAGAGAATTTCAGTTTGCCCGGTTGGAGCAGTTGGGGACCTGGCAGCGCCAGGCGACACTGATTATGCCGGTATTCAATACTCTGCTAGCAGTCCAACCTCGAAAGAACTCGAAGAAACTCGCGTAGCCCATTTGACACCCCACGGTCTTCATCGACGGCGGCTATGCGTTGGATCAGCGGGCCTGGCCCGATTTCACCGTCGATCATTCACCGAGGCCGTGGATGTCGTTCTTGCGCATTGCTCGACCCTGAACTCGCCTGCTCCATCATGATCTCTTTGAATGACCTTAAGGTCCAAATCTACGCCGACGGTGCCGACAAGATGGGTATTCTCGACCTCTATGCGAAACCCTATGTCAAGGGGCTGACCACCAACCCGACGCTCATGAAGAAGGCCGGAATCAAGGACTATGAAGCCTTCGCGAAGGAGATTCTCAAGACTGTCATGGCCAAGCCCATCTCACTTGAGGTATTCTCCGATGAGTTTTCAGAGATGAAGCGCCAGGCGCTCAAGATCGCCGCTTGGGGCAAGAACGTCTACGTCAAGATTCCTATTACCAATTCCCGAGGCGAATCTTCGATCCCGCTCATCCGCGAACTGGCGATGCAGCAGGTGCAGCTTAACATTACCGCCATCCTCACGCTCGGACAGGTGAGGGACGTGGCGGCGGCGCTCAACCCGGCCGTGCCATCGGTGGTCTCAGTCTTCGCAGGCCGCATCGCCGACACCGGCATCGATCCTGTGCCATTCATGCGCGCTGCGCGTGCCCTTCTGGAGTGCCAGGCCAACGCCGAACTTCTCTGGGCTAGCGTCCGCGAGGTGCTTAACATCATCCAAGCCGAGGATGCCGGCTGCCAGATCGTCACTGTCCCCCACGACATCCTTGCCAAGGCGGCCAAGCTCCTCGGAACGGATCTTACTGTTTTGTCCCTAGACACCGTCAGAATGTTTGCTAAAGACGCAACGGACGCTGGCTATATACTAGTATGATGGGGAGGCCGTTGGCCCCGATGGGAGCGATAGGGCGAAAGAATAACAAATTTACATGAAAGCAGTGATATTAGCAGGAGGGCTGGGTACGCGGATTAGTGAAGAGACCAATCTGAAGCCCAAACCGATGGTTGAGATTGGCGGCCTTCCGATTCTTTGGCATGTAATGAAGATCTATTCTGCATTTGGCATCAACGACTTCGTCATTTGCGTCGGTTATAAGGGCTATGTAATCAAGGAGTATTTCGCGAACTACTTTCTGCACCGGTCGGACATTACTTTCGATATGAAGCACAATCGGATGGAAGTGCACGAAAAACATGCCGAACCGTGGCGTGTTACAATTATTGATACCGGTGAAAAAACGATGACGGGTGGCCGCCTTCGCCGCGTACGCGAATATGTCGGTGACGGGAGTTTCTGCTTTACCTACGGAGACGGCGTCGCAAACATCGATATCTCGCTTCTACTTGCGTTCCACAAACGACAGAAGACACGGGCAACATTGACGGGGGTGCAGCCCCCGGGGCGATTCGGTGCGTTGGACATATCGGGCGATCAGAAGATCAGCACATTCAAGGAAAAGCCTATGGGCGATGGTTCGTGGGTAAATGGCGGGTTCTTTGTGTTGGAGCCGGACGTCTTCGAGCTCTTGCGCGGCGACGATGACATTTGGGAGAAGGGCCCGTTGGAATCACTTGCCAACAGCGGGCAATTATCGGTCTACAAACATTCCGGATTTTGGCAACCGATGGACACTTTGCGCGACAGAATCCTACTCGAAACTCTCTGGACAGAAGGACGAGCTCCATGGAGGATCTGGTCATGACTGAGGCGTTTGGAAATTGGTATCGAGGACAGCGAGTTCTGGTGACTGGTAATTCGGGTTTCAAGGGCTCTTGGCTGACAGAGTGGCTCCTTTTGCTCGGGGCGGAGGTGGTCGGCTACAGTGTCGGTCCGCCCACTTCGCCTGCTCTTTTCGAGCAGTTGGGATTGACGGGTCGCTTACAACACGTTCTCGGAGATGTGCGGGATGGATCAGCCTTGGCTCAAATGCTGGAAGAGACGAAGCCGACGTGCATTTTCCATCTGGCGGCGCAGCCGATTGTTCGCACGTCCTACGTGCAACCCGTGGAAACAATTGCGACGAACGTGATGGGGACAGTCAATTTACTCGAAGCCGTCCGGCAATCCGGACGTCCTTGTGTCGTGGTGGTGATTACCACTGACAAATGCTATGAGAATCGCGAATGGGTTCATAGCTACCGTGAGAACGATTCGCTCGGGGGCCACGATCCCTACAGCGCGAGCAAGGCGTGTTCCGAATTAGTGGTCAGTGCATATCGGCGTTCGTTTTTCTCCGCGCCCGGCAATCAAGTCAGGCTGGCTTCCGCGCGTGCCGGCAATGTTGTGGGCGGAGGCGACTGGGCAGCAGATCGCATCGTCCCAGACAGTATGCGTGCGCTCCAGCGCGGTGAGCCGATCATCGTTCGAAATAAGGACGCTACGCGTCCGTGGCAGCATGTGCTTGAGCCGCTGAGCGGATATTTGTGGCTGGGCGCCTGCCTTGCCCGCCCGGAGTTGGCTCCTGGTGGTCGGGAGGCTCCGGTCACGTCGTTCAATTTCGGTCCAGCGATTAGCGCCAATCGCTCTGTGGGGCGATTGGTTGACGAGATTCTCCGGCATTGGCCCGGCCAATGGGAAGACCGCAGTGAAGCGAAGCCGGTGCATGAAGCGAACCTGCTTAATCTTGCCACCGACAAAGCGTACCATCTTCTGGGATGGCGACCGGTGTGGGAATTCGCGACTTCCATTGAGCAGACTGTCCGATGGTATCGCGCCGCGATGGATGCCGGTGCCGGCGTTGATGCGAGTGGCCGTATTCAAGCGTTCACACGGGTACAGATTGACCTTTACCAGGCTGACGCCCGGGCGCAGAGACTGCCATGGATCATGGCGCGATAACGCGGAGCCCGAAGTTTTATGGATCAAAAGCAAACATTAAGGCACGAGATTTTGGAACTTGTGCGCCGCTATCATGCCGTTGGCTCCCATCCGGAGTTTCGATCGGGTGAGGATCCCGTAAGGTACGCTGGCCGTTACTTCGACGAGCACGAACTCGTGGCCTTGATCGATTCGTCGCTAGATTTCTGGCTGACGGCCGGACGTTATTCGGAGGAATTCGAAGCGGGTCTTGGCGACTATCTTGGCGCGCCCAGCGTGCTGCTGGTGAACTCCGGCTCCTCGGCCAACCTCGTGGCATTCTCCACGTTGACCTCGACGAAGTTGAAGGACCGGCGAGTCCGGCCTGGGGATGAAGTGATCACGGTGGCCGCAGGTTTTCCAACCACCGTCAATCCAATCATCCAAAATCGAGCCGTGCCCGTTTTCGTCGACGTTGAGCTGGGAACTTATGTGCCGACGATGGCCAGTATCGAGGCCGCGCTGGGTCCGCGGACCAAGGCACTGATGATTGCCCATACGATGGGCGTGCCCTACGCAGTGCGCGAGGTCCGTGAGTTTTGCGATCGCCATAACTTGTGGCTAATCGAAGACAATTGTGACGCCTTGGGGAGCCGGTACGACGGTCGACTGACAGCCACCTACGGTGATCTGGCCACCTTCAGTTTCTATCCCGCGCACCATATTACCATGGGCGAGGGCGGAGCCGTGGCGGTCGCCAACGACGATCTGGCGCGGATCGCCCGCAGCTTCCGCGACTGGGGTCGCGACTGTTATTGCTCCGGGGGAGAGAATAATACCTGCGGCAAACGCTTTGCACAGCAGTTTGGCGGTCTGCCCTACGGCTACGACCACAAATACGTTTACTCTCATATCGGCTACAACCTGAAGGTTACCGACATGCAGGCTGCCATAGGCGTGGCCCAACTGCACAAGATAGAAGAGTTCGTGGCCGCACGGAAACGCAACCATGCCGCGCTAATGGTCGGGCTGAAGAAGCATGAACGGCATCTCATTCTGCACACCGCTCCAGCCAAGTCGGATCCATCATGGTTTGGCTTCGTCATCACGGTGCGACCCGAAGCGCCGTTCACCCGGGCAGAACTCGTCAATGCGCTTGAAGTTGCCAAGATCGAGACGCGCAATCTTTTCTGCGGTAACTTGCTGCGGCAGCCGGCATACACCGACATCGAACATAGGGTTGTTGGAGTGTTAACCAACACGGACATTATCACGACCAACACGTTCTTCATCGGCGTCTATCCCGGTCTGACCGGCCCAATGATCGAGCACGTGCTGGCGACGGTGGATAGGTTTTTCGCGGAACGAAAAACCTCGTGAGCATCCCCCGCAAGATTCGCTGTTCCGTCTCTTCGATCGTCGATCATGGCGGCCGAGTCTATACCGTTGAGTTAAAGCCGGAACGACCGGTGCCGGCTTTCCTCCCTGGCCAGTTTCTTCATCTCACCGTTGACGATTTCGACCCGGCTGGATTCTGGCCGGAGTCGCGAGTCTTCTCCATCGCAAGTTCCCCGACAGAACCGGATCGGATCAGGATCTGCTATTCCGTTAAAGGACGTTACACGCAGAAGATGCAGCGGACCCTCGCCGTCGGCCGGGACGTCTGGATCAAGCTCCCCTACGGCGATTTCATAATCCAACCCAAAGATGAGGTCATCCTGTTTGCCGGCGGAACCGGGATCAGCGCGTTTACCGCCTTCTTGCTTGGCCTCACGGCAGAGAACCAGCAGCCTGTGACTTTGGTGTACGGTGCGAGAAGACCCGAATTGCTCCTATTCCAGGACTTGATTCTCGAGCAGTTCGCGAAAGTGCTGACTCTCAATGTTGCGTTCTTTGCGGAATCCGCCAGCGAAGCGTTATGTGAGAAGATGGCTGGCCTGCGCCGTTCTCCCGCCTGTTTTTCCGGAAGGATTTCCTTGGATTCGGTATTCCGACCACCGTTAGCTGCGACTAGCCCGACCGCTGCATTCTATCTAGCCGGGCCGCCGTTGATGATCGCCGCGTTGAGCGCCGATCTCCGGACCCGGGGGGCGAATCCAGAACAAATCCGGATCGACGCTTGGGAATGAAGACCATGATGGATTGATCGATCGCAGGTACCCACCCAGGCGGCATCCCGCCGCGCCTCCTTGGCGCGGCCGCTGAACTCGAAGTCTGCTATATTCATATGTCCCTCGACCCTCGCCGGATCTCAACCTACCAATCCGCCATCAAGGCGCAATTCCGCTTCCTTAAGGAGGTGGTTTCGCTTGAAACGTGGCATGCCTCATCCCTCCCGCTAGGCCCGTCCGGCGGGTTGCTGCTGCCAATCTGTCGTCTCCACGCCGACGACGAGATCTTGATTAAAGACCTCGCGGCCTGGAGGCAGGCGGCGGCGGCGGCCTATCCCACTCGCTTTCCAGTCACGATCGACGGAACGCGAGCCTGGCTCATAGACAAATTACTCGCTGTCGAGGACCGAATCCTCTTTCTGATCCTTGACCGTCATGGCAATCGGGTGGGACACCTTGGTTTTGCCAATTGCCTCAACGATCTTTGCGCGATGGAGATTGACAACGTTGTCCGGGGAAATTCCGCCGGTTCTCACGGAATCATGGCTGAGGCAATGCGCGCCATCGCGCGTTGGGCTCACACCAACTTCTGGCCGGAGGAAATCTTCCTGCGAGTGTTGAGTGACAATTCGCACGCCATCGCTTTCTACGAGCGGCTAAATTATAAGTTGGTTGATACCCTTCCTCTGCGCCGCCATCAGGCAGGCGAGGTTGTGTCGTTCAAGACGCCGGAAGCCGGAGATAACGCCCCGCCGGATGCTTCTTTCCTGCGAATGCTCGCGCATCCTGACACTACGACGCTCGGGCAGAGTCTCATTCTCACGGCTGGTCCGTCCATCAGCCCGCGCGAAGTCATCTACGCGACTGAGGCGACTCGATATGGCTGGAACAACCAGTGGTCGAAGTACCTCAAATCATTTGAACGGGCTTTTGCGGATTATGTCGGAGTCAAATACGCGCTCGCGACTTCCTCATGTACGGGTGCGCTCCATGTTGCGCTGAAAGCGTTGGGCATTGGACCGGGGGACGAAGTAATTGTCCCCGATATCACTTGGGTGGCGACCGCCAATGCGGTTCTCTACGTCGGGGCAACGCCTGTGTTTGCCGACGTAGAGCGTGGATCGTGGTGCCTTGATCCACGTTCGTTCGAAACGCTCATTACCCCGAAGACGAAGGCGGTTATTCCGGTGCACTTGTACGGGCACCCGGCGAATATGGGCGAGATTGTGGCGATCGCCCGGCGGCATCGGTTGCAGATTGTCGAGGATGCTGCGCCGTCGATCGGCGCTGAGTACAATGGGCGGCGGACGGGGTCATTTGGCCATTTCGCTGCGTTCAGCTTCCAGGGAGCCAAGCTGGCGGTGACTGGCGAGGGCGGAATCTTGGTCACGGACGATCCGCAGCTCTACGAGACGGCCTATTCGATTTGGGACCAAGGCCGAAAACCGGGCACGTTTTGGATTCAGAGCAATGGCCTGAAATATAAGATGGCGAATGTCCTCGCCGCAATCGGCTTGGCGCAACTGGAGCGGAACGACGGAATGGTCGAGGCTAAGCGGAGGATTTTTGACTGGTACAGTGAAGACTTACATAGCCTCTCCGGCATCACGTTGAACCGGGAGATGCCCTGGGCGCGCAGCATTTACTGGATGACCAGCCTCATTCTCGGGGAAGGCGCCCGGGTGACTCGTGACGAACTCATCCTCGAACTCAAAAAGCGAAATATCGACTCCCGACCAGTGTTTCCCGCGATTTCCCAATATCCTATTTGGCCCCGCGCGCAGGCGCCGCAGCCGAATGCAAAATGGCTCGGGGACCACGCCATTAATTTGCCTTCGGGCGTCTGCCTTAATCGGGCGGAGATCGCCTATGTCACCAAGAGCATCCGAGAAATCCTCGCCGGCTAGAGATTCCGCCGAGACCTTTGATCGGGCGGATTTGGCGCGCAGGATTCGGGTTGAAGCCCTGCGCATGGTTCACCGCGCGAAGGCGTCCCATGTTGGAGGGGCACTTTCGATGGCGGATATCTTAGCCTGTCTATATGGTGGAACTCTGCGCGTGTGGCCCGACGAGCCTCAGTGGCCTGATCGCGACCGGTTCATATTGAGCAAGGGACATTGTTGCTCCGCCCTGTACGCGGCTTTGGCGCTTCGCGGTTTCTTCCCACTTGAGGAGTTGGCTTCGTACGGCTCTCCAGGGTCGCGTTTGATGAACCATGTGAGTCACAAAGTGCCCGGAGTAGAATTCTCCACGGGTTCGCTGGGCCACGGCCTGCCATTTGGCGTGGGCAAGGCTCTCGCCGGCAAACGCCAGCAGGCGCCCTGGCGCACGTTTGTGCTGCTGAGCGACGGCGAGATGGACGAGGGGTCGAATTGGGAGGCCTTGCTGCAGGCGGCACACCACGGGCTCGATAATCTGGTGGCGATCATCGACCACAACAAGATCCAGAGCTTGGGTGACGTTGCCGCGGTGCTCTCCCTCGCTCCGCTGCGGGAAAAACTCGAGGCGTTTAATTGGAGTACCCGGGAAGTCGACGGTCATGATGTGGCGGCACTTTCGTCTGCTTTGAACTCGGTGCCCTGGAACAGGGGGAAGCCGTCGTGCCTCATCGCCCATACCGTCAAGGGCAAAGGGGTCGACTTCATGGAGAACTCGCTGCTTTGGCACTATCGCTCGCCCGACGCGAATCAGATTGCCAGTGCCTTGAAGCAGCTTGGAGGCACCGCATGAGAAACGAGTTTTTGGAGGCGCTGGTTCTCGAGGCGTCTCGCAACCCGCGAATATTCCTGGTCGTCGGGGACCTGGGCTTTTCGGTGGTGGAACCCTTTGCTCAACGGTTTCCGGACCGGTTCCTGAACGCCGGCGTCGCCGAGCAGAGCATGACCGGCTTGGCCGCGGGGCTGGCATCTGAAGGTTATCACGTTTTCACCTATTCCATCGCGAATTTTCCGACCTTCCGTTGCGCCGAACAGTTTCGCAACGATGTGGCTTATCACCGTCTTCCCGTCACCGTGGTAGCGGTCGGTGGCGGGTTGGCATACGGAAGTCTCGGTTACTCACACCATGCGGTTCAGGATCTCGCTTTGATTCGCAGTTTTCCCGGTGTCCTTCTCGCCGCTCCGGGTGATCCCCTGGAGGCCCAAGCCTGCGTCAGATATCTCTCCGCGCATCCGCAACCATCCTATTTGCGCCTGGGCAAATCAGCCGAACCGCGGGTCCATGTCGCGCCCATTGAGGTTCGGCCTGGCGGATTTCAGGCCTTGCCGCCTGCGGGCGGTGACTCGCCTGGGTCCTGCGCGATCCTAACCACCGGAGCGACCTTGAAATTGGGCGCTGACCTCTGTGCTTCTCAAGCCTTGTCGGGAGCGTGGCGGCTATTCTCGCTGCCGCTTTGGCAGAGGGAGTGCGCAGCAGACGTGTGCGAATTTGTCCGCGCGCATGCTAGGGTGGCAGTGATCGAGGATCACCTTGCCGCCGGGGGTTTTGGCTCCTTTGTGCGGGAGTGCCTGGAGCCGGAGCCTGCGCTCCAGGAGCGAGTCCGCTGCTTTTCGCTTGCTCCGGAGGTGTGCGGAATTGTGGCGGACCAGCTTTCGCTCAACCGCATCGGAGGCCTCTGCTCCGAGCGCCTCGAGCCCATCCTTGCCGCCTTGACTCGATTGCCTCGGTCCTGAACGCCCGACAGGTGGGCCGCGAAATCAGGCGATTTCGGCCCGCCAGGTTGGCCGGGAGCCGACCGGGTGGCGATGAAAGACATTGCGCTCCGGCGCAGAATAAAGATCTAGATTCACCCAGGCCCGCCGCAGCGGATTCTAAGATGCTGGCAGAAAAATATATACTACACCATTTATCCGACTCGGCGCGGATCCGGTGCGAATAGCCGGTCGAACCTTTCCCATTGACTACTCTCAATCAGGTGAAATCAGTCGCAAAACGATGCCTTCGGGCGACGGTGCCCATGGTAGTGCTGAACCGAATTGTCGCCGCCTACTGGCGCCTCCGCAATTCCCTCCCCGGATCGTACGAACCCGAGCGCGAACGCCTGGGCCATTTTGTCCGGCCTGAAGATTGGGTGGTGGATGTGGGAGTGAATATGGGGCAATACGCTTCCCGCCTACTTCGGTTGGTGGGCAAGAAGGGCAAAGTCTTTGGTTTTGAGGCGGCGACGGAGACCTTTCAGATCGCCCGGTGCATCCTGCGAAATCCCGCCATGGAGCTCCGAAAAGAGGCGTTGGGCGATGTGACCGGGACGGTGCTGTTGGGTCTGTATGGTGGAGAATCAGGAATGATCGAACACGGGTTGAGCCGGATCGTGTCGGCGCCGGACCCAAAGATGATGCGGACCGAATCAGTGCCGTGCCTGCGTTTGGATGACGTGCTTGCCCAGCGTCCCCGCACGATCTCTTTCATCAAGTGTGATGTCGAGGGTTTTGAGGTGCATGTACTTCGCGGCGGCCAACGGCTTATCGAAAACGATCGGCCAGTTCTCCTCGTGGAGATCAGCACTTCCGGCAACTACTGCGAGATTATGACCCTGCTTATGCCGCTGGGGTATGTGCCGTACCAATTGACCGCCGAGAGAACGTGGCGGGAGGTTGCGCGGTACGAGGAGAGCTGGACGAACAACTTCCTGCTGGTACCGGATTCCAAATCCCGGCTGCTGTGCTGACCGAGCCGGCGCCGTCGGCCTCTGGCGGATTTCCCGTCAACTGCGCGGGTCGGGCTGCATTCATCTTTCTGCTCCACCGGAGCGGTCGACCTAGGGTTTCCGACCGCCGGACAGCTTCTCGGATTGAGGCCAAAAACAACGATGGCTCGTGAGGTGACACTCCGGATTGCGGTACCCACCTATAACCGGTGCGAGTATCTTTGTGACTTACTTGATTCGCTCGAGGGGCAAATCGAGCGCGCCGGGTCGGCGTGTGAGCTGGTCGTCTATGACAATGCTTCGCCCGATGCGACCGCGGCAATCGTGCGGGAGCGGGCCGCCCGGACCCCTGGCATTCGTCTCTGTTCGGCTCCGGCCAATTGCGGCGGGGTCGGCAACATCATTCGAGCCCTCACGGACCCAGGCGTAGATTATGTCTGGTTGGTTTCCGACCACATGATCGTGCATCCCACCGCGGTGGCGCGGTTGCATGCCCATCTGGAGGAAGTGAAACCCGAAGCAGCTTGCGCCGGCATCGTTGACTACGGCGAATGTCGCCTCCTGCACTATGGGAAGGAGGTTACGGTGTCGCAACTGTCGCCCGCCATGGTCGCGCCCCTGTATTTTCATTTTTCCAACATCTCGTCCGTGGTGGTTTCCCGCCAGCTCGCGGCGGAATCCGCGGCGGCCATCGCAGCGTGCGGGAAGTTGAGCTACCCGCATCTCGGCGTCTGGCAGCACTTGGTCCAGCGGGGGCGGATAGGGATCGTGCCGGCTCTGGCGGAATTCTCGAAGAAGGAGAGTCGCCGCGGCTACGCTTGGTTTCAGAGCGGCGTGCTCGATTTCGGCGAGACGGTTGGATTGAATTTTCCGCCAGAAAATCGGCAGCCCGTGCTAGCGGCCTTGATCGAGTTCCGTGGCTTCCGCTCCGCGATATTGCGCTATATCTTGGAGGCACGAGCTCAGTTGGTCCGTGAAGAAGTTGGGCCGGCGCAGACGCGCCGCTTTGTGCGCCTCTATCAGTGCCCGATGCGGGTGCGTTTCGCCGCCTGGCTATTTGGCCGAATTCCAATCTTGGCGGCGCAAGTGGCGGTATGTTACCTGCGGTCCTCCGGGCCAATGGCCCTTGCTCATGCGTGCCGGTCAGCCTGGAAGGTGCGCTGCCGTTCCCGATTCAACCCCGAGCCTCCGCTCGCGAAATTCACTTGATTCGATGAAATTGGCCGTAACCGGGGCGACCGGATTTATCGGAACCCATGTTCTGCGGAAAGCCGTTGCTGCGGGCTATCAGGTTCGAGCCCTGTGTCGGGAGAACTCGAATCGCCGCCGGGTGGAGCACCTTCCGGTGGAATGGATCGTCGGGGATATTGCGACGACTGCGTCCTGGGATGAGCTGTTGGACGGCGCCGACTCTCTGGTTCATCTTGCCGCCGCCGGCGTGGCGAATCTGAACGACGCGTTTGACGCGGTCCGAACGAACCTGCCCAGCCATCTTCTTCTCTTCCAGGCGGCGGCCCGACACGGCGTCCGACGCTTGGTGCTGGCCGGATCGTGTTTCGAGTACGGGCGCACGGGTGACCGCATCGGACTGAGGGGCTTGCGGGAGGACGATCCTCTCGATCCAATGAACGCCTATGCTGCCGCGAAAGCGGCTGCGACACTCTTGGCTGGACCGCTTACTCGGGACCTTGGGCTGGAGTGCTTTATCCTGCGACCGTTCCACACGTACGGCGAAGGCGAGTTGGCCACCCGGCTAATCCCGGCGGTAATCCACGCCTGCCAGGCAGGGCAACCGGTTCGTACGACCGACGGCAGACAGGTTCGCGATCTGGTCCACGTCGGGGACGTGGCGGAGGCCTTCTTGCGGGCGATTCAGGCTGACTGGTCCCAGGCAAGTCAGGAACCCGGCACCTGCGTGATCAACGTCGGTACGGGCAGGGGAACGAGCATTCGCGCGGCGGTCGAATGTCTGGCCCGGTTGTGCGGGCGCGACCCGGCGGAAGTAGAATTCGGTGCAATCCCGCATCGACCGCACGAGATGTGGCGGTTGGTCGCTGATGTCTCAGCCGCCCTGCGAGTGCTCGGATGGCAGCCGACGGCTAATCTCGAATCAGGCTTGGCCGAGGTCGTGCATGATCTTCAAGGCAGATCTGCTACATGACCGCTGACGGCCGTCAGGTTGCCCACGGCGCGGTCGCCTATCTCTGCCGATATGTGGCCGTGACCGGCCTGAGCTTTGCGGCGAATCTCCTGCTGCTCCGGTTTCTTCAGCCTGCGGAATTCGGTGTTCTTGCCGTACTAAACCTCGGTCTCAGCCTGTTGACCATTTGCTCGGAGGGCGGACTTAACGTTTACCTCGTGCAGCGAAGCGGCGAGGTGGACCCCGTCCTGATGGCGCGGATGTTTCTGGTGCAGATGTTCGCATCTGCGGGGCTGCAGGTCGCGCTCTCATTCGTATTGCTGGCGGTCTGGGCGGGAGGATTCGACTGGCACCTTCCGCTGTATATTTGGTGCGTTGCCTTCGCGATGTCGCCTTCTCTGATCCGGGGCGGCCGGGTCATGCTGCTCGAAAGAAGGCTGCAGTTCACGTCCATCGCACTTGTGGAAGGCGTTGAAGCCGTCGTGTACTCCGGCGCGGCGGTTGCCCTGGCTTGGGTGGGGTGCGGAGTCTGGGCAGTCGTGATGGCGACTTTGGCGCGCTCGCTGATCGGTCTGGTGCTGACGTTAAGACTGGTCCCGGTGGCCTACCAATGGACGATGCCCCGCTGGGACAAGGATCTGCGCGCGGGTTTCAATTTCGGTGTGCATTATCATGCCTCGTCGTTACTCAGCATCGCGCGCGGATTGGCAAATCCGCTTTTGGTCGGCAACGCCCTTGGCCTGGCGGCCGTCGGCCTGTGCGATCGGTCTGCATTCGTCGCGGGCATTCCTCTGTTGATGGTTGGCGCCGTCCAGGCCCGGGTGTTGTTTCCGTATTTCGCCCGCATCCAATCGGATAACACTCGCACGCGGCTCGCCTTTGAGCGGAGCCTCTATTTGAGCGGCGTGCTCGACAAGGCAATCTTCGTCCCACTCGTCCTGTTCGCGCCTTGCTTGCCGCTGCTGTTGGGGAACAAATGGGCCCCTGCCGTTCCGGTGATTGAAATCATGGCTTGGGGCAACCTGATCTTCGGTTCGTATATGTCGTCGGCGACGCCCTTGCTCAGTGCTGTCGGGCGGATCCACTGGGTGGCGTACATTTCGGTGGTGACTACCGTGGCACTTTGGACCTTGTGTTGGCCGGCGGTGCGATTGTTTGGCGTCGCTGGCTTCGCCTATCTCAGCCTGCTGAACTGGATGCCGGTCATTTGGTTGGCATATCGGATTCAGAACGAATGGCGAGTGGATCGGCTGGGCCGGATATGGGGTCTTCCCGTCGCAACCGGGTTTGTCGCGATCGTGGTGACGTACGGACTTTTTCGGCCCTTTCCGCAGAGCACCGGATATTTTCTGGCGAAGTCTTTGTCCGGGGTACTGATCTACGCGATTCTGCTTTGGCTGCTGGACGCAGCCCGGCTCGCGCACGAATCTCGGCTCCTAATTCGCAGCGTTCTTCCCCGGGCTCCCGCTCCCAATGACACCTAACCACTTTAGCTTCTCAGTCATCCTTGCGACCTACAATGAGGAGAGTCGGATCGAGTACGTGCTGCGAAACTTCGCCGGTCGCGCCCACGTGCTCGTCATCGACAACTACAGTACCGACGGCACCGTGGAGATCGCGCGACGGTATACGGATCATGTCTGCCTTCGGAAGAACCCGGGATACCTCACGCCGGACTACTACGAGTTTGGTTTCCGGGAAGCGCCGACAAATTACGTCTTGATGGGATTGGCGGGACAGATCCATCCGGTGCCCTTGATCGAATGTTACGACCGGATCGCGCGAGAAGGGAAGTTCAAGGCGGTGGGCGCCTACAATCGTGTTTTGTCCTACGGGAGTATGGTGAACAGCTATTCCCGGCCCTATGCGCGCCGCTCCGCCC
>Ga0265316_10002967_pt1 | contig 17357 bp, 11 predicted proteins | sample 4522metaG_FD_202092 | JGI IMG/M metagenome (GOLD analysis project Ga0265316, IMG submission 202092) | Rhizosphere microbial communities from Carex aquatilis grown in University of Washington, Seatle, WA, United States - 4-5-22 metaG | ecosystem: Host-associated > Plants > Roots > Rhizosphere >...
TCAGCCGGCCGGTCGAGTCCAGGAATTCCCGGCAGAAACTGTGGAAGAACGTCTCCTGGTAGCCGACCGGATGGGTCTGGTGCCGCACCATCGGCGCCTCCAGCCGCTTCACCGCGAGGCCGGCGAGGCGCGCCGCGATCGGCGGCCAGAAATCCCACCACGGCATGCCCAGCACCAGCCCGGTTCCCGTGAAACACGGGATCGCCGACGGCTCGAAGAAGAAGAAGTCGTAGCCGCCGGTGAAGGTCTTGCCGGCGGGGCTTTCCAGGGACGGGACGTCGACCCGGTGACCGAAGACCAGGGAGCCTCCGGCCTCGCGTTCGATCGCTCGCCGGAAGGCGGGATCGTCGCCGATCACGATGTCGGAATTGACGATGCCGCAGATGTCGCGGCCGGTGGCTTCCAGCGCCGTCATCAGCTCGTCGATCGGGATCATCGGCCTGCCGCACAGCCGTTCGGCGGTCGCCGCCGGCTCGACGAAGCGGATGTCCGGGAAGGACGGCGCCAGGGCGCGGATCTCGTCGGCGACATTGACCGACAGCACTTCGAAGCCGAGCGCTCGCCAGGAGGTCACGGCCGCCCGCTGCACCTCCAGCCTGCGTGGCATCAGCGAGGTGGCGACGGCGATGGCGCGGCCCATCACCGGGCCAGCCGGGAGCGCCCCGGGACCGGCGGCGGGAATGGCCGCGCGCGGCGGGGCGCGCCGGGGCGCTTCGGTGAGGTTCAGGCCCCGCAGCAGGGCGGCGAGGGCGGCGTCGCAGTCGCCCTGGAGAAACCGGACCTCGGCGAGGGGACGGAAGCAGGAGAGCGGCGGCGGCTCCAGGGCGGCCACCTGGGACAGCAGGGCGGCGGCGCCGTCCAGGTCGCCGGACGCGGCGCGCAGGGAGCCCAGCACCAGCATCGCCTCGGCGCAGTCGGGCTTCAGCTCCAGGGCGCGGCGGGTCAGCGCCCCGGCGGGTCCGGGTTCCTCCAGGGCGACGTGGATCTTGACCATCTCCAGCATCGCCTCGACGCAATCGGGCTTCAGGTCGAGGGCCCGGCGGACGATGGCGATGGCTTGGCGCGGCTCGCCCAGGGCGTTGCAGCTTTTGGCCACCCCCGCCATCGCCTCGACATAGTCGGGCTTCATCTCCAGGGCCCGGCGCGCGAACTCCCGCGCCTGGGCATGGTCCTGCCGGTGGTCGTACACCTCGGACAGGGCGTAGACGGCCTCGGCGTAGTCGGGTTTGAAGCGGGCGGCGCGCCGGCAGTAGTCCTCGGCCGCGTCGACGGCTCCGGCGGCGAGGTGGTTGCGGGCGATGGCGAGGGCGGCCTCGGCGTAGACCGGGTTGACCTCGAGGGCGCGGTGATGGAAGGCGAGCGCCCGCTCCCGGTCGCCGAGGGCGGCGTGGCATTGGCCGATGCGGTGAACCGCCTCGGCGTAATCGGCCTTGTTGGCCCAGGCCCGCTCGAACCAGGGAATCGCCCCGGCGAACTCGCCCCGGACCGAGAGAATATGGCCGACGCCGAACGCGGCGTGGGGGACCTTGGGATCGCGGGCCAGGATCTCCTGGTACATCGGAAACGCCTCGTCGAGGCGTCCGCACCGCTCGATCGCCTGGGCCAGCCGCAACGGCGCCTCGCGATAGCCGGGGGCCAGCGCGATCAGCCGGCGCAGCAATGGCTCGGCCGCCGCGTAGTCGCCCCGCCAGAACCGCGCCATGGCCAGCCGCCACAGCGCCCGCGGACTGTCGGGCCGCCGGGCCGCCGCCCGCTCCAGCGCGGCCAGCCGGTCCCACCCGCGGCCCCTCAGTCGGGCGGCCAGATGCTCAAGGTAATAGGCGAGGTCGGGCAAATGGCATTCCCTGTCAGCGCCCGGCCCCTGTCAGCGCCCGGCGGGGAGGCGGAAACCGCGTCGGGAAACGGGCGTCCCATGCTTGGCAATCTGCCATACCCGGCCCCGTTCCGCCAACCCGGCATTGCCGGCGGCGGACCGGGTTCGCCGGCCGGGAATTATCTTGACACCAAATCGCCCGGCATCTTACGCTAATCCGCGCGAATTCGGAAATTATTATCACTCAATTCAAGTATATCCTCGCTCATGGCTAAGATAAAAATGATATTGCTTGGAGCATGGCGCCGGTTCCTGGGCCAGCGCCGCCGGTTTCTCGCTGTTGGCGGCGCTGTTCTGTCGATTTTGGGCCTGTCATCGCTTGGCTACGCCTCCCTGATGTGGCACTGGCCGACGCCGCTGGTGGTCGGTCCGATTATCGTCCTGGTTCTCGCCCGGGCGTTCTCACCCCGATATTACCGCGTTTCCGCCACCGCGGCGATGGACGGGGACGACGCGGCGGGGATGGTCCGGGACGACGGCTTGATTCTGTCGGTCATGGTCGCCGGCCTCGCCTTTCTGTGCTGGTTCGGAGTGATCCAGTCGCACCGTGTGCCGGGGCTGGCGATCGCGGTTCCGCCCGGGTTGCGCACCATCACCTGGCTGTCCCTCGGAGCCGCGCTCGTGTTCCTGTGCCCCGGTCCCGGCCTTGCCGTGGCCCGGACGATCCATGGGACGCTTGCCCGCGTTCCGGCCGGCTTCCGCGCGGTCGGCGCCGTCACGCGCTCCCTGCCGGGGTGGTTCCGGTGGTTTTTCGTCGCCCACTCGCCGGTGATCGGCCTCGTCCTGACCGCCGGACTGACCGTCTTCCTGATCGGGTTCGGCGAGACCATCGCGTTCGGCGGAGGCATGGGGTGGGATGGCAGCCACCGCTTCGTGGTCATCATGGAACACTTTCCCGGCGTTCTGTTCGACCGCAGCCTGGCCTCGTACGACTTCGACCGCATCCTGCCCTACGCCCTGGTCGGAAGCCTCTTGCAACTGGCCGACGCCCCCCTGAGCCGCGAAAACGTCGTCCTCTCGTTCAAAGTCCTTAATGGGCTGGAACTGCTGTTCGTTTGCGCCTGCTGGGGCCGCCTTGCCCGCATCCTCGGCGTGTCGCTGGGCGGCTACTGGACCGGCCTCACGGGACTGCTGCTCAGCGGCTTCGTCTGCAAGTGGATTTTCTACTGCGCGCCGCTTTCGGACATGAGCGCTTTCGCCATCGGCTTCGTCATGGCGCTGTTCTACCTGGAGCGGCGGCTGGCCGCGCTGATCGCGGTCACCTTCGTCTCCGGCTTCATCTGGCCGACGGCGCCGTTCATCGGCGCTCTGCTCATCGCGTTTCCCCGCTATCCCGACCGCCTGCCCGGGACGCCTCCGGATCAGGCGATCCTGGTCGGGCGGCTGGCCATGGCGGCGGGCGTGCTGGCGGCGCTGGCGGCGGCCGTGGCGGTCATCAAGGTGTTCTCGGATCAGGTGGTGCCGCTGCCGCCGCCGTGCGACCTGTGCCATCAGCACATCCCGGCGTGGGACACGCTGCCGTCGGTCCTGATGAATCTGGCGAGCCTGCTGGCCGTTTGCGCCGCCGCCTTCTGTTTCACCTATTTCCCCCTGGTCCGCTTCCCGCTGTCCGGGCTCCGCGCCACGCCCCTTAAATCCCTCATGGTGACGATGGGATGCGCCGTGTCGACCTGGGCCGCCGGCAAGATGGCGATGGCCCGGCTTTCCGACACGGCGGCGTTCTATCCGGACGGCCTGTTCCTGCTGAACAATCTGCTGGACACGGCGGCCCAGAAACCGGCGCTCTTCGTCGTGGCGCATCTTGTCTTCTTCGGTCCGCTGGTCGTCCTCGTCATGCTGTCGTTCGGCGCGTTCGGCCGACTCGTGTCCGCGACCGGCTTGGGGTTGACGCTCGCGGCGGGGCTGGCGCTGTTTCTCGGGCTGGACAGCGAAAGCCGCCGGTCCGTCCATTCCTTCGGACTGCTGTTCCCGTTCTTCGTCGCCGCCATCGACATCCATCTGCGAACGCTGAGCCCCCGCCGGATCGCCGTGCTGTCCACGGTGTTCGCGGGCCTGTCGTTCCTGTGGTCGCGGCTCTGGTTCCAGATCGGCGCGGACATTCCCACATACAGCGAGGTGTTCGGGCCGGGAATGCGCTGGGAGGCCTATTGGCCCTTCACCTGTTCGGCGCTCCTGACCGGAATCGTGCTGATGTGGCTGTTTTGCGGCCGGGCTTCGCTGGTCCGGCTGGCGCGGCGGCTGCCCTGAGCGGCCCACGCGCCCGGCGCTGACGCGGCCACGGCGTCGTCAACCCGACTTTCGTGCCGCGGGGACGCGAGCGCCCGGTCTTGCCGACGGCGTCCCGGTCACGTAAGGTCCCCCCACCCGAGGCCGGGCGGCCGAAACCGGGGTAAGGGCAAGACATGAAGAAGCTGATCCAGGACGCGATACTCGCCGCCTACCGGCTGGTGCTGGGCACCGGCATCCTGAGGACGGCGCTGGGGCTGCGCCTCTACGAACTCCTTTACACCTTCTATAAAAGCCGCTTCGAGGCCACCGAGATCGACTGTCTTTCCGGCTATGTCGGACCGGGCTCGGCGGTGGTCGACGTCGGCGCCAACATCGGCTTCTTCACCGTGCGCTTCGCCCGCTGGGTGGCGCCGGGCGGCCGGGTCATCGCGATCGAGCCCGACGGCCTCAACTTCTCGATGCTGCGAAACGCCGTCGGGCGCGCCGGGTTGACGGACATCGTCGACGCCGTCCAGGGGGTCGCCGCGGAATCCCCCGGCACGCTGCGTCTGCGCCTCAATCCCCACCACCCGGCCGACCACCGGCTGGGCGACGAGGGTGTGCCGGTGACCGCCCACACCCTCGACGGCCTGCTGGCCGAGCGCGGCTGGCCGGCGGTGTCGCTGATCAAGATCGACGTCCAGGGCGCGGAGATCCGCGTGCTGCGCGGCGCCCGGGAGACCCTCGCCCGCTTCCATCCGGCGCTGTTCGTCGAGATCGACGACGGCGCCCTGGCCCAGGCCGGCTTCTCGGCCGACGACCTGATCTCGGAACTGGCCGGTTTCGGCTACCGCCTGTTCGTGCCCGTCTCCGGCGGCGGCGTGCTGCCCCTCGACCGCGACGAGGCCGCCCGCCGCCGCGCCGCCCTGGGCTACGCCGACTACCTGTTCCTGGCCAGCGATCCGGTGCGCAGGACGGAAACGCCATGACCGAGTCGGGATCGACCGCTTTCCGGGCATCCTCCCGTGGGGACGCCGAACCGCCGCCCGCCGCCGCCGACTGGCGCCGCGCCGGCTGGTATGATCTGGGCTTCGCGCTGTCGCTGGCCGGGCTCGGCCTCGCCTTCCTGTGGAACGCCCGCGGTTGGGGCGGTCTCGCCTATGTCGGCAACACCCAGTACGGCGACGCCCATTTCTGGTGGCTGGGCGCCCAGCAGTTCGCCCACGCCATTCTCTGGGACAACATCAATCTGACCTTCCGGATGGGCTACGCCATCGTCACCGGCCTGTCCTCCGCGGTCCTCGGGCCGAACTTCCTGATCCACCACAAGCTGCTGTGCCTGGTTTTCCTGGCCATCGCGGTCACCGCCTACTTCGTTCTCCGGCGTCCGGCCGGCCGGATCGTCGCGTCGGCGATGGCGGCGTTGCTGGTGTTCGCTCCGTACCAGGCCGAGTGGCTGGCCATTTCCACCTCCGACGGCACCGGGCTGCTGTGGAATCTGGCGGCGCTGCTGTCCCTGGCCATGGCCTTCATCGCTCCGGTCCGGCTGGGCTGGTGCGTCGCCTTCGGCGTTCTCCTGGGGCTGGGCGGCCTGACCCGGCCGCTGATGAGCCTGTTCATCGCGCCGGCGATCGTGCTGCCCTGGCTGGTGCCCGGACTGGCGATCCGGCGCCGGCTGCTGGCTGGTGTCGGCATGGTCGCCGGCTTCGCGCTGCCGATGGCGGTGTGGATGAGCGCCTACTACCTCCACACCGGCAGCGTGGCGGTGGCCGGCCACGATTCCACCGCCTTCTACGCCGCCAGCGACCCTCAGATCCAGGTCTGGCGCCCGGACATGTATGGGCCGGTCGAGGCCGCCGCCCGGGAGCGCTATGGCGTCACCGCGCTCAGCACGGCCCAGTTGTCCCAGGAATTCTGGCGTCAGACCGTGGCCAACTACCGGACGCACATCGGCTACCACCTGGACCGGATCGCCCCGACCGTGCTGGTCGCCGCCGATTTCTCCTATGAGCTGACCAACCCCGGCAGCCACGTCTACACCGTCCTGAAGCGGGCGCTACTCGCGGCGCTGGCGCTCTTCCTGGCCTGGGAGGGCCTGTCGCGCAACCGGCTGGGCAATGTCGCGGCGCTGGCGGCGCTGGCGGCGCTGTGGTTCGGCGTGCCGGCGGCCGACAAGTACATCGTGGTCGCGACGGCGGCCCTGCTGTTGCTTCCCCTGTCCCCGCTCGACCGGACGCTCGGCTTCGTGCCGCGGGCGATCGCGGCCTACTGGTGGACCGGGGTGGCCGCCCTGTACCTCACCGGCTGCGTTTTCGGTCCGCCGGTCATGGACGCTTTCGCCATCAACGCCTTGGGCTATCGCCTGGGCTCGCAGTTCTTCTTCGCCAACGACTGGCTGGCGGTGTTCGGCTTCTGGCTGGCCGCCCGGCTGCCGCTGCCCGGCCATGTCAGGTCGCCGTCGCCGCACCGCCTCGACCGCCGCCTCGTCGCCGTCTGGCAGCGCTGGGCGCTGCCGCCGCGGCGGCTGGCGGGACTGGCGTTCGGCGCGGCGCGGCTCGCGCTGCTGCTCGGACTGGCGGGCGTATTGGCGGCCGGCGCCGTCCGGGTCGGGGTGCGGGGCTGGCGGCTGGTCCACGAGGCACCACTGCCGATGCCGTCGGCGACGCCGGCGCTGGCGGCGTTCTGCGCCGGTCCCGGCGGCGGCCGCTCGCCCGCTCCGTCCGCGCCACCGGTGGTGGTCGACCATCCGGAGCAACTCGGCACCCTGTTTCTGCCCCTGGAGCAGCGCAAAACGGGCGCGATCCTGGCCACCGGCGGCATGAGCGCCCTGATCTGGCAAATGGCGGCCGAGCGGCGAACCAAGGCGATGTTCTTTCAGCAGGCGGTGCGCGAGCCGTTCGTCATGGATCAGAACCGCTCCTATATCGACGTCACCGGCCTGCTGCCCGAAGCGCCCTGGCGCAACCGGCAGGGCCTGTGGCTGTTCCGCCAGTTCCCCGAGGTCGGCCCCCATGCCGGCTACGTCTATTACGAATCCGACCCCCAGGTTCAGGCGTTCTTTCCCTTCAACGGCGACGCCTCCGGTTTCGCCATGGACGCCGGCATCTGGTTCCCGCTCAGCCAGTACGCGTCCCAGCTGGCCGCCTCGGGCGCCCTGACCGTGTCGGGCGGCGAGCTGGCGTGGCTGAATTTCCAGGGTCCGGACCGCTTCCAGCGCTGGTTCACCGTGATGCCGGCCGCGAACGGTCCGGCGATGGGCGACCGGACGGTGGCGGTGTCCCTTGAGGGCGCCGTCGGCCAGCGGACGCTCGGCCTGTCGTTCCGGGTCGAGCCGGTGCCCGGCAATCCACCGCCGGCCGGCGTCTCGGGCGTGTATGTCGAGGTCACCGGCACGGCGCGGGATGGCGGCGCGCGCCGCCTGCTGGCCAAGGCGTCACCCGCCCGGGGCGGCGCGGTCGATGTCGCCGCGGACGGCCTGGACCTGGTCGTGCCGGAGGGGATCGACCGAGTCTCCGTAGTGTTCCACGACATCGCCCGCACCGAGATGGTGCGGGTGCTGGAAGCCAGACTGACCGCCGGCGACTTCACGCCGAGCGCGGCCGACCGCTACTGCCGATAGGCGGCTTCCCCGCGCCGGGGACACCGAGGCCCTTCCCGGCGCGCCCGGGATGATGCTAGACAGTTCGGCCGGACGGCGCGCCCGGCGGTTTTTTCCGCGGGCGGGCGTCATCTTCAGTCTCGTTATCGGATCAATCTCGTTATCGGAATCGCGTCATGACCAATGTGCTGATCACCGGCGGGGCCGGCTATGTCGGATGCGTCCTGACGCCGCGACTGCTGGAAGCCGGGTATGAGGTCACCGTTTACGATATCCTGTATTATGGCAACCATCTGCCCGATCATCCCCGTCTGCGCCTGATCGAGGGGGACATCCGCGACACCGCCCGTCTGGCCGAAGCCCTCAAGGGAATCGACATCGTCATTCATCTGGCGTGCATTTCCAACGACGCCAGCTTCGAACTCGACGAGCGGCTCAGCACCAGCGTCAACCTCGACGCCTTCGAGCCGCTGGTGGTCGCGGCCAAGGCGGCCGGGGTCCGGCGCTTCATCTACGCCTCGAGCAGCTCGGTCTATGGCGTCAGCGACGCGCCCGACGTGACCGAGGACCACCCGCTGGTGCCGTTGACCCTGTACAACAAGTACAAGGCCATGTGCGAGCCGCTGCTGTGGAAGCACCAGGCTCCCGGCTTCACCTGCGTCACCATCCGTCCGGCGACCATCTGCGGCCACAGCCCGCGCACCCGTCTCGACCTCTCGGTCAACATCCTGACCAACCACGCCGTCAACAACGGCACGATCACGGTCTTCGGCGGCGGCCAGAAGCGTCCGAACCTGCACATCCAGGACATGTGCCGGCTTTACGAACTCCTGCTCACCGTGCCCGACGAGGCGATCGGCGGGCGGACCTTCAACGCCGGCTTCCAGAACCTGACCATCATGGAGATCGCCGAACTGGTGCGGCGCGTGGTCGTCGAGACCTTCCCGGACAAGACCGGCCTTCCGATCGTGACCACGCCGACCGACGACATCCGCTCCTATCACATCAATTCCGACCGGATCGGGCGCGAACTCGGCTTCCGTCCCCGCCACACCGTCGAGGACGCGGTGCGCGATCTCTGCGTGGCCTTCCGTGACGGGGCGCTGCCCGGCAGCATGACCGACGACGTCTATTACAACGTGCGCCGGATGAAGCGGCTCAAGGCGGCATGACCACCCGCCCCGGGCGGGTGCGCCGGCGGAGACGCCGGGTCCATCACCGGCCCCATGGTCTCGGCCCCATGTTCTCGACGGATAGCCTGTCCGATGCATGATCAGAAGTACAAAGCCAAGATCAAAACCCTCGAGGAGCTGAAGGCGGCGATCGGCCCCCGGCCGCGGGTGAAGAAGGTGATCATGTGCCACGGCACCTTCGACGTGGTTCACCCCGGCCATGTCCGGCACCTGATGTACGCCCGCAGCAAGGCCGATGTCCTGGTCGCGTCCCTCACCTGCGACGCCCACATCGCCAAGGCCAACTTCCGTCCGTTCGTGCCCGAGAACCTGCGCGCGCTCAATCTGGCGGCGTTCGACATGGTCGACTACGTGATCATCGACCATGAGCCGACGCCGCTCACCAATCTGGCCGCGATCCAGCCTGACTATTTCGCCAAGGGCTACGAATACGTCGCCAACGGCCTCCACCCCAAGAGCCGCGAGGAAAAGGATGTGCTCGACGGCTACGGCGGCGAGATCATCTTCACCCCGGGCGACATCGTCTATTCCTCGTCGGCGCTGCTCGACCTGCAGCCGCCGCGCATCGCCGCGGAAAAGCTGGTTTCGCTGCTGGAAGCCGAGAATCTGAGCTTCGATGACCTGCGCGAGGCGCTGGAGCGCCTCAAGAGCGTGCGCATCCATGTGGTGGGCGACACCATCGTCGACAGCTACACCCACACCACCATGATCGGCGGCCAGACCAAGACGCCCACCGTTTCGGTGCGCTTCGAGTCCCAGCGCAGCTACGTCGGCGGCGCCGGCATCGTCGCCAAGCATCTGCGCGCCGCCGGAGCCGAGGTGACGTTTTCGACCGTGCTCGGCGACGACGCCCTCAAGGACTTCGTGATCCAGGATCTCGAGGCGTTCGGGGTGAAGGTCCGGGCGGCGGTCGACCATACCCGGCGGACCACCAACAAGAACGCCATCGTGTGCGGCGACTACCGGCTGCTCAAGGTCGACACCCTCGACAACCACGCCATCCCGGAAGCGACGGTGCATACCCTGGTCGCGGCCTTGCGCGAGGTTCCGGCGGACGGCGTGGTGTTCAGCGACTTCCGCCACGGCATCTTCAACAAGGACTCGATCCCGGCGCTGATCGCCGGCCTGCCGGCCGGGATATTCCGGGTCGCCGACAGCCAGGTGGCCAGCCGCTGGGGCAACATCCTGGAATTCCAGGGCTTCGATCTGATCACGCCCAACGAGCGCGAGGCCCGCTTCGCCCTCGGCGACCAGGATTCGGTGGTCCGTCCGCTCGCCCACAAGCTGTTCAAGCAGGCGCACTGCCGGAACCTGATCCTCAAGCTCGGCGAACTCGGGCTGATCGCCTATCGCCAGCACCCTGATGACGACGACTATCGGGCCTTCTTCGCCATCGACACCTTCGCCGACATCGTCCACGACGCCGTGGGTTCCGGAGACGCCCTGCTCGCCTACGCCACCCTCGCCCACATCGCCACCGGCAACTCGGTGATCGCGGCCGTGCTCGGCAGCATGGCGGCGGCGGTCGAATGCGAGCGTGACGGCAACATCCCGGTCACCCCCGCCGACGTTCTCAAGAAGCTCAAAAGAGTCGAGGCCCGGACGCGGTATGAACATTATGACACGGACTGAACCCCGGCCGCGGCGAAGCGCCGCGCCATGAGGACGATCGTCGTCGGCCTCGGCGTGCAGGGCCACAAGCGCCGCCGGTTCGCCGGGGCCGATTTCGTCGCCGCCGTCGACCCGGTCAACGCCGACGCCCGCTACCGCGCCCTCGAGGACGTGCCGCTGGCCGATTACGACGCCGCCCTGGTTTGCGTTCCCGACGAGCCCAAGGTCGATCTGCTCGGCCACCTGCTCGGCAATGGCAAGCACGTGCTGGTGGAAAAGCCCCTGTGGGCGGCCGACGGCGCCGACATAAACCGGCTGGAGGGGCTGGCGCGCGCGCGCGGCGTGGTTTGCCTGACCGCCTACAACCACCGCTTCGAGCCCCACTTCGCGCGCATGCGCGAGCTGATCGCCTCGGGCCGGCTCGGCGAGATCTATCACTGCCGCCTGTTCTACGGTAACGGCACCGCCCGGCTGGTCCGCGAGTCGGCGTGGCGCGACCAGGGCGCCGGGGTGCTGCCCGACCTCGGCTCGCACCTGCTCGACACCGTGCGCGACTGGTTCGGCGCCGCCGACTACCGCTTCCGGCCGGTCTCGGTCGGCCGGTTCGAGAATCGGGCGCCCGACCATGTGGTGCTGGCGTGCACCAATGGCCGGCCCCGGATCGAGATGGAGATGACGCTGCTGATGTGGCGCAACCACTTCACCTGCGACATCCTGGCCGAAAAGGGCACGGCGCACATCCGCTCCCTGTGCAAGTGGGGGCCGTCCAGCTTCACCGTGCGCACCCGCGTCCTGCCCTCCGGCCGGCCGCCCGAGGAGAGCGTGACCCTGGTCCAGGACGACCCGACCTGGGCGCTGGAATACGAGCACTTCAAGACGCTGTGCCGGACCGGCGCGGTCACCGATCTCGGCAACGACCGGTGGCTCAACGATACCCTGCGCGCCCTCGGCGAGGACGCCCTCGGCGAGGACGCGTCATGACCGCCCGCCCGGTGATCGGCTACGCCGGGATGACCCATCTCGGCCTCAACTCGGCGGTGGCCTCGGCCGAGCGCGGCTTCTCCATGGTCTGCTTCGATCCCGACGCCGCCCTGGCCGCGCGTCTCGCCGCCGGCGACCTGCCGGTGGTCGAGCCCGATCTGCCCGGACTGTGGGCGAAGAACCGGGAGCGCCTGACCTTCACCGCCGACGCGGCGGCGCTCGCCGGCTGCGACGTGGTCTACGTCGCCCCCGACGTTCCCACCGACGATGCCGGCGGCAGCGATCTCGCCGGGCTGGACCGCCTGATCGACGCGGTCGACGCCGCGCTCCGGCCCGACGCCGTGCTGGTCGTGCTCAGTCAGGTTCCCCCGGGGTTCACCCGCGCCCGCCTGCGGCCGGGCCGCATTCTGTACTATCAGGTCGAGACCCTGATCTTCGGCCGCGCCATTGAGCGCGCGCTTCATCCCGAGCGCTTCATCATCGGCTGCGCCGATCCGGCGGAACCGCTGCCGCCGGCCTACCGCGCCTATCTCGAGGCGTTCGGCTGCCCGCTGCTGCCGATGCGCTACGAAAGCGCCGAGCTGGCCAAGATCTCGATCAACTGCTGTCTGGTCGCCTCGGTCAGCGTCGCCAATACCCTGGCCGAGCTGTGCGAGCGCATCGGCGCCGACTGGTCGGAGATCGTGCCGGCGCTCAAGCTCGACCGCCGCATCGGCCCCCACGCCTATCTGGCGCCGGGCCTCGGCATCGCCGGCGGCAACCTGGAACGCGACCTCGCCACCATCCTGGGCTTCGCCGAGCGGCACGGCACCGATGCCGGAGTCGTCGCCGCCTGGGAGGCCAACAGCCGGCACCGCAAGGAGTGGAGCCATCGCACGCTCAAGGCCCGCCTGCTGGACGCCCATCCGCGGGCGCGGATCGCCGTGCTCGGGCTCGCCTACAAGGAAAACACCCATTCCATCAAGAACTCGCCGGCGATCGCCTGCCTGCGCCGGTTGGAAGGCGCCAACGTCGCGGTGTTCGACCCGGTGGTCAAGGGCTCGGTCGTGCCCTTCGCCGAGGAGGCTTCCGGCGCCCTCGAGTGCGCGCGTGGCGCGGACGCCCTGCTGATCCTGACGCCGTGGCCGGAGTTCCGGACGCTGGAACCGGCGGCCCTGGCCGGGGTCATGGCCGGCCGGCTGATCATCGATCCCTACCGCTGCCTGCCCCAGGCCGCCGCGGTCGCCGCCGGCTTCGATTACATCACGCTGGGCGTGCCCCCGATCGCCGCCAGGAGAGACGCCCGTGCTTGAGCATCTGACCGCGAGCCCCGCCCGCCCGGCGCGGGTGGTGATCATGGGCGCCAACGGCTTCGTCGGCGGCGCCCTGCGGCGCCGGCTGGACGCGGCCGGCGTCGGCGTCCTGGCGCTCGGCCGCGGCGAGATCGACCTGCTGGCCCCGGGCGCCGGCGGCCGGCTGGCCGAACGGCTGCGACCGGACGACGCCTTCGTCGCGGTGTCGGCGCTGGCGCCGGTCAAGAACCTGGAGATGCTTCAGGCCAACATCGTGATGCTGCGCGCCATGGTCGAGGCCCTCGGCCGCGTGCCGCCGGCCCATCTGGTCAATATCGGCTCCGACGCCGTGTTCGGCGACGAGCCGCTGCCGCTGACCGAGGCGTCGCCCAAGGCGCCCGGCAGCCTGCACGGCGTCATGCACGCGGCGCGCGAGATCGCCTTCGCCGAGATCAAGGCGCCGCTGGCCACCCTGCGCCCGACCCTGATCTACGGCGCCGACGATCCCCACAACGGCTACGGCCCCAACCGCTTCCGCCGGCTGGCCGCCGAGGGCAAGGAGATCGCGCTGTTCGGCGAGGGCGAGGAGCGCCGCGACCACATCCTGGTCGAGGATGTCGCCGAGCTGGCGTACCGGGCGCTGATCCACCGCAGCCGGGGCTCGCTCAACTGCGTGACCGGCCAGGTGTGGTCGTTCCGCGAGATCGCCTCGATGGTGGCCAATCTGTCCGAACCGCCGGTGCCGGTCAGGGGGTCGCCGCGCCAGGGACCGATGCCGCACAACGGCCACCGTCCGTTCGATCCGGCCGCGATCGCCGCCGCCTTCCCGGATTTCCGCGCCACGCCGCTGCCCGAAGGACTGGCCAGGGTCCACACCGAACTCGCGAGCCGCCGTCATGCCTGAACTCGACCTGCTGCGCGCCCTGCCCCGGGGCAAGCGCAACCTGCAACAGCGGGCCACCGCCAAGACCGCCGAGCTGATCGCCCTGTCGCGCCAGTACGGCCGCGACTATTTCGACGGCTCGCGCGACGTCGGGTACGGCGGCTACCGCTACGACGGCCGCTGGGTGCCGGTGGCGCGCGACATCGTCGCCCGCTACGGCCTCAAGCCCGGCGACCGGGTGCTGGATGTCGGCTGCGCCAAGGGGTTTCTGGTCAAGGACCTGCTGGCCGAGGGGATCGACGCCTACGGGCTCGACGTGTCCGACTACGCCCTTCTGTCCTGCGAGCCGGAGGTGGTGGGCCGGCTCCATCTGGGTGGCGCCGAGCGGTTGCCGTTCCCGGACAAGAGCTTCGACGTCGTGCTGGCCATCAACACCTTGCACAATCTGCGCCGGCCCGAACTGATTCAGGCTCTGCGCGAGATGGAGCGGCTGGCGCGCAAGGGAAAATTCGTCCAGGTCGACAGTTTCCGCACCGCCGAGGAGAAGGAAATCTTCGAATCCTGGGTGCTCACCGCTTACACCTACGGCTATCCGCACGAGTGGGAAGCGCTGTTCGCCGAAGCCGGCTATACCGGCGATTATTACTGGACCTTCATCACCGGAGCCTGACCGCGGGGTTTCACACATGCCGGATCACTTGCGCCCCAACAGCTTCGACGCCGTCGCCGCGCGCGCGCGGTGCCGCCGCTACCGCCGCCGCATCCTGGAAATCTCCCAGCAGGTCTCGGCGCTGCACATCGCCTCGGCCTTTTCCTGCACCGAGATCGTCGACTGCCTCTACCACGCCCTGATGCGGCCGGCGCCGGCCGGCGGCCGCTCGCCCGACACCTTCGTCATGTCCAAGGGCCACGGCTGCATGATCCAGTACGTCATCCTGGAGGAGCTGGGGGTGCTGAGCCGCCGCGACATGGACCTCTACTGCAAGGCCGGCGGCATCCTCGGCTGTCATCCGGACTACGGCAATCCGGGCATCGAGGCGTCGACCGGCTCGCTCGGCCACGGTCTCTCGATGGCGGTGGGCATGGCCTACGCCGAGAAGGCGCGGGGCGGCGGCGGCACGATCCACGCCGTCCTCAGCGACGGCGAGGTGCAAGAGGGCTCGACCTGGGAAGCGGTGCTGATGGCGTCGTCCCTCGGCACCCCCAATCTGGTGGCGGTGATCGACAACAACGACTTCCAGAGCCTGGGCCGGACCAGCCGGACCCATCCCAGCTTCTATCCGCTGGTCGAGAAGTTCCAGGCCTTCGGCTGGGAGGCGGCCGAGGTTGACGGCCATGACTCCGCCGCCATCTTCGAGGCGGTGTCGGGCCGGGACCGCAAGCGGCCGTTCATGCTGATCGGCAAGACGACCAAGGGCAAGGGCGTCAGCTACATGGAAAACGTGCCGATATGGCACTACCGCTCGCCCAATCGCCAGGAATTCGAGACCGCTCTTAAGGAACTGGAGGCCGAGGCATGAGGAACGCCTTTTCCGAGGCCCTGTACGAATGCGCCAAGGCCGATCCCGACGTCTTCATCGTTGTCGCCGACATCTCGCCGGCCGGCAGCATGGGCAAGTTCCAGACCGAATATCCGGAACGCTTCCTCAATGTCGGCGTCGCCGAGCAGTCGATGATCGGCATTTGCGCCGGCCTCGCGCTCAAGGGCTGCCGGCCCTTCGCCTACACCATCGCCACCTTCTCTCTGTACCGGCCGTTCGAGATGGTGCGCGACGACCTGTGCTACCAGAATCTGCCGGTGACCGTGGTCGGCATGGGGGCGGGCGTTGTCTATTCGACCCTCGGCGGCACCCACCACACCATGGAGGACGTCGCGGTCGCCTCGGCCATCCCCAACATGCAGGTGCTGTCGCCGTGCGACCCGCTGGAGACCGCGGCGGCCGTGCGCTATTGCGCCTCCCAGACGCGCGGTCCGGTCTATCTGCGGCTGGGCAAGGCCGGCGAACCGGTCCTCACCGCCAACGCGGTCGATCCGTTCGAGGTCGGCCGCCTGCGCACCCTGCGCCGGGGCTCCGACGTCTGCATCCTGTCCTACGGACCGATCCTCAAACTGGGCCTGGATCTGGCCGACCGGCTGGAACGGGAGGGGCGGAGCGTCTCGGTGGCCTCTGTCCACACGCTGAAGCCGCTCGACCGCGAGGGCATCGCGGCGGCGCTGACCCGGCACCGGCGCGTGCTGGTCATCGAGGAGCACGTGCCTCACGGTGGTCTGGGCTCGCGGGTCAAGGAGATCGCCTGGGACATCCAGGCGCCCTGCCGCCTGACCTGCCATTCGCTCCGCGACGAGTTCATCCATCTCTACGGGACCACCGACGAGTTGCTCGAGGCCCATGGTCTCGGTCTCGAGGCGCTCCACGCCGCCGTCGACCGCTAGAGCGGATCGCGAAGAGGCGGCATCGCCTCGCAGCGTGAATCCGCTCTGGAATCAAATAATTATAGAGCGGTGACCGATCCAACCTGATCGGTCACCGCTCTAGGAATGGTCAGTCCGACATTCCTCACCGCCACGCCGCCCCCCGGCTGACGGCGCCGCCGGCGGAAATCCAAGCGGATTCATGAGGTTCGACCGGTGGCCAAACCGTCCGCGCCACGGGTCATGTCATCAAGGCTCCCAAACGCCGGGCGGGCGCGACCCGATACCGCCAACGAGTCATCCTTATCGCTCGGCGGTATCAGCCCTTCGGCGCCCCCAGATAGGTGAACCAGGTGCGGGTCGCCTCGGCGATCGAGGCGGCGTCCCACAGCGGCGCGTCGCGCCAGCGCTCGATGTCGGCCATCATGCGGGCGACCCCCTCCTCGAACGGCACCGCCGGCCGCCAGCCGAGCTCGGTGGTGACGCGGGAGATGTCGGCCCAGGTCACGTCCGGTTCGCCCGGCCGCTTGGGCACGTATTCGACCGGGCCGCCGATCAGTTCGACCAGCCGGTTGACGCTTTGGGGGTTGCCGGCGCCGACGTTCCAGATGCGGCCCTCGAGGGGGGTCTCGGCCGCCGCCAGAAACGCCGTCGCCAGATCGGTGACGTAGATGAAATCGCGCGTCTGGGTGCCGTCGCCGACCACCGTGAACGGCCGCCCGGCCAGCTTCTGGCGGAAGAAGACGCCGAAGACGGCGCCATAGGCGCCGGTGGTGCGCACCTGCGGGCCATAGGCGTTGAAGATGCGGATGACGTTGACCGGCAGCCGGTAGACCTGGCGCCAGTGCAGCACCGCCTGCTCGCCCTGATACTTGGACAGGGCGTACGGGTATTGCGGCGCGATCGGATGGTCCTCGCGGGTCGGCGTCGGCGCCAGCCCGTAGCACGAGGACGAGGCGGCGTAGACCAGCTTTTCCACCCCGGCGGCGCGGGCGCACTCGAGCACGCGCACGGTGCCCTGGACGTTGACCGCCATGTAGTCGGTCGGCCGCTCGATCGAGGGCACGATGTCGCCGATGCCGGCGAAGTGGAACACCCGCCCGGCCCCAGAGAACAGCGGCGAACCGGGGTCCAGCGTCCGGATGTCGACCCGGTCCAGGCTGAGGTCGGAATTGCCGGCGTGATGGGCGAGATTGGCCTCGCGCCCGCCGCTGAGGTCGTCGATCACCCGCACCCGGTAGCCGCGGGCGAGCAGGAGGTCGACCATGTGGCTGCCGATGAAGCCGGCGCCGCCGGTTACGACCGCCGTCTGGCCGTTCTTGTCTC
>Ga0265316_10002968_pt1 | contig 17349 bp, 15 predicted proteins | sample 4522metaG_FD_202092 | JGI IMG/M metagenome (GOLD analysis project Ga0265316, IMG submission 202092) | Rhizosphere microbial communities from Carex aquatilis grown in University of Washington, Seatle, WA, United States - 4-5-22 metaG | ecosystem: Host-associated > Plants > Roots > Rhizosphere >...
ATTGATTCGCTACGATTCGTACCGGGGCACGTGGCTGCCCGTGAACCAGGTCATCGAGAAATCGGTTCCCGCGCCGGCACGCCGCACAGCTTCTATGAAGACAGTCTCCTCAAAAAGTTCGACTGCGGCAGGTTCGAAGGCGGCCACAAAGTCCGCGGCTCCGACGGCCACGAAAACAACTGTGCCGTTCCATTCCCGCGTCAACGACATGGCTTTCAGCCGTGACGCATGGTACGCGGCCACCGAAGACGGCCTAATGATTTCGCATGACAGCGGCCTGAACTGGGCCCTCGTGCCGATCGCGCCCGCCGTGGCGGGAGTTTCCACGCTGGCGGCGAGCGCAACGTCCGTCCGCGCCATCCGCGTCGGCAGCAACAATTCCTACTTGTGGGCGATTACGCAGCGGCAACTGGAAATTTCCGGCGACGGCGGCAAAACCTGGATCGCCCGTGCATTGCCGGTTGAGCCGCGCGGAACACTGCACTTCCAGTCGATCGACGAAAGCGACATCGTGCTGTCCAGCGATCACGGGGTTTTCACGTCGCGCGATGGTGGAGAATCGTGGCACCAGGCAAATCTGTCGGAACTCTCGATTGAAGAAATGGCGCCGCTCAAAAACGCCGTGGCGGTTTCCACGGCGAAGGGCGAAGTGTTTCTTTCCCGCGACGGCGGCAAGTCCTGGGGACGCGTGGACAGTCCCGGGGCGCAGGAAAATCTTTCCGCGCTGCGTTCGCGTGAAGCGGGGAATCAGTTAGTTGCCGCCACCGCTACCGAAGGGCTCTTTGTTCTGGAAGTCGGCCCGGCATCGTCCGCGTCCATCGGCACAAACGAGGATATGGCCGCCCCGAGGCGTTAACCGCGCGCGAACTTTTAAACGCGCATCACTGGGACTTCACAGGTTCCGATTTGAATTCGATGAGATTGCAGGCGCACCTTCGCTGCCGCGATGCTGTGCGCCCGCAATATGGCGGCGCTTATCCCCCCGGTTGCGCCGACATCCAGCGCGGCTGAGCGTTCCGGTCCCGGCCACCACACCCCGGGACACGGAACGTTCGCCGCGATGTTTTCGTGAATCGTGATTTGTGAAACCACATCGAGTACAAGTGTGCAGGCAGGTTACATCCCAGATTCCAAAGCAGCGCCCCGAAGTTCGAATCGGGATCTCTTCGTGCTCCCGGTTCCTGCCATTATTTCCAGATCACGAAGGAAAAATCTGAAATCTCAAATTTAAAATCTCAAATCAAATATCACGGGATTCCGGCCGGAATCTCCCGCTGTCCCGGATTATCTTCAGGGCACGAATCCCGATTCACAAATCACGATTCACGATTCACAAATTACAAATCGGTTATAATTGCGTTACAATCTCGGGCCGGGCAGTAAAGGCGCAGTTTGAGGTGAAATCGCATGCCGGTTCAGGCACGCCCCAATACCGCGAAATTTGACTCCGGTCGCTACCAGGGCCTCTCGCGCGAAAACCTGCTTCAAATTTATCGCACGATGTATCTATCGCGGCGGATCGACGACCGCGAAGTGCAGCTGAAGCGCCAGAACAAAACTTTTTTTCAAATTAGCGGTGCGGGGCACGAAGGCGTGCAGGCTGCGGCGGCGCTGGTTCTGCGTCCGGGTTATGACTGGGTGTATCCCTACTACCGGGACCGCGCGCTTTGCCTCGCGCTGGGCGTCACGCCTCTCGACATGTTCCTTCAGGCCGTGGGCGCGCACGACGATCCGAGCTCCGGCGGACGCCAGATGCCTTCCCACTGGGGCATTCCGCGGCTGAATATTCTTCCGCGCTCTTCCGCGACCGGGATGCAGTATCCGCAGGCCGTGGGCATGGCCGATGCTTCACTTTATTACGAGCGGTTTCCCGGAGCGCTGGCGCAGGCGCAAAATGCGCCCCACGGAAAAGACGTGCGCCACCAGCCGGATGAAATTGTTTATGTTTCCGGCGGCGATGGCTCGACCAGTGAAGGCGAATTTTTTGAGTCGCTGAACGCCGCCTGCTTGCGAAAACTTCCCGTGTTATTCATGATCGAAGACAACGGCTGGGCGATTTCCGTTCCCGTTGAATTTCAAACCGCGGGCGGAAGCATTTCTAAACTCGTTGCGAATTTTTCCGGTCTCCACGTGGAAGAATGCGATGGAACCGACCCGCTGGCCAGTTATACGGCGTTTCGCGCCGCCGCCGAATATTGCAGGGCGCGGAAGGGGCCATCGCTGGTTCACGCGCATGTCACGCGCCCCCATTCTCATTCGCTTTCCGACGACGAAAAACTTTATAAGCCTCAGGGGTTGCGCGAGCTGGAAGCGCACAAAGACCCCATCCCGAAATTCGGTTTGTTTTTAGTCCGCGAAGGGGTCATCGGCGAAAAGGAATTGGAGTTGCTCGAAGCGGAGATCGATCGGGAAATCCGCGAGGCTGCGGACAAGGCACTTTTGGCGGCCCCTCCCGCCAATGAATCCATTCTCGTAAACCAATATTCTCCGGACATCGATCCGACCTCCTCGCAATTTGAATCCGAGCCAAAGTTTTCCGGCGAGCCCATCACCATGGTCGAAATGGTATCCGCGACACTGGCGGACGAGATGTCGCGCGATCAGCGAATCGTCGTGTTCGGCGAAGACGTGGCCGACGCCAGCCGGGAAGAAGATTTGAAACAGGTGAAAGGGAAGGGTGGCGTCTTCAAAGCCACCGTCGGGTTGCAGAAGCGATTCGGGTCCGCGCGCGTATTCAACACGCCGATTGCCGAGGCTTGCATCATCGGCAGCGCGCTGGGCATGGCCGCGCGCGGATTAAAGCCCGTCCCCGAAATTCAGTTTTTCGACTACATCTGGCCGGCGATGATGCAGCTTCGCAATGAGCTCTCCGTGATGCGCTGGCGCTCGAATGGCGCGTTCAAAGCGCCTACGGTAATTCGCGTCGCCACCGGCGGCTACCTGACCGGCGGAGCAATCTACCACAGCCAATCCGGCGAGGTTCTCTTCACTCACACGCCGGGGATTCGCGTCGTCATGCCTTCCAATGCGTTCGACTTGTGCGGATTGCTTCGGACGGCGATTCGCTGCGACGATCCCGTTCTTTTCCTCGAACACAAGCATCTGTACCGCCAGCCGTACAATCGATCGGCCTATCCGGGCCCCGATTTCACGATTCCGTTCGGTCGCGCGCGCGTGGTACGCGAAGGCACGGACGTCAGCATCATTACCTACGGCGCCGTGGTTCATCGCGCCGAAGTTGCCGCGGCGCAACTGCACCGCGAGGGAGTCTCGGTCGAAATCATCGATCTCCGGTCGCTCTCTCCATTTGACTGGGACGCCATCGCGGCAACGGTGCGCAAAACCAATCGCGCAATTGTCGCGCACGAAGACATGCTTTCATGGGGATACGGAGCCGAAATCGCCGCGCGCATTGGCGAGCAACTCTTCCATGATCTGGACGCGCCTGTGCGCCGAGTTGCGGCAATGGATACGTTTTGCGCTTACCAGCCGAAACTCGAGGATGAAATTCTTCCGCAGTCCGGTCACCTCATCGCCGCCGTTCGGGAATTGCTTGCCTACTAAAATCCCTGGTGTCGCCTCTCTCGATTTTTCGCGGTTTTTCTTGCCAAGCGAATCATTGGTTGATACGTTTCTTTGGACCTTCCCGGGAGGATTGCGATACTGACTTGCGAAAAATGTGGAACAGAAATTCAGGAAGGCGCCAGTTTCTGCGCGAAATGCGGATTCCCAGTGACCGTCGCGCAGATCGGCCCCGTTTATGTTCCACCGAACGCCCAGCCGGCGGAATCGATTCCGGCCATCCCGCCGCTTGCGGTCGCTCAAATGCAGCCGGTCTATGCGGGCTTCTGGCTGCGGGCGATTGCATTTATCATCGATAATCTTATTCTGGGATTGATTTTTACCGTCGTCATATTCTCCAATCCCAACGCATTTCTGGTGAATCCGGATTTGAATAATCTTTCGTTCACCATGAAACCGCCGTTTACCCCGACGGGCTTTCTGGTCATCTATCTGTTGGTCTGGGCTTACTTCACCTTTTTTGAGTCCTCCGTCTGGCAAGCCACTCCCGGCAAGAAGATGCTCAGGATTTATGTCGTCGACCTCAATGGCGGCCGTCTCACATTCGCGCACGCAGCGATTCGCAATGTGGCGAGAATGATTTCCGGCCTGGTGATTGTGGGTTATTTTATCGCGGGATTCACGGAGAAGAAGCAGGCATTGCATGACATGCTTGCCAGGAGCCTGGTGATTCGCCGGCGGTAAAAACCATTCGTAGTTGTGCGCGCTTCAGTTCTTTGCTTTGGATTTCTTCGCCGATTTGCGTCTGGATTCAAACGTGAACGCGTCGATCGAAATCAGGCCGGCGCCCGTCGTCACCAGAGCCACAGCCATGGCGCCCATCAGCAATGGAATCTGATATTTCATAAAGGCATAAATTCCTACGGAGGGAATCAACGTGCGCACCAACACCAGGCCCATCTCAATCGCCAGCAGGAGCGCCGCTCCGCGAGTGAACAAGCCGAGAATCAGTAAGCCTCCCCCGAACACTTCGAGCACGCCTGCGATGTAAGCAAAATAGCTGGGATAGCCGTAGGCCGGAAAAGCTTTGAGTGCCTGCGCGGGTTCAGCCAGTTTTGGATAGCCATAGAAAATAAAAGCGCCGCCCAATACAACGCGCAACACAAGCAGCCCCAGCGGTTTCAAGTGATCGAAAAATTGCATCGTGACGTTCTCCAGTCGCGCGTCATTTTAGCAGAAGAAGCGAAGGATTCCTCTGTATCATCGACCGCAGGCGTTGTTTTAGTTTGAAGGTTATTGCACTAAGATGACCGAGCTTCGGCTCGGCCCCGCGCAAAGACGAAACCTTTTTTTCGCTTTCAATATCTATCCACCCGCGGAGGCCTCCCACAACGGAATGGAATGTCCGTTGCCCCGCGCAAGGGCAAGCTCATATACGCGCACGGCTGCCGCCAGATCCCAACTGGCGAGGCCCACAGATTTAAACATCGTTATCTGATCCGCATTTGTTCTGCCCGGAATTTTCCCCGCGACAATCGCTCCGAGTTCGCGCACTGCGTCCCAACGCTGCGCCTGATCTCCGAATGCCTGAACCAGGTCGCCCGCTTCCATCTTTGCCTGCTCGATCGAGTCCACGACGATAACATCAGCGCCGTCCACCGCCGCGGCGTCCAACTCGCGCTTCTGCGGCCAATTCGCGCCCATGACATTGACGTGCATCCCCGGCTTTAGCCAGGTTCCTTCTAGCACGATTTTCATGGCGGATGTCGCGGTGATGACGATGTCCGCGCCGCGTACGGCATCCAGGCCCGAAGCCGCAGGTTCCACCGGCACGCCCGTCTTCGCGGACATCTCCCGGCAAAACTGCGTGCGGCGTTCCGGGTCTCGCCCAAACGCGCGCACGCGCTCCAGGCGGCGAACGGCGGCGACGGCTTCGAGCTGCGTCCGCGCCTGGTACCCTGTGCCAATCATGCCGGCGACGCTCGCATTCGAATTCGCCAGGTATTTTGTGGCAATACCGCTGGCTGCGCCGGTTCGAATCTGACCGAGCGCGTCCGCTTCGATCAGCGCCGCCATCTCGCCGGTCGAGGCTTTGAACAGCGGCACCACAAATCGCGCTCCGCTCCGCATGGTCGTATAAATTTTCATTCCGATGTAGCCGCGAACCGGATCGGCCGCCGCCATATAGTGCAGCACTCCGTTGTCCGGCATCTTGATCCTGCGCCGTGGCTGAACAATTAACTCGCCGTTTCCCTGATGACGTAGCGACTGCTCGATGACTTCGAGCGCCACCGGCATAGTGAGCAGGGATCGAACCTCTGCTTCCTTGATCAGCAAGGTCATGGTTGCTCCTTCGTATCCAGATGCAATCGATACCGGTATACACGCGGTGTGGCCGGATCAAACACAAGCAATTCAGAATGAGGCGTGACAGCAATTTGCGGGGAAGCAATTTCGCCGACATGGTCGCCGAGGTCTCCGTCCCGGCTGTGCTGGCCGCCGAGCGTCCACACATGAATCCGCACGGGGGCCGTCGTGATGGTGAACACAAATCCGTCGCCCATCGCTAAAGAAGCGATGGGATGCGAATCACCGGAGCCTGTGTCGGCAGCGACCCAGGATGTCAGAAACACGCCTTCGGAAGAATATTTCTCAATGCGCCCCGTATCGAAAAATGCGACAAATACAGAACCGTCCGGCGAGGTAGCAATGGACGAGGGGCGCTCGCCGAGCTTCGTCTTGTTCGGAGCGGTCCACGATTTTACAAGCCGGGCATGGCTGTCGAATTTTATCACTCGCGAACGGGCCGGATCCGGCTGATAGACGTTGCCATCATCATCGACGCAGATTCCCAGCGTTCCCGAAAAATGCGGTTGCGGGGCGCTTTGCATATTCCGGAGAAAAGTTCCGTCCGGGAAGAAGACCAGGATGACGCCGCGGCTTGCATCGGCGACATAGATCGCGCCCCCGGCGTCCACGGCGATTCCCGATGCGTGGCTCACGCGGGTCTCCTCGAACGAAAGCAGGGGAGTGCCATTCGATTCAAACTTATGGACGAAGCCGGCAGCCGGGTCCACGAAGTAAACGCGGTTCAACGAATCGGTGGCAAATGCCACGGGTGCATCGAGCTTGCCCGGGCCCTCTCCCTTTTCCCCCCAGGCATTCAGAAATTCGAAGGGCGGAGGAGGCTGCGGTTTTGGAGCAGGGGCCACACGCTTCCCGCAGGAAACGAGGAACAGCATTGCCGCCAGCATCGCCGAAATATATTTGTATCGACCCGGGGGAATATGTGTTTTGATCATGGGCGCGGAAAACAGAAAATTAATGATGACGATTGTTTTGCCGGGGCGATGCGTCCTTCACGCGGCGCACGGCTGTCTGTTGCATCACGTATGTTCTTTCCGTCGCGCCGTCATTCGTCTCGGAAAATCGAAATTCCGGGCCTTTTGCTCCGCTCGATACTCGAATCGGGAGGCGCCCGCAGAGATCGCTCTCGATATAGGCGGTCTCATAGCGTTTACGCGCAGCGCCCCACGTGTACACGCGAAGCATCGTGAAATCGCAGGGCTGGCCTTCTCCGCCGCGCGACCCGGCGACCAGATATTGCGGCGCTTCGCCGCCTGTGCCATCGGGCACGCGATTCAGCTCAAACCACGCCACGACGTGCAAATCGGCGGAACTCGCATAATCCTTCACGGGACCCGGTAAATCAAATTCAATGAATCGCGCAAGGACCCAACCGGCGATCGGGCTCGCGGACGCAGCAGCCGGGCCAGAATCACCCGGCACGGTTTGCGGACCGCTGCCGACCGCTCCCGTCGAAGCTGGATTGACCGGCTTGGAAGAATCTTGAGCCGGCGCAAATTCACTGGAATCGGCCGGTCTCGCATCTGCGCGCATTACCAGTAGCCAGTCTTCCTGCTTGGGTTTTTGATCGGCGGCTGCACTCTTGTCTTCCGGAGGAGTTTCTTCGCCGGCCTGAGCGGCATCGGCCACTGTGCGCTCGAGGACAACGACGGGCGTGCCGCGCATGAATTGAAAGATACGTTTGGAATTGCGGCCGGGTTCGACGCGGACATTGCTGACGGCTTTGGTTTGTCCTCGAGCCTGCACCGGCATTGTGCGGGCTTGCTCCAGCAAAGCGGCGCTGCGTCCCCATAAATCGGAATCCATGACCTCGCGAGAATCCAAAATCCATCCCACCGCGCCCGAAGCATCGCGGACCTGATCGGCGGCGCCTTCCTCGCGCAAAATTTCGATGCGGTCTCCGTAGTGCAGCTCCTGGACAGGCTGCTTGACCTGGGCAAGCGTGTTCCAGAGTGTGACGTTGCGATCGGCCACGTATCCGACGGAAATAGCTTTGGGGGCGCGGTTATGCATCTTCCAGTAGACAAGCGCGGCAAGAATAAGCGCCAGGGGAATGACTCCACGATGACGAAGAAAACGCCAGACCATTTAGATTTTGTTCCTCGAAGTGGTTTTCCGCGCCGCGCGCTCAACCGTTATCTTAAGGTTGAATTCTACCATCAATAATCTCCGAACGTTTTGCTCACAACTTGAGAGGTGGCGGCCACGCTGCCTTCGTTCCGGCGTTCAGCTCCGGTCGATCTACGATTCCGTTAGCGTTTGCGCCGCGGATGATTTGAATGTTTGAAACGATAAGGTCCTCAGGGCGGCAGACTGCCTGGCCGAATCGCGAAACGATATTCTACACCATTCGAGGGAGCCGGATTTGCGGTGGAACTGGCTTTAGCCTGCCTTCTTTTGAATTTCGTGAACGCGGCAAAAATCAATGTTGAGGAGATTTAAGACCCGGCGCGGCGATGAGAAATTCCTTGTAGGGCAAGGCTTCAGCCGTATCGTAAAACGATTCCCCGTCATCCGGCTATAGCCGCCGGCTTACGGGAGGAAGAATTGCCGTTCGGTCGTTTTGACTTTAGCCGCAATTGGTTTTCGCCGGCCGCACAAAAATCACAGGAAAACAGGCTAGAGCCGGTTCTATTTAAATCAAATCGTTTTCGAATTCCGGCGGAAGCGTTCGAGCAGAGCCGAGTGGAGCCGTTCGCGAACATCCTGGGGAAGAGGTACGGGGTCGGAGTTGCAAAAGATTTGAATGGTCTTGCGGGTCGTGTCAACGACGATCCGGCAGTCCGTGCATCGTGCGAGATGCTCTTCAAGGTCAATCCGCATCGAGGAGTCGAGGACCCCGTCGAGATAACTCGTCAATTCGAGGATGACTTTCTTGCAATTCACTGCGCTTCGCTCCGTCGAAAATATTTATTCAGTTTCTGGCGTAGTTTCAGGCGCGCGCGCAACAGGCGCGATTTGACCGCCGCCACGGAAATGTCCAGGATTTGCGCTGTTTCCTCGGTGGAAACGCCCTCCACGTCGCGCAGCAGAAACACGACACGGAAAATCGGATCGAGCTCGCCGATCACGGAATTTAAAATTTCGTTGAGTTCCGTCTGCGCGAATTTCTTTTCAGGCGACGGTCCCCAGTCCACGATCTCGCGGAAGACGGAATCCTCGCCGTCCTTATCGTTCAGCGGCTCATCGAGAGACACTTGATTGGGGCGCCGCTTCCGCAGCTTCATCAGCGCTTCATTGACGGCGATGCGCACCAGCCACGTATAAAAGCGTGAATCTCCCTGGAACCGGTCGAGGTTCGTGAACGATTTCAAGAACGCTTCCTGCATCGAATCTTCCGCGTCTTCGCGATTCTGCGTGATGTTCATCGTCAGGCGAAAGATTTTGCGCTCGTAGCGGTTGACCAGTTCCTCGAACGCGGCCGCATCGCCCGCCTTCGCTGCCGACACCAGTGCGGATTCGTCGTCTCGGACGACAGTGGAAGTCAGCGGTTTAGGATCAGTGGCGCTCAATCTCCGTGGTGCTCCCAGAGGCGGGGGAATTCGTCCATCCGCGCTAATTTGGCAGAGTACCATAAATCTCCGTTGCCATGCTCTTCACACTACTTCGCACTACTTCGGATGACCCGGAGCGGCCCGTCGATTCATAAATTATTGGAAATTTCTATTTGCGAAACACCAGGAAGGCGGACGCTCAACCAAGCTTGGCGAAATGGTACAATCACACGCTCGGCCTCTCCCGCAACATGCTCTGAGAATTGTCTGCTGACGTGGCAAACAAACGATCAGGCAGCGGATTCGAGCCGGGATCGGCCCCAAGGGGACACAGGAATCCGGATACCCAAATGCGGACTTTGCCAGATTATTTGCGTAGCGGAATGAAGCTGGTCATCGTTGGATGCAATCCCGGCGACCGCTCCGCGCGCGTGGGTCACTACTACGCGGGCCGGGGAAATGAATTCTGGCCGCTCCTTTATGATTCCGGCGTGGTGCCGGAACTGCTCGAGCACCGCGACGATAAAAGGATGATCGAGTTCGGCATCGGATTGACCGATCTGGTGAAGCGGCCCACGCGCGGGGAAGAAGAGTTGAAGCGCGAAGAGTTTGCCGAGGGACGCATCGTGCTTTCGCAGAAACTGGAACAGTTCGCGCCTCTGGTGATTGCATTCAACGGCAAAGGCACGTTTGAAAGTTTCGCCCAACGGCCATGCAAACTGGGGCTTCAAAAGGAAAGGCTGTATGGGGCGCAGGTGTTCGTGTTGCCGTCGACCAGCGCGAAGAACGCCATCGGCCGCGCATCCAAGCTTCGATATTTTCGCCAACTGGCGAAGGTGCTCGCGAAATTGCCGAAGTAAGGGTCGCCGGTGCGCGTTTGGGTTCTGCCCAAATGAGTCGAAATCACAACAAGATTCTTCCTTCAGGAGCCGAAAGCATGGCGCGCGCTAAAATCAAATTCCTGCACAAGCCGAATTGCACCACCTGTCGCAAGGCGAAGGCGTTTCTGGAAAAGAAAAAAGCGGAACTCGATCTGCGCGACCTTGGAAAGGAACGGCTGTCCGTCGCTGAACTCGATCAATTAATCGGCAAGCGCGACCACCGGCCATTTCTGAATACACGGAACGAACTTTACCGCAAACGGAACATGAGCAAAAATCCTCCCTCGCGCGATGAAGCGCTTGAATTGATGGCTGCCGAACCCAACTTGATCCGCCGCCCCGTGGCCCTTCGCGGATCGGACATTGTTCTCGGTTATGACGAGGAAGCTCTGAACCTTCTGGCGAAGTAAATTATGAAACGGAACGCTCTTCTCAAGAGTGCGGAAAACCTCATGAACACCGGCGACAAAATCATTCTCTTGCAAGGCGACCTCACGGAAATGAAGGTAGACGCCATAGTCAATGCGGCGAACAATGATTTGCAGCTTGGCGGCGGCGTCGCCGGCGCGATCCGCCGAAAAGGCGGCGAAATCATCCAGCGGGAATGCAACGTGATCGGCAGCGTCCCCGTCGGCGGCGCGGCCATCACTTCCGGAGGCAATCTCCCCGCCCGCTATGTGATTCATGCGGCCAGCATGCAGCTGGGAGGAACGACCACGGCGCGCGCGCTTCGCTCCTCGACGGCGCATTCGCTCCGCATCGCGGCGGAAAAGGGGCTTCGTTCGATCGCATTTCCCGCCGTCGGCTCCGGGATTGCCGGATTTCCCGTTTCCGAATGCGCCGAGATCATGCTGCGGGAAGCGACTGAGCATCTAAAAAAGCCGACGTCGCTGGAAAAAGTATATTTTGTCTTGTTCGACGCGCATGCCCTTGCGGCGTTTGAGAAAGTTCGAGCCGAAATGGCCGGGCGCGGCGAATGGGACGATGCGGCCACGGCAGGCGGGTCATGAACGAGCTTGCTGAAAAAGTGCGCGCCGAGTTGGCGCGCTACGAGCATCCGCTGTTTGTGTTTGACGCGCGATCCACAGCCCAAGGCGTCGAGGTGGAGATCCGCTATTCTCCGCCCGAACCGCAGGTTCATGTGTATCTGTTTCTGCTTCGCCCGCGCGAGGTTGAAAGCGCGCAGTTTCCATGGATTTTTCAGAAACAGCTCTACGATTGCCTGCACGATTTTGTCGTAGAAATGTTTACGTGCAATCCGCAGCGCCAAGACGAGTAACTGACGCGTAAGAAGACGCATGACAACGCGACCTTCCCCAATGCCGGGCGAACCAGGACCTTCCCTCGCGGCGATTTTAGCCACGCGCATTCGCGAAAGCGGCCCCATTCCTTTCGCCGAATTCATGCACGAATGTCTTTATCATCCTGACTTCGGTTATTACTCGCGCCTGAGTTCCGGCCGGTTCGGCGACTATTACACCAGTGTCGATGTTCATCCGATTTTCGGTTGTTTGCTTGCTCGACAGTTTGCCGAAATGTGGGAACTGCTCGGGGCGCCGAGCCCCTTCCGCATTGTCGAGGCCGGCGCCGGCGTCGGGCGGCTGGCAGGCCATGTGCTCGATTTTGCCGCGCGCGAATTGCCCGCGTTTTATTTGGCATTCGAGTACGTAGCCGTGGAGCGCTCCGCGGCGCGCCGAGCGGAGCACGCAGGGCGGCTCGCCGTTCATGCCGCGGCGGGACGTTTTTTCAGCGCCGCCGAAGTCCCGCGGGAGATTCCCACCGGCTGCATTTTTTCAAATGAATTGCTGGATGCCTTTCCGACACATCGAGTCGTGATCGAGCGCGGCAGGATGAAAGAAATCTTTGTTGGTATCGATGGCCCGCATTTCGTCGAAGTTCTCCGGGACCCCTCGACGCCGGAGATCGAAAATTACTTCCGCGAGCAGGGAATTGCGCTCGAAGAGAGACACGAAGCGGAGGCCTGTCTGCAAGCGTGTGCGTGGATCGAGCGCGCGGGACGGTCTCTGGGACGCGGATTCGTGCTCACCATCGATTACGGCCACGAAGCGAGAGCCTTGTACGACGAACGCCATAATCGAGGAACCCTTCTGGCCTACCGCGATCACGGCCTCACGGAAAACGTTTTTGACGCCCCGGGAATGCAGGACCTGACGTCGCATGTGAATTTCACAGCGGTGGATTTGTGGGGCCGTCGCGCGGGCCTCGAACGCACGGGATTGGTGACGCAGTCGCAGTTTCTCGTCGCCCTGGGGCGCGCGAACGAATTCGGGGATTTGTACGACCCGGGCCAAACGGAAGTCGAGAAATTACGCGCGCGCCTGTCGCTGAAGAATCTGATCCACCCGGAGGGGCTGGGAGAAAAATTCCAGGTGATGATTCAACACAAAGGAATCGAAAATCCGCGGCTGACAGGACTGATGGGATTTTAGTCGCACAGGCTTCAGCCTGTGTTTTTTTGAATTTTGTGGCGTCACCACAAACCAACCAAAAAGCCAAACCGGAAGACCGCCTGATCCGTCTCGCTCATCGCCTTCAAAATTAAAAAGAATACGGGTTGAAACCTGTGCTGCTGAAACCTACGACCCTTCGGTATACGCTTTCCTCTGCGACTTTTCCGCTTCCGCCTGCGCGCCCCCGGTATCGTCGCCGGTCTGTTTCGCCTTGTTGTATTCGTTAACCGCGCGCGTGCGGTCGCCCTGTATGTCGTAGATTCTTCCCAGATAAATGTGCGACCAGACTTCGGTCCATTTCGTTGTCAGATCCACGGCCGCATCGAGCGTGTCGCGGAACGATTGCGCCGCGGCGGCATAATTTCTCTGGTAGAAAAACGCTTCGCCCATACGGAAATCGGCGAGGGAGTTGGACCGGTCTTCCTCGAGCGCGCGCTGGTACTGCTGCACGGCGTCGTAATATCGGCCCTGCTCGGCCAGCATTTCGCCACGCGCGATGATTCCGCGCACGCGCAGGCGCTGGCTTGATTTCAAAATATAATCGTGCGGGTCGAGAATGATCCCGTTCGGTTTTGGCCGCCCGAACGTCTCCACCGTGAACGAAGAATCCTTGCCGGAAACGTTGATGGTCTTGAACTCAGGATTGCCTTCGGTCTGCACTTCGATTTCCACATCGCTTCGGAAGAAATCGAGATTCTGTTTTACTTTGCCGACAATCCGGAATCCTTTTTTCGTGCGGTACGTTACATATTCGAGCGTGAATTCCGGAACACCCGTCGAACGTAGCCATTGCGTGAAAAATGGCCGCAGGCTGGGTCCTTCTGCAGCCGCGGCCGGTGAATTGCCCATTTTGAATCCCGTCGCCGGCGCCGGCTGCGCCGCGTGCGCTTCGGCCAATTGCTCAAAATCCTGAATCCGCGACGTCTTCCCCGCATAGCGCGAATAAAAATCCTTCAACAGAGCCGTGAAGTTTGAATCGCCCATCAGGGCGCGAAGCATATGGAAGACCATCGCCCCTTTGTTCACGACAATCGAGCGATATTCATCCGAACCAGGCTCCAACCGTTTGGCTTCGGCGATTGGCGCAGCGTCGTCAAACATCAGCGCACCCACGGCAAAATCCTCGAGCGCCTTGTTCAATCCTTCCTTTCCGGCGGATTCCTCCACGTACAGCGCTTCGGAATATCGTGATAAACCGTCGGTAATCCAAACATCGTTCGGGGACGCAGCGACGACCTGTGTGCCCCACCATTGCTGAGCCGCAAGATTTGCAAGCAAGCGGGCGTTCGGTTGCGCCGACCACTGCCGCGCGCTGACCAGCAGCAGGCCTGGCGCCGCGTAGCCGTCGACTGTGCCGTCGGGAAGTTGCGCCACAGTCAAATTGGAATCGGGAAGAGGGCCGAATTCTCCGTTAAAGTAATCGACAATATGAGCAACTTCGTCGCCGTAACTCTGCGCCGTCTTTGTCGCCGACGCAGGAGTGTACACGGAAAACCTCATTCCTTGCGCCTGCACGGGGGTTAATTGCAGCGGTGACGCGACAAACGTTCCCGCTGCTTCCGGCCGGTCCACGCGATACGTATACAGCATGCGTTCGTTTTCCATCGGCGGGGGAGGCGGCGCGGCCGATGTGGAAACCGGCGCGCTCGACCTGGAATTTCCAAGTGCCGGCCCCGGTGTAAATTTTGGCGTTACCGATACCGGAGGGCCTGCCGAAATGCCCGTGCCCGCCACGGTCATGTTCCCCGGTACTTCAATTTGAAACACGCCGGTGTAGCGGTTCGATGGGAATCCGGTGAGCGGAAACCATCTCGACGGGAGCAGCAAATACCCGCCATCCTTGTCGATGTAAGCCAGCCGCACAGGCGCGGCGGGATCCAGGATGCGGCTGGAAAGCGGGCCATTGTAATCGAATTGAAGAGTGACGCTGCCTCCTGCAGATATTGCGTTCGGCAACGTGATGTGCACTTTCTGGGCCGCCACATCGTCCCGTTCGAAGGGTACTTCCCGGCCCGCGCCATCGCGTACGGTGTTCAGTCGCAGGTTCTGGTTGAGCTCCACGTCCACATATCGGGAGGCTTGGTTGGCGATGAAGGTTACTTTGGCCTGCGAAGTCAGAACCTGCCCCAAGGCATCGAGCGACGCCCGAATTTCGTAATTGACCGCGCGAAACGCTTCGGTCGAAGCGGTCTGGACCGGCGCCACGCCGCGCGCGGGGCCTTGCGGCTGGCCGGGCGATTGGGCGAATCCACTGCCGGCGAGACCCGCCAGTCCGGTCAGGAACAGGAGGAGTCGGAGCTTCTGCATGAGTCTCAGGCGCCTTTCTTTCTGGTTCAGGCTTCGAATCAATAGGATACCAACTTAGGCCGCGGAGTTGCCAGCCCTGGGTTGGGATGATTCTTCTCGTAGCACTGCCACTCTTGGCTCTGTGCTTTTTCTTCCATCGGACAATCGCGAAAATCGCGGAGCCAAAAGTGGCTGTATTACTTCTGCTTCAACATCGCCGCGATGATATCGGCCGCGCGATCAATCGCTCCCGGGGGACCGAGCTTTGCCCGAACGTCGGCGAGCCCCCGCTGAATTTCCGCTCGTGCATCGGGTGAATCGAGCAGTCGAGTCGCCTCGTTCGCCAACCGCTCGGGTGTGAAATCGTTCTGCACCAGTTCCGGCACAATTTTCTTTCCGGCGATCAGATTGACCATCGCAAACATCGGGGTACGCACTAATAATCGAGCAATCGCGGCAGTGAGCGGGGCCAGGCGATAGATCACAATCATCGGCGCGTTCATCAGAGCCGCCTCGACCGTCGCTGTGCCGCTCGACACAATCACCAGATCGGCGGCACCCAGGGCGTCGTAGGTCTCGTCTGCCACAACATGAATGGAAGCGGCGTCCGTCGGGCAGAGATATGGGTCCACCACCGACTTATTCATGCCCGCAGCGAGCGCCAGTACAAATTGGACCTGCCGACCCTTCTCGATCAGCCGGCAGGCATCCACCAGGGGGGGCATATGATGCGCAATTTCTCCCGCGCGGCTGCCGGGGAGCAGCGCGACGATCGGCTTTGCCGGATCCAGCCCGTGGAGCGCTGCAAACTCGTTCCGCGTGCGTTTCGCCGCGACATTGCCGACCAGTGGATGCCCGACAAAATCCGCAGCCACGCCGCGCGAACGGTACCAATCCTGTTCGAAAGGGAAAATGCACAGCCCGCGTACAAACCTGCGGCGCACCAGATTGGCTCTCCAGGGCCGCCAGGCCCAAAATTGCGGGCACACAAAATAGACGCTCGGGATGTTTTCGCGTTTCAGGGCGCGCGCCAGGCGCAAGTGAAAACCCGGGAAATCGGTGAGAATTGCCAGACGCGGTTGGCGCGTTGCGACCTCTCCCATCAGCCGTTTCCAAACGACCTTCAGCGCTGGGAGTTTTTTTGCGATCTCGACGATCCCGACGAGAGAGACTTCCGAGCAGTCGGCGATGATCTCGACGCCTGCTTCACGCATCCTCGGCCCGCCCATCCCGAAAAGCTGGACGTCGGCTCGCGCGCTTAACGCCGTCGCCAGACGCGCCGCGTACATATCTCCAGACGCTTCGCCGGCCGAAATCAGAATTTGAGTGGGAGGCATTGGTTCGCGCCGAGCAGGCAAAGCGGCTCAGTCGTTTCCCGGCACGGACGTTTCCGCCTCGCTGCCCGCGGGTTCCAACGATGCGCGCATTTCCTGATCCTTGTACTGGAGCTGGTAGAGACGGTAATAAATTCCGCGCATTCCGAGGAGCTGCTGGTGCGAGCCCTGCTCGCGCAGTTTTCCCTTGTGGAAGACGAGAATGCGGTCGGCATGTTGAATCGTGCTCAGGCGGTGCGCAATGACCATCGCGGTGCGGCCTTCCAGCAATCGATCGAGCGCTTCGCGGATCAGTACTTCGGTTTTCGTATCGACGCTTGACGTCGCTTCGTCCAGGATCAGGAATCGGGGATTGTGCGCCAGCGCGCGCGCGAAGCTGATCAGTTGACGCTGGCCCACCGAAAAGGTGGCGCCGCGTTCGGTGACATTGGTTTCGACGCCCTCGGGCAGGGAATCGAGCAGTGTGCCGAGACCGACTTCGCGCAACGCGGACTCGACGCGCGCGCGGCTGATGTCTTCATCGCCCAGCCGGACATTGGATTCCAGCGTGCCGCTAAAAAGAAACGGGTCCTGCAGGACAATGCCGAATTGATGGCGCAACTGGTGCACTTCGTAGCGCCGAATATCGACGCCATCGAGCAGAATTTCGCCGCGTTGAATCTCGTAGAAGCGCAGCAGAAGTTGAATGAGCGTCGTCTTCCCGGCGCCGGTATGGCCAACGACGGCGAGCGTCTGTCCCGGCGCGATGTGAAAGGAGACATCGCGCAGCACCCAGTCGTCCTCGGATGGATTCGCGCCGCCGCTGTAGGCGAACCAGACGTTGCGGAATTCGATTTCGCCGCGCGGCGTTGTCAGCGGCAACGGAGGTTCTGCCGGTGGCGCGGGCACCGGCTCGTCGAGCAGTTTGAAAATGCGTTCGCAAGCGGCCATCGCCGACTGGAGAATGTTGAATTTCTCGCTCAGGTCCTGAATGGGACGGAAGAAACGCGACGCG
>Ga0265316_10002970_pt1 | contig 17341 bp, 15 predicted proteins | sample 4522metaG_FD_202092 | JGI IMG/M metagenome (GOLD analysis project Ga0265316, IMG submission 202092) | Rhizosphere microbial communities from Carex aquatilis grown in University of Washington, Seatle, WA, United States - 4-5-22 metaG | ecosystem: Host-associated > Plants > Roots > Rhizosphere >...
CAAAACTAAAAGCAAAAACCATTGAAAACAGAAAAGAGTTTAATTCAAAGGTAACCGAAACCGTGAGCCAAAACCGTCAACCAAAATAGGCCTCTTTACTGTCCCATTTAGGCGGACGACGTACACTAACATATTTGTATTGTCTTTAAAGACACTGATTATGTCTTTAGCAATGAATGTTGAATTAAAAAGCTTCCATTGACTCCCTTCTTTATATAATTGCACATCGTCACTTATTTGCGAAGGCTTGCTTTGAGAATCTAAAACATGAATTTTTCTGTAAGTATTTTGGTCTCTGTATATATCAATATTTATTAGCATTGTTTCAGTAAATTTCGACTGAAATTCTATCGGAAAGAATTCCTTTTTGCTTTTTGCGGTTGAACGAACGGTTAAAACAACCAGTTCCATAGTCAATGTGAAGTATTTTATAGCAGTTAATTGTTTTGTATTTATGCCTAAATCTTTATGAATGATTTCAAATTGTAAAATGTCATTGCCTTCTTTTTTACTCCATTCCTTAGCTTTCCATAACTGTATTTTGCCGCCACCGATTATATAGGAATAATCGCCAGGCTGAATACCATTGAACCAACTGCTGTCTTTGGGTGCTCGGTAATAGCCCTCTTCTAGTTGTGTTTCATATTTTTTGGTCGATATTTTACCGAAGAATATTCTCATGTTTCATTCCCTTCTATTCTCAATTGCCACCGCTGTGGGCGATGATTGTTTTAATCCCGGCGACACCATCCTTATTTCCCTTATAATAGCCACATCTAGGCCTTGAGGTGACAGTATATCGCTATATTGGAAGGAAAAGCAAGGATTTTCGCCACGAAACAGCGTTCGGCGTACAGCGTGCAGAAATCCGCATCCCCTATTTGAGAGTTGCGTTCTTTTTGGCGACTTCTTTAGCCTGTGAGGCCTTAAGGCGGGTTAATTTACCAGCGAGGGTTTTATCCGATAACGCCAGAATCTGTACCGCGAGGACAGCGGCGTTTTTTGCGCCGGCCTTGCCGATTGCGACCGTCGCTACGGGAACGCCACCGGGCATCTGAACCGTGCTAAGCAAGGCATCTAATCCGGCCAAACCTTCTTTAGCGGCAAGCGGCACGCCGATAACAGGCAGCGTCGTCTGGGCAGCGATTGCGCCCGCCAGATGGGCAGCCATACCAGCGGCGGCAATTATGACTTTTATCCCCTTTTTGGCAGCGCCTGAGGCAAACTGCGCAGCCGCTTTGGGCGTCCGATGAGCAGAGATTATCCGCACAAACGGCTGTATCCCGAAATCCTTCAGCGTATCGATACAGGTCTGCATTATCGCAAGGTCGCTATCCGAACCCATTATCACCGCTACCGACGATTTACTGTTCTTATTGGCCGCCATTAATATTGCCTCCAAAAACCCCGTTAGATACCACAAGTTCTTTTTTAGCCCGTGGGAAAACAAACAATTTATCTCACGGGGTAAATTTACCTATGCCGATATTAGATAGTAGTATAATTGTAGCAGGACAGGTGCACAATATGCAAAAGAGAAAACCTATAGTAGCAGGTCAATTTTACCCCGGCAGGCCGGATGAGTGCGCTGACGAGATAAAGCAGTATCTCGAAGAATCGCCTTTGAATATGCCCCTTCCCGAAATAATAGTCGCTGGTATAGTCCCTCACGCGGGCTGGGCGTTCAGCGGCTCAACGGCGGGAATTGTCTTTGCCGCAATAAAAAAGAAGCACCCGAAGGTAGATACCTTTGTAATCTTCGGCGCAGCACACGGCTACATGGGCAACCCCCCTGCTGTTTACGACAAGGGCTGCTGGGTGACGCCATTCGGTGAAATCGCTATAGATGAGGCGCTTGCGGACGCGATAATCGAAAGCAAGACCGCGATAAGCGACCCCGACGCACACGACAGCGAACACAGTATGGAAGTCCAGGTGCCGTTCATTCAATATCTTTTCCCCAGCGCGAAGATACTGCCGATTCTGACGCCGCCGGATAACGACGCGATTGGCTTAGGCGAAATCGTGGGCAGCATCATTGCCAGCGACGACGAACGGAAAATCATCTGCCTCGGCTCGACCGACCTGACCCACTACGGGCCTCGATATGGTTTCACGCCGATGGGGACTGGCGAAGACGCGTTAAAATGGGCGATGGAAGTCAACGACAAGCAATTCATCGACTATGCACTGAAGATGCAGCCGGATAAGATGCTCGAAAGCGCAGAAGAAAATTGCAATGCCTGCGGCGCGGGCGCAGCCGCGGCAACGGTAGCCGCCGCCAAGACGCTCGGCAAGAAAAAAGGCATACTCCTGGCCCATACCAACAGCAACGAGGTAATGCTCCGCAAAATGGGCGAAACCAGCCGGGAGTCCGTCGGCTACGCCGCTATTGTTTTCTGAACACAGCCCTACTGGCCTTATTAAAACTGCCATGCTGGCAGACATATATGTTTTTGGCAGTTTCCATCGCAGAAAAGATTCGACCGCAAGCCCTTTTAAGACAAGCACTTGCGCTTTGCATTTCCGTTAACCGCTTACTGGCACAGGGTTTGCAATTATAAAGGCGCTATGGTAGCGGACTTGCGACAATTTGATGAGTTAAATGTGCTGGCTATACGGTCGGACTGGGACTGGCCCGGGGCTTTGCGCGATATATTCAGGCCAAGAGGCATAAATCTGTTGGTCGCGGAGCGCACCAATGATATAGTTAACGTCCTGCGGCATCGGCGGATTTGCACGACGATTATCGATACCGACCTCGGCGAGCCGGAGGCGGGGCTGTGGACGCTGAAAATTATCCGAATGGAACAGCCGCTTATGCCCTGCATATTACTGGCAAAGCGAGCGACTAATATGATGCTCGAACAGGCGCTGCAGCTGGACGCCTTCAGCGTTATGAGTAAGCCGGTGGATATGAGTATTTTGAGAGACCAGTTGAATCGGCTGTTCGTGAAAAGATACGGCAGCCATATTTTTTCGTCATAAAAAATAAAGCAAAATAAAGGTAGAATTTTTTGAAAGGAGCAGCAGGAAATGAAAGTAAGACCATTGGCCGATAAGGTCCTCGTTCAAAGAGTGGAAGCGGAAACTAAAACAGCAGGCGGAATTGTACTGCCCGACAGCGCGAAGGAAAAACCTCAGAAAGGCAAAGTCGTCGCGGTAGGCGACGGCAAAGTCCTCGACGACGGCTCACGCCAGAAACCACAGGTCAAAAAAGGCGACACGGTGCTGTTCACCAGCTACGCAGGCAGCGAACTTAAAATGGACGGCAAAGAATACCTGATTATGACCGAGTCGGACATTATGGCGGTCATCGAAGATTAAGCCGGAATTGATAATTGAAATTAAAACACAGAAGGAGAAGTAAGATATGGCAGCGAAAAAGATAGCGTTCGGAACAGAGGCGAGAGCGGCGATACGAGAAGGCGTAAGAAAACTCGCCGCCGCCGTTAAAGTAACATTAGGACCCTGCGGCAGGGTTGTAGTTCTTGAAAAATCGTTCGGCTCACCGACCGTCACAAAAGACGGCGTCTCAGTCGCGAAGGAAATCGAGCTTGAAGACCCATACGAAAATATGGGCGCACAAATGGTCAAGGAAGTCGCATCAAAGACATCAACCGTCGCGGGCGACGGGACAACCACCGCGACCATCCTGGCTGAAAGCATATTCGAAGAGGGACTGAAAAACATCACAGCCGGCGCAAACCCGATGCAGGTAAAACGAGGCATCGACACGGCGGTTGACACAATCGTCAAAGAGCTGCAGAAAATGAGCACAGCCGTCGCATCCAGCAAACAGATTGAACAGGTCGCGACGTGCTCGGCAAACCAGGACGCGGAAATCGGCAAGAAATTAGCCGAGGCGATGGACAAGGTCGGCAAAGACGGCGTCATCACCGTCGAGGAAGGCCAGTCGCTCGAAACCGTCGTTGACCTGGTCGAAGGTATGCAGTTCGACAAAGGGTATCTCAGCCCGCACTTCATCAACAAACTGGAAAATATGACGGTCGTTTTAGATAAGCCGTATATCCTCATCCACGAAAAGAAAATCAGCTCGATAAAATCGCTTGTGCCGCTGCTTGAAAAGGTCGCAAAACAGGGTAAGCCCCTGCTGATTATCGCTGAGGAAGTTGAAGGCGAGGCGCTGGCGACATTAGTCGTCAACAAGCTCCGCGGTGTTTTACAGTGTGCGGCAGTCAAGGCGCCGGGATTCGGTGACAGACGCAAGGCGCTGTTGAGCGATATCGCTGTGCTGACCGGCGGTCAGGCCATATTCGAAGACCTCGGCGTCAACATTGAAAACCTCGAACTGAATATGTTAGGCAGGGCAAAACAGATTACCATCGACAAAGACAATACAACGATTATCGAAGGCGCGGGCAAGACGGAAGAAATCAAAGGCAGAATCGAGCAGATAAAGGCCGAAATCGAAAAGTCAACCAGCGATTACGATATCGAAAAGCTCCAGGAACGCCTTGCGAAACTCTCCGGCGGCGTCGCGATGATAAAGGTAGGCGCAGCGACGGAAGCCGAGATGAAAGAAAAGAAGGCACGCGTCGAGGACGCGCTGCACGCATGCAGGGCCGCAGTCGAGGAAGGCATCCTGCCGGGCGGCGGAGTGGCTATGCTGCGGGCAATTCCGGCTTTGGAAAAAATCAAGGCACAGGGCGATGAGAAGGTCGGCATCGATATCGTCCGCAGGGCTATCGTTGCCCCAATCAAGCAGATTGCCCTCAACGCAGGTCTCGACGGCTCAATCGTGGCGCAGAAGGTCATGGAAAACTCCGACAAGACCTTCGGCTACGATGCGCTGCGAAAAGAATACGGCAATATGATTGAATTCGGCGTCATCGTCCCCACAAAGGTCGAACGTATCGCGCTGCAAAACGGCGCATCAATCGCGTCACTATTACTGACAACCGACGCGATAGTAAGTGAAATCCCAGAAAAGAAAGAAGCACCGCAAATGCCTCCGGGCGGCGGAATGTACTAAAAAACGCTAACGACAAGGCGGGCCTGAAAAACCCGCCTTGTTGCTTTATAAAGGAGATTTCAAATGTCGTTTCAGTTTTACAGCAACGTAGTTTCGCAGGCGTCCCGCCGAATCGCCGGGGGCATATTCGCCACTGGACTTATGCTGATTGGTTTCGGCCTGCTGATTTACGTGTATCCTAAGTTTTTCGCGACTCTGGCGGCAATGGTTTTCTTCGTCGCAGGTCTCGGCACCTGCATAACCGCCTTGAAAATCTTCGCAGCACAGCATCGAATGAACAAGAATATCAACAACGAATCAAACGAATATCGCGAGAACGTCAGAATCAGGATTGAAGACCACTAATCAACTCTTGAAATTACTGAGCAAGTTTACCGCGGCTTTGATATCGCCAAGCCGGTCATCGCCTCCCTCACGTTCCACGGCCAACGCCCCGGCAAAACCAGCATTCTTCAGTGCCCTCAAAAATTTATCGGCACCAACCTCGCCTGTCCCCCATACAACTTCGCTTCCCCATGTGCCCGGCGTTTTGGTGGATAGAGCGTCTTTAATATGAACGTGTTTTATCCATGGGCCAAGAATACCAACCGCCTCAACTGGATTACCCTTGCCGTAAAGAATCATATTCGCCGGGTCAAAGTTCACACCCAAAGCGGGGTGATGTAATTTTTCAAGAAAATCGCGAAGCTCCCCCGCCGATTCTTGCCCGGTCTCCATCAATAGCGTTACCTTATGCTCGCCCGCTTTGTCTGCGAGCATCCTGGTCCGCTCAATCAGCATCCTGGCCTTTGCCGGGTTGTGCATATCAACGAAACCGAAGTGCATCGATAGAAACTGCACCTTCAGTTCGGCAGTCAGCTCAATGGCCTTTAATGCCAACTCACGATTATCCCGCCAGCAATCATCAGGCACTATTCCGCCCGTGGCTTTTATCGACTCGAGCGTAGAATAATTCTCCTGCGGAAAATTAATCATCGCAGCCGTAATCGTCAATTCATTTTGGGTCACTTTCGCAAGGTAAGCGTCAACACCCGGAGCAAGCGCAGGCGCAATCGCAAGATGAACGCAATCAACCCCTGCCTCGGCGATTTTCTCAAAGTCGTTGCCAAGCGACCAACTGCAAACACCTATGGGCCAATTGAGACACTTTATCATCGAATCGCAACCTCCTTTTTGCTCTCGGCTGACTGTTTCTCCGCCAGAATTATTTTTATTGCATTAAGCGAATCGAGCGGACTGATTACAATCGGCAATTTTTTGCCGCCTATTCTTGCGATAAAATGCGTTGTCTCCCGCGAATAACCGTCCCCCGGCTCAATCTCCGGCGTAACCGGACCGCCCTTGACGAGATACACCTGAAGTGTCGGCTTTCGCCTGCAGTCATACACAATCGTCGCCTTTTCGAGCGATATAACAAAGCTCATCTCGAATTGAAACCCCGGCGATATAACAAAACCGCCTTCCGCCGAGACAACACTGTTATTGTTATAAACATATTGCGTTGTTACGTAATCGTACCCGCCGCTTGGACCGATTGCCCCCTCCGACCTCACCGCTTCCGGCAATCCGAAAAGATACTGAATAAAATCGGCATCGTGTATATGCAGGTCCATTATCGCCCCGCCGCTTTGTTTGGCGTGAATAAGCCAGTTATGCCAGCTCCATCCCGGCACAGCACTTATTCGCCGAAAAGACGCAACCATAACTCTGCCGTATTTTCCTGAATCAATAATCTGTTTTGTTTTGGCGTATTCGGGCCAGAAGCGAATACAATGCCCGATTTGCAGTATTCTTTTATTCGTCTTCGCAGCAGCAATCATATCCTCGCAATGCTCGACGTTCATCGCCATCGGCTTCTCGCTCAAAACATGTGCGCCAGCATCAAGGGCCTTTATTGCATAATCATGATGCATATATGTCGGCACTGTAATCGAAACAACGTCGAGCTGTTCTTTTGCGAGCATTTTTTCGTAATCTGTATAAAGCGCAACGTCGCCAAGGTCTAAAAAAGCCTCGTCTGTTATGTTACCCTTAATTACCTTGCCGCCCCTTAAGCGTGCTTTATCGCCATCGCAAATCGCCGCAACACTCACTGATGGCAGGCGGCGATAGCACTCCAGATGCTGCCTGCCCATTACGCCAAATCCAACTATGCCTACCCGAACCGCCTTCACTTTGTTACCCCTTGAACAACATGACCAGTGCAATAATTGACGCGAACATAATCACCGCAGGCACTGAGAAAATCGCCCGCCAGTTAAACCGGTCTTCCTTTCTGAAAATATCCATCACAACACCAGCGAACTGAGTCCCCAAAAATAACCCCACTCCCGTTGTGGCTGCGAACACAAGCGCCTGCACCGAACTTCTGATTTCAGGCGGAGACGCGACATTGGCAAAAATCTGGCCTGCGATGATAAACAGGACATAAGCAAGGCCGTGAAGTGATTGCGAAACAACTATCAGCGCCCGCGGCTTTGATGCGACGTAAACCAGATACAATAAAAACCAGGCCGCCGCGCCAATCGTCAGCGTCCATTTGAATCCGAATGAGCCGATAAATTTATTAAGCAGGTAATAAGTAGCTGCGGCCTGCACCACCTGGGCAATCGCCATCGCAGCCGGCACGTTCCTGCCGGTTATTCCCGTGTCCATCATAAATCGTGCGCTGCACAAAAAATAAAACTGCATCAACCCCCCTGCCACAAGCGAGACAATCATAAAGACCAGGAAATTGGTATTCTGCAGCATAGTCATTGCCTTCAAAACAGGTGTCCCGCCGGCACCGGCAGGCGGCGTCGAAGGTAATGCCAGGCAACTCGCTGCCATAATAACCGAAAGTGCCGCGGCGAGGAAAAGACAATCTCGCCCCTTCTCAGCGGTCTTGAACGTCCACCGCCAGCCAGTCAGGAAATACCCCGCAATCGCCCAGGCAATCGGCGCCCACATAAAAACCTTTCCCTGCCAGGCAGCGTCGGTAACATTAGCAAAAAGCACCGCGTTGACCAAAGGAAGCGTCGCAGCGTAAAACACCGAATATAAAAACATTACGACAAACAACACTGCAAACCTCGTCTGCACCGCCGCAATCAGTAACAGAGCAGCACCAATCAAATGTGCCCCCACGAGAATCCATTCGGCGTTGAGCCACTTATCCGCAATCTGCCCTGAAATCAAAGGCGAGATAATGCACGCAAGGGGCAAAGTAGCGTATATCCAGCCCGTCTGTTTGCCGCTGAAACGCAAAGGCCCCAGTAATCTCGCCGCCAGAACAGGCATCCACGCCCCCCAAACCGCGTATTCCAGCGCCATCACCGCACTTAACTTTATGTAAAGCAACGTGCTCATTTTTGTCTCCCAAAAAAAGCGCCCACATTGTCAGTACCTGCATGCGTTAAATCCAGTATAATCTAAAAAAGCTCTTGAGGAAATGGCGTGCAATCTGCAAAATATGTGGTTAAAATAGGGCGATATGAAACTGCCAAAACTTCAAAAACCGGATAGTTACGTCGGCCTGTATGTTGTCGATTTCGGCGACGGTTCGACAGGGCTCACCGCAGGTCATACGGGAGTGGGATTCACCGCACAGGAAGTCGCTGAGCTTTTTGAAAGCGAAAGGTTCGGCCACTGCAAAGCGTATAAGATACACAAGGCATATCCCGACGGCCGACTGGAGCTTAAAGGCGTTCAAAAAGAAACTTTCCAGCTTGAGAGAGGCGTGTTCTTCCTCTTCGCTGACATCGATACCGCCCGCAATGATTACAAGCGGTTAGTCAAACTCGGCATCGAGACCGACATGCCCTGCAAAGCGACAGTTCATCTTGCCAGGTACAGCGACGACAAATTCGCGGTAGCGATTATTTACCCCGCCGAATATGATGACGAGATAAGCGGCTGGCTGCTTGAGCATAAGTTTCAATCAGCGGGCGTTGCCGAAGGAGGCATTAGCGCGGTAACGAGATACTACGACGCAAAACCAGAAATACTGGAAAGACATCAGTTGTGGGGCCGGTCATCTATCGAAAGCCGAACAGGCGAAGAGCTTCTGGCCTCGACAAAAATCGCTGTGCAAAGATAATCACGTTTTGAAAAATGGTCCTTCATCGAAAAACTAATACCGTCCTGGGTTTTTTAGCAGGGTTAATGGCAACTGTCTTTGGGACCAAAGCTGTGAAGCCATCGACAGAGGATTTGAAGCGAGCGGAATTCCCAACCAGCACACAGCGACTCGGCATCCGATTTACGGACCGCATAAGAGACGTCTTTCGATTCAAGTGGCTTAAAAAAATGTAATTCCCTGCAGACCGATTCGTATAAATATTATGCGAGAAACAGATAACATAATTCAGCCGACGGGCGGTGAGCCGGTGCTGAGCGAAAATGCGATAACCGTGCTGGAAAATCGCTATTTAATCAAGGATGAACACGGAAAAATTATCGAGACGCCGGGGCAGCTTTTAAGCAGAGTTGCCCGTCTTGCCGCGTCAATCGAGGCGAATCACGGCTGTGATGAAGCCGAAGTTACCCAGTGGCATAAAAAATATTATGACATTATGGCCTCGCTTAGTTTTTTGCCCAATTCGCCAACGCTAATGAACGCGGGCAGACCTTCGGGAATGTTGAGCGCCTGTTTTGTTTTGCCGATTGAAGACAGCATCGAAGATATATTCGAGACAATCAAAGATACCGCCCTGATTCAGAAGGCAGGAGGCGGAACGGGTTTTTCGCTCGACCACCTGCGTCCGACCGGCGACCGGGTTGCGTCGAGCGGCGGAACAACGTCAGGCCCGATTTCATTCTGGCGGGTATTTTCCCAGACAACCGACGCGATTCAGCAGGGCGCATTCCGCAGAGGCGCAAATATGGGGATGATGAGCGTTACCCACCCCGATATCATCAGGTTCCTGCACGCCAAACAGGACTTAAAGGCTTTCACAAATTTCAACATCTCCGTAAAAATCACCGATGCCTGGATGAACGCCCTCGAAACAAAACCCAACACGCTGCACGTAGTCGAAAATCCGCGGACAGGTCAAAAATACCTCATCCCCAAACAAATCGATATCAATCACTACACAATACAGAATCTGTTCGCGCTATCAGGCGACAACACTGACGGTATCGAAAATAAAGACAGGTTTTACACCATCGGTGATTTGTGGAATATGATTATCACCTGCGCCCATAAAACAGGCGACCCGGGCGTGGCGTTCATTGATCGCATTAATAATGATAACCCGACGCCCGCACTGGGCGATATCGAAGCGACAAATCCATGCGGCGAACAGCCGTTGCTGCCCTACGAGGCCTGCACATTAGGCAGCATCAACCTCGCGAAATTCGTTACCGACAAATCCGAAATCGACTGGCCTGCGCTGGCTGAAACAACAAAATTAGGCGTCCGGTTCCTCGATAACATAATCGATGCCTGCCACTACCCCATTACCCAGACAGCCGAAATAGCCCGCGCAAACCGCAAAATAGGACTGGGCATTATGGGTTTCGCGGACTGTCTTTTTATGTTAGGCATACCATACGACAGCAACGAAGGCATCGCCGCCGCGGAATCAATTATGAAGTTCATCAACGAAAACGCCATACAGGCAAGCAGTGAATTAGCCGAAAAGCGAGGATGCTTCCCTAACTGGCCCGACAGTACCTGGAACAAGCAGAGAAATTTGAAGGTGCGAAACGCCGCGATTACCTGTGTCGCACCGACAGGCACAATAAGTATCATAGCTGACTGCTCCTCGGGTATCGAGCCGCTTTATTCGCTCATCTTTGTGCGACAAGTCCTGTCAGGCAAAAAATTACTCCAGGCGAACCCGGTTTTCGAGGAAATTGCCGCAAAAAGGGGTATTTGCAGCGAAGGTATCGCCCGCCAAGCACTTCAAACCGGCAGTATTCAAACAATATCTTCAATCCCCGCTGAAATCCGCAAAATCTTCAAATGCGCCTATGACATCAGTCCCGAATGGCACATTCGTATGCAGGCCGCATTCCAAAAACACTGCGACGCAGCCGTCAGCAAGACGATAAATTTCACTGAAAAGGCCAAAATCGCCAGCGTTGACAAGGCCTACCGGCTTGCGTATCACCTTGGCTGCAAAGGAATTACGATATACCGCCGGAAAAGCAGACCCGATGAGCCGATGACGCTTTGTTAGCACAGCCGCCACGCCGTTTTAACCCCCAAAATCGCACACGGAACCGTAAAAAACGTATGTTTTTTTTCGCAAAGTCAAAAAAACGGGGTAGTTTTTGGATTAAAGCAGCAATTATGTGTGTGCCGATAATTATAATAGCAGAACAAAGTTTTTCTCCCCTCCGGAAAACATTGGGTAGCGAGGCGTTATCCGATGTTTTCTTTTTTTATATAGACGACGACTACACTCAAATCGCTTAAAATTCGACAAATGGCTTGAAAACCGGCGAGACAACGAATGAATTCCGGGCAATGTAGCCGATATAGTCATATCGGAATAACGAAGTAAAAAAGTGGTATGTGTTTTTTGGATTAAGGAGAAACCAAAGATGAAGAAGCAGTTAATGACGCTGGTTGGGGTGGTCGCGATTTGTACGATGCTCGCGGTTGTGAGCAATGCGATGGCAGCAGACGTGAACCAGCCCAAAGGAACCCCGAAAGAAAAATCAAAAGAACAAATGGTCGTAGGTATCGTCAGCGTAACAAAAGACAACGACGGGAACTTCACTGAAGTAAAAGTGACTGTCCATAAGAGCCTCATATACAAAGTAGTTCTCGATGAAAAAGGCATAGAGCTGGGAAAGATGGCTGACAAGAGAGTCAGAATCGAAGGAACCATAGAGAAAAAAGGCGATGTTGAATGGATTACCGTAAAAACGTTCCGCGAAGCGACGTCCCAGTTGCCGGCGAAACCGAACCAGGCTCCCAAGCCCAAGCCCGCCCCCAAACCCAATCAATAACTAATCAAAATTAAAACACAAAGAGCCGCGTTGTATGCGGCTCTTTTTTTTGCGCCAAGATATATTTGCTAAGCGTTTTGGCCGTGGCATCTTTTGTATTTTTTGCCTGAGCCGCAGGGGCAGGGGTCGTTCCGGCCGACCTTGGGACCTTCGAGCTTAATCTGCTTGACCTTTATCTCGCCCTGAGGCGCCTGCGCGGCGGCACGCTGACGCTCGGCCATAGCAAATTGCCCGACCTGGTCATGTGCGGTCTGGCTCACCTGCCAAACGCTTCTGGCCCTTGCGCCGGCTTCGAGATGCACCTTGAAAACAATATCCGTAACCCGCTCATCGATGTTGGACAGCATTTCACTGAACATCCGATGCCCTTCCCGCTTGTATTCGGTCTTCGGGTCCTTCTCGGCCCAGGAGCGCATCCAGATACTGTCCTTGAGATGATCCATATTATAAAGATGGTCTTTCCATGCGGTGTCATAGACCTGGAGCAGGACGTATCTTTCAAGCTCGCTTAATTCCCTCCGCAGAAATTCCCTGCCCGCATGAAGGATTACATCTTTTCGCGTTTCAATATCCGCGAGCTGTTCGGGAGCAAACGCCGTCCCGAAGCGGTTATTGGTCCATTCCGTAATCGCCTGCGTATCAGGCAAACGAAGCGCATCCTCGATTTCCTTTGTCAGTTGTCCGTTGCTGTAGGACTCGCTCAATTCCAGAAGCTGTTTGTGCAGCGTTTGCGGCTGGAGTTGCTGTATGCCCTCGGCGGTAAACTGTGCGTTATATTTTCTGTTTGCCCAGTTCGCCAGCGACTCAAAACCATATACATTCGCCCCCTGAGGCCCATACACCATATTCATCGCGAACTCGACGGGGTATTCGATTTCACGTCTTTTATATCTTTCCCTGATTCGCTCCGCGATAAGCCCCTCAATCTGCTCCGGCTTTAATGCTTTAAGCTCATCAACGCTGAGCTTTATATCGAACTTCGTGCGAATCCATTCCACAAGCCGGCGAATCGCGAAATCAGGTTTCAACGGCTCAGCAACAGGTGAACAGTCCTTTTTCTCAATCTGCTCATGCGCCGCGGCGATTAACTGCTCTTCAAGCTGCTCAGGCGTCATCTGCTTGACCTTGCTTATGCTCAAGCTGACGCTGAATGCGCTCATCGCCCATTTGCACAGGCCCGGAATGTCCCACGTTGACTGGTCTTCGTAATCCTCGAAGTATTCGCCAATCGACAGCGATATATCGTTGCCAGCGCTTTCCCTGGCCTTGTCCTTGATGATTCGTTCAATCTCTTCGGCCGACAATTCCTCTATTTCAGATGGTTTCAATTCAACGCCGAACTGGCTCGACGCCCATTCACAGATGCACTTGACGGGATACGCCGCCTCCAGCATTATCTGACAGCTCTTGGCGGTCGTGCCCCCTATCATTTCATCGATGATTTCTTTAAGACCCTGGCCCGCGAGAATCGTGCGCCTGCGGGCATAAAATATCTTGCGCTGATAATCCATCACCTCGTCGTAATCGAGCAAACTTTTTCGCGTCTCGAAGTTTCGTTCCTCGACCTTTTTCTGCGCCTTGGCGATGCCCTTGCTGATTCTTTTGTGGTAAATCGGCTGCCCTTCTTCCCAGCCAATCCACGACAACGCCTTTACAGTCCATTCCGGCGCAAACGTCCGCATCAATTCATCATCGAAGCTGAGGAAGAACTGGCTTGACCCCTTGTCACCCTGTCTGCCGCATCGTCCGCGAAGCTGGTTATCGATACGCCTTGCCTCGTGGCGTTCCGTGCCGAGGACGTGAAGGCCGCCTATATCAGCGACGCCCTCTCCGAGTTTGATATCCGTACCCCGGCCTGCCATATTCGTCGCAATCGTAACGTTGCCGTGCATTTTGCCGTCACGGCCCTGATGCTGAAAACCCGCTTTTGCGACGATTTGCGCCTCGCGCTCGTGCTGCTTGGCGTTAAGCACCTCGTGCTCAAGGCCGAATCTCCTGTTAAGCGCCTCCGATAACATTTCATTTTTCTCAACGCTCACCGTTCCAACCAGCACGGGTCTTCCCGAAATGCTGATATTGTTCAATTCTTCCATAATCGCGTTGAACTTTTCGGGCATCGACTTATAAATCACGTCCTCCATATCATTCCTGATACAGGGGCGATTCGTCGGCATAACAACGACTTCCAATCTGTAAATTTTCATGAACTCTTCGGCTTCGGTCATCGCCGTACCCGTCATACCCGCAATCTGGCCGTAGAGTTTGAAAAAATTCTGTAATGTAATCGTGGCAAGCGTCTGGCTTTCCTCCTTGACCTGTACGGCTTCTTTCGCCTCGACCGCCTGGTGCAATCCGTCCGACCACTGCCTGCCGTGCATCAGTCGTCCCGTAAATTCATCGACGATAACGACCTTGCCTTCCATGACGACGTAATCTTTTTCCTTCTCGAAAACAATATGCGCACGCAGCGACTGTTCGAGCAGGTGGGGCCATTCCATATTCGAGCCGGTGAAAAACGACCCGACTCCCGCCGCCTCCTGTGCCGCGCCGATTCCCTCGTGCGTCAAATGCACTGCCTTTCGGTCATGCTCAACCTCGTAATACTGGGTTGCGCTGCCGGTTTTGCTTTGCGCATCTTCAAGCTCCTTTTCGAGCCGTTCTATCGTGGCTTGTGTCTTTTCGATACGCACCTTGTCTTTGGACTTTTTGGCTTCATTCAATTCGCCATAAGCGTTGGCAAGGGTTTTTTCAGATGTGTCAATCTGCTTTTTGATCCGGTCGTAGCCGCCCTGCAATCCGATGAGTTTTCTCGCTACGTCGTCGGCTCTTTTATATCTGCTCACGTCATCGAAAGCAGGCCCTGATATAATCAAAGGCGTTCTCGCCTCATCAATCAGAATCGAGTCAACCTCGTCGATGATTCCGTATTGCAAATCCCCCTGCACCATATGCTCAATCGACAGCTTCATATTATCGCGCAGATAATCGAAGCCGAATTCGTTGTTGGTGCCGTAGGTAATGTCACTTTCGTATTGCTTCTTTCGCTCCTCGCCCGCGGTATCCATATCCGCCTGAATCGCGCCGACGGTTAACCCAAGCGCGTTATAAATAGGCCCCATCCATTCGGAGTCGCGTTTGGCGAGGTAATCATTGACGGTAACGACATGAACGTGCCTGCCCGTCAGGTGAACCAGATACGCGGCCAGCGTCGCGACCAAGGTTTTACCTTCGCCGGTCGCCATTTCCGCGATTTTGCCTTCGTAGAGGACGTTGCCACCGACCAACTGCACATCGAAATGCCTCATATTGACGTTGCGTCTGGCCGCCTCACGAACAACGGCGAACGCCTCGGGCAGTATATCTTCCGCCCTGCCGCCCTTTTTGAGCTTATCTTTGAATTCGGCTGTCTTTGCCTTCAACTGCTCATCGGTCAACTGTTTGACCTGTTCTTCAAAGACGCCTGCCTGCCGGGCGACGGTCATATACGTCTTGACCAGCCGCTCGCTGCGTGAGCCGAATAGCTTTACAATCTTTTTGCTGAAATTTTTAATCATTAGTAACCTCTTTACCACTAAGACCCTAATGGCTTGACCATCCCTTACGGGAGACACAAAGTTTTTGTTTTACTTTGTGCTTTTTAGTGCCTTTGTGCCTTCGTGGTTTTGAAGCAGTATCGTAAAATCGGGTTGCGTTGTCAAGGATGGGGTGAAAGGAAAGCAGATAGGAGAAAGAAAATAGTAAGTAGAATTCGCAAAGATGCGTTTTTCAATCCCTGAATTTTCTGATTATCACCGCACCAAGGCCACTGCTCCTGACGAACTTTTCTTCTATATCTTTTTCGAACAAATTGCATTTGAGCATACGCTGCTCAAGCTCCTGCTTTTTCCGTTCTGTAATTCCAAAGTTAATCATAGGTTGTCAGCGCTTTCTTTCGTAGCGACCGTCTTGTGAAGCGAACAAAGTAAGCGAAGTCTCACCTTAAAACGATGGCGGTCGCGCAGACCCCGCTGTTTTTTGAGTTTTGCGGAGCAAAACTCTTGCGGGGCGAAACATCACCGCACCAATAATCAGTCCCAGAGCAATCAAATCCCTTCCAGCCAGTGATCGCAGAAGATTTTCAAATCGGCTATATCCACCGTGCCTGACAAATCGAGGTCGGCACCGTCGCAGTTGTTGTTGCTTGCACAGTTCGTATTCAGCCAGCGTTCGGCAAAAAACGAATAGTCAGCAAAGTCGACCCCATCCGGACAAACCAAATCCGCCGTGTGAATCACTTGCCAATTCAGTTTAGGATAATTCATTCCTTCACATCTCATCCGCCATATAGTCGTAAAATCCCAGTCAGCAAAACTGCTTTGCTGTTTCATTTGTTCATCTGTTAGCGATGTTCCGTTACCATTATCCGGCCCGCTGGTGATAAGAAAATAACTGCTGCTGATATTGCCGTAGTACCATCCCCATCCCACAAACCCACCGAGGTTGTATGAACTATCCCCGCCGGTGACGGCGCCTGTCGAATAGCAATTGTCGATAGTGTCATAGTTATCTCCCGCCAGCCCGCCGAGGTAATATGAATTATCTCCGCTGGCGACATCGCCTTTTGAATAGCAATTGTCGATAGTGCCATCGTTCGCTCCTATCAGACCGCCGAGGTGATATGAATTATATCCGCCGGTGACCACGCCTGTCGAATAGCAATCGCTGATACTGCCGTCGTAGTTCAATCCCACAAGGCCGCCGACGTCGTATGAATAATCTCCGCCGGTGACTGTACCTGTCGAATAACAATTGCTGATGTCGCCGTAACTGAATTGCCCCACCAGCCCGCCGAGATACTCTGAGTCATACCCGCCAGTGACGGTGCCTGTCGAATAGCAATCGCTGATATTGCCATCGCTGTATCCCACCAGGCCGCCAACGTCGTAATAACCACTGACCAAACCCGTCGAATAGCAATTGCTGATACTGCCGTCGTTATATCCCACCAGCCCGCCGACAAACATGTTTCCGGTCATGTTAACATCCTCGACGCCTAAATTGCTGATTTGGCCGCCAAAGCCGACATAGCCAAACAAGCCGACGTTATCAGAACCAGGCATGTTAATATAGACGTCACTTATAATATGACTTTGGCCATCGAAGGAGCCGATGAAATTGTTGACATCATTTCCAACAGGCGTCATTTCGATACCCTGCATATTAATGTCCGCGGTCTGAATAAAATATTTATCCCAATCGGCGGGCGAGGCCATCAATAACTGCAAATCAGCGACGGTACTGATTTGGTATGGGTCATCAGTTGTTCCTGTGCCGCCCGTATATTGGGGCTGAGGTGGTGTCACATCGTTTGGCTCCCAGAAGAGATGCGGATAAGTGATATTCTCCTGTATCTTCCATATT
>Ga0265316_10002974_pt1 | contig 17326 bp, 13 predicted proteins | sample 4522metaG_FD_202092 | JGI IMG/M metagenome (GOLD analysis project Ga0265316, IMG submission 202092) | Rhizosphere microbial communities from Carex aquatilis grown in University of Washington, Seatle, WA, United States - 4-5-22 metaG | ecosystem: Host-associated > Plants > Roots > Rhizosphere >...
GAGTGCGCGGTTGCTGCCTCTCGGTGTCGTAGTGCTCTCAGCCGAGAGGCGGATCGCCTGCGCCACTCACAGCGCGGGAATGTCCACCCGCTTGGGCCAGCGTCCTGTCGCCGGAGAGCTCCGGCCCTACCTCGACAACTCCTTCGAGGCAGGGTTTGAATAGCGGGCCTAGCGTCGGGAAAATGGGGGCGGGAGGATTCGAACCTCCGTAGGCTGAGCCGACGGGTTTACAGCCCGTTCCCTTTGGCCGCTCGGGCACACCCCCTTGGGGACGGGCGGCATTGTAGCTTTGGGGTTGTGAGCGCGTTCGACGTCGTCGTCATCGGCGCCGGGCCCGCAGGGTCGACGACCTCTTACAGCCGCTTATAGGGTCTCGCGCGCGGGCGCGCGCGTATGACGCGTGATCGGCGCCGTCCCTGACTCGACCGCTAAAGTCCTCGCCTCCTGCGGCCGATCCAACAATCGAGCCGCATGGATCTCAACGGTCTGCTCAGACGCGCCGTGGAACTCGGCGCCAGTGACGTCCACTTGAAGCTCGGCCAGCCGCCGATCGTCCGTTGCGACGGCGAGCTCCGGGTTCTGGAGGGCGCACAGCCCCTCGGCGAGGACGACCTCGAGGGGGTTCTGAACGTCGTCGGCGCGCGCTCGGAGGAGAAGCTCCAGCACTTCCACGACGCCGGCGACCTCGACATCGCCTACCAGGACGAGGATCTGCCCCGGTTCCGCGTCAACGCGTACCGGCAGCGCGGCTCCATCTCGTTCGCCTTCCGTGTCATCCCGCGGACGGTGCCGAGCTTCGAGCAGCTGAGCCTGCCGCCCGGCGTGCAGAAGCTCGCCGAGGAACACCGCGGCCTGATCCTCTGCACGGGCGCCACCGGCTCCGGAAAGACGACGACGCTCGCCGCGATCATCGACTTCATCAACCGGAACCGGCGCCAGCACATCATCACGATCGAGGACCCGATCGAGATCCTTCACCCCGATCACGGCTGCATCGTCAACCAGCGCGAGGTCGGACTCGACACCGAGTCGTTCGGCCAGGCGCTGCGCCGCGCCCTGCGCCAGGACCCCGACATCATCTTGATCGGCGAGCTCCGCGACGCCGAAACGGCCCAGACCGCGCTCCAGGCCGCGGAATCCGGCCACCTCGTGCTCTCGACGCTGCACACGATCGACGCGGCCGAGACGATCGGGCGCATGATCGAGTTCTTCCCGCCGGAGAAGCAGGAGGTGATCCGCTCGATCATGGCGGGCGTCCTCAAGGGCGTGATCAGCCAGCGCCTGCTGCCGAAGGTGGACGGAGGCCGGGTCGCGGCCGTCGAGGTGATGGTCACGAACGCGCGCATCGCCGACCTTATCCGCGAGGGCCGTTCGGACGAGATCACCGACGCCGTCGCCGAGGGCGAGTTCTTCCAGATGCAGACGTTCACCCAGGCGCTGATCGAGCACGTCCTCTCCGGCAGGGTCGACAAGGACACCGCCGCGAACGCGGCCACGAACCGGCACGACTTCCTCGTCTCGCTCGAACAGGCGGCAAAGCGCCAGCGCCACGCCGAAGCGTCCGCCGCCGACGTGCAGGTCCGCACGGCCGAACAGGTGCAGGAGCAGGCGGAGGTGGCGAGGCCGCGGGTCGAGGAAGGCGGCCTCCGCGTCGTCCCGGCCGCCGGGTGAGCAGATGCGCGGCCGTCTCGTCCTCCTTGCGCTGACGCTCGCGCTTGCGGCGCTCGCCGCGACTGCGGCCCGCGCCGACGTCTTTGCGATCGTCCCGACGCCGCAGAGCGCATTCACAGCCCCCGCGGCGCCCGTGTTCCTGCCGAGCTTCGTCACCCCGAATCTGCCCGGCGCGGTCGCCCTCCCGGCCTCGCTCTCCGTGCCGCCGGCAGTCCCCGTCCAGCTCTCGTCCGACCAGCTGCTCTCGCTCTGGCAACAGGCCGGCAACGCCTACTCGATCCCGTGGCAGGTGCTCGCCGCGATCAACAAGGTCGAGTCGAACTTCGGGCGGAACATGGGCCCCAGCTCGGCCGGGGCGATCGGCTGGATGCAGTTCATGCCCGCCACCTGGGTCCGGTGGGGGATCGACGCGGACGGCGACGGCATCGCAGACCCCTGGAACCCCGAGGATGCGGTGTTCTCCGCAGCCCGCTACCTCGCAGCCGCAGGCGGCGCGACGGACATCGCTCGCGCGGTCTACGCGTACAACCACGCCGACTGGTACGTGACCGAAGTGCTCGGGCTCGCGAACCTCTATGAGCAGGGCGCCTCGACGACGTTCGCGCTCGACCGCCTCCAGGTCGACCTCGACGCGGCGCAAAGCAACGTCGCAGCTGTGAGCTCCCGTCTCGTCTCGGCCCGGGCGCAGCTCGGCAGGGCGCTCCTCGTCGAGACCCGCTGGAGCCGGCGCGCGAACGGCGAGACGCTCCTGTCCACCCGCCTCGCCGACGAGCAGCAGGCCGGCCTCGCCTCGGAGCGGGCGAGCAGCGCCCAGGCGCTCGTCGCCCGCCGCACGGCAGCCCTCACCGCCGCCCAGGCGCAGCTCGCGCAGGCCCGCCAGGCGGCCGCGCCGGTCTCGTTCTCGGTCGCCGCCTCGCCGCTCTTCGACGGCCCGACCTATTCGGGCGGCTACGTCTTCCCGGTCGGCGGCGGCCCGGGGGTCGTCTCGGCGGGGCACACGCACCACGACTACCCCGCGGTCGACATCGCCGCACCGGCCGGCTCCCCGCTCTACGCCCTCGCGAACGGCGTCATCCTCCGCTCGTGGACGGTCCCGGACCCGGCCTGCGGCATCGGCCTGACCATGCAGGCCTTCGACGGGCAGACGTGGACGTACTGCCACCTCTCGTACCTCGAGCCGGCGATCGTCCCCGGCGTCTCGGTTACCGCCGGCGAGCCGGTCGGTCTCGTCGGCTCCACCGGCGACGCAACCGGGCCGCACCTCCACCTCCAGCTCCAGCCGCCGACGGCATGGCCGCAGCAGGAGGCGTGGTTTGCGAGCTTTGCCGGCAAGGCGTTCAGCTGGTCGGACGAATCCGCGGTGCAAGAGGCGCCGACCGCCCAGGCGCTTCGCTTCACCGCCGCCGTGAGCACGGCCTCTCCGGACGTCGCGCCGTTCTTCTCGATCATCCCGTCGACCCGGGCTCCTTCGTCCGCCGTCGTCCTCTTCAGCCGTTCCGGGTCTTGAGTTCGGTGCCGTTCCTGCCGACATCTGAAGCGATGGACCTCCGACGGCTCTCCGCTGGGTTGGCACCGCGCATCGCCGCGATCGTCGGCGTGGGCATTCTCGCCACCGCCGGGGTCACGTGGGGGGCGTCGCAGAGCCTGCCGCAGGCCGGCAGCGTGCCCGCGGTGACGGCTACCGCGCCCGCCACGCCGCTCGTCGTCCCCGACGTCCGTCAGGAAGCGTTCGTCTTCGCCAAGGGGACGCTCGAGGACGCCGGGTTCGCGTGGAAGGTCGACGGCTCTGTGCAAGGATATGCCGCGAACACGGTCGTTTCCCAGTCGCCGGCGCCGGGAGCGAAGGTCGTCGACACCGGCGCGCCGGCCGTGACGCTGACCCTCAAGAAGAACGGTCCGTACGGCCAGAAGGGCGAGGCGGAGGACACGTCGCCGTACGCCGCGACTCCGCTTCAGTCGGCCGAGCTCGCGAGCGCGATCGGGCCCGCAGCGCCTGCCGTCACCACCGCGACGACCGCGACCACCGCGACGACCGCAACCACCGCGACGACCGCAACCACCGCGACGACCGCAACCACCGCGACGAAGGCGACTCCCGCCGCGAAGAAGGCGGCGAAGCCCTCGACCTGGCCGCAGGCCCGTCCGCCCGCGTTCGTCGTCGCCGGAGCGAAGAAGGAGCCGCTCGACGAGATGCCGCTGCCCGATCGGGCGCAGGCGCTCGGCCGCTGGCTCGACTCCCACACGACGCCGACGAGCGCGAACGTCAAGTACTGGCTCTACCAGAACTCCTGGGTCGTCGTGGGCGCCAAGTTCGGCTGGTGGCACGGCGCCGAGGCCCTGCAGACGCTGATCGCCGTCGATCAGCGCACCCAGAAGGTGTGGCAGATCGGCTCCCAGAGCGAGAGCGCCGCCAGGCAGGCCCTGAGCTACGTCACCTCCAGGTCGAAGCCGTGAGCAGGGCAAGGGAGGAGCACGGCTTCAGCCTGATCGAGATGGTGGTCGTGTGCGCGATCCTCGGCGTCGTCCTCGCCGGGATCACGACCGTCTTCGCCGGCGGCACGCACGCCGAGCTCAACATGAACAACCGCTTCCAGGCCCAGCAGGCCGCACGGCTTGCGATCACCGCGCTCCGCGCCGACGCGCACGTCGCGTGCGCCGCGAACGTCCCCAGCGGCGCGACGGTCGTGCTCGCGTTGACGCCCACGTCGCTCGACCTGACCACCTGCGGCGCGGCGCACACGGCCGCGTATCCGAAGGTGGTCTGGTGCGCGCTGGCCAGCCCGACCGTCACCGGGCAATACGCGCTCTACCGGTCGACGCCGACGACGGACAGCTCCTGCACGACGGCGAACGGCAAGCTCGTAGCGGACAACCTCACCTCCAACGCGATCTTCACCACCGTGTCGCCGATCCCCGTCGGGCAGCTGGAGACCTTCACCGCGAACATGACGGTGAGTCGCAAGACGGGCACCGCCGGCGCGCCGTACACGCTCTCCGAGCCGCTGACGCTCCGGAACTCCGTGTACGAGATCGGGACCGCGTCCGTGGCCTGCTCGCTGACCGACTCGACGGTCTGCACTGCCGCCACCTGCCCGTACCTCGGGATCTCCACAACGGCCTGTTACGCGGCGACGATCCAGTAGCGTGGACGTCGCATTCGCCGCGCTGGCACTGGCGCCGGGCCTCGCGCTCGGCAGCTTCCTGAACGTCGTCGCCGCGCGTGTGCCGCTGCACCGCTCGATCGTCAGCCCCCGCTCCGCCTGTATGAGCTGCGGGCAGGAGATCGCCTGGTACGACAACGTCCCGCTCGTCTCCTGGATCGTGCTGCGCGGCCGCTGCCGGGCGTGCGGTGCCGGCATCGCGTTCCGCTACCCGGCCGTGGAGCTCGTCACGGCACTGCTCGTCGCCGGCTCCGTCCTCAAGTTCGGGCTGACGGGAGGGGCCGCGGTGGCAGCGTTCTTCTGTGCCGCGCTCGTCGCCGTCTCCGCCACCGACCTCGAGCACCGCGTCATTCCGAACCGGATCGTGCTGCCGGCTGCGGCCGTCGTGCTCGCCGCGAACACGGCGCTCCATCCGAGCCCCGAATGGGCGATCGGCGCCGTCGGCGCCTCGGGCTTCCTCTTCGCCGCCGCGCTCGCCTACCCGAAGGGGATGGGCATGGGCGACGTCAAGCTCGCGCTCCTGATGGGAGCCGCGCTCGGGCGCACGGTGCCGGTGGCCCTCATGTTCGGCATGGTCGCCGCGCTCGTCCCCGCGATCTACCTGCTCGTCCGGCACGGGAGCGCGGCGCGGAAGATGCGCATCCCGTTTGGGCCGTTCCTCGCGCTCGGGTCGGCGGTCGCGCTCTTCGCCGGGCACCCGCTCCTGCACGCGTACTGGAGCATCGGCCGATAGCGGTTCCGGGTCGCTCGTTCACCCGAACGAGGGAGCGACCCTCCGGAGAACGCCGCCGATCCATTCACCAGGCGGTCTCCTCCGTATGCCGGCCTGCAAATCGGAGCCAATCTTCGGTGACATCTCCAGCAAACCGTTCCTTCCGACTCTCTCGGCTTCGCGGTCTGTTCGCGCGAGCGTACGCTGACGAGCGCGGGATCTCGCTGATCCTCGCGCTCCTGACGCTCGTCGTCCTCGGGACGCTCGGCACCTCGGTCGCCATCTACACGACGAGCCATCTCCACGCGTCGTACGGCGACCAGTCGAACGCGAACGCCTACCAGCTCGCCGAGGCGGGATTGAACGACGCCATCTCGGTGCTCAACGAAGCGGCGCAGAGCACGCCGCCGACCATCACGACGCTCACGATGTCGACGCCCACGACGGTTCAGTACCCGCAGTACGACGGCTCCGCCACCTATTCGGGCACGTCGACCACCGTGAGCAACACGATCGTCTGGTCGCTGACCTCGACCGGCGTCGCGGGCAACGCGCAGAAGCTGAGCAAGCGGACGCTCACGAGACAGGTCACCGTTCGCGGCGTCAACGCAGGGGCGGACGGCAGCTCGTGGAGCCGCTTCTACCAGGACGCCGTCTCGCCGTGCCTGACGATCGACACGGAAACCTTCGTCACGAACGTCGCGACCAGGGGCAACCTCTGCATTCTCAACACGGGCGGGATCACGGGCGCGAACACGACCGTCGACGTCGGGGGCAGCGTCTCGATCATCGGCCCTAACGTCGCCGGCACCGCCCACTCGCCGAGCGCGGGCACGGGCTGGACGAACCCGGCCAACGTCTACACGAGCAACAGCGTCTACGCGACCAACGCGGTCAACGCCAACTCCACCGGCGCGAACCAGGATACGACCGGCTTCAACCTCGGGATTCCCGCGACCGCGAAGATCCTGGGGATCGCCGTCTCGGTCCAGCGCATGACGAGCGCGTGCTGCAACGTCAACGCCGTGCAGACGATCTCGGAGAGCGGCAGTCCGACCGGCGGCTCGTTCAAGCTCTCCGGGACTCCGCCCGGCGGCAGCGCCACCACGTCGGCCTCGATCGCCTACAACGCGAGCGCCGCGACGGTGCAGACAGCCCTCGTGACGATCTTCGGCAGCGGCAACGTGGTGTGCACGGGCGGCAACCTCCCCACAGCCGTCGTCTGCACGTTCCAGGGCACGGACGCGTCGAAGGCGGTCACGCTGATGTCCCTCTCCACGAACAGCCTCACGGGCGGCTCGTCGCCGAAGCCGGTGTTCGCGAATACGACGACCGGTGTGCCTGCCGCGATGCAGGACGGCACGGTCCAGCTGCTCAAGGCCGGTTCCCCGGTCGGAAGCAACAAGGCGTCCGCCACCGCGTGGGGCACCTCGATCAGCACCGTCAACTACGGCACCTCATCCGATCTGTGGGGCACGACGTGGACCGGCGCAGACGTGAGCGCCTCGAACTTCGGCCTTCGCTTCGCGGCGAAGAACGTGGGCGCCGCGAGTGCCACCGCATCGCTCGACTACGTCTCGATCACGGTCACCTACAACGACGACACGAACGGCATCGGCACCTCCAGCGTGCCGGTGGCCAAGGCGAACATCGGCGGCACGTGCACCTACAACGGCTACGGGCCGCACACGCCGTGCACCTCGACCGACCACGTCTACGCGGGCAACGTCTCGACCACGTCGGATGACGGGGTGCTCGACATGCCGGCCGTGGACTTCAAGTACTGGTGGGCGAACGCGATGCCGGGCCCGAAGCACTTCTGCACGAATGCGAGTCCCGGCCTGGCGACCAGCTTCTTCGACAACGACGCGGCGATTGCCGGGACGGCGCCGAACCAGTACACGACCGGCAACACGACCGGGCCGAACAAGAGCATCAACGTCAACGGCGAGATGGCGCCTGCCGGCAGCAGCTACACCTGCCAGGTCTGGTCGGTGCCGCCCACCTCGGGCGTGCTCCTCGGCGAGCTCTCCTGGAACGCCACCACCCACGTTCTCAAGATCAAGGGCACGGTGTTCGTCGACGGCAACTTCCGCTTCGACGAGGACGGCGAGGTCGTCAACTACTCCGGCCGCGGCACCCTGATGTCGTCGAGGGACGACGAGATCGACGCGGTCGTCTGCGCCGGCTGGACGAACCAGTCGTCGTCGCCTGCCCCGACCACCGATGCGACCAGCTGCCTCACGCACATGTCCACCTGGGACTCGTCGCAGAACATGATGGTGCTCATGTCCCAGGAGGACAACGAGTACGACCAGGGCGGCTCGAACTGCAGCCCGGACAACGGGACGTCGTGCTGGAACGGCCACCCGCCGGGAGCCTTCCAGGGGATCCTGTACTCGACGGCCGACTGCCTGATCCACCAGAACTTCCAGGACAGCGGGCCCGTCATCTGCAACACGATCAGCCTGCCCGACGAGAGCAACATCAACCCGACCTTCTTCACCTTCCCCTCGACGGGCAACCTCACCGACGGGCAGAAGTACTCGAGCACGGCCTCCGCGACCCATTTCGAGCTCGACCCCGGCCCGCAGACCGGCTAGGACGCCCGGTCCCGACCGCGGGGCCGCCCGCCGGGGGCGCGGACCGCCCGCTAAGGCATCACGCCGCAGCTGCCGATAACTCGTTCGAGGGATCGGACGTGACACCCGCAACCAAACCCGACCGGTGAGCGACCGGGACATCGACATCCCGTCGCTCCGCAGCCCGACCACGGGCCGCCTTGGCGCGGCCGCGCCGTCGCCGTTCGGGATCAACGAGTCCGCCGAGCTCGTCGTCGACCTGCTCGCGGCGACGCACCTCGTACCGGCGGACAAGCTCGCGCTCGCACGCGGCCGCGCCCAGCAGACGGGCTCGCTGGCGATCGCGCTCGTCGAGGAGGGCATCGCCTCGAGCGAGGGCATCGCCCGGATGCACGCGGCGCGCCACCAGCTTCCGCTCATCGACCTGTCCGTCACGCCCGTGGACGAGGAGGCCGCGAAGCTCGTACCGCTCCACGTGCTCGAGCGTGTGGGTGCGATCCCCTATGCCTTCGACGGTGACGTCGTCCGGGTCGCGATCGCCGATCCCGGCAACCTGCACGGCATCGACGAGCTGCGGCTCGCGACACGCCAGCAGCTCGAGCTCGGCGTCGCCGCGCGCGACGACATCGTCGCCGCGATCCGGAAGCTGGTGCGCGCATCGGAGGCCTACGGCGCGCGGGCGGCCGCCCAGATCGAGGAGGAGGAATACCAGCTCGAGGCCGAGGAGGAGACCGACCTCGAGGCGGAGGACGGCGTCTCCGACGTCCCGCTCGTCCGCCTGGTCAACTCCGTGATCTTCCAGGCGGCCGAGGACGGCGCCTCCGACGTTCACTTCGAGCCGCAGGAGGACTCGCTCGTCGTCCGGTTCCGGATCGACGGCGTGCTCCAGGAGATGCAGCGCATCCCGAAGCGGATGATGGCCGGCGTCACGACCCGCCTGAAGGTGCTCGCGAAGCTCGACATCGCCGAGCGGCGCAAGCCGCAGGACGGCCGCATCTCGCTCAACGCCGCCGCGGCAGGGCGCATGCTCGACGTCCGCGTCGCGACGCTGCCGACGGTCGAGGGCGAGTCGATCGTCATGCGCCTCCTCGACAAGTCGAAGAAGCCGCCGACGCTGACCGAGCTCGGCCTCGCCACGGAGATGCGCGAGCAGATCTCGGACCTCGTCCTGCGGCCGACCGGCGCGCTGCTCGTCACCGGCCCGACCGGCTCCGGTAAGTCCACGACCCTCTTCGCCTGCCTGAGCCAGATCAGCCGGCCGGAGATCAACATCATCACGGTCGAGGACCCGGTCGAATACCGGCTCTCCGGGATCAACCAGGTGCAGATCAACCCCCGCGCCGGCCTGACGTTCGCGGCGGCGCTGCGGTCGATCCTGCGTTCCGACCCGGACGTGGTGATGGTCGGCGAGATCCGCGACGGCGAGACGGCGAAGATCTCGGTCGAGGCGGCCCTCACCGGCCACCTCGTGCTCTCGACGCTGCACACGAACGACGCGCCGAGCGCGCTGACCCGCCTGAACGAGATGGGCGTGGAGCCGTTCCTCACCGGCGCCGCCGTCACCGGCGTGCTCGCCCAGCGCCTCGCCCGCAAGCTCTGCTCGCACTGCTGCGAGATGTACCAGCCGTCCGTAGACGAGATGATCGCGGCGCGCGTCTCACCGGACATCGCCGCCGCCAGCGACGGGATGGTCTTCTATCGCAAGCGCGGCTGCCCGCGCTGCAACCAGACCGGCTACAAGGGCCGGATCGGCGTCTTCCAGCTGCTCGCGATGACCGAGGACCTGGCGACGCTCGCCGCCGCGAAGGCCTCGCGCGAGGAGATCGAACGTGCCGCCCTGACCGCCGGGATGCGCACGCTGTGGGACGACGGGATCGCGAAGGTCTCCGCGGGCCTGACGTCGATCGAAGAGCTGGCCCGCGTCACCGTCTAGGTTCGCCGACAGCCGTGCCGCGCCTCTTCACGGCGTACCGGCGACGGAAGAGCAGGTAGGCGACGCCGCCGGCGGGGATCGGCGTCCAGTACGCGACGAGCCGGTAGAGGAGAGTGGCGGCAAGCGCGCGCGGCCCGGCGACGCCGGCGAGGGTGAGCGTGCCGACCAGGCCGGCCTCGACGAAGCCGAGACCGCCGGGTGTGAACGGAATCAACGCGAGGAGCTCGGCGGCGGCATAGGCGAAGAGGACGAGCGAGGGCCGGGGGTCGGCTCCCACCGACCGCAGCGCGAAGACCAACGCGAGGTAGTCGAAGCCGGTGTTGCCCGCAGCCGCGAGGAGCGCCGCGCGCCAGCGCTCGCCGAGCGCGGCGCGGATGAAGTCGCGATCGTCGAGGAGCTCCTGTGGGAGCCCCACCAGGTGCCGTCGACGCCGAACCGTGGCGTTGAGCAGCTGCTGGACTGCGCGGCCTGCGAGCTCGAGCGGTGTGTCGGCTGCGAAGGCGGCCGCACCGGCTGCAACGAGCAGGACGATGGCCGCCGCTCCGAGATAGCCGGCGGTGACGAGACTGTGGCTGACCGGCGCGCCGCCGGCGATCGCCGGGAGCGCGAGCAGCGGCAATGCGAGCGCCGTCCCGACCTGAAGCCCGGTGGACGCGGCGAACGCCGCCGCCGCCTTGCCGGAGTCGACGCCCGCCCGGCGCAGCATGCTCGCCGTGAACGCGGTCGACGTGGCGCCGCCGCCCGGCAGGATCCGGCCGACGGCGTTGCCGCTCAACTGTGCGCAGGCAACCGCAAACCAGCTGCTCGTGCGGAGTGCGATCCGGTCCAGCTTCCACAAGCAGACGAAGCTCGCGGCCTCGCAGACCGGTACGAGGATCGCGAAGTGCCAGTCGAGTCGTAGCAGCGAGCGCCAGGAAGCGAAGACGGCGACAAGGCCCGGCAGCAACAGGTAGAGGGAAGCCGCAGCGATCACCAGCAGCACCCCGGATCGGGCGTACCGCCTCCGCGCACCGCGCCCCGAGATCTGCTCGGAGGCTGTCTGCGACCTCTGTGCGTGGCTCTCGAGCATCCTGAGGCTACAGGGGGGTCGCAACGGCGAGCATCCGCGAAGACTACGGCCGCACACGTCGCAGGAGGGGCTCGTTGCCCGAGCTCGAGCCAGGCGCGACTACCTCGCCCGGAGCTGAGCGCCCAGCCCGGCGACGCTACTTGTCGAAGACGTCGCAGCCGAGGTACATGAAGCTCTCGACCGCTTCCGTGACGAACGCGACGGCCTGAGCTGCGTTCGCGAAGGTGTAGGGGCCGGGGTGAACGGCCTCCGTCGTGCGGGCGCCGGCCGGGAAGACCTCGGCCTCGACGATGCAGGAGGCGCCGTAGTCGACGGCCCGGAGGATCGCCACCGAGCGGCCGTCCTTCTTCGCGTGACGGATGAAGAGCAGGGTGCCCGCCGTTGTGGGGGCGAGGGTGCTCACGGGGCGGCGAGCGCAGACGCGGCGGGCGCGTACGCCGGCCCGTCCTGGCCGGCCAGGGCGTCGGCTGCCGCCTGCGCGATCGCGTCGCGGTCGGCGAACCCGTCGATCCGGATCGCGAGCGTCCCCGGAGCCCGGTAGATCAGCACCCCGGGATCGGGGAGGAGGCCGCCGCCGGGAAGCACGCCGGTCAGGAGCCCGGCGAGCGAGTTGTTCAGGACGTTCACGAGCAGGAAGCCGGCGTTGGCGTCCACGGCGCCCGCGTGCGCCTCGGCGACCGAGATCGCGTCCACGTCGGACTTGGCGTCGTAGATGCTGACGACGACGATCTTGTGCTGAGCGAGCTGCCACTGGAGCGGCTGCGGCAAGGTCGCGTCGACGAGGTTGCCGTGGCGCGCGGCGGCGTGCTTCGCAGCGGTCTTCGCCGCCGACCTGGCCGCCGTCGCGGGTTTCGCCGCGGCCTTGGCCGCCGTGGCGGGCTTCGCAACCGCAGCCTGCGCCTTCTGCTTCGTCGCCGCCGCCTTGTGGGTCACGGCCTTCGCCGCCGTCTTGTGCGTCGCTGTCTTGGCCTTGGCGGGCGACGCCGAGCGGTGCGCGGCAGGCGTCTTGGCCTGCGTGTGCGTGCGCACCGGCATCTGCGCCGCGCTCCGGGTATGGGAGCGCCCCAGCATCATCGTCGCGCCGCCGAAGGCGACCGCGAGCAGGAGCCCCGCGATGGCGGCGATCCTGATCGGCGGGCTGACGGTGAAGCTCAAGGCGTTCCCTCGGCAGAGCGGCGGCGGCTCACGGGATCAGGAGCCCGAAACGGAGCAGGTCCCCGGCGTGAAGGTCGTCCCGAGGGCGACACCGCCGCTGGGGCCGGCCGCTGCCGCAGTCCAGCGGCCCACCTGCGCGGTCAGGCAGAAGTCGGTCGGCGAGGTGACGTTGCCGTTCCAGTCGAGCGGGTCGATGATGAGCGGCGCGCCGGGAACGACCGAGATCGACGCGTCGTAGTTCGTGGCGAGCAACGTGAGCGAGATGTTCGCGTACCCGTTGTCGGTCGTGCTGATCCCGGGGTCGGGATCGCTCCGGCTCGTCGGGAAGTTGTCGCTCGCATACGACTCGACGGCATTCAGCGCCTGCACGACCGCCTGCTTTGCGGCGGTCTTGTTGGCGCGGTCCTTGAAGCTGAGGTAGGACGGCAACGCGATCGTCAGAAGGATCCCGAAGATCAGGAGCACGATCATCAGCTCGACGAGCGTGAAGCCCTCGTCGCCGCTCAGGCGGCCGCCGTTCAGGCGGCGCTCGACACGTGAAACAAGACGACCGATCCGGCGAAACATCTCCTTCTCCTTATCGGGATCAGATGGCACGCGCTTTAGTGCTGAATGTTGGAGGGGGCCGCGGTCAGCCCGCGCCCCCTCCAACGAGGTACGTAGAGGGTTTACGGGGTGGCCGTGCAGACGTTGCCGGCCGTGGTGCCCTGGAGGATGGTGCCGGCCGGGCCCAGCTTCCACGCGTACCAGTTGCCGACCTGCGAGTAGACGCAGTAGTTGGTCGCGGTCGGAACGACGGTGGCGGTGACGCCGGTTGCGTCGGTGCCGGTGCCGCTGTCGTTCACGTAGTCGGTGGCCGGGATTGCCTGGTCGTAGCTTCCCCTGAGCTCGTTGAGGCACATGCCGGCGTAGCCGGAGTCGGTCGCGCTGGCGGTGCCGCAGAGACCGGGGGCGCCGGTGGCGTCCGGGTCGCTGGTGCCGGCGGGGACGTTGTCGGCGTTGTACGACTCGACGCTCGGGATGAGCGAGCGGACGTTTGCCGCCGCGGCGGTCTTGTTCGCGCGATCCTTGAAGCTGAGGTACGACGGGACCGCGATCGCAAGCAGGATCCCGAGAATGATGATGACGACCAGAAGCTCGATCAGGGTGAAGCCCTCATCAGAGCCGAGGCGCCTCTTTGCGCGCGTGATCATGTGAAGAGCGTCTCCTTCCACGAACGGAATGGCGGATGGCTCCGCTTGTATCGGCCTGCGACTCAACGCGGGGTAGCCTCGTTCGGGTGATTCCCTCCCTCAGAACGAGGGATGCCGCGTCTGGACCGGAGCAAGAGAAAGGGGCGCGGTTGCCCGCGCCCCTTTCGGAACCAGATGCTTGGAGGGTTTACGGAACGAGCGTGCAGACGTGGGCGGCCGTGGTGCCCTGGAGGATGGTGCCGGCCGGGCCCAGCTTCCACGCGTACCAGTTGCCGACCTGCGAGTAGACGCAGTAGTTGGTCGCGCTCGGAACGACGGTGGCGGTGACGCCGGTTGCGTCGGTGCCGGTGCCGCTGTCGTTCACGTAGTCAGTGGCCGGGATTGCCTGGTCGTAGCTGCCCTTGAGCTCGGCGATGCACATGCCGGCGTAACCGGAGTCGGTCGCGCTGGCGGTGCCGCAGAGACCGGGGGCGCCGGTGGCGTCCGGGTCGCTGGTGCCGGCGGGGACGTTGTCGGCGTTGTACGACTCGACGCTCGGGATGAGCGAGCGGACGTTTGCCGCCGCGGCGGTCTTGTTCGCGCGATCCTTGAAGCTGAGGTACGACGGGACCGCGATCGCAAGCAGGATCCCGAGGATGATGATGACGACCAGAAGCTCGATCAGGGTGAAGCCCTCATCAGAGCCGAGGCGCCTCTTTGCGCGGGCGATCATGTGGTCGGACTCTCCTTCACGTCGAGGAATGGGGATGGCACCCGCCTGTATCGACGCGAGACGTCCGCACGCATAACCCCAAATGGGGGGTTTCGATCCCTCAGCGCAGGGGACGGATTCAATACTCAAGCGCTTGCGGCCCCCTGCCGATAGCTCGTCCGAGGGACGATGCCGCAGCTGACTTCAATTGACGACCTGCTCGAGCGAATGGTTGAGCTAGGGGCGTCCGACCTGCACATTACGGTCGCGAGCCCACCGGCTTACCGCATCCGCGGACAGATCGTGCGCGCCGAGGGATTCGAGCCGTTCACGGACGAAGACACGCGCGCGCTCCTCTACCGGATCCTTTCGAGCGAGCAGCAGAAGAACTTCGAGCTGAACCGCCAGCTCGACTTCGCCTACTCGATGCCGGGAGTCGCCCGCTTCCGCGTGAACGTCTTCTTCCAGCGCGAGGTCGTGGGCGCGGCGTTCCGCCTGATCCCCACCGAGATCAAGACGCTCGAGGAGCTGAACCTGCCGGCCGTGTTGCACGGCCTGGCCGAGTACCCCCGCGGCCTCGTGCTTGTCACCGGCCCGACCGGCTCCGGTAAGTCGACGACCCTCGCCGCGATCATCGACGAGGTCAACCGCAACCGGACGGAGCACATCCTCACGGTTGAAGACCCGATCGAGTTTGTCCACCGGCACAAGCGTTGCATCGTCAACCAGCGCGAGATCGGCCCGGACGCGACGAGCTTCGGCGAAGCCTTGAAGGCGGCGCTCCGCCAGGACCCGGACGTGATCCTCGTCGGCGAGATGCGCGACCTCGAGACGATCTCGACCGCGTTGACCGCGGCCGAGACCGGCCACCTCGTCTTCGGGACGCTGCATACGCAGAGCGCGCCGTCGACGATCGACCGCATCATCGACGTCTTTCCGCCGGCCCAGCAGGAGCAGGTGCGGATCATGATCGCCAACTCGCTCCAGGCCATCATCTCGCAGACACTGCTGCCGACCGCCGACGGGGCCGGCCGCGTCGCGGCCCTCGAGATCCTGCTCCCGGACGACGCGGTCCGGAACCTCATCCGCCAGGCGAAGACCGAGCAGGTCTATTCCGTCATGCAGACCAACACCGCGCGTGGAATGCTGACGATGGAGCAGTCGCTCGCCGATCTCGCGCTCCGGCGCGTCGTCAACATCGAAGACGCGATCTCGCGCTCGAGCCGCCCGGATCAGCTGATCGGGATCCTTGAGCGCTCCGGGATGCCTGTCGAGGCGCTCCGGCAGAACGGCGGCGGCACGACACCGCCGGCGCAGCAGCCGGCCGGACTCAGGGCGGCGGGGTAGCCGTGAGCGACTCGGTCTGGAAGAAGGAGATCTCGTTCTCGCGCAAGAAGCCGCAGCAGGACGCTGCCCCCGAGGCGAGCGCGGAGCCCGTGGAGACGGCGCCTGTGGAGCCGAAGCAGTCGTTCTGGAAGAAGGATCTCTCGCTCTCGCACAAGGCACCGCAGCAGGACGCCGCCCCCGAGGCGAGCATGGAGCCCGTCGTGACGGCGCCTGCGGACGCGAAGCCGTCGGTGTGGAAGAAGGAGATCTCGTTCGGCCGCAAGCCGAAGGAGGCTGCGCCGCCGCCGCCGGCCGCCGAACCCACGTCCCTGCCACAGCCGAGGGAGTCGGTGCTGCGCAAGGAGATCTCGTTCGGCCGCAAGGCGAAGGAGCCCGCAGCGGCGCAGGTCGAGGCGTCCGCCGCACCGGAGCCGAAGCAGTCGATGTGGAAGAAGGAGATCTCGTTCTCGCGCAAGACGCACGACAAGGAGGTCGAGCGCATCGCTGAGGACGCCGCCCAGGCGGTCGCACCCTCGTTTGCGCCCCCGCTCGGTCCGCCGCCGGACGTGCCGCCGACCGCAGTGGCCGAGGCGGCCGTGGCCGCGATGCCGGCCGTCGACGACCCGTCCGCGCCGTCCACCCCTGCGGAAACGTTCCCCCTCGCCGCCGTGCCCGCGTTCGAGCCGCTGCCGTCCATCTTCGAGCCCGTGCCGGCTGCCGTCGAGCCCGCGCCGGCTGCCGTCGAGCCGGCGCCGTCCGCGTTCGAGCCGCTGCCGTCCACCTTCGAGCCGCCGCCTGCCGTCGAACCCGCGCCGGCTGCCTTCGAGCCGGTGCCGGCCGCGTTCGAGCCGCTGCCGTCCACCTTCGAGCCGCCGCCTGCCGTCGCGCCCGCGCCGGCTGCCGTCGAGCCCGCGCCCGCTGCCGTCGAGCCGGTGCCGGCCGCGGTCGAGCCGCCGCCGCCGGTGGACGAGCCGCCGCACCCGGCCGAGGAGCCGCTCCCGTTCGTGCCGGTCCCGTTGCAGATCGCACCCGAGCAGGCAGAGCCCGTCCCCGTCGAGCCGGTGCCGGTCGAGCCGGTGGAGCCCGTCGCGCCGTCGGTCCCGTTTGCGCCCGTCTCGTTCGAGCTTCCGCCCAGCGTTCCTTTCGTCCCGGCCGAGCCGGAGCCTGTCGCGTCCGCCCCGGCCGTGCCCGTGCCGGAGCTGCCGCTCGATGCGGTCGCTGCGGTCGAGCCCGAGCCGCCGCTCACGTCTGCTCCACCTCCTCTGTCGGCACCCTCTCCGGCCGTCGTCGCTGCGTCGACCGATGCCCCAGAAGCAGCGCCGCCGCCGCCCCTGGCAGACGTCTTCGCCTTCCCGGAAGCTTCGTCCGCTCCCCCGGTGGAGCTCGTGCAGCCCGAGTCCATCCAGCTCACGCCGATACCGCCTCCGATTCAGCTCGCACCGGAGCCGGTCGACCTGCCGCCGCTCGCCGAGCAGCCCGTAGACCCCTGGCTCGCTGCGGCCGAGCTGCCGCCCGCGCCCGCGGACCCGTTACCCGTCGCCGTGCATCCGCCGGTCCCGGCCGCGGAGCTGGCGCCGATCGTCGAGCCGAAGACTCCGTTCTGGAAGAAGGAGCTCTCCTTCTCGCGCAAGCCGAAGCCGGCCTTCGAGCCGCAGCCGGTGGCCGCGGCGCCGGCCGACGACCTCGCTGCGAGCGGGCCGTGGTGGAAGAAGGAGCTGTCCTTCTCGCGCAAGCCGAAGGCCAACCTCGAGCCACAGCCCCCGGCGGCGGCGCCCACCGACGCGCTCGCCGCGAGCGGGCCGTGGTGGAAGAAGGAGCTGTCCTTCTCGCGCA
>Ga0265316_10002975_pt1 | contig 17326 bp, 10 predicted proteins | sample 4522metaG_FD_202092 | JGI IMG/M metagenome (GOLD analysis project Ga0265316, IMG submission 202092) | Rhizosphere microbial communities from Carex aquatilis grown in University of Washington, Seatle, WA, United States - 4-5-22 metaG | ecosystem: Host-associated > Plants > Roots > Rhizosphere >...
ATCCTGCAGGTGGACGCCCCCTCCGCGCCCGAGGACGACGTCCTCCTCGGGGTCCACCTGGCCCAGGCGGATCTCGCCACGCTCGTGCTCGGGCTCGAGCTGTCCACCGACGGCGGCGGTCACTTCCAGCCCGGGCATGTCTCGACCGCGCCCCCGGTCGCGGACGGAGGTTCCTCCGGACACGCCACCGTGCTCCTCACCTGGCACTCCTTGAAGGACGTGTCCTTTCACGCCGAGGTCGGCGTCGAGCTTCGCATCACGGCCACGGACCGTTTTGGCGAGGGCGCCCCCTACGCGCTCGCGCTCCGCATCGCCAACCTTCGGGCCGCCGCCCGTCACGTCGACTTCCCCATGTTCGCCTACGGCGCCTGGGACGCGACCGCGTTGACCGTGGCCAAGCGCCACGATCTCGTGGTCCTTCAGCCCGGCAGCACCAACGTCACGCGCGCGCTGGTCGAGGAGCTCCAGCGGGGGCTCGACCCGAGTGATCCCGCCGACGACATCATCGTCCTCGGCTACGTGTCGGTCGGCGAGGACAATCGCACCGTCTCCCTCACCGACGCCGAGGCCCGCGCCGACCCGCGCTTTCGCGGGGACGGCTCGGGCCCGCGGGTCGACCCGCGCGGACCCACGCCCGCGGGCGGAGCGCTCGCGGGGATCGTCCCCCTCGGCAATCCCTCGCCCGGAGGGACGGGGTGGGCCTCGTACTACCTCGACGACGACTCGCTGGGCAGAGGCAAGGCGGACGGCCTCCCCGATCGCAACGCCAGCTTCGGCGGCTACTTCGTCAACGGCGGCGATCCCGCGTGGTTCGACGTGGTCGATCGAATGACCCTCGATGGCGCGGACGGCGTGGCTGGGTTTCAGGAGGTCCTGACCACCACGACCGGCCGTGGCCTCGGCTGCGATGGGCTCTTCCTCGACACCATCGACACCGCCGAGCCGAATTCCTGGACCCACCCGACCGACGCCGACTTCACCCAGTTCGAGTGGACCGGCCCCGGCCTCTCGCAGCTCGTCGCGCATGTCCACTCGGTCTATCCCGATCGCCTGATCTTGCAGAACCGCGGGGGGTTCTTCCTCGATCCCGATCTGCCCGAGTACGCCTTCACGACCCGGGGAGCGATCGACTTCTTTCTCTTCGAGAGCTACCGGTTGAGCTCGAGCATCACCGACGGGATCGACCCGTACTTCTTCGCCGACAATCAGTTCAACCTCATGCCCAAGCTGGTCGCGGAGGCCCAGCGTCCGGACGGGTTCCGTATCCTCTCGCTCGGATACGTCGAGGGGACCGGGATCGCCGCCGCCAGCGGGACCCTGCTCGGTCAGGGCACGGCCGGGCTCGACTCCCTGCTCGAGGACATCCGCGTGACCGAACAGGTGGCGGGCTTTCGACACTACCTCACCAACGCCGGCGTCGATCTGGTGAACGCCTTCGTGCGCGATCACGCAGCGAGCGCGGCCACGCCGGACACCACCCCGCCGAGGTGGTCGAGCGTGTGGAACACCAACATCGATTCCGCCACGGGGTTGCCGACCATGCCCGCCGCCAGGGTCGGGATCCAGAGCCTGGTGGCTGGGCCCGGCCAGCTCACCGTCGGGTGGGATGTGGCGCTCGACTTCAACCGGGTTGGATATGCGCTCTACACCTCCGAGCAGCCGCTCGACTTCGCGGGTGATCCACGTCTCGGCCAGGCCACGCGCGTGGTGCTGACCCCGCGCGTGCCGGCAGGGTACGCGTCGTCGTTCGGGGCGAGCACCTTGCCGTTCGAGGCGACGGTCACTGGCTTGACGCGGCAGAGGACGTACCACGTGGTCATCCGGGCCTTCGACTCGGCGGGGAACGAGGACGACAACACGGTGTCGCTCGTCACCACCATCCCCTGATCCGGCGCTCCTGTCGTTAGATCATTTCGTGACGACCAAGGGTTGGTACACGGCACTCAACTCCTGACGAGACCAAGGACCGTCCCCCGGTGACAGGTGTCACCCAAGGTTCACCCTCCTCCGCCAGGTGTCTTTCCATGCATCGATCAGAATCGTCACCTCCCGCAGAGTCCTCCCACCCCGCGGCCAAGCCGCGATCCACCGCATCGCGCCGCTTGCTCTCCTTCTGTTCGATGATCGCTGCGCTCCTCCTCGGTATCGGGTGGGTCGCGTGGCTTCGAGGTCCCGAGGCCGTCTCCGGGGAAGCCGTGGCGCTCCTCGATCGAAGCGCGCGCCCCGAGCTCGCCTGGACGGCCCTCTCGCGTCAGGTGCCCACGCATCTCGGGTCGGACCTGGCCGAGATGGCGCGCTCATTCCTGGGACGTGTCGTGCGCTTCTGAGCTCTCGCAGCCTCGGGTCGAAGAGGAGTTCGGGCTTTCAGCCGCAGACGGTGCACGCATGCGCCTTGCAATCTCCAGGTGGTCGATGATCGCGACCCTCACCGCGCTGACGGGGCCGGCGCGCGCGGCCAGCGTGCCGCACGTCTCGACGGCCTTCTTCTACGGAGCCGTGGTGCCCCGTGAGCTCACCCGGAACTTCGAGCGCTTGGTGGTGGATGTCGACAACTTGAAGGAGTGGCCGAAGCCCGGCCGGGCCGAGCTCTTCGCCTACCTCAGCGTCGGAGAGATTGGCCCGGGTCGGCCGTGGCGAAGGGAGGTGCCCGAGCACCTGGTGCTCGGACACAACCGCACCTGGGGCTCGGCGATCGTGGACACCGGCAGCCCCGCGTGGCGGGAACTGCTGCTCACCAAGGTGATTCCGCCCCTCCGGGCCCGGGGAGTTCGCGGGCTCTTCCTGGATGCGCTCGACAGCTTCGAGCAAGTCACCGCCGCGGGACCCGAGCGCACGCGCCACGAGCGGGGGATCGCCGCGCTGGTCGACGCGATCCGATCGCGCTTCCCCGAGCTCAAGCTGGTTCTCAACCGAGGATTCACCATCCTGCCGCTCCTCGCTCGGCCCCCCGACGGCATCGTGGTCGAGTCGCTGTTCCATACCGGGGAACCGCAGGGATCCACCTTCGAGGCCGTCCCGGACGCGATCACCACCGAGCTCTTGCAGACCCTCCGGGGGGTGCGGGCGCGCTGGAATCTCCCCATCGCGGTCATCGATTACGCGCCCCTCGCGGACCGGGTGCTGTGCCGCGCGCTCGCCCGTCGGATCCTGGCCGAAGGGTTCGATCCCTACATCACGGTGCCCCTCATGGATGTCGTCGGGATCGGGCGGGTGGAGATCGTCCGCCGCAGGGTCCTGGTGGTGTTCCGCAGCGCCCCTGGAGCGGAGAACCTGGCACCGCCACCCGACGCGGCGCTCGCCGCTCCGGTGCTCGAGTGGCTGGGATATGCGGTCGACTACGCCGACGTCCGCCTGGGGCTGCCCTCGGGCCCGCTGCTCGATCGCTACGCAGGGATGGTGGTCCTGTCCCCCGGTGCCTGGGGCGGCATCTACGCGCGCTGGGTGCTCGGTCACCTGCGGGCCGGCCTTCGGGTGGCCTTCCTCGGCGGGCTGGGGTTCACCCCCGACCCGGCTTCCCTGTCCTTCCTCGGCCTCGAGGAGGCATCACCGACGGTGGTGCCTCCGCTCACCATCGCCTCGACGTCTCCCCTGGTTGGCTTCGAGAGCGCCCCCCGGCCGAACCTCCACGATCTTCCTCCGTTCGTGGGCCTGCCCTCGGGGAGCCGCAGCGCGCTCCACCTGACGGACGCCGGCCGGCACGGCTGGGACGGCGTGGTGATGGGCCCCTGGGGTGGTGCGGCCTTCTCCCCCTACGTCGTGACGGAGGATCTCGAGGACGGGCGCCGATGGATCCTCGATCCGTTCCGGTTCTTCGCCGAGTCGCTGGCGCTCGAGGCGCTGCCCGCCCCGGACGTCAGCACCGAATCCGGACGGCGCATCTCGACCGTCCACATCGACGGCGACGGATTCGTCAGCCGCAGCGAGCGGCTGCGACAACCGTATGCCGGCCAGGTGATCCTCGAGGAGATCCTGCGGCGGTATCCGTGGCCCCACACGGTCTCGATCATCGAAGGGGAGCTGAGCCGCGCGGGCCTCTACCCGGCCGACTCGACCCGGACCGAGGCCATCGCGCGCGAGATCTTCCAGCTCCCCAACGTCGAGGCCGCCAGCCACACCTTCAGCCACCCGTTCACCTGGTCCGACGCCGAGGCCGGGCGCCGCACCACGCCGCCGCCCACGCTCCCGATTCCCGGTTACACCTTCTCGGCCGCCCGGGAGATCGCTGGATCGATCGCGTACATCAACGACCAGCTCCTGCCCCGAGGCAAGGCCGTCCGGGTGCTGCTGTGGTCGGGCGACTCCTCGCCGAGCGGCGAGGTCGTGGCCTTGACCTCGCGCCTCGGGGTGGAGAACGTCAACGGTGGGGGCGCGACCCGGACGGCGGATCATCCATCGCTGACCCGCGCGTCGCCGCTCGGCGAGCCCAAGGGCGAGTCCTTCCAGGTGTTCGCCCCGATCCAGAACGAGAACGTCTTCACCAACGGCTGGCACGGGCCTTACTACGGGTTCGAGCACGCGATCGAGGCCTTCACGCTGACCGGCACGCCGCGCCGGTTCGGCCCGATCGCGCTGTACTACCACTTCTTCTCGGGGACCAAGACGGCGTCGCTGGTGGCCCTGAAGAAGGTCTACGCCTGGGCCGAGCGGCAGGAGACCACCCGCCTTTACCTCAGCGAGTACGCCGCCAAGGTGCGCGCCTTCGAGCAGCTGACGCTCGGGAGGCGGGTCGACGACGGCGCCTGGGAGCTCGGTGATGCGGAGGAGCTGCGCACGCTGCGACTCGGGCCAGGGGCGGGCTGGCCGGCCCTCGAGACCTCGGTCGGGGTCGCCGGCTTCCGCGACGAGGGCCAGCCAGGCGGGCGCTACGTGCACCTGGCGCGCGACGCGGAGAGCCCCGTCCTCTTCCTCGCGGGCCATCCCCCGACGAGCCCCTACCTCGTGGAAGCCAACGGACGGGTGCTGGCCTGGAGGGCCGCGGGTGACGAGCTTCACGTCCACCTCGCCGGACACGAGCCCCTGCGCTTCACGGTGGGAAATGCCAGGCGGTGCGTCCTTCGGACCACGCGCCGGTCGTTCGAGGGCCGGCGGACCAGCGTGGCACGTCCGTTCCGGGGTCCGGCCGAGGCCGATCCGGTTGGTGCCGATCCCGTTCGGGCTCCGCGCGCCTCGTCGAGCGGGGTCCGGTTCAGCCTCGACACCAGCGATTCGGGAGAGGCGACCCTTGCTTGCCGCTGAGTCGTTCGGCCGAGGCGCCCTCGGACTGGCGCCGCGAGGTGAGGTGTCCGACCGCTGGCGGTGGCAGCCGGTCAAGCTGGCCAACGACACCGTGCTGGCAGGGGTGGCCTTCACCATCGGCATGTTGCTGGCGGTCGTGTTCCCGACCCGGCACGAGTTCGACGCGGCCACCGATGCCCTGCCCGAGCACGCCTACTCCGCGGCCTATCTCGAGGTGATCGTCAAGGCCAATCCCAGCGACGCGCACAGCCGCCTGGCCTTCGCGCGGCAGCTCGGCCATCGGGGGGATTTCCAGGCCGGGCTGGACCAGCTCGCACAGCTCGAGCGGCGGGGAGCGGGTGATGTCCGCGACGCCGAGATCCGCGAGCTCCGCTTCGACTTCGCGCTGGCTCGCGCACGCTCCTTGCCCGAGGGCTCGTCCCTTCGAACCAGCGCCTTTGCGGAGGTCGGGCGCGCGCTCGACGCGCTCGGGACGGGATCGCATCCCCCCGCGAAGCTCGCGGAGTACGCCGAGGTCGCGCTGGGGCTCGAGCGCCCCTCGACGGCCGCCAGGTTCTATCAGGCGCTGGCGACGGACAGCGTGGGCGATGCGCGCGCCCGGTGGCTCGCCGCCACGGGCCGCTGGCTGCGCGCGGCCGGCGACCCGCTCGGAGCCGCGACCGCGTACCAGCAGGCGGCCGCCGCGACGTCGGACGCGACCGCGGCGGGGGTCTGGTCGGGGCTGGCCGTGACGGCCCTCGAAGCCGGAGACCAGGTCGTGCTGGCCTCCGAGCTCGCCACCCGGCTGGCCTCGCGGGCGCCGGGCGACGCGACCTTCTTGATCGAGGCGGCGCGCCTCGCGCTCGCCGCCGGTCATCCCATCGCCGCGCGCGACCTCGGCCGACGCCTGCTGCGCCTGCGACCCTTCGACGTCCTCGAGCGCGATCGGCAAGCACTGCGCGAGCTAGCCGCGGGGGATGCCAGGGCCGCGCTGCCGTGGGTCCGCGAGGCCGTGCGGCGGCACCCGGCAGACCCGGCGTGGCGCGAGCGCGAGGCCCGCGTCGCGGAATGGGCGGGCGAGCCCACCTTGGCCATGAGGGACTGGCTCTGGCTCACGCGCCGGGCCGGCTCCCATCGCCACGAGCGAAGGCGGTCGCGTCCGTGACGACGGCGCGCAAAGGAATCCTCGCCGCGCTGGCCATCGTCTACATGGCGTGCCTTCGCCGGCGGGTGGGCGCGGAGCCATCCCCGGACGCGTCCCCGACCACCGAGTCGATTGGCCCGAAGGTGAGCACCCGTGAGGCGTTCGACAACGCCCTCCGCCTCGCGCAGTCCCTGCACGAGGACGGGGTGCTGGCCCGGCTCCGCGGGTCGATTGCCTCGCGTCCGGCGGCCACGAAGGCCGACCTCGAAGCCATGGTCGCCGCGTTCGAGGCGGCCGGGGAGCCCGAGCGGGCCGCGCGCATTCTGCGCGAGCGGATCGCGAGGCGCCTCGACGCCGCCACGAGCGGGCCGCTCCTCGCCGAGCTCCTCACGCGGGCGGGGCGAGCGCGCGAGGCGGCGGAGGCCTGGCACGCCGTGCGGGCGGCCCGGGGTGCGGCGGGGCTCGGCCCGGAGGAGGCCGACGCCTACGCCCGCGTGCTCTCGCGGCTCGGCCGCTTCGAGCAAAGCTTCGACGTCCTCGCCGAGGCGCGGGCCAGGGCGCGGGAGGAAGACACCAGGTTTCTCTCCGATCTCGGGGCGCTGGGCTGGCAGCTCGGACACGACGTCGAGGCCCGCGAGGCCTACGACAAGCTCTGGAGGGGCGGCGATCGGCGGGACGAGATCGTGCACCGGTTGCTGGTGCTCAGCCGCGCCGCCGGTGACGCGCACACCATCGTCGCCCTCGCCTGGGAGCACTTCCGCACCAGCCACGACGCCGAGATGCTGCTCGAGGTGGCCTCGCAGCAGCTCGAGCGCGGGGACTTCCGGGCGCTCCGGATGAGCCTCGATCTGGCCGAGCCGTTCCTCCCGCTGTTCGCCGACCACGCATCTTACTGGACGATGCGCGCGGAGTGCTTCGCCCACGAGCATGCGCTGCAGGAAGCCGCGCGGTCCTGGGAGCGTGCCTTTGCGCTCGATCCGACCTCGGTGACCGTCGAAGCCGAGCTGCTCTGGAGCGCCCTCGACGCGGGGGGAGTTGCCCGGCTGCGCCGGGTGGTCGCCCGCATCGAGGCGGCTCCCACCGAGGCGCCGGTGATCCGGGAGCCGCTCGCGCTCGCCTACCGGAAGCTCGGGCGGCCAAGGGACGCCGTCCGACTCTGGACCAAGCAGCGATCGACGCATCCCACCCTCGATGCGACGGCCTTCGATCTGGCGGACGCGCTCGACGGGGAGGGGTACGCGGCGCTGGCGTGGCGCCTCGCGGGCGCAGCCGCCGAGGCCAACCTCTCCTCGGCGAGCCGTGAGGAGCCCCTCTCCGCCTCGGGCGCCGACGACCCCGCCGGCGACCCCGCCGACGACCCCGCCGTCATCCAGCGCAGACAGCTGCGCATGCGCGCCGCCGAGGTGCTCGGCGCCCGTCGCGGCCCCGAGCAGATGGCGCGCTGGCTGGCGGCCACCGGCGTGGCCGTCCCGCGGCCTCCGGGCCGCTGGGTGAGGTGGTGCCTGGCGCAGGACTCCGCCGATTGCGCCGGACGGGTGCTGGCCGAGCCGCGTGGCGGCGACCCCACCCACGAGGATGGGGCCCGACGCTGGTCCCTGGCTCGTGCGATAGACGATGGCGATCGGACGACGATGCGCGACGCGCTCGCCGAGCTTCCGGGCGAGGAGCCCGAGCTGCGGCTGCGGGCGGCGCTCGCGCTCGACGAGCCGGTGACCGCGCCGGCGGAGGGGCCGGGGGATGGCGCTCCCCGCGGGGCGGGCGCGGTCGGATCCGACGAGCCGGGGGATGCGGACGAGGTGTTGCACGCGCGGAGCCGGAAGGAGCCGGATCCCTGGCGCGCGGCCCTCGGGGCGCTCCGCGACGCCCACGCCGCCCGCGCACGCGCCGGCCTCAGCTACGAGGATCTCGCCGAGCTGATCGCCTTCGGCCCCGATGCCTCGGGGATCATCCCGGTCGGCGACACGCGCTTCGAGCTCTCGCTCGCGGCGCGCGACCTCGCCGCCCCGAGCCGCACGTTGCGGCTCAAGCCATACACCACCCAGGCCGACGGCCTGGCGGTGGCGCGCCTCGAGGCCGGTGGGAACCTCACCGAGCTCGGGGCCGGCGCCAGCCTCGGTCCCTTTGGCCAGCTGCCGAGGGGCGTGCTCTCGCACCAGCGGTGGCTCACGCCGCACGCCCTGGTCACCGTCCGGGGCGCCGCCAACGAGGCCATCGACGACGGCGCCCTGCTGCACGTCGCGGCGGCCGCGAGCCAGGCCACCACGACCACGCTGCTCGAGGGTGGCCCGGTCTATGCCGAGCTCGGGGCCCATCTGCGGGACGATCGCACGCGGCGGTGGACGGAGCTCGGTCGCGAAGCCGGTGAGGACGCCGAGCTCGGGGTGCGCCTGCTCCGGGCGCTGCCCGAGCTCGATCTCGGCGTCCGGCTGCACGCCCAGCAACGCTGGAACGCGGCCCGCGTGCCCTCCGAGCTCGTCCCCCTGCTCCCGCTCGAGGCGACCGCGGGCGGCCGCTCGAGGCCGCTGGCCGGACCCTACCTGCCCTCCACCTTCCAGTTCGCCGCGCTGGCGGTCCACCTCGTGCGCGGTGAGCTCGGCGAGCGTCATCGGCCGGACGGCACCCCCTGGCCGCGCTACGCCTGCGGGCTCGAGGTGGGCGTGCGCCTTCCCGCGCGAGACGGCGCCGCGGGCGGACAGTGCGCGCTCGGTCTGCGCCTCGGATCCCACGGGTACCTCGAGGCGTCGGGGGCCTACGGGTGGGGGCTCGTGGGGCTCGCCCGCCTGACCAGCGCCCGCGCCTCGCTGAGCTACGCCCTCGCTTTTTGAACCACCGAAAGCCCAAACCATGTCCATCCATCCCGGCTCCCTCCCACGCGACGAATCACCCATCCGATCCGTGCGGCCAGTGCACGCGACCTTGCTCGGCGGAATCGTGCTCTGCCTCGTGGGCGCGACCGCCGTCGGGTGCGCCTCCACCGTGATCCGGATTCACACCAGCACCCGGCTCGATGCCAGGGCTCGCTGGGTGATCTTGCCGGTCGCCAACTACGCGGAGGCCGCGCAGGCCGGCGAGCGCGTCGAGGCCCTCCTCGACACCGTGCTGCGCATCGATGGCGTCCGCACGCTCGATCGTTATCCCCCCCTCAAGGACGACGAGGCGCACCTGCTCGGCGGGGAGCGGGGCCGGTACGAGGAGTCGCTGGCCTGGGCGCGCGCCAACCACTACGACTACGCCGTCTCCGGGAGCGTGGAGGAGTGGCGGTACAAGGCCGGCAACGACGCTGAGCCGGCGGTTGGCTTGACCGTCCGGGTGATCGATCTCTCCTCGAGCGAGACCGAATGGTCGGGCTCGGGCGCGCGGGTCGGACGGAGCGCCGACAACACCAGCGGCGTGGCGCTGGTGCTCCTCTCGAGCCTGCTCGACGAGGTCAGGTGGAAGTGAGCGCGCCAGCTCCGGCGGCGCCGCGAGGGGCCGGCGCCTGGCTGGAATCGATCGTCCTCGGGGCCCTGCTGCCCGGCGTGGGCTGGCTGATCGACGCGCGCGATCCATTCTTCGAGAGTCGATCCTTCTCCTGGTTCGTCCTGCCTCCGCTGCTGGCTGGTCTGCGCCACGGCTTCGCCGCCGGCGGGGCCAGCGCGGTGGTGCTCGGGGCCACCATGGTCGTGGGGTGGCGGCTGCGGGTCTTCGGTGGGGCCGGCTTTCCCGGTGAGGCGCTGCTCGGGATGATGTCGACCGCCATGATCGCCGGGCACGTCGCCGACGTCTGGCGGCGTGACGCCGTACGGACGCGGGCGGCGCTCGAGACCGCGGGGCGACGCGCCAGCCAGTTCGCCCGCGCCCATTTCCTGCTGCAGCTCTCGCACGAGCGCCTCGAGGAGCAGAACCCCGGCACCACCCACCTGCGGGAAGCCCTGGCGCGGATTCGACAGCTCACGCCGGCGCCCGGAGCCCCCTGGACCTCGATGGCGACCTCGCTCATGTCGATCCTCGCCCGCTACGCGATGCTGGAATCGGGGACCCTGCTGTCGCTCGACGCGAGCGGCAGTCCGGCGGGCGTGCTCGCGACCCTCGGGCACCCGCCCACCGTCGCCGTGACCGACCCCGTGTTCCGCGAGGCCGCCCGCACCCGCGAGCTGACCTACGTCGATGGCAGCGACGAGGCGACGGAGATCGCGACGGCCGGCCCCCAGAGCCCGCGATTGCTGGCCGCGGTGCCAGTGGTCGATGCCGGCGGCACGCTCCACGGCATGCTGTGCGTTCACGCGATGCCCTTCTTCGCATTCTCTCGCAAGAACCTCGAGGCCCTGGCCATGTTCGCCGGGCACTTCGCCGACGTCGCCACCCAACCGGCGGGGGGGTTCGACCCGGACCAGGAGCGCGCCAACGACTTTCACGACCACCTCGGCAGGGCCATCTACGATTGCCGTGTCTTCGGGGTCCCATCGGTCGTGGCCGTCCTGGCCCTCGACGAAGGCAGCACGCTCGCCTCCATGGCCGACCTGCTGCTCGGCGCCACCTTGCGGCCCCGCGACTTCGTCTACCGGACCCGCGGCCAACGCGGAGATCGGATCTGGGTCTTGCTCCCGATGGTGGAGGCCACCCACGGACACGCGCTCATCGCGCGTCTCGACGAGCTCGCCCGGCGGGAGCTCGGGTGCACGATCCGGGAGGGGGGAGGCGCCACGTCTTTTCGGGCCATCCTGCCCACCGACCGCGGCCCCACCCTGGTGGCGGACCTGGAAATGGAGCTGCAAAGGAGGCCGGGGACGCGGCTTGAAGACGGGCTCGCGACAGGGGGGATGGGACGACCGCAGCCAGCCCAGCAGGAGAGCCCGGATGCCGTCGAGCGGAGCTGAGGTCACCTCCACCGAGCTGGCTCCCCGGCCGCCGCGCCTCGCGATCCTCTTCGTCCTGCTCGCGATCCTCGACGCGGCGGCGCTCGCCGCGTGGGTCGCGGCGGCCCGCGCGGCCCACGGGCTCGCTGGCTCGCTGGTCCTGCACGCCAGCGTCTCGATCTGCGCGGGTGGTCTGGTTGCGCTCGCCCTGGATGGTCGCTCGAGCTCGCGCCAGACCGTGCTCGGGACCGCCCTCGCCGTGTCCATCCTGGCCTTTTGTTTCCCGGTCTCCGGGAGCATCGGGGCGTGGACCGCGCTCGGGCTGGGGCGCCCTGCCAGGCCATCGCCCGCGGTCGAGAAGCGTCACCGGCTGCCGGTGGCCATCGACTGGGACGATCCGGGGTTGAAGCCGGCGCCTCCGCGCCGCCGCTCCCCGGCCGACTCGCTCGCCGACGAGCTCGGCGCCCATTCCCCGGAACGCGCCCTGCGTCGCCTGCAAGCCATGCTGCGCGTCCGGCGACTACCCCCGCGCCTCCAGGTTCCACTGGCTCGCCTCGCGCTCGCCGATCCCGCGGAGGACGTGCGGCTGTTCGCCTTCAGCCTGATCGAGCGGCTGCGCCGCGAGCACGAGGAGGCCCTGCGGCTCTGGACCGCCCGACGCGCCCAGGCGACGACGGCGGGGGATCGCGCCCAGGCGCACGGCCGACTGGCCGAGGTTCACTGGGAGATGACCTACCAGGGCCTCTGCGAGGGCGCGGTGCTGGAGCACACCCTCCGGCAGGCCCTCGCCCATACCACCGAGGCGCTGGCCGCGGCGGGCTCCGCCCGGAGCTCCGAGGCGGCCGAGCCCCCCCTGCACATGCTGCGTGGCCGGATCCTGCTGCGCCTCGACGATCTCCCGTCGGCGGAGTCGGCGTTTCGCCGGGCGCTCGGGACCGGCCACGAGCCGGCCAAGGTGCTGCCCTATCTGGCCGAGTGCGCCTTTCGCCTGCGCAACTTCCCGGCGCTGCGCTGGTACCTCACGCGCCTGCGCACCGCCGGTGGGTCGCACGGACCCTTCGGCCCGATCATGGAGCACTGGCTGTGAAGGCCGCCGCAGCCGCGCCGATCTCGGAACGTGGCCAGCCTGGGAAGGAAGCCGATGTCTGCCTGGTCCTCGAAGGAACCTACCCCTATGTCCGGGGGGGCGTCTCGAGCTGGGTGCACCAGATCATCCAGGGCTTGCCCGAGGTCTCCTTCAATCTGGTCTTCATCGGCAGCGCGCCGGAGCGTCACCCGCGGCGCGTGTACCAGCTCCCTGCCAACGTGGTTCATCTGGAGGAGATCTTCCTCGCGCTCACGCCCCCGCCCGAGCCGGTCGCGTACGTCCCGGGCGACCCCGCGTTCTTCGCGGCGAGCCACGGGCTCCATCAAGGCTTTCGCGACGGGAGCCCCGGGGACGACGAGCTGCTCGCGCGGGTGGTGCAGCACCTGGTCGAGGCGCCGGAGCGCTGCCAGCGCGACTTCCTGCACAGCGAGCGCGCCTGGGCCGAGATCGTGCGGCGCTACGAGTCCTCGGCGCCCACCCGCTCCTTCCTCGAGTACTTCTGGACCATCCGCTCGATGCACGCGCCCCTGTTCCGCCTGGCGGCGGCGGCGGCGCGCCTCCCCAGCGCCGCGGTCTACCACGTCGTCTCCACCGGCTTCGCGGGGTTCCTGGCCATGTTGCTGAGACGACGACGACGACGACCGCTCCTCCTCACCGAGCACGGCATCTACACCAAGGAACGGCGCATCGAGGTCTTGCAAGCCGACTGGATCTTCGACGACGAGCGCCTCGGTCCCGACGCGGACGAGGTCAGCGTCGGGGTCTTCCGCCAGCTCTGGATCCGGTTCTTCGAGCAGCTCGGGAAGATGACCTACGAGGCCGCCGAGGTGATCGTCGCCCTCTACGAGGGGAACCGGGCCCGTCAGATCGCGGACGGTGCGCCTCCCGATCGCACCTTGGTCCTGGCCAACGGCATCGCCGTCGAGCGGTTCGCGGGGCTGCGCGCGGCGCGCCTTGCCGGACCTCCGATGGTCTTTGCCTTGATCGGGCGGGTGGTCCCCATCAAGGACATCAAGACCTTTGTGCGGGCAGCGCGCCTGGTCTGCGACGCGGCACCGGAGGCCGAGGCCTGGATCGTCGGCCCCGAGGACGAGGATCCGATCTACGCCGAGGAATGCCGCGCGCTCGCGCTCAGCCTCGGGCTCGAGCGCCAGCTCAGGTTCCTCGGGTTCAAGCGGATGGAGGAGGTGCTGCCAGCCATCGGTCTCAACGTGCTCACGTCGATCAGCGAAGCCCAGCCCCTGGTGGTGCTGGAAGGGTTCGCCGCCGGGGTTCCGGCGGTCGCAACCGACGTGGGGTGCTGCCGCGAGCTCATCGAAGGTCGCACCCCGGCCGACCGCGCCCTCGGGCCCGCGGGCGCCGTGGTCGGGATCGCCGACCCGGATGCCACGGCCCGAGCGATCCTCGGGCTGCTCCGGGATCCGGCGGGCTGGGCGGCCGCGCGAGGGGCCGCCATCGCCAGGGTCGAGCAATCTTACGCCGAGCCGCTCATGCTCGATCGCTACCGGGCCCTCTATCGCGGCTTGCGAGAGGAGCACTAGATCGATGGCTGGAATCGGGTTTGCGCTTCGTCGGAGCCTCGCGAGCGACTCGTACCTCGGTCTCCTCCGCGCCTACGCGGTGGCCGCCCTGATCGGCTCCGGGCCCTGGCTGCTGTCCATGGGCTCGATGCTCTTCATCGGGATCTATGCCGAGCGCCTGGGCCAGGCCACCGACGTGGTCACGCAGTTTCTCGGCACGGTGACCCACATCATGGCCCTGTCCTTGATCGTGGCGGGGCTCCTCCAGCTCCTCTTCGTGCGCTTCGTCGCGGACCGGTTGTTCGAGGGCCGCCGCAGCGAGGTGTCCCCCAACGTGGTGGGAGCCCTCTTGGTCCTGACCCTCGGGGCGGCCGCGGTGTCCGGCCTCGAAGTCGCGCTCTTCCTTCGCGTGCAGCTTCGCATCCAGCTCCTCTACTGTGGGGCCTTCGTGGCCCTGTCGGACGTCTGGTTGCTGGCGGCGCTGATGTCCGGGCTCAAGCGCTACCGCAGCGTGCTCGGCGCGTTCGGGATTGGCTACGCCTTCATCGTCACGAGCGCGCTGGCGCTCTCCCGCTTCGGCCTGGCGGGCTACCTGACCGGCTTCCTGCTCGGCCACGGCCTGATGCTCTTCGGGATGCTCGGGCTGGTCCTGCGCGAATACCCCAGCCAGCGGCTGCTGGCCCTGGATTTCCTCGATCGCCGCCAGGTCCACCTCGAGCTCGTCGCCGTGGGTGGACTGTTCAACCTCGCCGTCTGGGCCGACAAGTTCGTCTTCTGGGGAAACCCGGTCACCTCCACGGCCCTGCTCGGCCCCGTGCGATACTCGATCATCTACGACGTCCCGATCTTCGTCGCGTACCTCTCGGTCGTGCCGGGCGTGGCGGTCTTCTTCGTACGCATCGAGGCCGACTTCGCGGCGGCCTACGAGCGCTACTTCGCGGCCGTGCGCGAGGGCGAGACCCTGTCCGAGCTCCACCGCCTGCGCGACGAGCTGGTCCTGTCGGCGCGCGCGGGGCTCTACGACATCTTGCGGGTGCAAGGCATCACCGTCGCGGTGCTCCTGCTGCTCGGCGCCCCGGTGATCGCGATCTTCGGCATCCCCGGCATCTACGCGTATCTCTTCAAGGTGGATGTGGTCGGGGTCGGCTTCCAGACCTTCTTGCTCGGCGTGTTCACCATCCTCTTCTACCTGGACTACCGGCGATTGGTGCTCGAGCTCTGCGCCCTGTTCGCCCTCTCGAACACCCTGCTCTCGCTCGCGACCCAGGCCCTCGGCCCTCGCTTCTATGGCTTCGGCTTCGCGGTCGCCGCCGCGCTCACCGCCATGCTGGGACTGAAGGCCCTCTCGCGGCGCCTCGACAACCTCGAGTACGAAACCTTCATGCGCTGAGGTCGAGGCGTCGCTGCTCGCGCCGGTATCCACCATGAGCCCGGTCCCCGGCGAGCGCCTCAGTGCAGGGCGCGTCAGTTCAAGGTGGTCGGGATGATCTTGGTGACCGCCGGGAGAGAATTCGTGGCCTTGCTCCACGAGATCCCGTCGGTGGACCAGGCGTCGGACGTGACGAAGAGATCGTTCGTGACGACGAGGACGAAGAAGTCGCTGGTCCCGGTGTAGGCGGTCTTTTGCCAGGTGGTGGTGCCGGCGGCCCGGCGGAAGAGAAAGCCGGACGTCGCGATGACCGCCTGCCCCCCTCCGTAGGCCACCGCCGTGATGGCGATGTTCGCTCCGAGGATCTGGGTGCGCGGCGTCTCGGTGAAGGACTGCCGGCTCACGCCGTCCCACTCCAGGATGGGTGCGTCGGCCCGCGCGGTGTTGACGGCCAGGAACCGGCCGTCCCCGTAGATGACGGCGTTGTAACCGAGACGATTGGTGTCCGTCCCGACGTAGGTGATGGGCAACTGCGTCCATGTCTGACCGTCGGATGAGTAATCGAAGGTGCCGCCGCCCTGATCGGTCACGGCCACGAAGAGCCCGCCGCCGAACAGCACCTGACGAGCCTCCGCCGGGTTCGCGATGGGCTGCCAGGTGGTCCCGTCCGCGCTGGTGCGCACGTTGGTCATCCAGCGACCGTTTCCAAAGGCGCAGTCGCCGTTGGCCTGGGCTCCGCCCACCAGGGTCCAGTCTCTGCCGTTGCTCGAGATCATCATGAGCCCCTGGTCGCCGGCCGTGCCACCCACCGCCAGGAAGCGCCCGGCGCCCTGACACCCGCCCCGGAGCAACCACTGGTTGTCACCCGGCACGGGGGGGCCGACCCACCCGTTCGGCAGGGTGACGGGATCGGCGGCCTTGACCCAGGTCTTTCCGTCCATCGAGAAGGCGCGGCCGGCCTGCTCACCGACGGCGACGAAGGGAGGCCCGACCGCTGGATCGGAGCCCTGGGTGCCGCCCTGGCCCTGTGTGCCGCCGCCGGAGGCTCCGCCGCCGCCAGACCCAGAACCGGGCCCGTTGCCCGCAGTCCCCGAGCGCCCGCCCAACGCGCCGGGACCGCCTCCGGACGCGTGGCCTCCCCCGAGTCCCCCGGAGCCAGCGCTGCCCGTTGCCGCGGCCCCGGCCCCGCCGCTCGACCGCCCCGCGGCGCCGCCGGTCATCACACTCCCGCCGCTGCCCTTGCCACCGCTGCCGTTGCCGCCACTGCTGGTGCCACCGCTGCCGTTGCCACCGCTGCCGTTGAGTCCGCCACTGCCGCCAACGCGTCCTCCGGTCCCCGGACCGGAGCCACCGGAGCTGCCAGCCTCCACCGAGCCATCGGCGACCGGGGAGCCCGGTCGGGTGCCGTCACCCGCGGGTGACACGCTGCCAGCCTGGCACCCCGTCAGCGAGACGGCTCCGCAGGTCAGACCAAGCACGAGACGGAGTACCACCCTTGGGATCGACCTCGCTCGGGGCGCGGATCGTTGTCCTGATCGTGGTCTCGATCCTGCGCTCCACGCCGAGGCGATGATCGCACGCTGAGGTTCCCTGCGCCCCGCTCTCTCTGTCCACACATGCGACATCCCGGATGGATGATCGCATGGGAGAGGCCGCCTCCGCAATTCCAATCCGCCTGCGCGCGCCGCCGGTGCATCCGGCCGCCTGATAAGCTCCGCCGAACGACATGGAGGAACTGCGTTCACATCACCGTTCACATCACCACACGCGCGACCGCCTGAGTCCGCGCCTCGATCTCCGTCGCGGGTCCGGAGGGGCGACCAGACGCGCTCACAGACATGCGACCAGGCTGGCGACCAGGCTTCGCCTGGCCAGCGTCCTCGTCCTCGGCCTCGCCCCACCGGGATTCTGCGCGCCGCGCGTCCGCCCCGCCGCAGATCGGGTCGGCGGAGGGTTCACGAGGGCCGGGCTCCTCGGCGCGTACTTCGCCAGCCCCGATCTCTCCGCCTCGCATCCTGCTGGCTCCGCTACTGCTGGCTCCGCCGCGGCCGGCTCTCCCGACTTCGTTCGCCGCGACGTGCGGATCGACTTCGCGTGGACGCAGGCCCCCGGTGGCTCCACGAGCCCGGGCTACCGCGCGCCGGCCGCGGAGCGGTT
>Ga0265316_10002976_pt1 | contig 17324 bp, 14 predicted proteins | sample 4522metaG_FD_202092 | JGI IMG/M metagenome (GOLD analysis project Ga0265316, IMG submission 202092) | Rhizosphere microbial communities from Carex aquatilis grown in University of Washington, Seatle, WA, United States - 4-5-22 metaG | ecosystem: Host-associated > Plants > Roots > Rhizosphere >...
CGTGCTTCAGAGAGCTCGCCGCGCAACGTGCGCAGCGTCTCCGCCTGACCGATGATGTTCTCGAACATCAGGCAAGCCTCGTGCGAATGAGATTCGCAATGGTCTGGGCCGGTCTTCCAACGGCAAGCGTAGCCGCGCATCTCCCCATGGTTGCGCGACGTTCTCCGTCCTCAAGAAGCTCCACCACGGCCCGCGCGAAGGATTCGGGCCGCGCCTCTTGTTCGGGTAACACCACTGCCGCCCCCGCGGCTCGAAACACCTCGGCGTTGCGCAACTGGTCCCCGCGGCTTGCCGTTTGCGGCAGCGGAATGAGCAGGGACGGCTTGCCCAGGGCGGCGATTTCGGCAAGTGTATTCGCCCCGGCGCGGCTGACAATGAGATCAGCCGCTGCCATGATGTCGGGAAGCTCCTGATGGAAAAAGGGTGCGGGAAAATAGCGGGGGTCGGTATCGACGGCGCGCTGTTCGGAGGCCCCCGTCTGATGGATGATGAAAACGCCAGGCGGAAAGAGCGGACGGCTGGATGCGATCAGCCCATTGATGAATGCAGAGCCCAGGCTTCCGCCGATCACGAAAACGATTTTGACTCCGGCCGGGCAATGGACAAACTCCCGTCCCTGCGCGGGATCCGCCGCGTAGAGTGCCCTCCGTACGGGATTGCCCGAAACGACCACCTTGGCCCGGTAGCGCTCGGGAATGTAACGCGCCGTCTCGGGAAGCGAGACGAGCACCTTCTCGCAGAATCGCAGATTGATCCGGGTGGCAAGACCCGGGTCGAAATCCGATTCATGAGTCCAGGAGGGAATTCCGCACAGCCAGGCTGCCACAACGGGAGGCACGCTCACGAATCCTCCCTTGGAAAACAGCAGGGCGGGCCGTTCGCGCCGGAGGATCCTCACGGAAGCGAATACACCGGCTACGGTGCGCAGGAGATCGCTGAAATTGCGGAGTGACAGGTAGCGGCGCAGCTTCCCCGCAGGGATGCCATGGAACGCGATACCGGCCTCCGCGACGAGCTTTTTCTCCACGCCCGCCGTGGAACCTATCCACACGATGCGTGCGTCGAGCTCCACCGCGACCGCAAGCCCTGGAAACACGTGCCCCGCGGTCCCGCCCCCGGCAAAAGCGATGCTGGGAAGCTTTTTTTGCTCCGCGCCCGTTGAATCCGTCGTTCCCATACAGTAGTTTCACCTTATCATGAGAATAGTACTGGTAGCAATCCAGATGCTTGTCCTTGCCCTGCCGGCGCTCGCTGAGGAGCCTTTTGCCCGCTACGTGCCTGCGGTTACGTTGAAGAATCTTCGTGCCGGGGAAATACTCAGCGCGACAATCCCCGCCGACGGACACCTCGATTACCTGCCGGCTGTCTCTTCACGCGACTTCATCTCAGGGAAAATCGCCGCCGCTCCTATCACCGTCGGCGTGGAAGTGCTGGGAATGCTCTCGGGCCCCGAGATGAGCAGCCCCGACGGATGGTTGGCGTTGTACAACACACTGCACGCGGTGAGCACGATGCAGGGCATGACCTATTATTCGGTGTCCCACGGTGCGCGCGAGGTTCTCTTCAAATACTCCTTTGCGATTGACGGCGTTCGGCAGGCGGCCCGGATACCGGATCCGGTATTCACCGCGATCCCGGCGGAAAACAAGCTCATGACGCTGCAGGAGGACACGAGCTTCGGCCGGACTCTGTACGAGGAAAGCTACCTGTACCGCGGGGACCACATGGTTGCCACGATCGAGAACCTGACCAACGTGAATATCCTTTTCATTCCGATCATCCAGCCTCGCAATCTCGTGAGCCAGTTCACCCTCGTTCCCGTAGGGAAGGAAGTGCTGTTCTACGGTGTTTGTTATCTGCGCTCCGGTATGCCTTTGGGGGATCATACGAGCCGCGAGGCATCGCTGCGAAATCGCCTGTTCGCCATGGCGGACTGGCTCAAGGCGCGCCTTGACGAAGGGCTCGTGCGTAAGTAGATTACAAGCGTCGTGGGGTGGTTCTCGACGTTCACGTGATCGTCGGAGAGCCTGAGATCATACCCGTTGAACCTGATCTGGGTAATGCCAGCGCAGGGATTCCGACAGTAGACCCCCACACCGGCTCGCGCCGATTCTGCCATCTTCGGGGGTTGTCATGAAACGAACCATACTTTTAGCGCTGTTTGCCGCCGCACTGGTGGCCGTGCCTTTGGGCGCCACACCCACGCTCTTGCGGGTCATGACGCACTCCTCCTTTGCGGCTACCCCTTCGGTGATTGCCGCCTTCGAAGCGGCCAACAACGCGAAGGTGCAATTCACCGCCGGTGGGGACGGCGGCGAGACCCTCAACAAGGCCATCCTCGCCAAATCCGATCCGCTCGCAGACGTGCTCTACGGAGTGGACAACACATTCATGGGCAGGGCGCTGGCGGCCGACATTCTGGACCCCTACGACTCGCCGTTACTGGCGTCCATTCCTTCTGACTTGGATCTGGATTCCTCTCACCGTCTTCTCCCGGTCGATTTCGGCTACATTAGCCTCAACTACGACAAGAAGTATTTCACGGACAAAGGCTTGATGCCGCCCACAACGCTCGAAGACCTCGTGCAGCCCCGCTACAAAGGGCTTGTGATTGTGGAGAACCCGGCAACTTCATCGCCCGGCCTCGCCTTTCTCCTCGCCACCGTCGCTCATTTCGGCACCACCGGATCCTCGGCCTGGCAGACGTATTGGTCGAATCTGAGGAAAAACGACGTGCTCGTCGTGAACGGATGGGAAGATGCCTATTACAATGAGTTCAGCGAGCAGGGCAAGGGAAAGCGGCCAATCGTGGTGAGCTACGCCACGAGCCCCGCCTATGAGCTGTACAACGCCACGGACCCGAAGCCGACCGAGCCGCCGACGGGAAACATCATTCCGGAAGGCAGCTCCTTCCGACAGGTCGAGTTCGTCGGAGTCTTGAAAGGAACAAAAGTGCCGGCCCTCGCGCGCAAGTTCGTGGACTTCATGCTCGATACCGCCTTCCAGGCCGACATTCCCCTGCAGATGTGGGTGTATCCCACCAATCGCAATGCTCCCGTCCCCGACCTTTTCAAGACCTTCGCACCCGTGCCCGCGACCCCCGCAAACATCGCCCCTGCGATCATAGACGCGCAACGCGACACGTGGATCAAGGCATGGACGCAGATCGTGCTGAGGTAAGGCGCCGATACGGCCCGCCCCTCCTCCGCTTCGCGGCAGGAGCGGGCTTCGCGGCGATACCCGTTCTTTTTCTCTGCCTGTTTCTCATCTACCCCCTGGAGCGTATTCTCGCGCTGGGCTTGGGCCCCGTATTCTCGGGTGGGTTTTCGATCATCGCCCGCATCGCGCGGGAAACGGACCTCACCCGGCTCCTCCTGGCAAGCGGCGCGCAGGCTCTCGCCTCGACGGTGTTGAGCGTCATGCTCGGCCTCCCTATCGCCTACGTCTTTGGACGCTATTCCTTCCCGGGAAAGGGGATTCTCCGCACCCTTCTGGGGATCCCGTTCGTGCTGCCCACCGTGGTGGTCGCATCGGCGTTCGTGGAGCTGATCGGTTCGGGTGGTCTTCTCGAAAAAGCAGCCGCTCTCATCACGGGAAATGCGGGCGTCCAACTCAGCTTGACGCGGAGCATCGGCGCGGTGCTGCTGGCTCACGTCTTCTACAATCTTTCGGTGGTCGTGCGCATCGTCGGCGGCGCATGGTCCTCCCTCGATCCACGGCTGGAAGAGGCCGCGCGCACTCTCGGTGTCGGACGATTCGCTGCGTTCAGACGGGTGACGCTGCCGCTTTTGTTCCCGGCTCTCTTCGCCTCGTCGCTTCTGGTCTTCGCGTTCTGTTTCTCGAGCTTCGGCGTCATCCTCGTGCTGGGAGGCCCGCGCATCGGCACCCTGGAGACCGAAATCTACCGCCAGGCGGTCTCTATGTTCGATCTCCCCTCCGCCGCCGTCCTGTCCATCGTCCAGTTGGTTGTGACCGCCGCAGTGATGTACGGGTATTCCCGCGTGCAGGCCCGCATGAGCGTCATCCAGAATCTCAAACCCGAAAGCCTCACGGCGCGCGGACCGCGAAACATGGGCGAGAAGATCACCGTGAGCCTCTTCGGCTTCCTTCCCATCATGGGGCTTGTCGTCCCGATGCTCGCCCTTGCGTCGGGGTCCTTCATCTCGCGGGGCGTCGTCTCTGCTTCCTTTTGGAAGGCACTGGTGAGCGGGACAGGGCATTCCCTCTTCTGGATTTCGCCCCTCCTCGCCGCCGGCAATTCATTCCTATTCGCGCTGGAGACCGTCGCGTTCTCCCTCGTCCTGGGAATACCCGCCGCGTACCTGATTGCCTGGGGCCAAGGCGCGCGCGGGGGATTCCGGGGGGTCGGGGCCTCCGTGCTGGACATACTTTTTCTGCTGCCCCTGGGGACATCCGCGGTCACCCTCGGCTTCGGATTCATCCTTTCCATGGGCGCACCTGCGTTGAATCTGCGCGGCTCCGCCATCCTCATCCCGATCGCGCACTCGCTGGTCGCTCTGCCGCTCGTCATACGAAGTCTTCTCGGCCCGCTCCGGAGTATCAACCCGCGGATGCGGCAGGCGGCGGCTGTGCTCGGTGCCGGGCCCACGCGCGTGAGACTTGAGATCGACCTGCCGGTTCTGCGGCGCGCTTTCGTCGCGGCGGCGGCTTTCGCGTTCACCGTGTCGTTAGGCGAGTTCGGCGCGACGGCGCTCCTCACGCGGCCCGAGTTGGTGACTCTTCCCGTCCTCATCTATGACTCCCTTGGCCGCCCCGGCGCCTCCAATCAGGGCCAAGCCCTGGCGCTCAGCACGATCCTCATGCTCGCCTGCGCCGCGGGTCTTGCCGCAATTGAGAAATTCCGCACGCGCGGCACGGAGGCATTCTGATGTCGTTTCTCCAGTGGCAGGAGATTTCGAAATCATTCGCCGGCTCTTCGGCCCTTTCGAGGTTTTCTCTCTCCGTGGCGCAGGGAGAGATTCTCGCGCTACTGGGACCGAGCGGCAGCGGCAAAAGCACGCTTCTCCGCATCACCGCCGGGCTCGAACGAGCCGATGCCGGAGCCGTCATCATGGAGGGGAGATCTCTCGAGGGCGTCCCGGCGCACCGTCGGGGTATGGGCCTCATGTTCCAGGACTACTGCCTATTCCCGCATTTGAACGTCGCGGAGAACATCGCATTCGGCCTGCGTTCGCAAGGAGCGAGCAAAGCGATGCGGACCGCGCGCGTTTGCGAGCTTCTCGCGCTGGTAAGACTGGAAGGGTTCGAACGTCGCAACGTCCTGTCCCTTTCGGGTGGTGAACAGCAGAGAATCGCTTTGGCGCGGAGCCTCGCACCCTCGCCGCGCCTCCTTCTTCTCGACGAGCCTTTGGGAGCCCTGGACGCCGCACTGCGGGGCGAGCTTCTCCCGGAAATGGCGCGCATCCTTCGATCCGTCGGCATCACCGTGATCTACGTCACTCACGATCACGAGGAGGCGGTAACCATTGCATCACGCATAGCCTTGCTCGACAGGGGACGGATGGCCCAAACCGGCACACCCCGGGATCTTCTGAGGACACCGGTCGGCGCATTCAGCGCTCGCTTCATGGGACTCGGCGCGCTGGTCGAAGGCGGCACGGGACCCGATGGCGGCTCCGTGGTAACACCTCTGGGTTCGATACAATTGTCGCTCCCGGCACGGGGAGAAAACACCGTCCTCATCAAGCCGGATGCGATCCGCTTCCAACCCTGCCCGGGCTTTCTGGAGTGCCAGGCACGCATCCTTTCCGCGACCCTGAGGCCGGTGGGCATGAGCGTGAAAATGGCGCTTCTGGGAGACAGGGGGCGCGAGTACCCCGTTGAAATCGAAATCGCGGATCCGCCGGACGCGGATAACGCGGATTGGACAAGCGGTGCCGTTCGGACGGTTTGGATTGATCCGGCGCGATGTCTCGCCCTGAGTCGCTAAGAGGTGAAGGTCTGATTGCGTCCCGACTGTTTTGCCTGGTACATGGCCCGGTCGGCGCGCTCGATCCAAGACTCCTGACTCTCCCCGGGAACGTACACGGCGGACCCGATGGATACGGTGACGCCGACCCGTTCCGCGCCGCATGAAAAGCGAGCCTCCTCCATGTCCTTTCGAAAGCGCTCCGCGATGCTCAACGCCTGTTCCTCGTTGGAGTTGGAGAGCACGACGAAGAACTCCTCCCCGCCGTAGCGGCCGGCGTAGTCATATTTACGCAGGCCCGCGAGAAGGCGTCCGCCGATTTCGCGAATGACCATGTCGCCGCACTGATGGCCGAAGTTGTCATTGATGCTCTTGAATCGATCGATGTCGATCATGAGTCCCGTGAGGGGAACGTCCAAACGGATACTCCGCTCGATTTCTATTGAGATGCGCGTAAAAAGGCTGCGCCGATTGAGCAGACCGGAAAGGCTGTCGAACGCGGCTATCTGCTCCAGCTCTTTGTTCGCCTTTTCCAGCTCCTCGTTGAGGCGGCGTATCTTCTCATAGGCGTCTTTGAGGTGTCTGTTCTGGTCCAATACCAAGGACGACAGCCGCTCTTCTTCCGCCACCGCGATGCGGTAGAACTCGCGCTCTTTTACCAGTGTTTCCTGGGTCTCCCAGCGAATCTGCGCTGCCCGGGTGCGTGCCTGCAGCTCGATGGGATCGAAAGGAGCACGAATGAAATCGTTGACGCCTGCCTCTACTGATTGTCGGATCTCCTCCGCCGCTTTGCCCGCAGTGAGGGCGAGGATCTGAACGGGGGTATCGCGGTTGACCGCACGCAAGGCGCGCGCCGTCTTCAACGCTTGAGCGAGGGAAGTCGAAATCGAAAGGAGGATTATGTGGATGGTGTTCGCGTCCAGAAGGCTTAATGCCTCCTCCGTGGTACGCGCGCGCAAAAGAAGATACCCTTCATTTTGAAGTGCACTCTCTATTCGCGCAAGGCCTTCCAGGTCGTTCTCCAAAAGCAGAACATTCATCAAAGGCATGTTGCTGTAGAACTGTATGGCAAAACAGGAAGCGGGTCAATCGCGGCGGAAGAGCGGATTGCGTTCAGGAAAGCCCGATCAATCGCAGCAGCAGTTGGAAGAGCCCGATCGTGAGTCCGAGCGCCGCGCCGAACAGGTCGATCCATCTCAGGGGCGCTGCGATGACCGGCCTTATGCGGCCTTCAAGGTCGATCGCCTTCTGGATTTCTGGGGCACTCTTATCGATCCTCTGAAGGAGCTTCTCGAGCAAAAACGTATCCAACTTTTCTTTTCGTGCAGGATCGATATGAAGAACATCCTTCACTTTCACGCTGCCGTTCGTCTGCACCGAGCGTTCGACCCATGCCAAGACATGCCTCGCGATTCCCCGGGCCGACTCCTCATTTGTCGCAAGCTCGAGGACCTTTTGTGACGCGGATTCGGCAATGTCCCCCGATTGCACGCCGAAGGACTTGCGAACAAACGCGCCAATCGTCGTGTCCTCGGCAAGGAATGTTTCCCGCAACCTGACAAAGAGAGCCTCACCCGAATCAGGGTTCCCCAATCCCTGAAGGAACCGGCCGATGACATGCTCCAAGGTGCCCGCCAGCCCCTCACCCGGTTGTTCCTTGGACAAACCGTCGCGAGCGTCGCGCGAAATGTCGACAAGGAGCCGCAGCACCCGACGCTGCTGCGCGGGGTCGCGGGCGATCGATTCCAAGGTGGCGATGGTCTCATCGACGATCTCAGGCATCTTTTCCGTCAGGCGTTTGTCGAATTGGCCGGCGCTCAAGAGAAAACGCTGCATGACGTTCAATTTTTCCAATATGCGGGGCAACAGCTCGCGCCCTTTGTCCGACAGATACGAGCGGGTTTCGGATGACTTGAGCCAGGAGACGATGCGATCCGCCACCTGGGGCGCATAGGGCTCCAGCGCGGTAGCGAGCTCGTCCAACAATCGATCGTCGAGAATCGTACCCGCGTTTCCAGCGAACAGCGACATGACAGACCGCGCGATCGAACTCCGCCTCTTCTCATCCGCAAGCAGCGGCAGGATCTTGCCGGTAACGAATGCCTTGGGCCCCGGCCCACCCAGAACCTCGCGTAGCCGTTTGGTGGAAAGAGATTCCACCAGAAGCCCGATCACTTCCCGCGTTGTGTAGATAAAAGCGCGCGAGCTGAGAAGCTTTTGTACGGCATCCGAGAGCAACGTCTGCAGCGGCTTGCCCAGCGCCGCGGTGCCTTCTGCCACGACGTGCGAAAGCGGCTGATTCAAGAGCTCATCCGTGGCGGCGGAAATTCCCGAAGCAAACGGAGCCTTGGTCTTCTCGGAATGGACCAGGTCGCGCACCGTCTGGGTCGTGACGAGGCTCGAGAGGTACCTCAATAAGAGTGGTCGAAGAATCACCCGTTGAGCGGCGTCGCTGAGAACGGAGCCGATGGCGGCGCCGACAAGAGGCGGGGCGATCCACGGCAATGCTTCGCTGACGAATGACATGCTCATTGGAGTGTGGCGGCGAAATGATCGGCTTTGGACCTCGAGTCGAATACGTCGATGTATGAGCCGAAAACCCAACCCTTCAGACCCTGATAATCGATACGAAACCAGTAGGCGGTATCATTCTCGACGGTGTCCGTCTTGTCGGATTTTGTAAGCACTTCCATGATCGCTCCCATGCGGATGTGCGAGAGCACCGTTGCCTGATTTGAAGGTTCCTCACGCACACGGAGAAGCGGAGACTTCACCACCGCCCATGTAGAATTGATGCTCAAAACCGGTGTCGGCGGGAGACTCACCCGCTCCGAGCTTCCCGATCTTCCGCACGCTGCCAGGACGAATGCAGGCAAAAGCAGGATGAAAAGGGCTCGGAAGCGCTTATTTGTGCGTCGAGCATCAGCTTTGATTGAAATCGGATACCACACAGCCTATATTTCCTCCAGGATGAAAAGTCTTCCGCGCACAACGTCTCTACTATCACTCTTTTTTCTCCTCTGCACAACCGCCGCGGTTTCAGCTCTCTCACTGGGCGCGTCGGGTCTCGGCGAGGTCCGCGTCGAAGCAGGCCAAGGCTTCGGCCCCAAGCTGCAGTACGGCGGCGGCGGATCGCTCGACCTGAGAAGCCCGCTGCTGCCGTGGCTGGACTTCGGAGCTAGCCTTGACCTTTACGACATTGCCCCCAGTGATATTTCCGGCGGCTTCGACTACCGGGGTTTTCTCGGAGGTGACATCGCCTTAGGTGTCGAGGCCCACACGGCTCCTGCTCGATGGGCCGGTATCGGCGAGCTGGCGGTGGGCACCGGCCTCGGGTTTGCCGGCGTGCTTGCCGGTTATCAATACACGACGCTCTACTTCTTTTATCCCGAGCTGACGGCAAAGATCTTTCTGGACTACGTTCCGGTCTCCCTGCCGGCGATCGATGTCCGGCTGTCCATCCCGATAGGCATTCAATTCAGACCCGACATGGACTATTCCGCCTCGGCGGGGGTTACCCTTGGGTTCGCCTACAGGCTGGGGGGCGCAAAGTGAGGACGGCGCTGCGTGCCGCTGGAATGACGCTGCTGGTCGTTGTCATCGGGTCCTGTTCGATGTTCGACTACTCTACAATTGTCAGCAACAAATACGCCATCATCTACGGCGTGACGAACTATGTCCCGTTGAACGACCCCAATCTCCCCACCGCCTATAACGACCCCAATCTTTCCTACCCTCATCTTGATGCGAAGGATCTTTCCGACATGCTCACGGCAAAGGGCTACACTGTCACGAGCAGATGGGTGGATGACCAAGACAACTTCTATCATGATGGCGTACTTGCTACGGTTGCTGAGGCCCCGAGCAAAGCGAACCTGAGCGTTGATCTCGCCGCGCTGAAGACAAAAATCAAGCCCGACGACGTGTTCGTATTTTATTTTTCAGGTCATGGAACGCAGTCACCGGATGGCACCATGGAGTATTTCGACCCGTTCGGCAGCGTCCAGTACAATCCATCGAATCATTTCTACCAGGCGGATCCGACGACGAGCGTGGCAGACACCGAGATGGGATCGCTGCTCAGCGCGAACATCGGCACGGCCCGCAAGGTCGTGATCCTCGACAGCTGCAACTCGGGGGGCTTCATCGGGAACACGCTGGAAGTGGACACCATGCCTTCCACCACGTCCTCCTTCGACTGGACTCTTCCCACGCCCGTCACGATTATTCAAGCCATTGAAAACTATGCTCGGTTCACCACGACTTCAACCGCCGTTTCCCCCTATAACGCGCAGGTGCTTTCCGCGGCCGGCACTGACGAGCTTTCGTATGATGACAGCGGTCACAAGCACGGTGCCATGACATATTATCTCTTGCAGATCCCGACGTACGGGGATCTGAACAACGACGGTCATGTGTCAGTCCTGGAGGCATTCTCTTTTGTGAAGGCCCAAATCCAGGGCAACTGGAATGTCGTCAATCCGATTACTGAGGCATTCACGCCGCACGTTTCCGGCGGACCGGTGGATTTCATCTTGTTTTAGGGCGCGCCCGCACTCAGCCCGCGCGAAACCGCGGTAACGTACGTTACCGGCGTTTCACGGGAGATGGTCTGTGGAAAAACATAATAACAGCACGAGCTGACCCCCGACAATGCGAGCTCGCGCCCTGCTCCTGGCGCGCGCTCAAGCTCGCGTCAGGTCGAGGACATTTCCTTGATTTTTCTGATCTCGTCGCGCACGAGCGCGGCACGCTCGAATTCGAGATTCTTGGCCAGCTCGAACATTTCCTCTTCCAGTGCCTTGATGAGCAGTTTTTTCTCCTTTGGCACCAGCACGTTGTAGCTCTTGGTGAGGACTTCGATATTCACTTCCTCAGAACGCCGCTTCTCTTCTCGCTTTCGTACCAGGATGTCCTGTATGGACTTGGAAATCGTTGTCGGCGTGATTCCGTTCTTGTCATTATACGCCTTCTGTATCGTTCTTCGGCGCTCGGTCTCCTGAATGGCGATTTTCATTGCATCCGACATCCGATCCGCGTACATCACCACCCGTCCGTTCACATTGCGGGCCGCGCGACCAATGGTTTGGATCAGCGACGTTGCGGAGCGGAGAAACCCGATCTTGTCGGCGTCCAGAATGGCGATGAGGGACACTTCGGGAAGATCAAGCCCTTCTCGGAGAAGATTGATTCCCACCAGAACGTCAAACGTGCCCATCCGCAGATCGCGCAGAATCTCCACGCGCTCGATTGTTTCGATCTCCGAATGGAGGTAACGGACTTTCAGCCCGAGCTCGCTCAGGTAGTCGGTGAGATCCTCCGCCATGCGTTTTGTGAGAGTGGTGACGAGCGTCCGTTCGTGCTTTTTCACCTGGGAGAGAATCTCGGAATACAGATTCTCCATCTGACCTTCCGTGGACCGCACCTCGAGCACCGGGTCCAGCAGACCCGTCGGACGGATGACCTGTTCGGCGAGCTGGAGCGACTTTGCCGCCTCTTCCTCCCCCGGTGTCGCTGAAACAAACACGACTGTGTCCAGGAGCGACTCGAACTCGCTGTATACCAATGGCCGATTGTCCAGCGCCGACGGGAGGCGGAAGCCGTACTTCACGAGGGAGAGCTTTCGCGCCCGATCCCCTTCGTGCATGCCCCGTACTTGGGGCAGCGTCACATGGGACTCGTCCACGAAGGCGAGGAACTTTTCAGGGAAGAAATCCAGGAGCACCGCCGGTCGCTCCCCTTCTTTCCGTCCGCTGAGGGGCCGCGAATAGTTTTCGATGCCGGAGCAATATCCCATCTCCTCCAACATTTCCAGGTCGTACTCCGTGCGCGTCTTGATGCGCTCGGCCTCCAGGAGCTTTCCCTCCTCGGTGAACTTCTTGTACCGCATGTCGAGCTCGTCACGAATGAGCTGCAACGCGTTGCGCAGCCTTTCCTGCGGCATGACGAAGTTCTTGGCCGGATAGATGGTGCAGAAATCCATCTCCTCGATGGTTCCGCCTGTCAGAGGGTCGATACGGCGTATGCGCTCTATCTCATCCCCGAAGAATTCCAGCCGTATCCCCACTTTTGCATAGGAGGGAAAAATCTCGAGCACGTCCCCGCGCACGCGGAAGCGGGACCGCTCGAACACGGCGTCGTTGCGCTCGTACTGCAGCGCCACCAGCCGCCGCATGATCTCGCGCATATCCACGGTGTCGCCCTTCTTCAGCTCGACACGCATCTCCCGATAATCTTCAGGGTTCCCCAGACCATAGATGCACGACACGGTGGCCACGACGATGACATCGCGCCGTTCCATGAGGGACGTGGTTGCCGAAAGCCGCATCCTCTCGATTTCCTGATTGATGGATGCGTCTTTCTCGATATAGAGGTCTTTTCCCGGTACGTATGCTTCCGGCTGATAGTAGTCGTAGTAGGAAACAAAGTATTCCACTGCGTTGTGGGGAAAGAAATCCGTGAATTCACGATACAGCTGCGCCGCCAGCGTCTTGTTGTGCGACAACACGAGCGTGGGCAGCTGCGTCTCCTCGATGATCTTCGCCATCGTGAAGGTCTTTCCCGAGCCCGTGACGCCCTTCAAGGTTTGATATTTCAGATTGTCTTTCACGCCGCGGGAGATGAGGGAAATGGCCTTTCCCTGATCTCCCGCGGGCCCGAATGGCGATACGACTTCCAGTCTTGCCACGCCGCGCTCTACTGATTTTCCGTGTTCGACTCGATCAGCTTGACGCTGAATGTCCTCGTCTGGCTTCCCCGCGCCACCTTGATGTTGACAACCTGACCAGGCTTGGTGTCCGAAAGGGCGCTATAGACGTCGGTCATGGCTTCCACCTTTTGCCCGTTTATTTCGATGATGATGTCACCACCGCCGTAAATGGTTTGGCGACCCGAGCGGACCGCCTGGCTCCTGTCGCCTGCCTTGATTCCCGCTTGTAGAACGGAAGCGCCGGCCGTGTTCACGAGAACGCCCTTCTGGACGGGCAAATTGAAATAATCGACCAGAGCCGGGAAAAGATCTATTCCGTTGATGTCTATGGCGCCTCTTTTCACGGCACCGTACTTGATGATTTCATCCGCAATAGGTCGGGCGGTGTTCACGGGGATGGCAAAACCGACCCCCGCCGATGCTCCGGACGGTGATTTAATGGCTGTATTGATGCCGATGAGGTCCCCGTGCGAGTTCAGCAGCGCCCCTCCAGAATTGCCCGGGTTGATTGCCGCGTCGGTCTGGATGGTCTCGTGAATCATGTATCCCTGATCCGTCTGAAGGGGACGGGCGAGACCCGAGACGATTCCCGTGGTCAAGGTCCGGTCCAGACCGAAGGGGTTGCCAATGGCAAGCACTTTCATGCCGACCTGCAAAGTGGAGGAATCGCCGAAACTGATCGTGCTGAGGGATTTGCCCTTGGGGTTGAACTGGAGGACCGCAATGTCGTTCTCCGGATCCTTGCCCACAAGGGTTCCATCCGCCACGCTGCCATCCGAAAGTATCACGCTGATCTTGTCCGCCCCGCTCACCACGTGCCAATTGGTCAGAACATGCCCCTGTTGATCAATGATGATCCCCGATCCCGTGCCTTCCTGCTGCACGGGTTGGTAATACCAGGTGTATTGGGTGGTCAAGGTCGTTACGTAGACGATTGACTTGTTGGCCTTGTTGTAGATGGCTATGTTGTTCTGTTCATCGTCGGTCAGGTCGCCTTGTTTGGGGGCTGGGGAGACATACTGCACCGGAGTGATGGGAGTCACCGTCTGCACGCTTGTTGGCATTGGCAGCTTGGAGAGCTGTTTTTCCACGGCGCGGGGAACTATCACCGTGGCTGTGACGGCCACGCCCGCGGCCACTGCCGCAAGAGCGACGACTATGCTGATGACCGCCACGTGCGCTTTGCTGTACAGTTTCATCTGCTTTCCCCCCCCATGGCAAATAGTACCAACAAGCCCGCGGGGCCTTCAAGTGAAGGCCTGTTAATTTCCCATAATTAAATTCTATACACGCGTCCAAAAGTAGTCCGAGTCTCCGTAGCGACGATGCTGAATGGCCTCCTTCAGGTGCTCGGCGCGGATGCTCGGGGATGACTCCAGATCGGCAATGGTGCGCGATACGCGCAAGAGCGAGTGAAATGCCCGCGAGGAGATGTTCAGAGTCTCCGCTGTCTCCAGAAGGGTCCTGCGGCATTCGCTGTCCAGCGGGCAGTACGCGTCGATGAGTCCGGACGGTATGCGGGCGTTCCACGCAAAGCCCGATCCCGCGTAGCGCTCGCGCTGCAGCGCCGCGGCAGCAGCGACCTTTTGTCGGGACAGTGCCGCTTTCTGGACCTGAGGTGGCGCGCACATGTCCGCCGTTGGTACGGGACTCAAAGGTACGCGGATGTCTATCCGATCCAGCAGCGCCCCTCCCACGCGTCGCCAGTAGCGGTGAATCTCAGTGGTGCTGCAAATGCAGACGTGGCGAGGCCGACCGAGGTTGCCACAAGGGCAGGGATTGAACGCGAGGATCAGCTGCATGGCCGCCGGGTACCGGACCGATGCTCCGGCGCGGGCAATGGTGACCCAGCCATCCTCCACGGGCTCTCTGAGGCCCTGGAGAAGGCTCATGCCGAACTCGGGGGATTCGTCGAGAAAGAGAATTCCGTGATGAGCGAGGGATGCCTCTCCGGGCTTGAGAAGCCTCCCTCCACCCAAAATGCCTTCCGCGGAGGCGGAGTGATGAGGCATACGGAACGGTGGCCGTGTGAGAAGGCCGATTCCGGGCGGAAGGACTCCGGCAATAGAGTGGATTCGGGTTACGGCAAGCGCTTCCTCCCGATCCAATGAGGGAAGCAAATAGGGCAGATGGCGGGCCGCCATGGTCTTGCCCGAGCCCGGTGCCCCGAACAGCAGAAGATGGTGCCGGCCCGCGGCGGCGATTTCCAGCGCACGCTTCAGATTGTCATGGCCCCTGATTTCAGAGAGGTCCCCGACGTCCGACGCTGCCATGGGAATGTGCGTCCGGTCCTCCTCCGATTCGTCGTCTTCCGCCTCCTGGCCCGAAAGCGCGAGCGCCGCTTCCCGCAAGGACCGAATGCCTGAAATCCGGCCTTTGCCCAGTGCGTGCGCTTCCCGAAGATTTTCACGAGGGACGAGGAAAGTATCTATGCCAGCCTCGAGTCCCGTGCCGACCGCCGAGAGAACGCCATGCACCGGCCGTACGGCGCCCCCGAGGCCCAGCTCACCCAGTACCATGGCGGCGCACGCACCGTCCGTCATGATTTGGCCGGATGCGGCAAGGATGCCCAAGGCAATAGGGAGATCGAACGAAGCTCCTTCCTTGCGGACACCGGCCGGAGCCAATGAAACGAGTATCCGGTCCGGTGGAAACGTGAAACCGCTGTTGCGGATTGCTACTCTGACACGCTCTTTTGATTCGCGCACGGCACCATCAGGCAACCCGACCACGTCGACGCCGGGGAGCCCCCGCCGGATGTCCACCTCTACGGAGACCAGCTCGCCCTCCATGCCGATAGGGGCATGGCTTGAAATAACCGCCAGCATGAGCCCTCCCGATAGAGAGTACGGGTGAGTCAGCCCCGGCGCATGCCTCCCGAAGCGATTGTCGTTTGAACGAGAGTATCGCACCGCTCATTCATGGGGTCGCCCGCATGGCCAAGCACCCAGAGCCACGAGATGGGCAGATCGCGGGCGAGGGCGGAAAGCGCCTGCCACAGCTCGACGTTCTTCACCGGCTTCTTTGCGCTCGTCTTCCATCCGCTCAGCTCCCACGAATGAATCCACAAGGTGATCCCTTTTTGCACGTACTGGGAATCGGTGCTGAGCGCGATGCGTTTGCCCGACCACTCCGGATGCAGCGCAAGCTCGCTGAGGGCTTCCCGAACCGCGGTCAGCTCCATCCGATTGTTCGTGGTCTCTGGATCGAATCCCGAGCGCTCGATCTCTGCCCCTGTCGTCCTGAGCACGAATGCCCACGCGCCCGGACCCGGATTGCCATGGCACCCACCGTCGGTCCAAATCTCTATGACGTCGCTCAACTCTCCTCCGATTCACGCGATTTTTCACGGTGCCGGGACGCGAGCACCAACCGGGCGGTCGTGCCGCGCCCTTCATGTGGCGATAGCTCGATGGCGCCGCCATTGCTCTCCATCACGATTTTCGCGAGGTACAGCCCCAGCCCTGCATGTCCAGCCTTCGTCGTGACGAACGGCTGGTAAAGGCGTCGACGAGCTCGCGCCTCGACACCGGGTCCCTCGTCGCTGATCTCTATCGTGGAGCCATCACGGCTCGCGTCTATTCGTACGTTGACGCAGGCCGGTCCTGACGGCGTCGCCTCCGCCGCATTGGAAAGCACCTCCGCCACAACCTGGACGAGCTCTCCGGGAAAACACGAGATGCGCTGTCCATCATCGCCGCGGAGATCGAAATCGATTTTCGGAAACTGCAAACGCACGCGATCCAGGGCAATGAGCACGATCTCCCGTGGCGTGGCGGCTCCTGAAATGCCCGAAGAAGAACCCACGCGCTTTTGCAGATCGTGCAGAAAGCCGGCCACTCGGTCAACTGCCTCTAGCTCCCTCCTATTGCCAATCACAACCTGCGATTCGCGCAAAGCGCGCACGGGGTCCCTCAGCTCACGAACGACCCCTGAAAGCAAGGCGCGCGACTCCCCGAGGCGGTTCACCTTGTAGCCCATAGTCATGGTCGTGCCTGGCTCGATCACGGTGCGGCGTTGCACGAGTGATCGGTACAGGCGTTCCAATTGCCATCGTGCGACGGCCAGCAAGGCCATGATTGCCCCCGCTGAGAAGAGCTCAGGAATAGGGGTCGCAAGACGATAGGAGTCGCGAACAAGGCTCGCAAAGGGAAGGTACGTGACGGTGAAAAGCCCCGTCGCGAGCACAATGAGGGTTCCCCACATTGCATAGCGTGCAAGGAACGCGCGCAGATCCAAGACAGCGTGATGAGTCAGAGCGACGAGGAAAAGGACGGGAAGCGCCGAAAGAAAGAGCTGCGAAAGCCCTCCCAATCCGACGCCCCGCGCCGCGCCCCCGATGATCTCGGGGAGCTGATCGAGAAAGAAATAGGGAGGCAGCGCGATGAGCATTCCGGCAATCATCCATGCGAGCATCGCCCGGTGGCGGACGGCACTCGAGCGGGCGTATTGCGTGCCCAAGAGGATCGCGAGGACTGCATAGGCGATTCCGTCGGATACGTTGCCGGCCTGCCCGATTCGCTTATAGAGGGTGAATAATCCTTCGTCGCCGCTTGCCATCCAGCGGTAGAAGATTCCCACGCGCAAGAAACAAAAGGCGACATACGCGCCCACGATGACAATGATCGCCGCGGTCCGCGCGGCAGGTGGTCCGCGCTTCACGGGAAAATAGAGGGCAAATATCAC
>Ga0265316_10002979_pt1 | contig 17314 bp, 14 predicted proteins | sample 4522metaG_FD_202092 | JGI IMG/M metagenome (GOLD analysis project Ga0265316, IMG submission 202092) | Rhizosphere microbial communities from Carex aquatilis grown in University of Washington, Seatle, WA, United States - 4-5-22 metaG | ecosystem: Host-associated > Plants > Roots > Rhizosphere >...
GGCGGCGGAGACGCGCACGGCATCGCGCACCACCCGATACGAGCACAATCCTTCGCGGACCGCGCATTCCGGCGGGAACGGCGTGTGCGTCGCCTGTTTTCCTGGGGAGCGGGGCACAACAAAGACTTGGTGGCCGCGGCTGAGAAGCTCACGTACCTCTTCTATGAGGAAGGTTTCCCCATAGCCGTACGGCATGCTCGCGGTTACGTAGACGATTCTCACGGCTGGCCCACCGCGGCTTCGGTCACGCCGGCCTGGCGATGTGCGCCGCGAACGGCGGCCAGGCTTTTCCGGTACAACTCGTCGTAGGCGCGGGCCATTTTTTCCAGGCTGAAATCCGCGGCGGCGCGCCGGCAGGAAGCCTCCGCCATGGCGGCCCGCTCGCCAGGCCGCTCCAGCAGACATCGCATGGCTCCGGTGAGCGCGGGGGCATCGCCTGGCGGCACGAGCAGCCCTTCGCGGCCGGATTCAACCGCTTCGGGAACGCCTCCAACGGCGGTCGCTATGACGGGCAAGCCGCACGCCATGGCTTCCATCGCCGCCAGAGGATGGCCCTCCCAATCGGAAGACAACAGGAAGACATCGCCGGCCGCCAGACACTCGCGGATATCGGAGCGGTAGCCCAGCACATGGACCCTCGCCTGCAACCCGGCGGATCGTACTTCCTCCTCAAGTCGCTGTTCGAGCGGTCCCTCACCGGCAAATGCCAGATGCGCCCGCGGGTCGGCCAGGGCGGCGAATGCGCGCAACATCAGCAGTGGATTCTTCTGAGGGGCCAGACGCCCCGTGGAGACGAACAGAAAATCGCGATCGTCAAGCCCCAACTCGCCGCGCCATTTCGCGCGCACGCTCCGATCCACGCGGAAGTCGCCCACCGGAATGCCGTTGTGAATGGTGACGGGGTCCTGGATGCCGTAAACCCGCCGCAAACTGGCGGCGACGCTGTGCGAAACGGCCACGGGAATGACGCGCTTCCGGAAAGCCAGCCGATGGAGGATTCGTCCCGCGGCGTCGGCCTCCCGCTCCGCCAGGTTATGGACCGTGTGCACCAGGACGGGAACTCCGCGCAGCATGGACGCCGGCAGACAATAGCGCAGTACGTGCAGATGGGTATGCACGATATCCGGCTGGAACTCTCGCAGCACGCGGTGGATTCGAAAGAACATCCGCGCGTCGAACCCGGGCCGTTTATCGAGGCGCCAGAGGGGAATTCCCACCCGGCTCATGGCCTGCTCCGTCACGCTGTTCGAGGATGGGTATAGCCCGACCGCGCCCACCTCGTAAGCCCCGGCCAGACCCCGTAGCAGATGCGCACACATCCACTCGGCGCCGGCCACGCCAAGTATCGGCAAAATGTGAAGAACGCGTGGAGGCTTCATGGGAGTTGTAGCGCCGGCGACGGAACGTCCGAAGCGCATCTTGTGGCCGGTGCCTTTGCACGCTCTCTGGGGCTGGCCGTTACGTTCGCCCGCCGGACGATTCGCGTCAGACCGGCTTCGGCCGCGACCATTCCGAACAGGAACCAGGTGGCCTTGCGGTATTCCCAGGTGAGCGACGAGGCGCCTGCCGCCCACGTGAGCAGGAGCACGGTCCACAGCCATCGGTCGAGACCGCCCATGCGAACCGCCAGGTAGAACATACTCGCCAGAATCCCCAACAGGATCAGTGCCCCTACCACGCCCAACTCCACCAGCACGGAGAGGAAGGAGTTGTGCGCCACATAATTGATATCGATGGCGTCGGCCACACTGGGACCGAACGCGCCCGCCCCCACGCCGATGAATGGGTGCTCGCGGAAAACGTTCAGGCCCGCGGCCCAAATCACGGTGCGGTGGTCCAGACTGCCGCCGGCGATCTCCGAGCCGGTAGTCAGCAGGCGTTCCCAGGTGGTCGCCGGAACCAGGAGGACAGCGCATACGGCGACGCAGGGAAGCGCCACCCAGCAGATGCGCCTCTTCCATCCCCCCAACATCGGCAGCGCGAACGGCAGAATCGTGAACGCCACGGCAAGTGAAATCACGCCGGCGCGCGACCCGGTTAGCAGAATGGCGACGGTCCCGAGAAGCAGTTGCGCCCAGCACAGCGTGGCGGCCCAGAGGGATTGGCGGCGGGTCAACAGGTAAACGGCCATGGGGATGCTCAATGCCAGCAACAGCGCGAATTCGTTCTGATCGAAGCCCGCCGGGGCATACCTGGTGTAGACATCCTGGGCATTCCCGGAGGCGACGCTCACTCCCATCGCCAGATTAGAGATGGTCTCGATCGACGAGACGCAGGCGCCCATGCAATAGGCGTAGAGCAGGGCCATCCACCTCTTTTCGGTGCGCGCCAGTTCCCAGATGAGCCAGGCCATGATGGACAATTGCACATAGGAACCCATGCGGCTGAGGGTCATCGCCGCATCGCGCGTCCAAGCCAGGCTGAGCGAGGCCCAGACGACGAAAGCGGCCGTCCACCCGTGCAGCGCGCACGGTCTTCGGGTCGAGCCCCTCACGGAGAACCAAAGGACGGAGACCCCGACGGCCAGCAAGCCCAGCCAGCGCGTGATTGCAAATCCGCCAATCAGAGTGTTGCCCTCCCATGGGATCGCCATAACGAAAGCCCACAGAAGGTTGAATGCGAGCCGGTCCAGCACGGGCTCAAGAGCGGTCTGTCTCATTCTTCCACCGCCCTCGTCTGGTGGCGCAGCGCCAGATAGACGGCGTACGCCATCGCCAACGCCTGGGCAACGCCCTCCAGCAGCATTGCCTGGGCTGCGCCGACGGCTCCGGAGCGCGGGACCAGCCAGAAGCAGAACACCACGGTCAGCGCGGTCAGGCCACTGAATATAGGTAGTTGGATCTTGAACCGGCGAGCGGCCGTCAGACCATAGCCCAGGAAGGAGGCCACGTAACCCACCCCCGCGGCTGCCATCACCCATACCAGCGCCACGGATTCAGTGGCAAACTGGCTGCCATAGACCAGCCGCAAAATGAAGTGCCCACAGACTAGCGCGCCCAGGACGCCGCCCAGGCCGAGCAGCAGCCCGAGACCGGCCAGGCGCCCCAGCAGGCGCGCGAATGGCCGGTAGTCGCCCTGGGCATAGAGATGCGCTAATCGAGGCGTGGCCGATTGGCCCAACGCGGAAATCACGATTGTGCCCGTGGCATTGAAATTCGCGATGGCCGCGAAGATACCGAGTTCGCGGAAGCCGTAACTCCGCTCAATGAAATATCGGGGAATGTTCGAGTTCAGCGAGAGCAGCATCATCACCGCTCCCAGCGGGGCCGCGATTACCGCCAGCTTTTTCAGCCGGGCGAAGGAGCTTTGCCGCCAGGAGCGCAGCAACAGGTCGCGCCGCGTGCCATGTGTCTGCACGCTCGGCAAATCGTAGGCCCATAGGACCCCGAGCCAGACTGCCGCCATGGCCGCGCAGGCCCACGGGAGACTGCCTGTTATCCACAGGACCGCGGTTAGTGCGGCCATGGACAGCAAGCCCCGCATGGTCATCGAAATGGCGATCCGGTCCATGGTCTCGCTCTGCTGCAATTGCCCATAGCAAACGTCGCTGAGCGATTCGAATCCCTTGGCGCAGGCGATCGCGGCGATCACCCAGAAGGTCGCCGTTTCGTAGTGCGAAGTCGCGGCCAGCAGGGCAATACCACCTAGCGCCAGCGCCGTCGTCAGCACGCGTAAGCCGAAGTATTCGGAAAAACGGAATCGGCCGTTGGTGTCGGTGGCTTGCACGCCGCGCAGTTGCAGGTTGCTGAAAATGACGATGGGGGTGGCCAACGCCACGGCCAGGGCATATCGGCCGACGCCTTCAGGCCCAACCAGCCGCGCCAGAACCACCGTCATCAACCATTGCGAGCCGGAGAAAGCCACGTTGCCGGCCAGCGTCCAGGCGAAATTCTGGCGCAACAACAACGCCGGCTTGCCGGGGCCAGCCGTTCGGATGCCTGCCGGAAAAGCCAGTTGTGTGTTGGAAACGGCCATCAGAGACTCGCGTCGCCATCCAGGGAGGTGGCGTCCCAAACCGAGGATTCCTTCAGGGCGTGGCTCAGGTCGCTGCGCTGGGCTCGGTAGTAATACGCCCACGAGGCGAGATCCCGGTGATAGGGCGCCCGCGGGATTCCCAGACCCTCCAGCACGCAGCCCACGTCTTCGAGCATGTGAATGCCATCCAGCCGGCTATGTTCGACGACCCAGTTCAGAATTCCATCGAGCGCCTCTTCGGTCGCTTCCAGCGCCTGAAAATCGGCCAGGCGCAGGCGCTTCAAGCCGATCTCCGGGTTGTCCCGGCGGACGAATATGGCATATGCGATCACCTGCGCGTCGCGGGACGCCGTCACGATCCACGCGTTTTCCCCGAAGCCCCGAAAGTGCCAGCGCAATGCCGCCGCGCTCCTTACCCCCAGCAAAGCGTCTCGTTTGCCGCGCTTCAGGGCCTCCCAGAACACGTCGAAGCTGGAATCGAACTCCGGCTTTCTCTCGATCCGCAGCCGGGATTTCCTTCGCACTCGGAAAATGTCGCGGCAGCATAACGCCAACGCCATCGGATAGATCGCCAACCCGGCCAGCGGAGTCCGCTTTTTCAGCAGGGCGCTGCGCAGGAATCCGCGGCCCTCGGTAATCCAGAAAGCCGCCTTGTCCCACCGCCCGGCCGGTACGCGAGACCACTGAAACGCCGCATAACTCGGTTCCGCGGCGGCGCCCACGGTAGTGGTGAGCAAGAGATCGGCGTTAGGCTGATTCACGATCCGCTGCATGAGCAGCAGCGAAAATGGCCGGTACTCGGGATCCACGGCCCAATCGCACTCGGTTGCGGCGCGAATGAGTTCCCCTTTCCACAGGTACGCGCTGGGGAGGTTGGCGATCGATCCCACGATCCGGCCAGGCTCGGATTCCAGCACCCAACCGATCGGCCATCGGTTGCGGCCCCGTTCATAGGCGGGATTGCCTTGCCAGAGGGCCGCCCATTCCCGCCGCGGCCGTTGGGAGAGGCCGTTGCGGGTTTGAAGGGCCGCGATCTGTTGGTAGTCGTCGAACGACGCCTCTCGAACCGATGGACGGCGGCGGGGCGGTGCCACCGCGACCGGTGAACTCAGGCCGTTTCTCTCTTGGATCTGCATTCTATTTCCGAAGAGCCGGACCAAGGGGCCTGGCGCGGACGGGGACGTCCGCCCCACTCGGCCAGCGGATCACCGTGCCGGCCCATGAATAGCCGACGCCAAAACCCGCCAGCAGAACCAGTTGGCCGGCGCGCAGAGTGCCGTCCAGGCACGCGCGTTTCAATGCGATGGGGATGGTGCTGGATACTGTGTTGCCGCAGTCTTCCAAAGCCAGGTAGAACCTCTCCGGCGGGATGCCGATCTTCTGGCGGAGGTGATCGAGCAGGGTCTTGTTGGCCTGGTGAAAGACGAAGAGATCGATATCGCCGAGGGTTTTGCAGGTGCGCTGCAAGACGTTCTCCACCAGGGCGGGCACCACCTTGGCCGTGAAGTTGAAGACCTCCGGCCCGTTCATCTCGAGACGATGCGTCGCGGCGAGTCCGTCGTCGGACCACGATTTCGCCGCGCCTCCTTTCACGATCAGGTTGGGCGCGCCCCGTCCGTCCGTGCCCCACACGGGAGCCTCTATGTGCGGTTCCGAATCCGGCGGGAGCGTCTCGATCAGGGTGGCGGCCGCGGCGTCTCCAAACAGGGTCCGAACGCCCCGGTCGGCGTCGCGGAGGAGCTTGGTATACGTGTCCGACGTCACCAGCAGGACCGTGTCCGCCTGCCCGGTTTCGATCAGGCCCTTGGCGATGCCGAGCCCATAGACGAATCCGGAGCAGCCCAGGTTGAAATCGAGCGCGCCGGCTTCCGTCGATATGCCGAGGCGGTCCTGCACTATACACGCCGTGGTGGGTAAGAAGTAATCCGGCGTCTGCGTGCAGAGCAGGAGCACGTCGATATCGTTGGGCTCGGCAGCTCCCGAATCGAAGAGCTTCCGGGCCGCTCGAACAGCCAGATCGGAACTGCATTCCTCCGGGGCGGCGATGTGGCGCTCGCGTATGCCCGTCTTGGCTGCGATTCTGGCGGCCGACAACTCGGGGTACTCGGACGCCAGTTGGTCGTTGGTCAGCACCTCGTCCGGGAGGTAATACTCGATGGCGGTAATGGCGGCATGCAGCCGGTCGGGATGGGAACACATGAGCGGCGGCTCGTCAGCTTTCCATGAGCGCATAAAGATCGTCGAACGTGACGCAATGGGAAATAGCGTCGAGGCTCGGAGCCGCGCCGACGTGTTTATCCGCCAGCGCCATGAAATCGACGACAGCCATGGAGTCCCACTCCTTGGTATCCCGCACCAGTTCCGGCCCTTGAAGCGCATCGGACTCTTTGCCCAGAATTTCTTCGATAAGCCGGAGGAATCGGTCCTTCGGCATGACTGTGGTACGCAATTGAGGAGTCATCGTGGACTTTTTCCACTCCTTTCGTTGGGGCCGCGGTATCTCCGGTAGTAATCGGTGTAGGCCCGATGGCGCGCCGGCTCTATCGTGAAACCGTTCAAAATGGTTCCCTGTATGTTGGTCCCGTCTTCGACCAGGACCTGGTAGCACGTCCGGACCAGCTCTTCCCGGCTGGTTCTATCGGCGCGAACCACGAGCACGGCGCCGTCCGAAATCTTCCCCAGCATCCGCGCGTCGGGATACAGACTCATGGGCGGCGAATCGGCAAGCGTCAGGTCGAACTCCTTCCGGCAGCGCGTCAGAAGCTCGACTAACGCGGCAGAGTGAAAGAGTCCCGAGACGCCATCCACGCCGGGCCCGCTGGGCAGCACCCAAAGGTTGGGCACGCTGGTCGAGCGCGTATACGCCTGCAGATCCACGGAGCTAGCGTTCCCGGCGCTGCGGATAATGTCCGCGACGCCCGAGTCGTTGCACACCCCGAAAATGTCGTGCAGCCTGGGCCGCCGCAGATCGCAGTCTATGAGCAGCACCTTACGCCCGGTTTCGGCGCACGCAATCGCCAGATTGGTGAGCACCGTGGTCTTGCCCTCCATGGGCTCCGCGCTGGTAATCACCAGGGCCCGGCCGGCCCGCGATGCCTCGCTCCCCTGCGAACCCCGGTCGCCGTCCGGCAAGCTGAATAGGAGGGAAGCCACAGTGGCACGGAAGGACTCGGCGAACAAAGAGTTCTCCCTTTGCCAGGTGGCGAGTTCGAGCGCCTGGGTGCCGCTGCCGAGGCCCAGAAATCCCTTCGACGACCTCAGTTCCTTATCGTGCTTCGCCGCCGGAATCACGCCCAGTTCCCGGGCTTCGGGAAATGCCAGCTCTCCAGGCCGGGAGACTTTCACGGACCGGCTGCCAGCGAGTACCAGGCCGATACCGCCCAGAGTCCCCAGAGCGAACCCCAGGGAGGCGGCCAGAGGCGTGTTGGGGCTGTAAGGCAGGTGCGGAGGGACGGCGCTGTCGATCACTCGAACGTTAGCGCCCCCCAGGGCGGATGCGATGCTCGCCTGCTTCACCTTTTCCAGCACCGAGTCGTACAGCCGTTGAGTGGTCTCCAACTCGCGCTTCAGGATCTCGTAGTGGGCTTCCTTCTCGGTTTCGGCCTGAATCGCGCGAAGCTGGGTGGCGTGCGTTTCGGCAAGGCGGCGCTCCGTCTTCTGGGCGGCGGAAGATTCCGTCGCCAGTCTCGCCACGGTGGCTTTGCGTTCCTGTGCGATGGCGTTCTCCAACTCCGCGATCTTGGCTTCGAGGACCTTCACCTTGTAGTGGGCCGGGGTGTACAACGTGCGGGCTTCCGCCAGTTGCCGCCGTGCGGCTTCCAACTCCGTCTGATACTGCCGCAGCGGTCCGGTCACCACGCTATCCGGGAGCGCTTCCATGGGGCTCGAAACCGCCGCTTCGTAGCGTCCTTGTTTCGCGGCGCTGTCGTTCTCGGCTTTCGTGAGCCCATCCTCCAACTGGCGCATGCGGTCTTCGGCCAGGGTGACCCCATTTTGTCCGGCGAAGACCAGTCCCGATTGGCGAGCGTATCGCACCAATTCGTTGCCCGCACTCTCCAGCTTGAGTTTCAACTCCGCGGTCTGCGTGCTCAGCGATTTCGTGGTGTCCTCGACCGATTGCCAGCGGGCTTCCCGGTTCATGTCGACGAATTCGTCCACCGCGGTGTTGGCCGCCGCTGCTGCAAGCACCGGGTCGGAATCCTGGTACGCGATCTCGATGATCTGCGACTGAAGTGAGGTTCTCACCGACAGCCCGTCGATCACCCTTTTGGTGAGGGCTTCCGCTCCCCCGCGCTGAGGGCGTGAAACGCCCAGGTATTCGGTCAGCCGGGCGGCCAGCGAGGGCTTGGCCGACGCTTGCAGCCGGTCCGCCAGTTTCTGGGCCACGCGCGCGGCAAGCGTTCTGCTTTGAAGGATTTTCACCTGGTTTTCGAGGTAATTCTCGGCGGACGCGTTGGCCAACAACGGCGACATGGGGAGCACGTCGCGCAGAAAATAGTCCTGGTTGAAACCCTCCAATTGCACCGACGTCACGGCCCGGAAGATGGGGGTCTGGAGCTTCGAAACCAGCAGGCCCGCCAGAGCGCCCAGAACGGCGGCGCAGACGATGGCAAGTTTGCGCCGCCACAACCTGCGAGTCAACTCGTCGAGAGCCGCGGAGGCCGCGGGGGTGGCCGGGATCTCAATCGCGTCGTACACGGGGACCGGCGTCCAATCGCGCGGCGCCTGGTTCGCCTGTCCGCCGGGAAGATAGTACTGGGGATGTCTCGACTGCATGATGGCCTTTCTGGGCGGTTATCTGCGCCAGATGACTACGCCCGTTCCAAGCTGAATGGCAGCCTCGGCGCCGCGCAGAAACGCCTGTCTCGGGGTGTTGTTCGGGATGAAGAGGATGTCGCCTGGGAGCATGGGAACATCCGGCGCTAGCCCGGCCATGATTTTGCTCACATCCACCGGGATTTCGACCCGCTCCGTGGTTCCGGGAGTGGGGCGCAGCACACCGGCGCGCTTGGGCTGGGCCATTTTGTCGAGGCCCCCGGCCAGCGAAAGCGCCTGGAGCAGCGACATTGCCTTGCCCTCGGTCACCGGGAAGCCCCCGGCGTGCTGCACCTCACCAATGACGTAGACCATCTCGGCGCGCGGAACGGTAACGATATCGCGCGCCTGAACGTCGATATTCCCCTGAGGCCGATCGCCCTTGAGGATGGAGACCAGGCTGATCTCGGCTACGTTGAATTTTCCGCTGGCATTCACGGCCGCGCCGGCGGCAAGCAGCGGACCCCGGTCCACCCCGCGCGTGATCTTCACCACCGACCCGGCGGTGGTGTCCGGGCCTCCCGCCAGCGAGAGCACCTCCGCCACGGTCTTATGGCCCTGTATCTGATAGACACCGGGGTTTTTGACGGCGCCCAGGACGGACACAGGCCCGCTGCGGAATTCCGTGACGGAAACCGTCACCTCGGGATCCACGACAAACGGCCGCAGACGGTCGACGATGGCCTCCTCCAGTTCACCGACGGTCATGCCGGCGGCGTGAATCCGGCCCGCCATCGGCAACCGGATGTTTCCGTCGCCGCCGATACGCAGGGGCACTTCCGTGATTTCTTCGACATGCAGCGCGCGGACGGTAATCTGGTCCTCGACGCCGAGCGCGTAGGACCGATTGGCATCCTCTGCCGGCTTGGGCGCGTCCTGCGCCGCTGCCGGCAGCACGGCGATTATCGCAACCAAGAGGATGAGTTTCATTTTCGAGTCTCCGCCCGGTGGGCTATGCCGGTTGGTCCAGCCATTCACGATCCAGCTCGACCGCCACCGACCGCTGCAACAGGCCCACCGAGACGATCAGGCGGCTGGTGTTCTTGTGCGTGACCACAACGCCTTCGATCCCCTGGAGCGGCCCGGCCGCGATTCGAACTTTGCCGCCGACCGGCAGATCCGGCCAGGGCTGCCGCGCGATGCGGGCCTCGATCACGCGCTTTAGAACGGCGATCTCGTCCTCCGCCACCGCCGCCGGCCGGCCCCCAAACTCTACCACCGAGAACACTCCCGGGACGGTCAGGACCGGCAACCGCCGGTTCTCGTCAAACCGGCAGAATACGTAGCTTGGGAACAGGGGCAGTTCCGTGGTTCGGGATGGAGTGCGCCGGTTATATAGCGGCACGAACTCGTCATAGCCTTTGCCCCTCAACATGCAGGCGACGTTCTTCTCGTGCCGTGGTTTGACATAGAGGGCAAACCAGGGAGAAACGGCGCTGTCCGGCAAAGACTGGTGTTCCATAGTTTGTGTGCCGGGCGTCAGCCGCGCGGGCTACCGCCCTCTTGTGCGCCTGGGTAATCCTCATGACTGAACCAGGCATCGGGCCGCGCCGGGCGGGACAGGCCCGCGACGCGGCGACATAACGTAGAGGTTAAGCCAAAGGGAGACTTCCGTAAAGTGTCAACAGGTCAATTAACGTAAGCGGATTTCCGGCTAGAGTTATGTACCGGCGGCCGGGCTCCTGGGAGCCTCTTGAGGCGTTTCTCTTAGCAATCGCACCGTCGCGCAAATCGCGCGTGCGATCTCAGTCTGCATCGCGACTACGTTATCGACCGGCGCCTCGTGCATCTGCGACGCGAGAACGGTGTGATCCGGGACCGTGAGAACCTCCACCGCGACGCGGAAGATGGACCCCACTTTGCGCACCGTACCCCACACCGCCACGTCGATGTTGAGTTCGCCCGCGCTTTCGCGAAGATTGGGCCGCTGCGTGCCGAAAGTCGAGGGATCGCCGGCGACCACTCTCCACTCGTTCAACGCCGCCAGCGCATGGATCAATTCCGCGGTCAATCCGTCGGCAAAAAACGCGTCCTCCGGGTGAGCACTTAAGGTGGCGAACGGGAATACCGCGATCGATTCCCGTTCACGGCTCACCTCGATAAGTGGCGTAAATGGCTTTTCGTACGCGCACCGCCCGCCCCGTGTACAGAACACGGGGATGTAAGTCCGCAGGGGGAGACAGATCTCGATGGGGTCTTCGGCGCCCTGGCCGTCATAGTATTCCCGCAGCTTGGCCCGCAGCCGGCGCGCATCCACGCGCACGATCGGGTCGATGCGCGGGTCGAAGCTCTCGTCCCGCCCAAAAACGTCGACACCGATCGAATACTCATTGACATTGGTGCGGCCGGCGAGCGCGGATTCCACGCCGAACCTCAGGAACCGGCCGAGGCGGGCGGAGTGTGCGAAAACCCGGCTGGCCAGGACGCGGTCCAACTCTTCAAGGGCCTCCGCGGCGGACCAATCGCCGTCACTCCTCCTGTCGACAGAAGTCTCCACTCTCGTGCCCCCTCCCTGGTGTTGCGCAGAACCACTCGGTGGAGTGACTCTTTCGAGCTATCTAACAGATCCAGCCCGATGTAACGTGCAGTTGTGGGCGCGACGCGGGTGCAATTACGTTACACCATTACATACAGTGTACGGCCCTGGGACGGCTCTTATCAAGGGACAAGCGTGACGAAGCTAACCGATCGGGGGCGGTTGAGTTGTCGTTCGCCAAGTGATTTTCGTGGAACGATCGCCGTTTGCCGCCGTTTTGATGCAGAGTACCCACAAAATTCCGCCAGCCACGTCCGTCCCCCTCTTGATCATTGATAGACGGGGCGGCTCCAGAGCGGCAACGCAATTGGATGGCCTCAACCTTGATTTCATCGCCGTTGCTCAACGGCGGTTGGGTGGTCACCGCTACAGGGAACCAATTCCGATTGGCTCCCCGGAAACCACCATTTCCACGCGGCGATTGCGCTGGCGGCCGGCTGCGGTGTCGTTGGAGGCGACGGGTTGGCTCTTACCGAACCCCGTGGCCGTCACGGTAGCGCCGGGCACTCCCTGACCCACCAGATATTCGCGCACGGCGCCGGCGCGGTCCTCGGAGAGCTTTTGGTTGTACTCGTCGCTGCCGATGCCGTCGGTGTGGCCTTCCAACTGGATCTTGAGCCCTGGGTAGGCCAGCAGGATCCCGGAGACCTTGGCCATCTTTTCGCGGGCTCCCGGTTTGAGCGTGTACTTGTTGAAGTCGAAGAGCACATCCGAGATATTCACGATGAGGCCGCGGGCGGTTTCCTGGGTTTCGAGGATCATGTTCAGTTGCTGGCGCAGGCGTTCGCGCAGTTCGGCTTTTTCGGCTTCGGCCTTCTGGGCAATCTGGCGCGCCCGCTCCGCGTCGCCCTGAGCGGCCTGCTGCTGTTGGAGGGCAGCGGCGCGGGCGGCATCGGCCGCGGCTCGCTCCTGTGCGGCCACGTTGGCGGCCTGTTCGGCTTGCAGGCGCGCCTGCTCAGCCTGGACGCGGGCTTGATCCGCACTGCGACGTTCGGATTCGGCCTGGGCCCGACGTTCGGCATCCAGCCTGGCCTGCTCGGAGGCGGCGTTCGCCCGCGCCTGGGCATCGGCCTCCCGCTGTTGAGCTGCAGCGCGTTCATTAGCTGACTGTTCCTCGCGGATCTTGCGGATGGTGATAATTCTCGCATCCTCGGCCATTTGGGCGGCTTCGCGCGCGTTGGTCTCCGAGGTCTTGCGGTCCATGCCTTTCCTTTGTAAAAAGTCCTCGGCGTTCCGCAGGTCAATCACGGCTTTCTGAAAGGTCTCGGCAGCGTAGCGGTCGGCGCCGGCCAGGCGCGCGATTTCCACGGCGTTTTCGGCTTCGGCCAGTTGCAGCGGGCCTTTCGGGTCGACCTTGACTGGCTGGTACTGCGAGCGGTTCAGAACATACTGGCCACGCTGCAACAGTTCATACTTGGCCTCCACCTGTTCGATGGTGCCGCTCGTGTCCGTGCGGACAAAATTCTCCGCGACCACTACATCGCTGGGCTGCGTGACCGCGAAATACGGCTCGGCGGTTACGATGAGGCCAAAGGTCTGCAGATCGGTAGTCGACAGCAGTTTGGCGTGATCGCCTTCGAGAACCACCTCACCCAGGTTGGTTGGCCGGCCTTCCGGCGTAATGCCCCATAAGACAAACGTCATATACTCGGGTCCGAACTGGCTGGCTGGGGACATATGTTGCAGGCTGGTGTCGATCTTAGTGGAGCCCATGCGACTCTCTACGGTTGCCTGGCCTCTCGCCATGGACATGAGTTCGGTGCCGCGGAAATCGATGTGAGTGGAGCCGTTGCGATGGTGATAATTGACGGCCTTGGTTGTGCGCGAAACCACAGTGACTCGGAAAATTGGCATGGGCTGGCCAGTATTTACTGGTCCTTCGGCCGGTTGCCGCTGAGTCGGGTTCGGAATTTGGGCGCTTATACAACTGAGTGCTAGAAACATCAATACCGGCGTTCTCATAATCTCGTTCTCCTCAAAGCTCACATTTGCAAGTTCTGGGCCGATGTGAATAAGCGCACCTAAGTGTTGGATGGACGCAATGGCCACCCGCCAGAGTGTCTCGGCACGCTTACTGTCCCATACGTACGCTTCGAGGCCGCCATTTCAACCCAACCATTGGCATTCCATTTGCCTGTCTAACATAGCCAAGCCGAGCTACCCAACAAGAGGAAGCGGTGAGTCACCGATGCCGTCAGAGTCAAGGACGCCGCAGCCAGACAGCCGTGGTTGGATGCGCAGCAACGGTCGGGCGAATCCCCATCTGTCGGCAACGCCCTGGAACGGCACGACAGACTCGTTGCAACAGCCGGTTCGCAACCTGCTAGTGTCCTGAGTTAGAAATTCGTTGACAAAGTCTTTCGACCTTCCCCAAGATCAGATCCGCGTCCGCTGTCCACACAAAGGGCTTGGGATTGCGGTTCCGCTGGTCCAAGTAGGCGAGCATGGCTTTCTCGAGTTCTCGGACCGCGGTATGGCTGCCCCGGCGCACACAGCGCTCCGTCACCTCAGCGAACAGCCGCTCAACGAGATTCAGCCAACTCCCGCTGGTAGGCGTGAAGTGGACATGATAGCGGGGGTGACGCGCCAACCAGGCCCGCACCTTGCTCACCTTGTGGGTGCCATAGTTGTCCATCACCAGATGAACCTCCAGCCCGCGCGGGAGATTGGCATCGACATCGTTGAGGAATCGCAGAAATTCCTGATGGCGGTGTCGTCGATAGCAATTGCTGATGGTGACGCCACTTGCCACATCCAGGGCCGCAAACAGCGACGTTACTCCGTGCCGTTCGTAATCGTGCGATTGCCGCGCCGGTACGCCCGGCGCCATTGGCAGAATCGGCTGGGTCCGGTTCAGCGCCTGCACCTGACTCTTTTCGTCTACACACAGGACGATCGCGCGATCCGGCGGGCGCATGTACAAACCGACGATATCCCGCACTTTTTCAACGAATTGAGGGTCTTTGGAGAACTTGAAGTTCTCCACCCGGTGCGGCTGTAATCCGAAGGCACGCCAGATCCGCACGATGGCCGTCTGCGATAACCCTGCCTTCTTCGCCATCAGCCGGGTACTCCAATGTGTGCAGTTGGCCGGCATGGATTCCAGCGTTTTGGTCACAACGGCCTCAACCTCCTTGTCCGCAATCGAACGCGGAGCACCCGGCCTGGGTTCATCGAGCAAGCCTTCGAGCCGGTTCACCCGAAAGCGCTCGCGCCATTTACAAACCGTAGCTCCGGTGATCTGCAACTTCTTGGCTACCGCTCCATTGCTCAATCCTTCATCGCAGCCCAGCACAATGCGAGCGCGCATTGCCATGGCCTGTGCCGACTTCGGCCGTCGAGCCAACATCGTGAGCTTGTCTCTTTCCTCCGATGTGAGGTTGAGCGGCTTGGTGGGGCGTCCGATACCCATGCCTCCAGTATGAGGGTATCGCATCCATTATTCAACGTATTTCTGATTCACCACACTAGCGCTCGATGCTCGGTCCGTTGGACCTCATCTTGCAATTGGAATAGCTGTCGATCGGAAATGATCAGAAAAGGAGCCCACATGTCAGGAAAGAATACAGCGGTGTTCGGCATCTATCCGGACCGCGCAGCAGTGGAGGAAGGCGTGGAGCATTTGCGCCGGGCCGGCTTCCGTAGCACCGACATTTCGGTGCTGTTCCCAGAGAACATGGGAACCTCGGCACGAGGGCCGCATCTGGGTTGAATCGGCCCTTGGCAAAGGGGCCACCTTTTATTTCACTTTGCCGGGAGAGCGGTGATCGACAACCAACACTGCCAATCGTCCCGAAACACTCCTCCACGGGCTCCGTGCCTGCGATGAGAATCTCGGGGCGAACGGTGGGGCAATCGGCCCCGGCCAGTTGACACGGGGGCCACGTTTCTCGGAATTTCGTCGATCGCCGCGTCCGCCGCTTCGCCGGCGGCCCGCAAGCGCGGATTCTACCCCGAATCTCAGAAACCGGCCGGCGCGGGCCCGTCGTCGGCGCCCATTGCGGTCCGCTGCCGCGCTACAGTGAATCTCATGTCGCTCGTCGATCTGCTGCTCGGCCGCCCGCTCGCAACGGAAGAAGAGAAGGCCGAGAGAATTGGTCCGGCCGCGGGTATCCCGATCTTTGGACTGGATGCGCTGAGTTCGGCCGCGTATGGCCCCGAAGCTGCCTTGACGCTCCTGATACCGCTCGGCATGGCCGGGGTGGCCTACATTGTCCCGATCAGCATCAGCATCATTGTTCTGCTTGGCATCGTCTATTTCTCGTACCGGCAGACCATTACGGCCTACCCGCAGGGCGGGGGATCGTATACGGTCGCGAGCCAAAATCTGGGGGTCTGGGCTGGATTGCTGGCAGCGGCATCGCTGATGGTGGACTATGTGCTAACCGCGGCTGTCGGGATTTCGGCGGGCGTCGGCGCGCTGATCTCGGCCGTGCCACCGTTGGAGAAATATACCCTGCCATTCTGCTTGGGAATTCTCCTTCTGGTAACCGTCATCAATCTAAGAGGCGTGCGGGAGACGGGTGGGATCTTCATGATTCCGACTTATCTCTTCATATTCTGTCTGCTCGGCACTCTTGTAATTGGATTAGCAAAAACCTTGGCAGCAGGGGGACATCCGGTGCCGGTTGTCCAACCGCCAAGACTAATCCATGCCACGGAAGTGGTCGGCATCTGGCTGTTGCTGCGCGCCTTTGCCAGCGGTTGCACGGCCATGACGGGCGTGGAGGCTGTGAGCAATGGGGTGATGGCCTTCAAGGAACCGCCGGACAAATACGCACGCCTGACGCTGACGATCGTCATCGGAATCCTGACCCTGATGTTGGCCGGCATCGCGGTTCTGGCAAAGGCGTATGGAGTCGCAGCGACTGCGCCGGGGCGCGCGGGATATCAGAGTGTGCTCTCGCAGTTGTTCGGGGCGGTGGTCGGCAAGGGTGTTTTTTACTGGGTGAGCATTGCATCGATCCTAGTCGTGCTGTCGCTATCGGCCAATACGGCATTTGCGGATTTTCCGAGGTTGTCGAGGGCCATCGCGCAGAACGGCTTTCTGCCCCATGGCTTAGCGTTGCGCGGTCGGCGGTTGGTATTCGTGCAGGGGATTTATGCGTTAGCCGTGCTGGCTGGCGGGCTGTTGATTGTTTTCGGCGGCGTGACAGACCGGCTGATTCCGCTGTATGCGGTGGGTGCCTTTCTGGCCTTCACGCTGTCGCAGGCTGGGATGGTCATGCACTGGAAGAAGGCGGGCGCAGCCGGCTCCGGCAAGAGCATGGCTCTGAATGCGCTGGGGGCGATTGCCACGGGCCTCACCGTGCTTGTAGTGCTGGTCGCGAAGTTCACGGAGGGCGCATGGCTCACCCTACTCCTGATTCCGGGGCTGATGCTGATGATGCGGATCGTCAAACGACATTACGATCGGGCGGCGGAGGAAACCAAGAGTGATACCCCCGCGAATGCAAATGATATCAAACCACTCTTGGTGGTGCTGCCTGTCGAACGGTGGAGCCGGATCTCGCAGAAGGCGCTACGGTTTGCGTGGGCGCTCTCAACGGAAATCAAGGTGGTGCACGTGGATTGCGGCGAGGACACGGACGGCTTTGCCAGCCGGTGGCATGAGTTGGTGGACCCTGCATCGCGTGAGGCCGGAGTGCCGCCTCCGGAATTGGTAATACTGAGATCTCCATTCCGTTTCGTGATCAGACCGATCGTCGATTACGCGCTTGAGCTTGAAAAGGCCAACCCGGACAGGCAAGTCGCCGTGTTATTAGCCGAGTTAGTAGAAAGCCGGTGGTATTACGCTCTGCTGCATAACAACCGGGCCGAAGTGTTGAGAGCACTGATACTATCTAAGAGCCAACGACGCATTACGGTGGTCAATATTCCGTGGTATCTGAGCGGCTAGCAGCCACTGAGCCACGACCCAACACTGCGGCGTTAAGTACTGATATCGGTAGCTATTCCGCGGGCTGGCCGGCCGCCTCGACCAGCGCC
>Ga0265316_10002980_pt1 | contig 17313 bp, 12 predicted proteins | sample 4522metaG_FD_202092 | JGI IMG/M metagenome (GOLD analysis project Ga0265316, IMG submission 202092) | Rhizosphere microbial communities from Carex aquatilis grown in University of Washington, Seatle, WA, United States - 4-5-22 metaG | ecosystem: Host-associated > Plants > Roots > Rhizosphere >...
CACACACAAATTGTGCCACCAGGGCGCGGGCTTCGCATTCGTTGACAAGTCCAATGGTCGATAGTGGCCTCTGGCATCTTAACCGCAGCACCTTACCGCCGCGGACGCATCGGCCAGCGGCGGTAAGATTGCTCAGGTGAAGCGCTGCCCGTGCGCTCAGGTAGGGCGGAAGGTGCGGCGTTGTTTTGCGCGACGCGCGCGAACCGTCTGCCCAACTCGCCCAAGCCGATCACTGCGGCAATCAGAAGCGTCCCCAAAAGGAGGCCGAAGGCCAAGCGCTGGGCGAACGCCCTGTTGCGGTCGGGTGGTGATTCCAGGCGCGCAGGTACCACGATCTCATAACGCGAGGTCGTCGAAACGCGCTCGAGCTCAAGGTGGACCTCGGCTTTCTTGAGCCCGTCGAAGAGAAGACCATGTTGGCGTTCAGCCTCTTCCTTCATGCGGGTCAGCTCTTCGATGCGTGCGTTGACCTGGGGTGAACGACTGCTGACGGTGCGCAACGAATGAAGTCCGGACTCGATGGTGCCGCGCTCGGCACGTGCGGCCCGCAGTTGCGCCCCGAGTTGGTCGGACTGGCTGCGCAGGGAATCGTAGGCGACATTCGCGTTCTTGTCGAACTGGGTCACGTCCGAGTGAAGGTGCTCGTCGACCATCCGCTGCAGGTTCTTCTGCTCGTTGAGCAGGCGCTGCACGTCGGGGTGCCCATCGGCCAGTCCCTGGGCGCGCAGTTCCGTCAGCCTGCGGTCGACGGTGCGCAAGGCATCGCGGTCGCCCTGCGCCGACTGCGACTTTGCCTGGCTGAGCGCGCTGCCCCGGCCGAGTTGGCTGCGCACCGCTTCGAGCTCGCCGGCCAGCCGGTCGACGCGGCCGCTGGTCTCGATTCGCTTCGATGCCAGCTCTGCCTGCAAGCCAGGGCCGAGCGTGGACTGCGCGAGAATCTGGTCGGAGTTGGCTTCGCGGAACTGCACGGTTTGCTGTGCGATGTCCTGCAGCCGCTGGTTGGCGGCCGCAGTCTGCGTGCGTAGGAAATCGACTTCGGCCACGAAGCTCTTCATCTTTCGCCCGATCTCGCTGTCGATGTAGTTCCGCAGGTGGGCGTCGAGGAACCGCACGTGCCAGTCGGTTCGTTTGCCAAACGGGCTCGGGGTCAAAACGGCGGTGTAGGTGTAGCTGCCCATGGTCTCGAAGCGCATGTGCTTGGCGATGGCATCAGCCCGAGACTCGCTGGCATCGGGCGTACCCATCTTTCCAAGAGTGCTCATGATGCTTTCGCGACTCAGAAATGCTCGCTCGGCGCCTTCGAAGAACTGCGTGGGTTCCGCCGGCGAGGTGCGCATCTCGGGCTCGATGGGGTTGATCCGGGGCGCCGGGCGCAAGGTGACCACGCAATAGGCCGCGCGTACTGGCGGGAAACAGACGAAACTGGCTGCCCCCAACGTGCCCCCGACCAACATGAATCCCATGATGAGCCACAGTCGCCGGCGGAGATAGCGGGTAGCATGAATAACCTTGAGGAGCAATTCGTCGAGGGAGGGCGCGGAGTCGTCGCTGTCGGCCAGTCGTGGCTCGCGCTGCGGGGATTCGGCGCGCGGCATCTCGTCGTGGCGAAATTCGTGATATGGGACAGGGGTCATGAGGCGCGCGGGCGGTCGGATCCATAGCCCCTTCCCCGTCGCGTTGTCTGGCACCAGGGCCGTGGTCTGCGCGGCGCTCTCGGCCGTAATCGCACTCTCGTCGGCGAAGGTAAGAATGGTGTTGCCCAGGCGGAGCATGTCGCCGTGTCTGAGTCGGGCGTGGTTCACGCGCTCGCCGCGCAGGAAGATACCTTCGGCCGAGTCCATGTCCTCGACCGTATAGCCGAAGTCGTGCATTAGGATGCGCGCGTGGAAGTACGATACGGTCGCATCGAGGAGAACCACGTCAGCGTTGTTCGCGCGGCCGATTATGGTGGGGTTGCGGTTGATGGGGAACAAGCGTTCGCCACCGCCCGACTCCACGACGGAGAGCACAGCCCGGCCAGTGCCAGACTGCGCACTCGGCCCAGAAAAAAAACTGCCAATGCCGAGCGTCTTCTGTGCCGCGTCGTCGTTGTCGCCTTCATTCCCCATATCCTCACCCCTGCGCCCTGTCCTAGCAGAAAATATCGAGGTAGCAGCCCTTCTTACGCAAGTGCCACTCCGGATCAGGCCGGACATAGGGGGAATTGACATAAGCAGTGGCCGTCTACGGGAGTGGAGCGGAGCCGAATGCGCAAATCGCATTCCCGTACAGGCGGGCTGCATTCGCCTGGTTTCTTGAGAGTCTTCGGTTCGATCATGGCTAACAGCTAGGTCGACTGTATGGATCGCATCAAGGTGGCGAGCCGTCGTCCTATCCGACGAATATCGTGCTGCTCGGCGACCCGAGCCCGGCCATTTCGGCCCATCTCCGCGAGAACCTCGAACGGTGTCGTCACCACCTCACGGACTGCGTTCGCCAGCTCGTCCGCAGAGCCGGCGGCAACCAGCCATCCATTCTGGCCGGGCTGTACCAGCTCGGGTATGCCGGCCACGTAGGTGCTGAGCACGGGACGACCACGTGCCATGGCTTCCATGATCACCACGGGCAGCCCTTCCGCGAAGCTGGGCAGCACGAAGGCGCTGCACGCATCGAGAATGTGCCGGACGGTTTCACCGTCAGCCCATCCGGTTATCTTCACACTGTCGGACAGCCCCTGTTCGGCAATCGCGCGCTCAAGCTGGGAACGCAGCTCGCCGTCGCCTACGAAATCCAGCTCGACGCGAAGCCCCTGACGACGCAGCTGTCCCAAGGCTTCAACAAGAAGCAGCTGTCCCTTCTGTTCAGACAGACGGCCGACGGAGACGAGCTTGCCTGCGTGCGGGATTGGGCTTGTTTCTAGGTCCAGATGATCGCCATCGACACCGCAATGAACGACGTGGATCTTGCCCCAAAGGCGGTGCTCGCACTGGCGGTACAGCTGGCTGCGACCAAAGTGACTGACGCCGACCACGAAGGCTGCCTTTTCGATCTTTTCGCCCAGGGACCACTGCTCGGCCTTGTCGAATTCTTCGGGGCCATGGGCGGTGAAACTGAAGGAAACGTTCCCCAATTCGTGCGTCAACATCGCCACCGTCGCCGAGTTCGTCCCGAAGTGGGCGTGCACGTGCCGAATAGCTTGGCGGGCCAGGAGGCGAGACAGCAGGCACGCTTCGGCGAGGTACGCCAGGTGTCGAAACACGCCACGGTCGGATCGTCGGGCGAGTCGGATGGTTGTCCGAAGGGCGCAGTAGAAGCGAAGCGGCCGAGCGAGCGCGGTGGTGACTAGCGCTGTGAGAACTCGCATCTTGGAATCTCCAAGAAGCACTTGTGTCTCGAGCGCTTCTGCCTGGTCTCGTGGGTCGATAAGCCTCTCGGGAGACGAACGAATGCTGTAGCGGAAGATCTGGAGTCCCTCTGCCAGTAGTGCGGCGATCTCCCTGCGGACGAACGTGTGGCTGATCTTGGGATACTGGTTGACGAGATAGGCAATCCTCACGGGAGGTTAGATGCCACAAGTCAGGTGAAGGGGTCGCCAGCCCATCGAAGTCACGAAACCGTGCCAAGACTTCGAGGAATCCCGCCAGCGCGTTCTGATGCCCCCCGGCGCCATCGGGCAAAGGTACAAATCGAACTCCGCAGACGAGATGTCGCGAGACGTTCCTGTACGGGCGGAGTCCAAGCGACTGGAATCTGAATAGCCATGTTCGCCAGAAGAAAGAGACGGCAGTCTTTGAATCACCTAAGTTCTCCTAGTAGATCATCTTTTCGCACCATCTTTCGGCAACAAGAAGAGGCAGAACGCCTCGGAGTAGGGGTTAGGGACAGGAGATGACCATGGGCAACGCTGTCTACCGCAGGGTGTACCGCAGGAAAGAGGCCAAGGGGGAGCCGGAACGCTTGGCAGAGATAGGCGCAACCAACAGCCAAGATTCGCCTTCTCACCCATTCCCCGGCACCCGGTATGTCTCCCAGGTTGGCGATGCAGGAGCGGCGCTGGCGGTGCTGGCCTTGCTGGCCGTTGGATGCGCCCATGAGGCACCCTTCGTCTGGGTGCAAGACATGCCAGTCGGCGATCAGCGGCCCGTCGCGCGCATCCAAGCACGTGACACGATTTCGATCGATATCGCGGGCCAACCCAGCCTTTCTGGCGAGTCGACCGTGCGCGACGACGGCAGCTATTTCAATCCCCTGGTTGGCAGCGTAGCCCTCGCCGGGCTTACGCTTGCCGAAGCAGGAGCGACCCTGCAGGCGCGCCTGAAGGCCGTGGTGGTAGCGCCCGTGGTCGCCGTGGCTCTGGTCAGGACCGCGCCCATTCGCGTTGGGGTCATGGGCGAAGTCAAGAATCCCGGCAGCTACGAGTTGACCCGTGATCGCCGCCTCTCCGCGGCGCTGCTCGCTGCCGGGGGACTCACCGACTATGCACGCGACGAACGCATCTTCGTCACGCGCATGGCAGGAGAGAAGCGGCGTGTTCGTTTTCGTTTGCGGGATCTGACCACGTCCGAGCCCCATACGGCTTCATTTCTGCTCCTCGACGGCGACCTCGTGTTCGTGGAATAGGGGGTGTGGTGTCGTTTCTGCCGACGGCCTTGCTGTTGCTGGCGAACGCAAGCGTATCAGGCAGCGTGCGTACGGAGGTGCAGGCCGGCGAGGCACCGACGATCGCCGACCCCAATCCGACCTTCTTCGTTGCCGCCCTCCTGCAACCGGACGTCACCCTGAGACTGCTGACGTCGGCGACGGAAACCCGCATCTCCGAGGAGCCGCGCTTTCTGTTGCGGAGGCCCAATGTCGCCCAGCGAAACCGTCCGTTGTACTTGAACACCTTGCAGGCCGAACACAGGGGACAGAGGGGACAACGCCTCAGGTGGAATCTCCAACTGACGAGCATCGCGGGAGAGGTGGACTACACGGTCTTGAGTCAGGTGCTGGGCCGGCAGGCAGCCTTGCCAGATACATTGGATCTACTCGCCGTGGATGGTAGCGGCTGGATCGGCTGGCGTTTTTCGCCACGATTGGAGCTGAGTACCGAGATGGGAGTGCTGCGGCGGCAGCCCTTGGGCGCCTCGTCATCCGGCGCTTCTTCCGTGCCAGGCGTGACCTTGCCGACCGAGACCGACGAGAGGCTGGAGCCGCGATTGGAGTATGCGATCTCCCGTCGTCAGGTCGCCCAGCTGCGTGTGAAGCTGGGCAACTACAGGCTGACGGGTGCCATCCGACTTTGGGCGATGGCCGCGGAGCTGCGCTTGGGTTGGAGCTACAAGATCACGCGGCACCACGAGTTGCAGCTTGCGGTGGGGGGCACCGTGGCCACGGTCGAGGAACGCTCCGACCCAAGTCGCCCGTGGACATCCTTCTCTCCGCTTGCAGGGATCGCCCTGGTTGTTTCCAAGCCGTTGTCGCAGGTCGCGTTGCTGCGCAGTCGAGCCAGCGGCGAGGTCGATTGGTACCTTGATCCGATCCTCGGCGCCTCCCTGCCACGTGGCCTGGTCAACGCCGACGTGGCGCTGGAGATTGGCCCCTCGTGGCTGCTCGCGCTCAACCTGATGGCTGCCACCAACATCAGTCGCCGGCCCATGGCCGATTCCCCCATCGAGACCATCGTCAGCGCCGGCGCTCCGTTGCGCTACCGCGCCGGACCCCACTGGCTCGTCGAGCTCGGCGGACGCTACAGCGAACGCGGTCCCCATCTGGCGACGCCGGGGTTCTCCCTACGTCAGCGGGAGATCCTGGGCTACCTCGCGCTGACGGCGATGACGCGATGACCGTTCCTCGAACAGCCAGCGCGCGTCTCAAGGTTCTGCTGATTGCGGAGGCCGCGAATCCGGAATGGGTCAGCGTTCCCCTGGTCGGCTGGAACGTGGCCCAAGCGCTGCGCGAGGTCGCAGAGGTTTTCATCGTCACGCACGTCCGCAACCGAGACGCGATGGCGCGGGCGGGCCTGGCCCAAGGCAAGGATTTCATCTGCATCGACAGCGAGGCGCTGGCCCGGCCCTTGTGGAAGCTGGCCGAACGCCTTCGAGGCGGTCCAGGGGTCGGATGGACTACACTCGCCGCCGTGTCCTGGCCTTCGTATCTGTATTTCGAGCACTTGCTCTGGCGGGAGCTGGGCTCGCGAATCCAGGCGCGAGAATGGGACTTGGTCCACCGTGTGACGCCACTGTCGCCCACGGTACCTAGCCTCATCGCACGAAGGCTGCACCGGACCAAAGTGCCGTTCGTCATCGGGCCACTCAACGGTGGCACGCCTTGGCCGGCGCAATTCGCTCAGGCGAGAAGAGCCGAACGCGAATGGCTGTCGTACGTGCGCGGCGCCTACAGATACCTGCCCGGCTATCGCAGCACGAGGGAAAACGCGTCTGCCTTGCTCATCGCCTCACGCTCGACGTGGGACGAGTTGCCCGAGCGGTGGCGGGATCGCGCGGTGTACATCCCAGAAAACGGAATCGATCCGGCACGGTTTCATCCTCGGATCGAGAGGGCTGCGACTGGGCCTTTGCGCGTGATCTTCGTCGGCCGGCTGGTGCCGTACAAGGGAGCCGACATGCTGATGGATGCCGCAGCCGGTGCTCTGCGCGAGCGGCGCATGCATCTTGAGATTGTCGGGGACGGACCGCAGATGGCAGAGCTTGTGAGCCAGGTTCGTCGTCTGGGACTCGGCGAGAGCGTGACATTCCAGGGATGGCAGGCGCAAGAGCGCGTTGCAAAGCTGCTGGCAACGGCCGACCTGTTCGCCTTTCCCAGCATCCGAGAGTTTGGCGGCGGGGCCGTATTGGAGGCTATGGCCTGCGGTGTGCCGGCGCTGGTGGTGGACTACGGCGGCCCAGGTGAGATCGTCACCGAGGCTACCGGCTATACAGTTCCCCTGGGCAGCAGAGCCGAAATCGTGGACAGCATGCGCCGGGCTCTCGACGGCATTCTCGTCCGCCCCGAAGAACTCCTGCGGAAAGGCCGCGCCGCACGCGAGCGGGTAGAGCGCAGTTTCACTTGGTCGAAGAAGGCTGAGCAGTTGCGCACCGTGTACGAGTGGGTACTCGGCCGTGCTGACAAGCCGGACTTCGGGATGCCGTTTGGGAAGAAATGATCTCCTCGCAGCGAGAAATGAATGGAGATGGAGAAATCCGTGCGAGCGCGCACGCATCCAATGCAGTCGTGAGGGTCGTTGCAACCGTCGTGAACTACCGGACGCCGGAACTGGCCACAAAGGCCGTGACCAGCTTGCTGGCGCAGCTCCGTTTGCTGGGGTCACACCATCTCTACCTCGTGGACAACGCTTCCGGAGACGATTCGCTGGAGCATTTCCGCCGAGCGGGTGAGCGGGACGGCTGGGGAAACAGCGTGACGGTCGTCGCCTCGGAACACAACGGGGGCTACGGGTACGGAATCAACCTGGCCTTGCGTCGGGCGCAGGCCCAGGCCGAGCCCCCTGACTACCTCTACGTGCTCAACTCCGATGCTCTTGCGGACGAGGGCACTCTGCTGCGCCTGGTTGACTTCATGGACGGGGATCCACGTGTCGGCATCGCCGGTAGCCGCATTCACGGTCCCGACGGTGCCACGCAGGTGACGGCCTTCCGCTTTCCCTCGGTTCTTGGGGAGCTGGAGCAAGCTGCGCGCTTGGGCCTGGCCACGCGGCTTCTGCACCGGCACAGGATCCCCATGCCCGAGCCCGCGGCCAGCTGCGAGGTGGACTGGATTTCGGGCACGAGCATGCTCATCCGGCGGCAGGTTTTCGAGCAAATTGGCCCCTTCGACGAAGGGTTCTTCCTTTACTTCGAGGAAACTGACTTCTGCCGCTCGGCCCGGCAAGCCGGATGGAAGGTCTGCTACGTGGCAGAGGCGCCCGTGACCCACTTGGGCTCGGTGTCGACCGGCCTTGCTGACCCGTCCCGTCGCATGCCGCGCTACTGGTTCGATTCCCGGCATCGCTATCTGCTCAAACACCACGGTCGCGCCTACACCGCCCTGTGCGATGGTGCCTTCGTGGTCGCCTCGGTCCTGTGGCGAATCAAGGAACGCTTGCTTTGTCGCGACGGCAAGGATCGTCCTCACATGATCCGGGACATGCTGGCCTCCAGCGTGCGCGACCTGGCGGGCTGGAGGTCACGCGCATCATGAGTGTGCTGGTCTTCTTGTTGTGGCTGGCCGCGGTGGCGGTGATGTGGCCGAGCCTGGTGTTTTTCGTCGAGTGCCTGTGCGCGCGTTTCCGCAGCGAGCCTCTTGTCACGACCGGTCCGCGGCCTCGCATCGCGATCCTCGTTCCTGCCCACGACGAGGAGACGCACATCCCGGCGACCGTGGCCGCGCTGCGGGCCGATCTGGCCGACACCGATCGCTTGCTGGTGGTCGCCGATAATTGCAGCGATGGAACCGCGCAAGCAGCCGCGGCAGCCGGTGCCGAGATCGTCGAGCGTCACGATCCATCAAGGCACGGCAAAGGCTATGCGCTGGCATTCGGCGTCGCACACCTGTCCAAGCTGCCGCCCGATGTCGTGGTCATTGTCGATGCAGACTGCCGAGTCAGCGCGGACGGGCCGGAACAGCTGGCGCGCGTGGCGGCGCGGACTGGGCGTCCGGTCCAGGCGGAGTATCTGTTGACCTTGCCGCCTAAGCCCGACGCGCGGTCGGCGCTGAGCGGGCTGGCCTTCTTGGTGCGGAATCTGGTCCGTCCCCGCGGGCTCCATCGACTGGGCTTGCCATGCCAGCTCACCGGCAGCGGTATGGCCTTCCCCTGGCCGGTGCTGCGGGATGCCCCCCCGCTGCGCGCCAACTTGGTAGAAGATATGGTGCTGGGCATCGAGCTTGCCTTGGCTGGGACGCCGCCAATCCTGTGCTCGGCGGTAGCCGTGTCGAGCGCCTTGCCCGAGCCCGGAAGGGTTCAACTGCGACAGCGACGACGCTGGGAGCACGGCCATCTCGCTACACTGATGGTACATGGGCCGCGCCTGCTTTTGGCCGGGATGGCGCGGCGACAGGTTGCTCTGGTCGCCATGGCCTTGGATCTGATGGTGCCGCCGCTCGCCCTGTTGGCGAGCGCGATTGCCGGGTTATCGCTGGTGGCTGGCGGCGCCGTCGGGGCAGGGGTCTCGGCGGGGCCCTTGCTGCTTTGCCTGACCGGGGGGACGCTGGTCCTGATCGCAGTCTTGAGCGCTTGGTGGCGTTTCGGCCGCCACTTGGTTTCCGCACGCACCTTTGCGGCGGTGCCGTTCTACGTGTTGTGGAAGATCCCGCTCTACCTCGGGTTCTTCTTGCGCGGTCGGCACAAACGCTGGGAGCGCACAAGCCGCACGACGGAGGTCGAGGCCAAACGTCCGCCCTAGATCCGGACCAGTTGCTTTCCCTGGTACTCACATTGTGGTTGACGGAGGTCTGACGACATGAGCGAACTGCTTTCCACCCTGGCACGAGACAGGGCGCGCTACCAGCCGGTGGGCGGGATCCGGCGGAACCTGGGCTTTTGGATGGTGGCGACGCATCGCTTGCAGAACCACGCCCGCAGCATCCCAAACCCGCTGCTCGGCCTTTCCTTGCGAGCGACGTGCAAGGCAGCGGCGCTGTTGTGGCAGTCGGTCTGGGGCGTGCGCCTGTCGGAACACGCCACCATCGGTCCTGGCTTCTTCCTGATCCATCCGCGAGACGTGGTGGTTGGCGCTGCTCGCATTGGCGAAGACTGTCTGGTCTTCCATGAGGTGACGATCGAGGGTGGTACAAGCGGCCCACACTTGGGCGACCGAGTCGATGTCTACGTCGGGGCCAAGGTCCTGGGGGATGTCCAGGTCGGCCATGACGCCAAGATCGGCGCCAATTGCGTGGTCACCACCGACGTGGCACCTGGCTGTACTGTCGTCACCGCTGCCAGACGGGTGATCTCGGCGGGAATAGTGGGCGGCTTTGGTCCTCGCCGCTCTGTCCGCCAGGGCTAGCGTGACCAGGTAGATTGCTTGTTCGCCAGGTTCAGAAAGGCCCATTCGCAAATGTGTCCCGTGCCACCCTTCGGTCGTGAGGAACTGCCTCGGACAACCGTCGCTCCGAGGTTGCAGACGTCTGACTACGGCGAGATGCCCGTCGATCTGATCGCGCGCTTGCAGGAGATCGTGACTCTGCGTCGGGATCACACCGCCGTGGAGGCACCCGACGGCCGACTGACCTATGACGATCTCGACCGACTGTCGAACCAGCTTGCCGGACAGCTGCGCACCCTGGGTGTCACGCAGGAATCTCGCGTCGGCATCTCGATGGTCCGCGGCGCGTGCGAGCTTGTCGCGATGCTGGCCACGCTCAAGGCAGGCGGCGCCTATGTGCCGCTCGATCCATCGAACCCTGCGGATCGTCTGCGCATCCTCATGGAGGACGCCGCGCCCCAGGTCCTGCTTGTGGGGCCGAATTCTCCTTTGACCGCGCCTCCTGCCGGCACGTTGGTCGTGCTGGAGGATCCCTTCCAGGTGGGCCTCGGCTTTGACGCGGGCCCAGCGTCCGTGCCAGTGCTGCCCGAGCAGCTCATGTACGTCTTGTTCACGTCGGGGTCCACGGGACGACCCAAGGGGGTGGAAATCACCCGAGGTGCATTCGGCAATCTCATCGCCTCGATGGCCCATACCCCGGGCATGAGCCAGGACGAGCGCCTGCTGGCCATCACCACCACCTCGTTCGATATCGCCGGGCTCGAGCTGTTCTTGCCCCTCTATCAGGGAGCCACGGTGGTCATCGTGGATCGCGCGACCGCTCGCGACCCGTATCGTCTGCGACGACGCCTGGAGGACGGCGACATCTCCATCATGCAAGCGACGCCAGCCAGCTGGCGCCTCCTGCTTGAGGCGGGTTGGCAGGGCAACGGCAAACTGCGCATGCTTTGTGGGGGTGATGCGATGTCGTCCGCCTTGGCCGACCGCTTGATCGATGCAGGTTGTGAGTTGTGGAATATGTACGGACCGACGGAAACCACCGTGTGGTCGTCCCTGGCGCGCGTCCGGCGAAAGGGCGAACGGGTGACCATCGGACGCACGATCGATCGCACCACCATGTACATCCTGGACGACCAAGGTCAATCGTTGCCGGCCGAACAAGAGGGCGAGATCGCCATCGGTGGCGCGGGCCTGGCGCGCGGCTACCTTGGGCGACCCGACCTTACCGAGAAGCGCTTCGTGGTTCTTCCCTCGGGTGAACGCGTCTATCGCACAGGTGACCTGGGGCGCTGGCGAAGCGACGGCAATTTCGAATGTCTGGGCCGTCTGGATCACCAGGTGAAGATCTCCGGCTTCCGGGTCGAGCTGGGCGAAATCGAAGCCGTCTTGCGTTCGGTGCCCGAGGTGCGCGAAGCGCTGGCCGTCGTCGACGGTCAGGATCAGCCCGAGCCGCGCCTGGTGGCCTACTGGACCGGCTCGGCTAGCCAATCGGCGCTGCTCGCGGCGGCCCGCAGGCATCTGCCTTCCTACATGGTGCCATCGGCATTCGTGGCCCTGGACGTCTTTCCGCTCAACTCCAACGGTAAGATCGATCGCAAGCAGCTGCCGCGCCCCTTGCCCAGTCGATCGGGCGCGACGAAGGTGCAGCCTCCGCGCAACGACCTGGAGACACGCATCGCCGCCATCTGGCGAGAGGCACTGGGCGTTGTCCAGATGGGAGTCGACGACGACTTCTTTGCCCTGGGGGGAACCTCGGGGCGGGCCATCGAAACCGTGGCGCGCATGCGCCGAGCGCTTGGCATCGAGGTGGCGTTGCAAATGCTCTACCAGGCTCCCACGGTGGAGAAACTGGCCTTGCGTCTGGGGCAGGCCTTCTCGCCCGATGATCCCATCGTGGTCCGATTGAGAACGGGGTCAGCAGAGCAGCCGCCGCTATTTTGCCTGCTGGGCGTGAACCTATATCAGGACCTGGCGCTGTCCCTTGGGGGAAGCACGCCCGTCATTGCCATGCACGCCCCTTGTCGCTACGTGCCCGCCCGCGAATCTCCACCCTCGATCGAGCGGGTCGCCCGGCGCTACGTCGATCTCATCCGGCAGCATCAGCCGCATGGTCCCTATCACCTGCTGGGCTTGTGTTTCGGCGGCATCGTGGCCTACCAGGCCGCTTGTCAACTCGAGGCCGCGGGCGAATCCGTTGCGCTGGTGGCGGTGCTCGATGCCATCCTGCCTGGTGGCTTCCAGACCGATCATCTCATGCAGGCACGCCAATACGTGCGTTGGGCCAGGCAGAACCCACTGCGCGTCTTGTCCTGGGTGCGCAAGATCGTCCACCGCGCGCGTCTACGCGCGTTCGCCGACGCGGGACTGGGCGGCGCGGGTCAACATCCAGTGGACTTGCCCGTGGATGGGCCGGCCAGCGACATGTTGGTCGAACACTTTGCCGCCGAGCGGAAACACCTGCACAGCCGTCTGCTCATCGTGCGCGCCAATGAGGACGAAATGGTTCCACCTTGGGTGAAGGTTCGCCCTGATCTGGGCTGGGCTGGGCGGGCTGACCAGATTATCGAGCATCACGTGGCTGCTCACCATCTTCACATCCTGCGCGAGCCGCATGTCCATTCCCTGGCCCGCATCCTGGAGAGGGAATCCTAACGGGTTAGTCCGGCCCTGCCGGGGTCCCCAGAACTAGAAGGGCTGGCTCTGACCCGTACCGAGTCGAAGGGCAGCCGCGAGGCTCGTCAGGGCGCCTGCGTAGAAGAGAGGCGCCTGATTGAACATTCCGTTGGGCAGTAGGTCGAAGACGTAACAAGCCGCGACCAAGGCCAGGCCAGCCAGGATCTGCTGATCGTTGCGATCGGGGACCTTGCGAAGCACGCGCAGGGCCGAGAAGATCGACATCAGCATGACGCCGAACAGGCAATAGAGTCGCATCACGCCACCCACGGAGAGAAGAATGATCCAGTGGCCGTCGGTGATGACGGCGTCGTTGCCTTCCGAATCGTAGAGGCGGTTTCGCCCATTGCCACCCCAGCCGAACCACAGCCGTTTGTCCACGTGCTCCATGAGCAGATCTTCGTTGTCGAAGCGAACCTTGATCGAGGCCGCCCGATCCGGTGAGATGGCCGAACTGGTGAGGTTGACGATCGTATCCTTGGGAAAGAGCCCGGTGAATCTCAAGCATGGATAGATCAAGCAGATGGTGGCGATGAGCGCCGCCAGCCGCAGCTGCTTGCGTGGTGGGGTCCAAAGGATCGCGACCAGGGCGACGGCGCCGAGAAGGATGGCTCCGGTGCTCCGGCAGAGAACCATGATGACGATGAAGTACAGTGTCCAGCACCAACTTGGCAGTCCCCAGTGGCGTTTGCGCAAGCGCGCCTGCACCGCTGCGACCATGGCCACCACCGTGGCAAGCAGGGCGACGGCTAGGCCATGTTCCATAAATACGGTGGGGCGATAACCGCCCCAGCGAATGGTCTGAGAGAAGTCCTCGCGCGCGTGGTAGCCGTAGATCCAGCGGTGCAGGTTGGGGCTGAAGCGCAGCTCGAACATGATGAGCAGCGAATACAGGAGGCCCAGGCCCAGCACCACGCGGAAGAGCGCACGCACGTCACGGGTCGACTGGATGCACATCCGGCCGACGAGGTACGGCAACAGGACATCCAGTGCATCGCGGATGCCGAAGGACAGGACGTCGCGCGCGCCCATGCCAGGCAGCACCGTCGCGCCATAGCTGACCGCATCATGGTTCAGGAAAACCGTGATCGTGCCCGAAAGGCCCGCCAGGACGAGGAAGAAGTCGGCGCCTCGTCCCAGCCGGGGAAGACGCAGGCGTCCCGGGCTGCGCACGAGAAGTCCGAGCAGGGCACACACCGAAGCGATTTCGTGTTTGCCGAAGGGTGGCACCAGCGGGGCATCGAAGTATGCCCCCTCGGGCAAGAAGAGCATGCCGCCAAAGATGACCAACATGGCGGCCTGGTTTGGTCTCATGACCGCAAAGGCGAGCACCGTGAAGGGAACCCATGCGGCCAACGCCAGGTAGGGCAAAGACCCACTCATGTCTGGGACAGTCTATACCTCGCACGGGGGCGAGGCGCCCAGGATACCGGCGAAGAAGGGGAGGACCGACCCACAGGGAATTTCCAGAAAGCACACGGGCTCCGAGACCGAGGCACTCCGAACAATGTGGCCGAAATACGAGGGAGAGTGAGAGACAGAAAGGTTTGGAGGACATCCAACTACCAAAGGCGGAGAAACATCGTCCGCACCTAAGGTTCTCAGTTGTCTCTCCCCACGTCTCATGACCTAAGCGCGGCCGCGGTTCGTGGGTCGACGATCACCGTCCTGGGACAAGGGGTAAGCCTCGTCATCCGCTTCGTCGCTAACCTCATCATCACGCGCCTACTTCTCCCCGAGCACTTCGGGCTGATGGCTCTGGTCAACGTGTTCTTGATGGGCCTGGAGCTATTCTCGGACTTCGGCATCGGGCCCAACATCATCCAGAATTCGCGCGGCGATGATCCTCGCTTCTTGGATACGGCCTGGACTGTCCAGATCGTGCGTGGATTTGCGCTGTGGCTCGTCGCCTGTGCGCTGGCCTGGCCCCTGGCCCGCTTCTACCACCAGCCGCAGTTGGCGTGGCTGCTGCCAGTGGCGGGGCTGTCGGCGGTCTTCGGTGGCTTCCAGTCGACCAAATTCTACACGCTGAACCGTAGTCTGACCTTTCTGCGCATCATCGCCGTCGATGTCGTGTCTCAAGCGGTCAGCGTGGCCGCAATGATCGGCATCGCCCTCGTCTGGCGCTCGGTCTGGGCGCTCGTCATCTCGGCCTTGGTGTCCAGCTTGCTACGGACGGTGCTGACCCATGTCATGTTGCCGGGCCCTTCCAATCGATTCGCGTGGGATCGGGAGGCGGGGCGCTCGCTGGTGGATTTTGGCCGCTGGATCTTCATCAGCACCGCGCTCAATTTCTTGGCCACGCAGACCGATCGCTTGCTTCTGGGCAAGCTGGTTTCGGTGGCCGATCTGGGCTTTTACGCCATCGCCAGCAATCTGGCCCTGATGCCGTTGCAGCTGGTGCAGAGGCTGGGACAGGTGGTCTTCTTCCCGGTCGTGGCCTCGGCCATGCGCCAGCCGGACCACGATCCCGGTTCCGTCCGCCGAAGCCGACGCAAGCTCCTGCTGACGCTCGTTCCGGTGATCGCTTTGGGCATCGCCCTGGCTCCAGCAGTGGTCAACATTCTCTACCGGCCCGCTTATCATGCGGTGGGACCGCTCGCAGCCTACCTGTCCGTCGGTTCCTGGCTCGGTATCCTTTCCACCTCGTACACGGTGGTGCTTCTGGCCGCCGCACGGCCCAAGTTCCTGTCGCTGGGACTGGCGGCCAAGGTGGTTGTCCTGTGGAGCCTGGTCTGGATCGTGGCACCGCGCTACGGCGTGGGCGGCGTGGCTATCCTGACCAGCCTGTCCGAAGTCGGCTTGCTTGTGGTCAGCATGCTGGCTTGTCGACGTCTGCGCAACGTGACCTTGTGGGCCGATCTGGGCATCACGACTCTGGGAGCGGCGTTGGTGGTGCTTTTCCACATTCTGCACTCGGCAATACGCGACGCGACCCACGCGCCGGTTCTTGCCGTGGCAGTGGTGGCGGTGTTGGCAGTGGGCGCCACTGCGGTCATCGCCAAACGCTCGAGGTTCGGATGATGGCGAGTCCGTTCGCAAGGTGCTCGCTGATGGGCATGCCGGTGGATTGCGTCGATCAGCAATCCTTGCTCGATCACATTTTGGCGTCGCTGACCCGTGGCGAGGGCGGCTGGGTGCTCACCGCAAACCTAGACTTTCTTCGGCGCAATACCATCGACGCCACGGCGCGCGCACTCTACCGCCAAGCCGATCTGTGCGTGGCCGATGGCATGCCATTGGTCTGGGCCGCTCGGTTGCAGGGACAGCCGCTGCCCGAGCGCGTGGCCGGCTCGACGTTGCTTCATCACCTCGTTGCACGCGCCGCGGATGCGAAACGTTCGCTCTATTTCTTGGGCGGCACTGCTTCCGCCAACCAGCACGCGGCGGAGCAGATGCAGGCGCGCCATCCCACCCTGCGTCTTTGTGGCCGGTCCAGTCCGCAGATCGCCAGTCCACCCAGTGCCGACGACGTCAGGCACGTGGCCGACGAGCTACTGCCCCTGCGCCCGGACATCCTGCTCGTGGGCATGGGGTCACCCAAGCAGGAGCAGCTCATCTCTGCCTTGCGTTTGTTTCTGCCGCAGACGTGGATGATCGGAGTGGGCATCAGCTTCAGTTTCATTGCGGGGGAGGTTCGCAGGGCGCCGGTCTGGGTGCAGAGAATTGGTCTCGAATGGGTTCACCGGTTGCTCCAGGATCCGCGCCGCCTGGCGAGGCGCTACCTGGTCGAGAATTTGCCCTTTGCCTTTCGCTTGTTTGCGTCGGCGCTCTACACCCGCGTGCGCAACCTTCGTCGGCACAGGGAGGGATGACCCATGACCCCGTCCCAACTTGGCATCGTGGTTGTCGGGCGCAACGAGAGAGAGCGACTGACGCTCAGCCTGACCTCGGCGCTGGCCTCGACCAAGACGGTGATATACGTCGATTCTGGCTCCCGCGACGACAGCGTGGCCGTGGCTCAAGGACTGGGTGTGCGGGTATGGCGGCTCGATCCCGCGCGTCCTTTCAGTGCGGCGCGCGCGCGCAACGAAGGTTTCGCGCAGCTCCGGGACGCTCATCCCGAGCTGCAGATCGTGCAGTTCCTTGACGGCGATTGCGAGCTTGCGCCCCATTGGCTGGTGGTGGGATTGGCCGAGTTGGAGCGTGCTTCCGACACGGCGCTGGTCTGCGGTCACATTCGCGAGCGCGATCCGGCTGCCTCGCCCTACAACCGCATGTGCGCGCTCGAATGGCGGCAGAGTCCCGGCGAAGTGGATGCTTGCGGGGGCAACTTCATGGTTCGTGCGGACCTGTTCGACCGGCTGGGCGGCTTTCGTTGCGAGGTGACCGCTGGCGAGGAAGACGAGCTCTGCCAGCGTGTGCGCGCGCTGGGGGGCAAGATTCGCCTGCTCGACCACGACATGGTCGAGCACGACGCGGCCCTGTTGCACTTCTCTCAATGGTGGCAGCGTGCGCGTCGCTGCGGTCATGCGTACGCGCAGGGGCGATTTCTGCATCGACAGCGCCCCGACGGTCGCTTCCGGCGCGAATCGCGCAGCATGATCCTATGGGGTACCCTTCTGCCCACGTTGGCCGTTTTGCCCGCCGCACCGACCGGCGGAGCGAGCCTGTTCTTCCTCGGCGGCTATGCGCTTCTGTTCTTGCGGATCCGCCGACGTTGTCGCCAGCGCGGCTGGTCGAACGCCGAGGCGCGCCT
>Ga0265316_10002981_pt1 | contig 17311 bp, 17 predicted proteins | sample 4522metaG_FD_202092 | JGI IMG/M metagenome (GOLD analysis project Ga0265316, IMG submission 202092) | Rhizosphere microbial communities from Carex aquatilis grown in University of Washington, Seatle, WA, United States - 4-5-22 metaG | ecosystem: Host-associated > Plants > Roots > Rhizosphere >...
CCAGCCTTCTTTCCGAGGTGGAGCGCATCGGACGAAGCGAGGGCGTTTCGTTCAGTAGGATCGTCAATGAAGCCCTAGCTATTGCGCTTGCCGAGCGAAGGCGCCGGCTAGAGATTCCCCTCTGCGCCCGCCTGCCCCGACCGATCTCTGCCCGGTCACGCCGCCCGAATAGGGACGAAATCCTGTCGGTCTTGGATTTCTAGACCAGCACCACGTCGGACAGGTCCACCTCGATGGTTTCGCTGGGCAAGGCGCCGCGGTCGAAGCGCATAGTGTTGTCGCGCGCACGGTTGAGCGCCACTTGCTCGAAGTAGGCCTGCACCTGGGGAACGGCCTCGGCCAGCCGCTCGACGTACTCGCGCGCAAGGAAAAGCACCGAGCTGCGCATGGTGGCGCGCACCGTGGCGGAGGTGGGCTGATCCGTGACCAGCGACATCTCGCCAAAAATGTCGCCGGGCTTGAGCCGCGCCAGCGACACGGCTTCCGGCGTGTCTACGCGCGCGACCACTTCGACCTCGCCGGCCAGTACGAGAAACAGACCCTTGCCTCGCTCACCCTCGTGGATCAACTCGGTGCCAGTCTCGATCTCGTGGCCCTCGAAGCGACGAAGCAGTTCGCCTTGCTGGGACTTGGTGAACGGCACGAAGAGAGGCGATGTTTGCAGCAGGTTTTTGATCAAGCGCTCGCGCGAAAACTGGTCAAGCGCCGCACGGATGGCGGGCAGCTTGGCAATGACAAGGGCCAGGGCCGCCTTGCTGACCCCGATGACGTCAGCATCGCCGGCCGCGGCCACCGAGGCGGTGCGCGGCTGGCCGGTGATCAGCGCCATTTCTCCGAAGAGCGTGTTCTCGAAGAGGCGTGCCACGTCCTTGTCTCCGGCCGGTGTATTCACAAAGACCCGCAGCTCGCCATCTGCCACCAGAAAAAGCGTGTCGCCCGCATCGCCCTGACGCAGGACCAATTGTCCGTCGGTCAGACGGAGCACGGTCAGCGCGCGCAGCACGGCGGCAAGCGACTCGGGGCCCAGCTCGGACAGGAAGGGCAACGGGTGGTACTGCTCCTGATAGCCGACGAAGACGGAGAGATCGAGCGCGGTCTTGCGCGCCTGTTCGATGACGTGCGCCAGAGAACCGGTGTGGGCAATATCCCCGATTTCCAAGACGGTCGAAAGATCGACCGGCGCAGTCCGTACCGCAAAACGCGCAAGCAGTGGCGAGCCCGAGGCGTAGGTGTTGACCAGCAGGGCGAAGATGTCGTCCACCGGCCGGCCCAACTTGCCGAGAGCATAGGCAGCCACGATGGCCGGCAGGGGGTGGCCGGCGCGGACATTGTGGATGGCCACCGTCCGGTAGACCTCGGCCGCTGCGTCGGTCTGTCCAGCTTCCGCCAGCACGTCCCCGATGGCAAGCCGGGTTTCGTAATCAAGCGGGAGCGCAGCCAAGATTCTCTGATACGCGTGTAGGGCGTGTGGATGATCGCCATTGCGACGGAACCGACGCGCCTCATCCCTGGCCTCACGTAGGGTGATCTTCATTGGTCAAGATTCGGTCAAGCCGCGGGCGGAGGCAAGTACCGGCAGGCTTTTCGGCGCAAATTCCGCCAGGCTCTGGGCCGTGGCGAGGGTGTCAGGCTCCCACGACCCCCTGCGGCTAGCAAAGGGGGAAGTGACGGCCCCCTGTCAATCGGCTCAGAATTAGGTAGTATGTTCTTCACCGACCGCCATAAGGTCCGACCGGGCCTGGCCGACTAACCCCAACAACCCCCTGCCCCCTGACGACAATGGAGAAGGATCTCGAGCGCAGCCTACTGGAGACTCTTGCGCTGGCCCTGGTTTCGCTTCCCTTCGACCTCAAGATCCTGCTCGAAGCGGTGTCCGATCCAGACTTGGACCACAGCGCGCGTGAAGTCGCAGCGGCTGCGGTCGTTCATATCATCGCGCCCCGCGAGGGGAACGTCGAGCCGTACCTCCGACACAGCGAGGACGTGCTGGTTCTTCGCCTGGCCCTGCGCCAGATCTTGACCCAAGGGGGCGAAGGGTCGCCGGCATTCCGGGACCGCTTCGCCGACGATCTCACCCGCTTGAGCCAGGAGTTGGAGCTGCTCGATCGGGCCTGCGGCAAGGACCTGGTCGCCTGGTTTGACAGCCGTTGGACCATCCTGCGCAAGGCCGTCTATGCACGTAAGAAGATTCCCATGTTCGTCGACGACGAGGAGGTCGGCACACTCCTTTACGACGAAGGCCTGAAGTTTGGCACCAACTACCCGATCAGCGAGAAGAGCCTGGAGGGACGACTCAAGCAGGCGCAGCCCATCCTGGACCACCTGCAGCGCAAGTGGGACCAGGACAAGAAGAAGATCACTCCACACTAGGATAGAAACCTAGATGGCGCGAAGTTCCGAGGTCGTGCCGTTTGGCGCCACGCCGGTTGGGGTCTTTGACATCGCCTGCCGATTGGCCGAAAGCGGAGGTTCCCTTCCGACCGAGATCACCGAGGCAGCGCGCGCGGTTAGCGAGCTGGGGTCGTTTCCACCAGACGATGTGCGGTGCGCGCTGGAGAGAATTATCACAGCTCCGCATGCCGACGACGGCCTGCAGTGGCTGCACGACGCAGGCCTGCTTGCGCAGGTGGTACCCGAGTTGGACGCCACGGTGAATTTTTCGCAGGAGGCGGGCCGCCGGCACAAAGACGTATGGGAACACACCAAGCAGGTGGTCATGCAATCGCCGGTGCAGCCCATCGCGCGCTGGGCGGCCCTGCTGCACGACATCGGCAAGGTGGCCACCCGGGTCATGCTCAGTGAAGGCAAGGTGACCTTCCACCGCCACGCCGAGGTGGGCGCGCGCTTGTTTGACAGTCTCGCCCGCCGCCTGGGTTTTGCCCGCACCGACCGCAAGCGCATCCGCTTTCTCATCGTCAACCATCTGCGTGCCAACGCCTACGAGCCGGAATGGACCGACGCAGCCGTGCGCCGTTTTGATCATGAGATGGGAGACGCGCTCCCCGATCTAGTGGGACTCTCACGGGCCGACGTCACCTCGGCGCGGCCCGGCCGGCGCCAAGAAGCGGCACGCAACATCGAGGCACTGTTGCAACGGATCGCGGCCGTGCGCGAACTCGACGCCCGCGTGCCGCCCCTGCCACCTGGGGTGGGCAACGCGATCATGGAAGCGTTCGCGATTCCGCCTTCGCGCCGGGTGGGCGAGTTGCGCAAGCTGTGCGAAGACGCCATCGAACGCGGCGAGCTGCTCGAACGGCAGCCGGTCGAGTACTACGTCGACTTCCTCAGACGCCAGGGGATTCAGGCGGGGCCATAGCACGCCTCACAACGTCCCAGATCGTCAGATCCCTCTGGCGCGCGGCCGCTGGCTATGCCAAAAGGGACGCTGGTCCCGGGTGACGGAACACTTGCGAACCCCGCCAGGCCCGGAAGGGAGCAACGGTAGCTGGTCGACCGGGTGCTCGGGACCTTTTGTGCTGTTCCCGGGAACGGAAGGCCGTTGCGGCGCCCTCCTGGTCGACGAGCGCGCCATGGTGGCTGGGGATGGTGCTAGAATAGCGTGCTCTGGAGACGAACAAGTCCAATGCCTCGCATCGTAAAGTGCATAAGACTCGGGCAGGAACTGCCTGGGATCAGCTACAGGCCGTTCAACAACGAACTGGGGCAAAGGATCTACGACCAGGTCTCGCAGCAGGCGTGGATGGAGTGGATTGAATACTCCAAGCGGATCGTCAACGAATTCCGTCTCGACCTAGCCTCGCCGGTGGGGCAAAAGGTTCTTCTCGAGCAGGCCGAGCAGTTCTTCTTCGGTGCGGGAGGCCGTAACCCGCCCGAATTCGTGGCACCCAAGCCGTGACAGCTCGCCATGCTTGACGACAAGGGGCGCCGTACGACGGGAGCCATTCCCATAGCCAGCGAGCAGCGGCGGCCCTCGGGCTCATTCTTCACGCCCGAAGGTGGCTCGCAACGTGACCAGCAGATGCGTGATCCCCGCGTGGCGGTCAGTGTGCCGGTCAAGGTCCGCTACGAAAGTATTCTGGATTTTCACGAGACCCAGTCGGTCAACATCAGCCGTTCGGGCATGTTCTTGTCGTCCGCCGATCCGCGGCCGGTGGGCACCATCGTCGACTTCGAGCTGGCACTGGCCGATGGCCTGTCGCTGCTTCGGGGCAAGGGCGAGGTCGTGCGCGTGACCAGCGCCCCTATCGTGGGCATGGGCGTGCGCTTTCGTGAGCTTGACGAAGAAGCCCGCCGCTTCCTCGACCGGATAGCTCAGGTCAACGCGGAGGAAGGACGCTCGCCTGCGGTTTCGCTCGACTTTGCCAGTGCGCCCTCCGCGGCGCCATCCCAGTTCAGCTCTTTGCGGGGCGCCACCACGCTGCAACCCGGTTTGATGGTCAGTGGGCGCGACCTCCACGTCAAGCTCACGCCCGCAACGGTCGGCTATTTCACCAACAACCCTCTGCTCAACATACGCCTGGGCGGCTTCGTAGTTCCCAGCGAAGAGAACGTGCCCCTGGGCGCGGTCTTCGATGTGGTGATCGAGAGCTTCGAGGGTCATGCGCTGTTCACCGGCAAGGGCAAGGTGGTGGCCAAGCAAGAACACCGACTCGGGGTTCGCTTGTCCGACGTGGACAAGACCGTGCTCGCGCGCCTGCAGGCCGAGGTCACCCGGCTGAGTCCATTTGGGCGATAAGACAATTCTCACTGTCGAACAGCGGCCGTGATCGGTAAACTATGGCGGTGACTGCGAAGCCTGAGAACAAGAAGACCGAGCAAGACGAAAAGGTCGAAGCCGCGCGCGGCCGTCTGGCTAGCACCGGACGCAATGATCCGTGCTTCTGCGGCTCCGGCAAGAAGTACAAGAAGTGCCACTTGGCCGACGACGAGGCAGCCGCCACGGCGCCGACCCAGGCGCCTGACCCCGACGAAATGCTCGCCGAGGGCTGGCGGCTCTTCGAACAGCGCAGGCCGGCGGCGGCCGAGAAGGAGTTCCGCGCAGCCCTGGCCATCAAACCTGACTGGGCGGACGCCCTGGTCGCCATCGGCCTGGCGCGCCTGCGATCAGGCGACCAGGAGGCTGCACGCAAGGAGTTCAACGAGGTCTTGCGTGTCTCGGAAAAACTGGCGACCGAGCTGCGCGCGTCAGGAGCCAAGGACGCGTTCTCCCGCAAGGAGGCCCAGGCGTATCTGCGCGCCTGCCACGCGCTTGGGTGCCTGGCCTTCGACCAGGAACGCTACCAAGATGCTCTGGTGGATCTCGAGCGCGTGTATGCGGTGGACCAGGACGCGGTGGGCACCGAGGCCCGCCTCATCGCTGGTGCCGCCTTGCTCAAGCTCAAGCGGCCGGCCGACGCCGTGCTGGTTCTGAAAGTCGCCAGCAAGTCAGAAGCCGGGGCAGGACGTGCGCTCATGAGCCTGGGTCTTGCCCACTTTGGCGCGGGCGATCGGGCTGCCGCCCAGGCCGCGATACTTCGCGCACTCGACGCCAATTCCCACTTCGCCTCGGCCCTGCTCGGCCGGGTTCCCGCGCAAGCGACCAACCTGGGGGCTGCCGCGGCCGGCAGCCGCGAGGAGGCCGTGGGCTACGCGCAGACCTTCGGCGATACGTGGGACAAAGAAGCCAAGAGTTTTCTCAAAGAAACTCTGGCCGGCCGATCTGCGAATACCGGCAAGGCTGGTGGCGCTGCCGGCGCGCCGACGGAGTAGCCCACGTGTCCCCCAAGGAACCCGCTGCGCCAGTCGCGCAAGAGCGTCGCGCTTCACGGCGCAATCCGATTCAGGTGCGGCTGCAGCTTGCGGACATGGTCAGCAGTTTTCTGGGCCGCAGCGTGGACGTGAGCCGAGGCGGCCTCTTCGTGGCGTCCCCTGAGACGCGACCGGTGGGCACCTTGCTGCGCGTGCGTGTGCTCGGCCCGCGCGGCGAGGCAGTGTTTGCCGTGGGCGTGGTGGTACGCTGTTTCTCCGACCTGGAAGGCAGCCGCGAGGGTAGCTTGTCGCCGGGCATGGCCATCGCGCTGACCTCGACCAGCGAGGCGTGGGATCGTTTTTGGGAGGACGTCAGCACCACCGATGGCGACGATGACGAGACCAGCGATGACGAGGACGGGGCTTGAGCAGCGCCGGGGCCTTGTTTCCAGTTTCGTCCGAAAAGGCCAATGCCCTGCGCGCGCGGCTGGCCGCCCTGCACATCCAGGAAGAGGACTTGGAAGAAAGCTTCGTGCGTTCCGGCGGCAAGGGAGGCCAGAACGTCAACAAGGTGTCGACCTGCGTGGTACTGGTGCACCGGCCTACGGGAACGTCGGTCAAGTGCCAGCAGGAACGCTCGCAGGGACTCAACCGCTACCTGGCGCGCCAGATACTTGCCGATCGCATAGAGGCCGCGCGGCTGGGCCGGCAAAGCCAGCAACAGCAGGAGAGCGAGCGCATCCGACGGCAAAAACGTCGCCGCTCGCGCCGAGCCAAGAATCGAATGCTGGCGGACAAGCACGCCCAGGGTGCCAAGAAGGCCTTGCGCGGCGGGGTCTCCCGCGACGAGTAGTGTGAAGAGAGCCGAGTATCAGCCGCTTGACTTGCCCGCCGAACACGCCACGCGAACCGCTGCACAGGCCGGCTGGCCGGGGCAGTCGGGTGGGTTGAGCTTGCGCAGTTCGAGGCGCAGGGTGACGGTGGGAAGCTTCGCTGCAAGCGCGTCGATCATGCGGCGCGCCAAGGCTTCCAGAAGACGGTGGGTCTCGCCTGTCCCGATCCCCACGATGATCTCGGCCACTTGCCGGTAGTCGATGGTGTCGGTCAAGCGATCCGTGGCTTGAGCTTTCTCCAGCGGCGCATCGATCTCGATGTCCACTTCGAAGCGGCGCAAGGACCGACGCTCGGCAGCGGTCGCGCCATGGCGTGCCTCGAAGCTGATCTGAGACAAGACAAGCGTGGGCATCAGCTACTAGCCCACTGCAATCTTCGCGTTCAAGTCGCCTCGACCTCGGCTTCCTTGCGCATCTTGCGTTTGATGATTTGGCGTTTGACTGGGCCCACCATATCGATCAACAAGCGGCCGGCAAGATGGTCGAATTCGTGCTGCATGGCCCGGGCGAAGAGGCGACTGCCCTCGACCGTGAATGGCTTGCCCTCGACGTCGAGCGCTTTGAACTCGGCGGTCATGGCCCGCTTCACGGGCACGAATATCCCAGGAAACGAAAGACAGCCCTCATCCCCGGTCTGCGCCTCGTCGGACAACCGGACGATTTCGGGATTGATGAAAGCCATGGGTGGGTCGGTGGGCTGACGGCCCGCCACCTCAGGGTCGACCAGGAAGATGCGCAACGAAACACCGACTTGGATGGCTGACAGTCCGGCTCCCTCGGCCAAGTACATGGTATCCGTCATATTCGCCACCAAACGCTTCAGGTCGTCATCAAAACTGGTGACGTCACGCGACGTCTCACGCAAGCGTGGGTCGGGAAAATGCAGGATGGGAAGAATGGACATTTCAACAGAAAGGATGACATCCGACGACAGAGCAAGCAAGACGCGACAGCGCGGCCCAAGCCCTCAGCCATGGCCTGAAGATCGTTACGACCAAGGCCACGACCTTCCGCGGCTGTCGCGGGATCGTGCCTGGGGAACGCGCGTTGACAACCCTGGATCCCATTCGTAGCTTAGCCATCTTGCTCACTTCACTTCCATGAAGCTCGTCCGATATGCCGAAGCCGATTTGCCGACGGTCCACGGACCGTTCCGGCTCTTCGTGTACCATGAGTCGGTCGAACAGAATGCGACGGGCCCAGCCCATCCGTGTCAGGAGCACGTGGCCATCGTGCGTGGACCCATCCAAGGCAAGGGCCATGTGCTGACTCGGGTACATTCCGAGTGTTGGACGTCGGAAGTCATGGGGTCGCTCAAGTGCGATTGCCGCGAGCAATTTCATGTAGCACTGGAGAAGATCGCGGCCGAGGGCGCTGGCGTGCTGGTCTATCTCCGACAGGAGGGCCGCGGCATCGGGCTGGGCAACAAGATCCGCGCTTATGCCCTGCAGTCTGGCGGCGCCGACACGGTGGAAGCCAACCTGGCGCTGGGTTTCGAAGCCGACGAACGCTCCTACGACATCGCAGGCGCCATCCTGCGCGACTTGGGCGTTCTGTCGGTGCGGCTTATGACCAACAATCCCCTCAAAATCAAGGGACTGGAAGACGCCGGAGTGATGGTGGTGGATCGCGTTTCCCATTGGGTGGGAGAGAATCAGCACAACGCGGGCTACCTGGCGGTCAAGCGCCACAAGATGGGCCACCATCCCGACTCGCCCGCATCTGCGCCAGACCCCATTGCTGTGCTTCGTGCGCTGCCCAAGTCTGGCAAGGGCTAGCGCCAGAACAGGAGATCGCCATTCCTACCGTCGAAGAAGTTCAAGCGGCTCTGGGGCAAGTCAAGGACCCGGCACTGGGCCGGAGCTTGCAGGCAGCGAACATGGTGCGCGAGGTTGGCGTCGACGGCGGCAAGGTTCGCATCAACCTCCAGCTGACCACGCCGGCCTGCCCATCGCGCGACGCGATCGCGGCGTCCATCCGCGAGGCAGTGGGACGACTGGCCGGCGTGGCCGGCGTCGAGGTTGTCTTCTCGGCCGAGGTGGCGAGGCGACTGGGCCCGCAGCGAGAACGGCTGCCGGGTGTCCGCAACATCATCGCGATCGCAGCGGGCAAGGGTGGCGTGGGCAAGTCCACGGTGGCCACCAACCTGGCTGCGGCCCTGCGCCAGCAGGGGGCCCGGGTGGGCATCCTGGACGCCGACGTGTTTGGGCCTTCCATCCCGCAGATGATGGGCAACCCCGAAGTACCGCCTGACGTCGGCGTTGGCCAGAGGATCAAACCCGCGGTCCACCACGGCATCCAAGTGGTGTCAGTGGGCTTCTTCGTCGAGCGGGGCACGGCCATCATCTGGCGCGGGCCCATGGTGCACAAGCTGCTGCAGCAGTTTCTCGAGGATGTCGAGTGGGGTGAGCTGGACTATCTGGTGGTCGATCTGCCGCCAGGAACCGGCGACACGCAGCTTTCGCTGTCGCAGCTCATTCCTGTCACCGGCGCTGTCATGGTCACCACGCCGCAAGAGGTTTCCATTCTCGACGTCGAGAAGGCGATGGCCATGTGGAAGAAGGTGCAGGTTCCGGTGCTGGGCGTGGTCGAGAACATGAGCTACTACCTGTGCCCGTCCTGCGGTCACCGCGACGAAATCTTCTCGCGCGGAGGTGGCCGCCGACTGGCTGAACGCGAAGGCCTGCGCTTCCTGGGCGAAGTGCCGCTTCTGCCCGGAGTGCGCGGCGGCGGTGATGCGGGAGTACCCATCGTGCTGGCCGAGCCGACTTCGCCGGTTGCCCAGCTGTTCGTCAGCATTGCCCAGCAGGTGGCCTGCGCGCTGTCTGTGCTAAACCTGCCCGATCCTGGCACCGGCAAGCGCAGCAGCCGGCTCAGCGTCCTGCCGTGACGCCGCTTGACCCGGGGCCACCAGGGCGACCGCAGGTCTCCCCTACCGACGACGACCCCGGCACCCGTCCCACTGGACCCGACGACGGTGAGAGGGCATCCTTGCCCTGGTGAACGGTCCGATCAATCTGCGCAGGCCCGTCTGGCTGTCACTCGGCCTGTGCGTCGCGATCTTCGCCCCGCGCGCGTACCTGGCCGTGCACGACCAGGGCGTAATCTGGGCCGATGAGATCTTCCAGACCCTGGAACAGGGGCACCGCCTGGCCTTTGGCTATGGACTCGTGCCCTGGGAATTCCAGGACGGCGCGCGTTCCTGGCTTCTGCCCGGGGCAATCGGCGGTTTCATGAAACTGCTGGCCAAGCTCGGGTTCGTGCATGGCCTGAGCCTGGCGATCGGCACCAAGTTGTTATTTGCGGTGGGCGCTGCGATCACTTTCTATCCGATGCTGCGCCTGGCGCATGTCGTGGCGGGCACGGTGGGAACCTTGCTGCTGGGAATTATTGCCGTCGCGTTTCCCGCCAGCCTCCTGTACAGCAGTCGCGCCTTGGCCGAGGTTGCCTGTGCGCCTTTGCTCACCTGGTCGCTGTGGATCCTGTGGCCGTGCGGGCTCGCCTCGCGTTCGCTCGCGTGTCGGCCCGAAGGCAAGACCGGCGTGGCACGGGCGACCGTCTGGCGCTTGCTTGGCGCCGGTCTCCTGTTTGGCTTGGCAACAGTACTCCGTTGCCAAAATGGTGTGCTGCTGGCCGCGCTGGTCCTCATCGTGCTTGCCCGGTGCAGGCTGCGCGCCGCCATCGCCCTGGCGGCTGGTGGCTTCGCCGCTTTGATCTTTGGCGGCCTTCTGGATTGGGTGACCTGGGGCAAGCCGTTCCAGTCAATCATCGAGTACGTCCGCTTCAACTTGATCGAAAAGGGGTCCGAGCTGTGGGGCATTTCGCCGCGGAGCTTTTACTTGCACACCATGCTGGCCAGCAATGGGCTGGCCCTGCTGGCCCTGGTGCTGGGTTTTCTCGCCGGGCTCGCGCGCACATGGCCTGTCGCTGTGTTGACCCTGCTGTTCCTCGCGATGCATTCCCTGTTTCCTCACAAGGAGCTACGTTTCCTCTATCCTGCGCTGCCGCTCTTTCTCACCTGCGCCGCGGTGGGGCTGGCCGTGCTCATCAACAAACTTCCCTTGCTACGCGCCCGACCTGCGACCAGCGCAATAGTGGTGGGCATGGTCATGCTGGCCGCTTTTGGCCTGCGCGCTCGCCGTGTGACCTTCGATGACATTGGCCAGGGGAGCCCGGTGCCCGGCGAGATTGGTTCCCCGACGACCAGCGCCTGGGGTTGTCTTGATGCACAGAATCGGCTGCTGGCCGAAGCTGGACGCCACGCCGATCTCTGTGGTCTGGTCATGCCCAACGTGAACGCATACTGGACTGGAGGCTACAGCTACCTGCACCGCCGCGTGCCGCTGCTGTGGTGGCCGGGGCTCGACGCGGCCAACTACGCCCTACTGGTTCCAGGACAGAAGCTCAGCGACACTCGCTACAAGATCGTCACGCAAGTGAGCGGCTACGCACTTCTTCGTCGGGATGGTCCTTGCCGGCCGGTGCGCGGCCCCCTGGGTACCTTCGGACGGCTGATTCCCGTGGGAGTGGTCCCATGATTGGGCTTGCAGGTCGATGGAGCCGCATGGTCGGCGCGCTTTCGGGATGGCGTCCGGGCGTGTACCTGTTCATCGCGGTGACCTGTTTCTACTTCGCGACCATGAGCCGCGAGGTGCCCTGGGGCGACGCGCGGCCTATCTACGAAGTCGCGGAGTCCATGGTGCACGGCGAAGGCATCGCGGTGCCCAACCGCTGGCCCTCGGATGCGCCGCCGGGCCGCGGTGGCAGGTTCTATGCGCCCCAGCCCTGGCTCCCGTCTCTGCTGCACGTGCCGGGCGCGGCCCTGCGCAACGTCCTGGGGTACCTTCACCCGGGCCAAGAAAAGGCGTACTTGCTGACGGTTCTTGCCTGCCATCTGGCTGGAACGCTGCTGGGCGGTCTGGTGGCGTGGTTGTTTTTCCGCCTCTGCCTGCGCCACGGCGCCTCCCCGCCCATGGCCGGTTTCGCGGCGATTCTGTTGGCAGCCGGGAGCATCGTCTGGGTGTACGCCCGCTATCCCTTCAGCGAGATCGCCCAGATCGCCTGTTTCACCGGCTTCTTCCTGGAGTTGTCGCAGCTCCTCGAACGGCTCGACCGGCGCACGGCACTGGCCGCGGGCGTGTGGGCTGGCCTGTTGCTGAACACCAAGTACATCTACGCGCTGTCGCTTCCCGGCGCCTTGTTGTTGGTCGTGCTGGTGCATCGCAAGACTCTGCATTCGCTGGCCCAGGCGCTCGTCAGCGCGGGCTTGGGGTTCTTGCCAGGACTGATCATGGTCCTGCTCTACAACTTCCTTCGCTTCGGCTCGGTCACTAACACCGGCTACTCCAAGGTGGGCTATGTGATGGTGGAGAACGTGCTGGTCAGCGCGTGGGGTTTCCTGTTTTCGCCGGGCAAGAGCATCTTCCTCTACTCGCCGCCGCTGCTGCTAGCGGTACTCGGCTTGCCTCGCTTCTGGCGCAGTCATCGCTGGAGCGTGCTGGCCATGCTTGCCACCATCGCGCCGGTGCTGCTGTTCTACTGCCGCTCTCCCTCCTGGCCGGGTGACTTCGCCTGGGGTCCGCGCTACGCGGTCTTTGCGATTCCCGTGCTGTTACTTCCTGCCGTCAGTTTTCTCGCGACCGCGCGCCGGCCCGGGCGCTCGCTGGCGGCCGCAGTGCTGGTGCTCGGCCTGGGCGTACAACTCCTGGGCAATGCCTTCTACTGGGATCACTTCATTCGCATCGGCCTCGACGTGCGCAGTCGCTGGCTGGGGTTGCCCAATCGCAGCGCATCGCTGACCGCGGACAAGGGTGGTTTCTGCGAAGGCTGTTTCGAGGACAGCTATCCCACGGTGTGGCTGGGCCCGTTCCAGCCCATCCTCGGTCATCTCTGGCTCATGCGGCACGTGCCCTTGGGACACGATTGGGCACGAGCCTCCGTTGATGCGCCCTGGCGCCGACACACCCAACTCAACATCGACGCCAGGGCCACGTACGATCGGGCTCGCGTCGACCTCTGGCTCTACGACACGAACAAGCACCGAACCGGAGGGTGGATCGTGCTTTTGTTGCTCTTGGGCGCGGGCAGCGGCGCCGGCGTTCTCTTCGTTCGCCGCACGCGAGAAACTGGTCAGCGTCCTCGTCCGCTGCGAATGACTGAAGGTCGAAACCCTCTCTGACATGCGTGTCCATTTTGCTCTCGCACTGGTGCTGGTTTGGGCGGCCTGCGGCCGAACAGGGTTGCAGGGGTTCGCTCCCGGCGATGCACATTGGGATTCCACCCCCGTCTCCGATTCCAGCGCCGACGCCAAGGCTCACGCCGGCTCGGACGCCGCTTGCACCTGGGGATTTGCCGCGCCGGTCGAGTACGCCGTCACTGCCTACACCAACTATGTGGCCGCGGGTGACTTCAACGGCGATGGCTACCCCGATCTGGTTTGGTCGACCATAGATGGCAACACAATAGGCGTGCTACTCAATGCCGGCGACGGCACATTCCTGCCGCAGGTGACCTACACCGTCGGCCAGAACGCCGTGTACGCTCCGGGGGGCGATTTCATTGCCACCGGTGATTTCAATGGCGATGGGGCGCTCGACCTAGCCGTGGTCAACTGCGATTTCTCCAGCACCGTTAGCGTGCTACTCAATACCGGCGACGGCACGTTCCGGCCGCAGGCGACCTACACCGTCGGCAGCCACTCGCAAGCCATCGCGGTGGGGGACTTCAACCGTGACGGTTTCCCCGATATTGTGGTTGCCAACTTCGATGGCTACGGCTCTGTGAGCGTGTTGCTCAACGCCGGCGACGGCACGTTCCGGCCGCAAGTGCTCTACGCGGCGACGACCGGTCCCGCCGCACTCGCCGTAGCGGACTTCAATGGCGATGGCTTCGTCGATGTAGCTGTCGCGAACGACTGGCCCGGCGACGTTGCGAGCGTGTTGCTCAATCGCGGGGACGGCACGTTGGCTACGCCAGTGACCTACGCGGCGGGCACCTTTTCACCTGTGTCCATCGCTGCCGGCGACCTCAATCGCGATGGTTTTCCCGATCTCGCGGTGGCGAACCTGACCGACGAGACGGTGAGCGTGTTGCTCAACGCCGGCGACGGTACGTTCCAACCGCAGGTGACCTACGCCGCGGGCGACTACGCGCAGGCGGTTCGCATTGGCGACTTCAATGGCGATGGGGTCCCGGATCTCGCGGTGGCCAACGACAATGACGGAACCATCAGTGTGTTTCTCAATACCGGAGATGGCACATTCCGTCCCCAAGTGACCTACGACACGGGTGTATTCCCCGAGGCATTGGCAACGGCCGATCTCAATGGCGATGGTGTGTCTGACCTCGCCATGGCGGACTGGGATGAAAACTTGACCGTGCTGCTGTCGCAATGCCGGTGATGGCACAAGCGGTTGAGTTCAGCTCGCGGTGAACACCGTGAAGCCCAGCCGTTCCGCCAACGCCCGCGGCGTCACACCCTCGAGATTCGCCAGGTCGTCCCGCGCGCCGCTCTTGCTCAGAAGACGAACCAGGTCAAAGCGCCCGGCCGCCGAAAAAACCGCGCGCCACAGAACCGAGCAGCCCTCATCGTCGCGCGCATTGGGGTCGGCGCCTTTGGCCAGCAAGATGCGTGCGATCTCGGGCAGGTATTCCTGGGCGGCGAAGTGCAACGGCGTCCAGCCATGCTGGTCAGTCGCGTTCACATTCGCCTTGGCCTCCAAGAGAAGTCCGACCAGCCCAACGCTGTTGCCCAGTACCGCCTGGTGCAGGGGAGCGCGGCCCTCGTCGTCGCGCACGTTGGGGTCAGCCCCTTTGGCCAGCAACTCGCGCACGCGCACGAAATCGCACACGAAGGCCGCCTCGACCATCTGCCGGTTGGTTTCGAGTTTCGCTGATGCCATTGATGTCACCAATCAGAGTCTTTGCAGGAACTTCGCCATCACTGTCTTCACGCCCACGCTGGCGAAGCGGACGGTCACCTTGAAATCGTCGCCCACCGACTGCCAGGCGCGCACCTCGCCCACTCCGAATTTGGCGTGTTTCAACTTGCCTCCCACGCGCAGACCCAGCTCGCCCTCTTCTCCGCGCGCCATGCCTGGGTCGTAGTGCCGGGTGATGCTCCCCGCCGGCTGGGCCGCGGGCGTGGGGCGGGCTGGACCCCGGCTGCGCGCAACGCCCGGTGACTCGCTCCGGCTCCAGCGACCCTGCCATGGGCCAGCGCCGTCGGTTTTCTCTTCGTGGTACGCCGGCCGCGCGGTGATCACATGGTCGATGACCTCGGCCGGCAGATCACCCAAGAAGCGGCTGGGCACGCCGCCCAGTTGCTGGCCAGACAGCCGGCGCCAGCGTACGCGACAGAGATGAAGACGCTTCATCGCCCGCGTGAGCGCCACATAGCAAAGACGGCGCTCTTCCTGGACGGCCGAATCGTCGTCAATGCTGCGTTGGTGGGGAAACACACCTTCCTCCAGGCCGACCACCAGCACCTCGGGAAATTCCAGCCCCTTGGCCGTATGCACGGTCATCAAAGCAACCGCGCCCTTCTCGGGATCGTAGCTGTCCACATCGGAAGCCAGCGTGATGCGTTCCAGAAAGTCAGCCAGGGTGGGCTCCTCGGCCTCGCGCTCGTACTCGCGCATTTGAGCCACCAGCTCCATCAAGTTTTCCAGGCGGCCCTCGGCCTCGACGGTATTTTCCGCCGCGAGCTGATCGCGATAACCTGAGTCCTCCAGAACCTTCTCCGCCAGTTCCGCGGGAGTCAGTGAATCCCTGGCTGCGCGCAAGGATCGCAGAAGTTCGCTGAAGGCCGCCACCTTGCTACGAGGTCCCTGGCCCAAGATGCCGTGCTCGACAGCGGCGATTTCCAGGGCCGCATGCAGCCCGATTCCTCGGTCACGCGCCAGCGCGGACAGCCGATCCACCGTGGTGTCGCCGATCCCGCGCGCCGGCACGTTGATGATTCGGGCCAGGCCCACGGCGTCGTCGGGATTCTGCAAGACTCGCAGGTAGGCGATCAGATCCTTGATTTCGGCGCGGTCATAGAAGCGCGTGCCACCCACCACCACGTAGGGCAGGTTGTGCGTGCGCAGGGCTTCTTCCAGCACGCGCGACTGCCCGTTGGTCCGGTAGAACACGGCAAAATCTCGCGGCGCCGCTCCCTGGTCCAGCCCGGCCTGCACCGCCGAGGCCACGTACTCGGCTTCCTCGCGCTCGGTCTCACCCTCGAACACCACCACGGGATCCCCGGCGGTTGCTTCGGTGAATAGCCGCTTCGGCCGACGCTCGGTGTTGGGCGCGATGACGGCATTGGCCGCACGCAGGATGTTTCCGGTTGAACGGTAGTTCTGCTCCAGCTTGATCACGCCGGCGCCGGGATGGTCACGCTCGAAGTCGAGGATGTTTCGGATGTCGGCCCCTCGCCAGCCGTAGATGGATTGATCCTCGTCGCCCACCACCGTGATACTGCGTGTGCGGCGCGAGAGAAAACGCACCAGGCGGTATTGCACGCTGTTGGTGTCCTGGAATTCGTCGACCAGAACGTGATCGAACCGCTCGAACAAAACAGCCGCGGCCGCGCTCTCGGTACTGCCCAGCCGCAAGGCCCAAAGCAGAAGACCGCCAAAATCCACCGCATTGGCCGCGGTCAGTCGCTCCTCGTAGCTGCGGTAGGCCTTAGCGATGACCTCGTCCAAGGGGCCTGCCACGGCGAAGTTGGCGGCGCTGATCCCCTGATTCTGGGAACGATCGATGATGGCCGCCACCTGCCGCACGGGAAATGTCTTGTCGGAAATGTTCAGGTCCTTGAGCACGCGCGCGATGAGGCGGCGCTGATCGTCCGCGTCGTAGATCACGAAATCCTTGCGAATGCCCACCGCCTCTCCGTACAGGCGCAAGAGCCGCGCCGATAGGCCGTGGAAGGTGCCCAGCCACATGCCTGGCAGGTTGCTGCCCTCGCGGCCAAGCAAGCGCGCCACGCGTTCTTTCATCTCGCGCGCGGCCTTGTTGGTGAAGGTCACCGCCAGAACTCGGTGCGGGTCGGCACCCTCGGAAAGAAAGCGGGCCAGCCGAGATGTGATCACGCGTGTTTTGCCAGAGCCCGCGCCGGCGATCACCAGCAACGGCTCGGCCGGATAGGTCACCGCCTCGACCTGACTTGGGTTCAGTCCGCGGGTCAGGTTTTCTGCCAAGCGCGCGGGCGGTGGCAGCTGGTGTGGGGTGTCGCACATCTCGGGGATTTCCAAGACGTCGTTATATAGAACATCGTGGGACAGAGGACAGTGCAACCTTGCGGCCGCATGGACCGCCGCGTGTCCCGTCCAGGAAGACTCAGGTCCGGAGGGATTGCCGTCGGTCGCGGCCACGACCCCAGCCAGAACACTCGCCTTTCATCTCGCCGGTTGCCCAGCGGGGGTGCCGGTCTTCTGCACCACGGCAGGTGCGCCCCGGTCGAGCACAACCACGGTCTGCACCGACTGGATTTCGTTGGTCTCGCGCGCGAAAACCTGGACCAGGTTGCTGCCCGGCCACAGCGGCACATCGGTCTCGAAGGCGAGATGGGTCTTGTCGCTCCGGTTGGGCAAGTAGAAGACCTTTTTGGGTGGCAGCTTGGAGTCGCGGTTCCACACACGGATGTAGACGTCCTTGACCTCAGTGTCGTCTGAGGCCGTCGCCTTGATATGTACCGTATTGCCTGGCACCACGGTGGGCGCGCTCACCGTCAGGACGGGAGG
>Ga0265316_10002982_pt1 | contig 17306 bp, 13 predicted proteins | sample 4522metaG_FD_202092 | JGI IMG/M metagenome (GOLD analysis project Ga0265316, IMG submission 202092) | Rhizosphere microbial communities from Carex aquatilis grown in University of Washington, Seatle, WA, United States - 4-5-22 metaG | ecosystem: Host-associated > Plants > Roots > Rhizosphere >...
AAGTCAAGGCACTAACCAAATATCGGAATCATCATAAAAAACAAATTCACTGGACATTTACTAAAAGAAAAGCTGACGCGAAACTCGGCAAACACTATGTTTCATAATTAATTTGGCAAGGTACTAGCATATAATTTTTGGTCAGCGGAGGCGCCAACAGAGGCGTGCCAAAACTGAAATCCGGCAACTCAAAAGTTTTCTGAAATTTTTCCCGTACCTGCTGAATTTTTACAAAAGAAGTAAGGCTCATTTTTGAAATCGTTAGAATACGGCCATCCGGAGTGATATGGCTGTATTTTAGCGTAAATCAAAGAATTGTTAAAGGAGGGGGTTGAGAGATGAGTAACCAACTTTGTTGGTAAAATCATCCGTGTCCAACAGTAACTGTAACTTTACTTAACCGGCCAATTACGCTACAATTCCCATAGTTTGAGCCTCCTTTCTGAACGCGCTTATTTCCTTAATATGCGCTACTACCAGATTCCACCGCTCACTAACGAGGCCCACCACAAATTTTGAACTTTAGCCCGAAAGGGCTATTTTGTTTTGTGTTGCCCGGATGATGAACGCACCAAAATATAATGAGTGGCGTATATTATAGTATAGAGGCCGGTTTTTGGCCGGATTTTCAATGTCCAAAAAAAGGGTGTATAATAGTAGGGGATAATCATTAAGATTTGAAACAAAAATATATGAAAATGAAAAATCGTTTAACAGTCAAATTCATGGCTTTGGTTTTTGCGTTGTCCGCGTTGTCAACGGCAGGGACGGCTCTGGCCAACGCGCCGAGTTTATACGCCAGTTCCAGCGGCAACTCGGTTACGCTGAGCATTAGCGCGGCCAGCGCAAACAGTCCGGTTTATTTATACCAGCGGCAAAGCGCGTCCACCTTTACCACCAGTGGCAGCAGCCTGGGAAGCACCGATCAAAATGGCAACGCCTCGCTCAGCCAGACCATCAGTTTTGACGGCAGTAGTAATCCGGTTTTATTGTATGTGATAATCGGCGGAATGCAGTCGCCGACAGTTCAAATTCCGCCGGGCAGTTGCACATCGGGTTGCATTTCCGGCACCCTGACTTTAAGCCAGACCAGCGTTTCTTTAAACAGTCCTAATAGCGCCACCGTGGTAGCTTCTCCTTCTAATGGAAGCGGAGTTTCCATTACCAATAATACCAACTCTACCGTTGTTAATGCTTTTGCCAGCGGCAATTCGGTTGTTATTACCGGACAGGCTACCGGCAGTGCCACGCTTACCGTGTGTTCAACCGTTTCCACCAGCCAATGCGGCAGTATTTTGGTAACGGTCAACGGCGGCAGTTCCACTACATTAAATTTTAGCAACGCAAATCCGGTTGTTACCGCCGGACAAAGTTTAAATCCGCCAATAACCATCTACAGTCCCAGCAACAGCAATTCTTCCAGCTACTATATTTCCAGTAACTCCAATTCCAACGTAGTGACCAGCCCGAGCATTTCCGGATCAACTTTATATTTTTCCGGCGGCGTGCCGGGAAACGCCACGCTTTCCATTTGCCAGACCGGGTCCAGCTATTGCGGCACACTTACGGTGGCCGTGGGCAGTAACGGCTCGGGAGGACTAAGCATTAGCCCGAATAGTTTGACTTTAACGGTTGGCAATACCGGCACCGCGGCCATTAACAACAGCACCGGCTCATTAAGCATTACCAATAACTCCAACTCGTCCGTGGTTTCGGCAAGCGTCAGCAATTATGTTAGCGGGCAAACCAGCCAAACCGTCACGGTTTACGCGGTAGCGGCCGGCTCCAGCACTTTGTCTATTTGTCCGGTCGGCAGTTCCTCCGGCTGTGTTTATTTATATGTTCAGGTGGGCGGCACCAGCAGTAACAATACCAGCGGCGGCGTCAGCTTTAGCGTGCCAAGTCCGGTAATGACCGTGGGCCAGAGCCAGAGCATTGCCATTTATTCCACCAACGGCGTCAACAACTATACCATCTCAAATAATACCAGTGCCAATATTGTCAGTTTAAGCCTAAGCGGCAGTTCGCTTTATTTGGTCGGACAAAATTTGGGAAGCAGTACAATTACAGTTTGCCAAAATTCCAGCACAATTTGCGGCACGCTTTACGTTACGGTAAACGGATCAAGCGGGGGATTAACTTTTAGCCCGAGCAATGTTAATGTGGCGTTAAATCAAAGCCAGACCGTGGCCATAACCGGCGGCGAAGGCACTTATTATGTTTCCAGCAACACCAATCCTTCGGCCGCGGCCGTGTCTTTGCAATCCGGATCGCTTTATGTTACGGGGCTTAATGCCGGAACATCAAGCGTGACTGTTTGCCAGAGCAGTAATACTTCGGTTTGCGGGGTGATGGCTATAACCGTGGGCGGCGGGACAGGCAACGGCAGTGTAATTAGTTTGAGCAACAGCAGTACGGTTTTGGCCGTGGGGCAATCCCAGAGTATTTCCATAACCGGCGGCAGTAGCGCCAGTTATTATATTTCCAGCATCAGCAATCCTTCGGCCGTGACCGTAAATTTAAGCGGCTCCCAGCTTAACCTTACCGGCGTGAGCGCCGGCAGTGGCACAATAAGCCTGTGCCAAACCGGAAACTCAACTTGCGCGACTTTAACGGTAACGGTAAATACCGCCGGTTCGGCCACATCCACTCCGGTTACTTTTTCTACAACCAGCCTGCCGGCCGGAACTGTGGGGCAAAATTACAGCTACCAGCTCCAGGCGCAAGGGGGATTGGGAAGCTATACTTATTTTTTGCCTTTCGGAAGTCTGCCGACCGGCCTGACTTTATCAACAGGCGGATTAATTTCGGGAACTCCCACTGTGGCCACAACCAGCAGTTTTACTTTGGAAGTTTCCGATAGCGGCGGCACCAGCCAGAATTCAAATTTTAGCATTACCGTAAATTCCGCTTCCGTGAACATACCCGCGCCCGCGGCCAACGGCGCTTACGCAAACGGCCAGTTGATTAACGAAAACGGAACCATCGCCATTGTTTATAAAAATACCAAAAGCCCGTTTGCCAATGCCGCGGCGTTTTTGGGGCTGGGCTTTAGTTTTAATAATGTCCAGACAGTCAACAATTCCGGCCTGGCGCTTTCCGGCAGAATTGTGGTAACCGCCAGCGGCGCCCATCCGCGCGGCAGTTGGCTAACCAGCGGCTCCACGGTTTACTTTATTACCCCCACCGGCCTGATTCCGGTGCCGAGCTGGGCCATATTTTTGAGCAACGGCGGGCAGGCCAGCTTTTTGGTTAAAGCCAACAGTTACGATTTGGCTTTCCCAAAACTCCCGTTAATGGTTAGCGGGGACGCCAGATTAAAGTAGCTAAAAGTTATCCACATTGACACATAGTGAACGATTGTATACGATAATAATAACCGGTAGCAAACAAATTTTTAAATCCGAGATTTAACAATACCCATAAAATTATATGGAGACATTGGTTATTGCAAAACAATCAGAGCGCCCGTATATAATTTCCTGCGCGAACAGGATTTTAGACGAACAGGGACGCCCGTATGTGTTAAAAATCCGGGATTTGCCGGCCGAAGCCAAGCCCAGGGAAAAATTACTGCAGGCGGGACCGGACGCGCTTTCGCTGGGCGAACTTTTGGCCGTGGTTTTTAACGTCGGCACAAAAAAAGAAGGCGTTCTGGAAATGTCCGGCCGACTGCTTAAGGAATACGGGGAAAAAACTTTACTGCGGGAAAAGGACCCCAAAAAAATCAGTTCAATTTTGGATATTCCCTTAACCAAGTCGTGCCAGCTGGTGGCCTGCTTTGAGCTCGGTCGGCGGTTTTACCAAAATCCCTCTGGGCGGCCGGAATTTTTGCGCACGGCCCGGCAGGTGTTTGATTACTTGCGCGATATGCGGTCTTTGGACCGGGAGCGGCTTCGCGGGCTTTATTTGGACAACCATTACCGACTCGTTCACGACGAGGTTATTTCCGTCGGCAGTTTAACCGCAAATCTTATTGAAGCTCGCGAGGTCTTTAAACCGGCGTTTGACCACGGGGCCGTGGCGGTGATTTTGGCCCACAACCATCCTTCGGGAATTTCTGCGCCCAGCGAAGCGGACATTGCCATAACCAAACAGCTGGTGGAGGCGGGAAAAATTCTGGGCGTTCATTTGGTGGACCACATTATCATCGCCGAACAAAAATTTACCAGCGTGCCGGTTGAATATTAACTTCAAAAAATTAACTTTAATAATATGACAAATAAAACCTATGTTTTAAAAAGCAATCCGAGCTATGTTTATTGCTCCAATTTTGTTTTGCCGGAATTTTTAAGAATGTTCCGCGACGACCCCGCGGAGTTTAAGCCTGACCATTTGGTTGATTATTTTGAGCAGGGTTATAAAATGTTTCAGGGCAGGCTGGATAACTTTTCCCGCCTTAAGCGCGAGCTTACGCCCGAAGAGGAACACGAATTAAATTTTATGCTTGATTCCCTAATCCACGCCAAAAACACCATTTACTTTCTTAAACGCGTGGGAGAAAAATAATTACAGCTATCTTGTTATTAAATAGATTTCCTTGGAGTTCTGCTACAGGGTAATTTATTAAAAACGCGGACATAAATGCCCGTATTTTTTGTGGTAATAGTAGTCCGCCTAAGGCGGATGAATAAGCGGTATAATTATTCCATAAGATGAGTACGAAGACACAAAAACTTTATTGTTACGTTGATGAAACCGGGCAGGACACGCTGGGCCGCTTTTTCAGGGCGCAAAGATTATCAGGAACTTACAATCATCGCCACGGCTAAAGCTATTATTTCTACTGCTCCGGCAATCAACTACGAAGCCTCGGTTTATGTAGATGCTCTTGGCGGGAAAGAAAGAGTCGCGATGGCCGCCGGACTTCGCCAGCGGCGCATAAAGATTAAAAAGGTACGCGGGGTTACCGATGAGTCAAACGCTATTATTCGTCTTGCCGATGCCGTTGCCGGTTTTGTTCGGGATTATTTGGAGGGCGGCAAAAATATGGAAATGGTTTATAAAAAAGCCCTGGAAAAGGGCTTAATCAAAAAACTTTAAGAAGTAATTTAAAACCGGGCTGTCAATGACCCGGCAACCCAACATTGTTAAGAGGTTGGCTGTTCCTATTCCCGATTTGCATCGGGACACCGACCATACGGACGTATTCGGACAAATTTATTGTAGCAAATCCCTGTTTTTTGTCAAACGATTTTTTAATTTTTTTATACTTTGATGTTAGAATCCTTAAGTAAGGGCTATTTTTTTCCGCTCAAACCAGATTTTAAGAAAAGTCAAAATACGTTTTTAGGGTATTATCTGCAACAAAAAAAAACGCGGACCAATGTCCGTGTTTTTTTATGGTGAGCCAGACTAGTCTCTAGCCTGACCACTGGCAACATTATAAGGCCTTTTCGGGAATTCCGCCAGTATGGATTTTGAAGCACCCTGGTCGGGTCTGGGTTTTGGTAAACTGGACAGATTGGGCACTTCGTAGCCTGGTGTTTCATACTTAGTTTAAAAATTTTGGGACAGTTTGGGACAGTCCTTAGAAGTTGTCGAATTGTCCCAAATTTGGCAATTTAAGAAAACTATGGCATGGTGAATTTTCGTTCCACAAATTGATTTTTGACATTTTTAGAGAGCACATTGGCCTTGGGGCAGTCCAAAAATGACTGTCCCATTTCGATTTTTCAGCCCTCAAAATTAAGCCAATATTTTTGAGAATGGGACAAATGGGACACAACGTGGGGGTATTGGGATAATGTCCCATTTTGTCTGATTTTGGAACATTTGGAACACGCCTTAAGGGTGTATACCGTGTTCCAAAACAGGTGTTCCAGAAAATTGAAACGCACCAAATGCAACGTTAAAACCATGGTTTTAGGAACGTTGCATTTGGTGGAAATTTGGACGGTTTTCCTATTAACTATGGGGAGAGAAATGCAACGAGACGTGTTGCACTTCGTTTTTAGACGTTACATTTGATCCGCCGCCCGAAAAATGACGGTTTTTCTTTTAATTTAGGCATTTTTGGCGGGTAGAGATTATCAACTTGACGAGGGTTTATAAGTCCGTCATCAATATCCCCGCAGGCAGATACTATGCCTTGCGGTAAGGCCGCTGACAATTACACAAAACAGCGGACAGACGGCGGTAACAACCACCTTTCCTAAACCCAAGACGTGACAACTGAGGGCATGGAAGCAAAAACCATTCAATAATCCGCAAGAGCTAAAAAAGTTTATCTTGCTCCTCCGCCTCCACCACCGCCCCCACCTCCGGCAAAGCCGCCACCGAATCCTCCTCCGCCAAAACCTCCTGCACCCGAACCTCCAACTCCGGCGGCGAAAGCACTGGAAAAAGACGAACTGAAACTGGTACTGAACGTTACAGGAGAAAAAGCTACGGTACCGGTTGCGTTCGCTGTGTTTCCGTAATAATAGCCGGGACCTATATACCAATTAGGAGAAGTCAAGCTTAAACTACCAAAGGCTTGTGCCCATTTTTTTTCAATTCCGAAAATAATGGCATAAGGCAAATATTTTTCAAAAGTTTGGGGCGTTAAATTCTGCATCCGGTAACGTTCGGCGGTTTCTAAATATAATTTAAAGCCTAACCAGTCTTCCTTTAAAATCCTGCCTTCCGCACTCAATCGGGCTTCATACCTGATATAAAAGAAAATTAATACTGCACACACGGCGGTAGTAATTCCGAGTAATACATTTTGGTTAACGAATAAAACGCCTACGGAACCCGTACGCAGTAAAATATATAACCCAATCAAAATCGCGCTCCATACGGAAGCGATTTTTTTATGTTTGTCTACGCCTATATCAAAGGCTTTTATATTCACATCCGCTTCCTCGTAGGCCGCATCTTTAACATCGGTTATACTTTTTGCAAAGATCTTTTTCTCTTGAACCGAAGACTGTTTTAAATTAGCGGTAGAAAAGCTATCCAAATTTAACAAGAACATACAGCCTAAAAGCAACTGCTCATATTTTTTCAGAGTATTGTCATTTATGAAATCCTTAATTTTTGTTATTTTGTATTCCGGGCTGGTAAGCGTTTTGTGCAGTGACTTTATGGTCCCAACCATCAAACCTAAAACAATAATACATAAAAATACAAGGAACACCTTTTCGCCGCCGACCGGGCTAGAAAAAGATAGGCCGCCAAAGGCCAATAGCATAATTAGGCAAATAAATAACAAAAATATCCTGCTGATGGTCGACGCTGGCCATTTTGATTTTCTTTCTTCCTGTCCAATGCGGATATAGCCGCGTATCGCCAAGTCTATGATGGTTGCAGAAATTCCACGAATAGTTAATTTTTCTTTGGTGATAATTTCGGCCATGGCAGGCGGCAAATTCTGCGGTGGCTCATATTCTGGCACAATGACTCTGCCTCCGGGCAAACGCTCCCTGGCTAGCCGTAAAATAAGGATTGTAACGGCGGTTAAGATTGCCAAAAGCAAAGATAAAGCGTAGCCGTATTGGAATTTTACAAAAGCCAGCCAGTATCCGAATTGGCTTACCAAATTTTTGGGGAATGACGCGTCGATGGTAAAAGCTTCCTGGGGCGCGAATAAAGAAGATGAAAACGTAGCTGTTGAACCGTCAGCTGCAATACTAGTATCAACTGCTAAATTGTCTGTCCTATAAGCTGTGACTTTTATATCCTGCTGGTTTGCCCCTGCGGGAAAATGCAAAGTGGCGGTAGCCTGATTGACTGGTGCTTGGTAGCCGGAAAAAATATTCCAATACAGCCGATCGTTAGGACTCCCGAATGCAATAGCTCCGTAGATATTATATTTTAAAATCCATGTATGCTGGGTGTCTTGGGCATCAAAATACCATTCTATATCTTCATTATTGCTACTGTCTTTATAATAGGTAAACTTACCCCAATTTTGCGATTGGGTACCGTCCAGTTGGCTGTTGCTATATTGCAAAGGCTGCTTAGTCGCGGCATCAATGACCTCGATGTTGCCGACGCCACTAATTTTTGCTAACGGGATTGAACGAAAGCCGGTATGGAAGCTTCCTTGAAAATCAAAATTTTGGGTTTCAGTTACGCTTAAGCTGGAATCGTGGTTAATGACAATGTCGGTCTGGATGGAAGTGTATGAGTAGGTTTTTGAGGGAGGGTTTGTTTGGGAAGTCGAAGTTTGCCCTGATCCGCGTATGTTAATGTCCGCATTACTGTTTTGAGTTGTTTCCAGCGGCAGAAAAATTTGGAAACCATAATAGTTGAACGAGGGTTGGAGGGTATATTGGAAAGAAACTTGATTGGTTACATCGGTATTATATTGGCCTTGAATAGATTTATCCAAACCAGGATAAAGTAAAACTTGTCCGGCGGGAAATGTATTCGGTAATACTACCAGCGCAGTGACTTTCTGAATTTGATAGGGGGAACTATCTAATCCCGCGACCCACTGGTAAAAAAAGTTGCGGCGGCCGTTACTGATTGTTACAGCATTGGCAAGATGATATTTAACTGACCAAGTATGACCGGCATCTTGGGGGCTGAAGCACCATTCAATTTGCTGAGTTTGACCTGAAGTATAGTAAACGTAATTATCACAGGTTTGAAACTTCAGGTCATTAATGGAAGCTTGCTCGAAGCTATCAGCATTTTCGGATTTGACTAATTTTTGACCATTGGTCAGATCAACCACTTGGGCATCTGTAACGCCGCCCTGCCCATTCCAAGGGATAGTAATATCTTCGGAATAATGATTGCCCGTAAATTGAGAACTGGTTAGGGTTTCTTCTACGTCAACCGAGTTGTCCGAGTTTATCTGAAATTTGATATTTTCTGTTTCTGTCGAAGAAGGGTTGGTTGGAGATTGAGCCAAGACAACTTTAAAACCGTAGCTGAAAAACAAACAGCAAAATGTTGTTAAAAATATTAAACTAGCTCTTTTAAGAATTTTATTCAAAGCCAAAAAATTATCTGATGGGGTCGAGGGGCGGATTTCCGGAAGGCAGTACGTTTGAGTTGGTAGAACTGGCAGGGCTGATGCTCCCATCCTTAGTCATAACTTGCATACCGGCGGAAGATCCTTCACCGAGACAGAAAGAAAAAACATAATTTGTTCCACCCGTGTCTTGTTGGTATTGATACTGATTTTGATCCGCAGTACAGTTTCCATCCGGGGGTGTAGGCGGAGTTGGTAAAGCGGCTATATATTTTGGCGGTAAATCGCCAAGAGATGGCGGATACTGCGAGTAGTCATTATAGTAGAGAGCCAACGCGGAAAGAATTTGCTGTGTATCAGCGATTCTTTTCTCATCCCTGGCCTTTTCCCTTGCGCTATTTAAAGCCAACAAAATCACACTTGAAAGTAAACCCACAATTGCAATAAAAAAGAAAAAACTAACAACAATTATAATAATAGTGCTTGTTTTAGTTTTGGCCGCTTCCGTTAAATTAATATGCTGAACTTGATCAGAATTGTAGTTCGCGTGGACGACTATGGTTTTTGACAAGCTGTCGTGCCAGCCTATGGGCCCAGCGAAAAACGAAAAAGGTTCAAAAGGGATCATCCTAGCGAGCGTCCTTCCTAAAATATGAGCAAAATCCGGTTTAGAGCCGTCATGCATGACTACTTTCGTTTTTGTTATCCATTTTCCAGGTGTTCGTCCCCAGATACCTTCAAAGAATGGGTAGTAAACCCAAAATAATATTATACCTAATAATGTGGAGTTTATTGCGTGTGAATTGCCGGTCAGCGCCAGAATAAATATGATGCAAAAAGCAAATATATACAGGCCTATCAAGTCTAAAATGTAATTGCCAAACCGAGTTCCTGCTGAGACAACTGTATAAAGTTGAACGGGAGTGCCAGGGGTGGGTACTATAGGGGCTGCCGCTGCCTGCCCTGGGACAGGAGTGCCACAATTCGTGCAGAAGGCTACGTTCGGAGAAATTTGTTGACCGCAATGCATGCAATACATATTTTTGTTTTTAATAATTTATTAGGCTAAATTAAAAATTACGTTTAGCACAACGTAATAAAATATGATAAAAAATAACGTTGCGATTGGGCCAATAAACCACCATATTGCCGTGTGCTTATATCTGATGTTCATTGGACCTTGCTCGTGATTTGCTTTGGACAAATAAATTATTCCGGCAATGATTCCTCCCGGAATTGCCAAAACGTCTATACCAAAGGCAATACCAAGTAGCCAATTGATAATAATTTTGACATTTTTTGCACTGTCAGGACCACCTTTTACGCCAATGATTGCAAAAATAATACCAAGGGCTACTAAGCTTAATAGTATCCACAGGATTTTTTTCCCGCCTTTTCCGGCTGACGGAGTTGCCGTAGTTGCTTGAGAAATCGGCGGAGCAATGATGGCGGTTTCGGCAGGTTGAGTTTGATTTAAATCCGCACCGCAGCGCCCGCAAAATTTTAATCCTTCAAAAATTTGGTTTCCACATTTTGGACAAAACATATTTTTGTTTTAATAATTTTTTTATAGAAGACAAAGACCCTTTGGCTGCAAAAATTAATATGGTAGGCTAATTGTTTGACCGACAATAGCGGTAATGGAATTAATAGCCGCGCCATTTACTTGCCAAGTGCCGGTAATGGCGTTAAGACTAACCAAGTTTTGATTTGCCACGCCGGAAGTGGTGTTTGTAACTCCAGAAGCGACATCCGTATAAGCTTCAACAATAGTAGATGCCCCGGCAGAAATAATTAACGGGGTATTAAAGGTAAAAGTATAAACTCCGTTACTGGACACTGTTGGTTGTGTAGTCCCAATTTGTATTTGGCTGGGGCTGGCGTTCGCCATAAGTTTTAAATTTTGAAAATTATTACCAATTGTATTGCGAGTGGCGTTCAGAGTTATTGAATATACAACCGCAGGACTTTTTGAATTATTGAGAATTTGAAAAGAAGCAACTTTTTGGTTTGTACTCCCAGAAGTAACAGACAAGGCTGATGGCACTGCGCTGTTTAAACTTACATTTAAACTTGGGGAGGTTACGGTAACATTTACCGGGATTGAAATAGATACCGTAGGCACGCTACCCGTGATATTGTTAATTGAAATACTGCCGCTATAAGTGCCAGTAGTTAAGTTGGCGGCATTAACCGAAACGTAGAAGGTGCCATTAGCCGGCAAGTCTAAAATGCTGCTACCTTGCCCTGTACTAATATTGGAAATATTGAGCCAATTAAGGCTGTTGGAAGAAACCCCGCCAAACAACACAGCATTGGTCAAAACGCCGGAAACTGGAACATACCCAGGCCAGCTAATAGTTACAGGCTGTGGGGATGAATTAGCCCCTTGATCAACAGTAATATTTACTATAGTTGGCGAAACAGCAGCGCCAGAGTTATTTGTGGTGGTGACCGGACTTACTATTACTTGAAGTGTGCTTGAAATTTCCGAACTGTTTTGGGTGGCAGCCGAAACAGTCACGGTATAAGTGCCTACTCCGACATAATTATGACTTTCAGCTATTATTTGTCCGGACTGAGCCGAGTAGTAACCTTTTGTCGAGTTATCGCCCCAATCTATTGTGTAAAAAATATTATCGCCATTTGGGCTTCGAGAAACCATGAGTAACTGTTGGGCTGTTGAAGTCCCGCTAGTGGCCAAAACCGGAGCGGATGGCACATCTCCGGTGCTATTTTGCGTAGAAGCGGAATTCACAACCAAAGAATAATTATAGCTGGCGGTTGCTCCGGTGTTATCATTCAAACTGACTGTTATCGGGTAAATTCCTGGGGTTGTAGGTGCACCTCTGAAGTCAACAACAGATCCTCCAACGGAACCTATATTTCCAATTGAAGTAGGAGCTTGCATTCCCGGTGGAAGTCCTGAAACAGAAATATTTACTGTACTGTTGCCAGTATATGTAAAGGCGACCGTACCCCCATAGGCTTGGCCTACGGTAGCGGCTGGCAGACTAGTAGTAGTTATGGATAGGCTTGCGGCATTAGAATTTGCCTGATTGATTGTCAAACCCAAAGTTTGTGTGGTAGTGTTTCCGACGGCATCTTTAACTTGTATAGTCCAATAATACGTTCCTGCTGGATAGGTATTTATAACTGTCGCGCTGCTTTGAGTGTTGAAAGTAACGGAAGAAGAATATGAGGGGGATGTATTGCCACTGCCGTTAAGACCTAAAGCGCAACAGCTGCTTGGATAAGTGGTTGAGATAGTGGTCCAAGTATATGGTGCGGTACCGCCACTAACTGAAATTTGGGTGGAATAAGACTGGCCTATGGTGGCGCTGGGTAAAGTGGTTGGGGTTATAGTCAAAGAGCTTGATGAGATGTTGGTGCCGGAATTGTTGGATGAGTTTAATGAGGGGTTTGCGTTATTGCTAGCGTAGGTTGGTGTAGTGGTAACTCGTGAATCGTTAACGCTTAAAACTGGTAAATTTGGGTTGGAATTCAAAGTTGTAATATCGTAAGAATTGGCTTTGACAATATATTGCCAGTCCCCGCCGTTGGAAGTAAAAACCGATGCCGAGGGAACACCAATTAAACCGTCTTGCGAGGAATAATAGACGGTACCTCTGTAAATCAGCCAACTACCCCAAGGGTGGGTGGCATTGGCAGTGTGAATGGTATAACTTTGAGAAGGGGTATAGTTAGTGAGATCGCCTTCAACGACATTTTTTATGGAAAAACCTAATCCGACAAATGCCTGCCAGTTGGTGAAAGGAACCTTGGTAGTGCCACTAATAAAATAAATTGTGCCACTGTCATTGACCAGTGTGCCTGTAGGGTAAGGATAAAAAGTTGTACTATCGCCTAAAATTTTTCCCTGGCCAGATATTTCGGCGTACGTTAACGCCTGTGCAGGCAGGATCGGCACGGATATTGCCAAAACGGCAATGGCCAGCATCGCCGCACTGATAAATCTAATTAATTTCATTTTTGTTTGATTTCTTACAGCCCAAACCTTAAACTAAGTTAAGCATTGAACTGTACTTATTTTTTAGCTTGAATCTTCCTTAATTATAGCATAAGTTGGGTAAATCTACAAATCCAGGGATGATTAAAAGTATCTAATAATAAATTATCCATAGATACTCATAGTCCGTCGCCTTATAATCATCTACCCTTTAAGCTTAAAGGGTGAATAAAAATGACGACATTTTAAAGAAATTTGGTAAGCGTATTTACCAGCTACGCCTCAAAAAAGGGGTTACGTCCCAAATGGCCTTAGCTAATAAGGCTCGTTTAGATCGAACTTATATTGGCGGCGTTGAACGAGGAGAACGGAACATAGCTTTAAAAAACGTAGAAAAAATAGCCAAGGCTTTAAGTATCAGCATTGAAGAGTTATTTAAAAATTTTTAGGCTAAAATGAAAATCGCCGGTAGCATCCATCTGAAGAGATGGAGCGACCGGCGATTTTGGCGTATGAGAAGGAATCTGTCTACTGAGCCGGAACCGCCGTAAGAGGCGTTCCGGCCAAGATCACAGATTTGGGTAGCGTGTAGTGTTGGCGAGTTTCCTGCACCACCATGACAACGTCCAGAGTAGTCGGACTGGGATTGAGTATCCCCAGTGTGACTTGGAGTTGCTGAATGATGGGAGGGGTGCTGGCGGACTGAGCCAGAGTTGGCAGCGGCGCATTGATCTCAAACTGGTCGGGAGCGATAAACTCCACGAATAACGGTGACCAAGTCGGGATTGCGCCTTCCAGCGCGACGTAATTGTTGGCGCCCTGTCCGGCCACATATGCCCGGTTCAGGTAAGTGTAACCGCGGCCAGCCTGTGAGAAATTGGCAACCACGTTGTAACCCGTAAAAGCTTGCTCAAGCAGCACGCCGGTTTGCGCGTCGACTATAGAAACATCAAACGCGAATCCGTCTCCTACTTGCTGGTCGCCGGACACTTTACCGGAATAAGCCAGTATGGACGACTGTCCCAAATGAAGACCTTGGAACCAGCCGTTGTCGCCGCCCTCGGCGGAGTAGTAATCGAAGCTCTGCCAGTTGCCGATGTTATCGAGCTTGGCGCGGCGGCCGTAAATGTTGACGGGTTGGTCGTAAGCCTGGACGATGTCGAGATAGAGCTTTACTTCATCACCCTTCCGAGCGAACTCGCCCGTTGAGGAGCGGAAGTAAGCGTAAATGGCATCGCCGAGTCCGGCTGTGGTTGATGTTGTGTCCATCGGCGTAACCTTGGCAACCGAGGCCACTTTGGCAGTGCCAGCGTGTGCCTGGGCTTTGCGCACTGACAGCGATGGATCGCAAGCGGCTCCGCAACGATCATAGAACTGGTGTGCGGTCATGCGGGTGGTGGTCTGGGCGCTGGCGCTAAAAGCGAACAGCGAAAAGGTGACGGTCAACGAAAAAATCAACGTCTTCATGGTGGAGTCTCCTGTTTCAGAAAGTTAACTGCAACCAGATGCCAGATAGTCTCGCGAACACTATCTGATTCCTTGGGCGAAGACAAACACAAATTATTATGTGCATCTCTGCCCAAGAAATCTTCTTCTCAAAAATTTTCCCTCTTTATTAAATTTTAAAGATCAAAAAAAGCAGGTCTTAACAACCTATAAGCTAGGTATGGTTAAGACCTATAATTATACATTATTTTGAGTAAAAAGTCAATATTATTGTATAAAAATAGCTTATTTAAAGGCTTTTTTAGAGATTTAAAAAACTAAGTTATCAACTTTTACGCCTGGACTTCTGTTCCCCCTTCGGGCATCCTCTCCCTTACCCTCCATATATAGTGGGGGTTTAAGAAAATTAAGGGAAAGGAAAAAAATGCAGGAGTTTCAACAAATGACGGCAGTAGCCGGGGTTCCGGCTATGGCTCCGCCAGTAGTCGCCCCAATTAAGTACTGTCTTTATGCTCGGAAAAGTACAGAGCAAGAGGAAAAGCAGATATTGTCCATAGACAGTCAAATTAAAGAGATGCTTTTAATCGCACAACGTGACGGACTCAATATCGTAGAGATGAGGAGGGAAAGCCATTCGGCTAAAGCCTCCGGCCAGCGGCCCGTGTTCAATGAGTTGGTCGCGGACATCCGCAATGGTAAATTTAACGCCATCCTAACTTGGGCACCGGATAGGTTAAGTAGGAACGCTGGCGACCTTGGCTCGCTGGTAGACCTTATGGATCAAAACTTGCTTATCGAAATCCGAACTTACGGCCAAAAGTTTATCAATTCTCCCAATGAAAAATTTTTGCTGATGATTCTCTGTAGCCAAGCCAAACTGGAAAACGACAATAAAAGCGTGAACGTGAAGCGTGGCTTAAAGACTCGGGTTGAAATGGGCTTTTGGCCGGGGTGCGCGCCGACTGGATATTTAAACGAAAACCGCAAAGACCGGCCCGGTAGCGTAATAGTGGATCCAGTCAGATCGCCGATAGTCAAGGAAATATTTGAAAAATTTTCCAACGGAATCAGCGGCAGGAAAATCTACAGCTGGATGAAAGATGAAGTTAAGTTTACCAGCAGGCACGGCAAAAGGTTTATGTTAAGCAATTTGTACCAGATGTTGCGGAACACTTTTTACTACGGCACTTTTGAATACCCGCGCGGGAGTGGCCGCTGGTATCAGGGCCAGCATAAGCCGATAATTACCAAGGAACTTTTTGACAAAGTTCAGCAAAAATTCGGCGAAAACCATCTACCGAATACCTACGATAAAGAATTCGCTTTTACCAGATTTATGACTTGCGGTTACTGCACGTCGGGCATTACGGCCTTTGAAAAATTTAAGGCATTAAAGGATGGTGGCACCAACCGTTACGTTTACTACGGTTGTACCAGGAGTAAGGATTTAAATTGCAAAGCTGGTTACGTTAGGGAAGAAGTTTTGACTGATGAGCTGTTGAATATCGTAGAACAGATTAGTTTGGATGAGTTGGGCCTTAAAGAAAAAATTGAACACGAACTGGAAAAGCACAGCAAGTTCAGGGCTGGCGTACTGGGCATAACCAAGGAACAACAGGTTAGACGAAAATCCATAGACGGTAAAAACTACGCCAAATATATTTTACGGGAAGGGACGGTTTACGATAAGCGCGACATGCTGTCGTGCCTGAAAAGTAAGCTAATTTTGAAAGACAAAAAATTGACGTTGATATAACCGCGGTTCTGGATCCCGGCTCTCGGCTGCACTCGGCCGGGATGACAAACCAAAATGCAAAATACGGACACAAAAGTCCGTATTTGTTTCCATATTCTTTTGACGCACCCTGGTCTGGTTCCAGGCTGCACTGTGTGGTGATCGCGGCAGGAGTTGAATCCTTCGGCTACGCTCAGGACAGGCTCCGCGACCTGTTCAATAAATTTATGGTGATCTCGGGAGGATTCGAACCTCCGACCTTCAGCTCCGCAAGCTGACGCTCTATCCATCTGAGCTACGAGACCTCACCATAAATTTATTGAACAAAGCTCCGCAAGCTTGCGCTCTATCCAGCCCCGACGCCGCTTTGCGGGTCGGGACTCCGACTTCGGCTCTGCCGAACGTCGGAGCTGAGCTACGCGATCATATGCAAACTTACTATATTTTATCCGAAAACCGGTTTTTAATCAACTGCGTTGGATTTAGGTTATGGCGGCCAGTATGGGCATAAGTGGGAAGTTATAAGTAACCGATAACCAAAGCCTAGTTACTATACAGGCGGCCACAACTTATAACTTAAGACTTATTTTTGTCATGGAATTTTTTGTGGATGTCGCGGAGGCCCTGGTTGGTGACGTGGGTATAAATTTGGGTGGTGGTGATGCTGGCGTGGCCGAGCAGGGTTTGCACACTGCGGATGTCCGCGCCATTTTGTAAAAGGTCCGTGGCAAAAGAATGGCGCAGGGTGTGCGGTGTGACTTTTTTTACAATGCCGGCTATGCGACAGTATTTTTTTATGATGCGCTGGATTTGCCGCGGGGTTAATCCTGATTTGGAATTTGAAATTTGGAATTTGAAATTTGGTGATTGGCTTTCAATTTCTTTTTCCATACGTTTCTGTCTCGCGGTGACAGATTTGGCGTCATTCTTTTTTTCGGGCTTATCGGCAGTTTTACCGATAATGGAGTGGCCAATAAACAGCGCCTTGCTGTTGTCTTTTCTTTTGGCCAGATATTTTTTTATATCCTCGGCGGCTTCGTCGCTTAAAAATACCAGGCGGAGCTTACTGCCTTTGCCGCGCACCGTAAATTCTCTCCGGTCCAAATTTATATTGTCCCTGCGCAAACTAGCCAACTCGGAAACGCGCAGGCCGGTGGAAAACAGCGTGTGTAAAATCGCAAAGTCCCTAAGGCGGGGGAGTTCCTGTGTTTCCTGGGCCGTGGCCTCAAACAGCCTTTTTAATT
>Ga0265316_10002990_pt1 | contig 17286 bp, 19 predicted proteins | sample 4522metaG_FD_202092 | JGI IMG/M metagenome (GOLD analysis project Ga0265316, IMG submission 202092) | Rhizosphere microbial communities from Carex aquatilis grown in University of Washington, Seatle, WA, United States - 4-5-22 metaG | ecosystem: Host-associated > Plants > Roots > Rhizosphere >...
CGATCAAATCGGCCCTTTGGGTCGCTCAGGGCTCGGCAGCAAACGCGGCGTGGCGTGGCCGGAACCTACGCACCCGGCCTCTCGAGCCCGTACTTCGCGCGGATGCGGGCGAAGGCCTCCGTGCCGTCGACCGGCTCTCCGCTGTTCATGCCCTCGTCGACGGCCGCGCGGAGCGCTTCTAGCGCCTTCTCCTCGCGCTCGAGCAGCCGCAGCCCGGCGCGGACCACTTCGCTCGTGTTGCCGAAGCGCCCAGAGGCCACTTCGCTGGCGACGAAGTTCTCGAAGTGTTCGCTCAAGCTGACGCTGGTGTTCTTGGGCATGCACTAGCTCCGCGCAGTTTCAATGTCACAATAATACCAATAGATGGTACACCCGCAAGCCATGCTCTAGCGTCAAGCATTTGTGGACCGGCCGCGATGCACTGCCCCCCTGGCCCGGCCGTCACTCCCCGCGCACGAGCCGCGCCAATTCGCCGGACACGTCGACTTCTACGAGCGCCGGATAGGATCCAATCGCGCGGTCCGCCACGAACACGACCGGCAGGTCGTCTCGCTCGCACTTCGCCGCGCGCGTGACGAACTCGGTCATCGGTTGGTCGCCCGTCACGTCGAGGCGTTTGAATGGGATGCCCCGACCGGCGAGCAGCTCTTCGATTCGGACGAGCTCGCGCACGTTGCGGTCTCGCTCGAAGTAGACCAGCACCGGCGCGGCCTCCCGGGCCGGTACGGCCGTCTTCTTGGCCCCCGGCGACCGCAGCGCTGCGAGTCGAGCGCGCGCCTCGGCGCGTCGGCCCAGCTCCTCGATCGTGGCGAGCGGCCGGCCAAGCGTCGAGTTCACGTGTCTCGCCAGTTCCTTCGGAATGCGCACCGCGGCGAGCGAGTCGCCACGGGTCGTCGTGATGGCCCGGAAGAGGGCGCCTTTGACGCGGTCGAGCATCGTTTATTTCCCCAGGAGCGCGTTCAACATCGCGGTATACGACGGTTTCGGCGCGAACGCGCCATCGAACATCAGCGGATAGGGAAGGGGATCGCCGGTCGTGCAGTTGAACGCCGTATCGAGCGTCTTCCATGAATCGGGGTCGTCGATGCCCCACGTCGTAATCCCGTTGCAGCCGGTCTGCGCCACGCAAACAGCCGCGATCGCGCGCCACTGGGTCGCCTGCGCGATGTTGCCTTGGCCGGACGCGGCGCCGCACTCGGTGATATCGAGCTCGCTGATGTTGACGACGAACCCCTGCGCGACGAGCCGCTGCATGTTCGCGGCGAGGTCGGCGGGCGCAGGCGAGGTGAGCGCGTCGTGGTTTTGGAGGCCGACCCCCTGGATGGGGGCGCCGTCGTTCTTCAGTTTGACCGCGAGCGCGTAGGCCGCGTCTGCCTTGGGGCCCGCCGCCTCGATGCCGTAGTCGTTGTAGAAGAGGAGGGCCGCGGGGTCCGCGGCGTGGGCGGCGGCGAATAGGTCCTTCATGAGGGCATAGAGGTTGGTCTGCCTCTCGGTGTTCGTGGTGCCGAGGCTGTAATAGAGGGGGTAGTTGGTGGGGTCGCCGACGCGAAGCGCTGTGATGGGATTCATGGCCTCGGCCGCGGTCGCGGTGTCGTCGATCACTTCGTTGATGACATCCCACGCGACGACGCGGCCCTTGAAGTGGGTCACCACCTGCGTCGCGTGGTTGACCATCGCGTCGTGGATGCCCTGAGGACCGAGGGGCGGCAGCCATGCCGGAACGGCCTGGTGCCAGAGAAGGTTGTGGCCTTTGACCTTCATGCCGTTGGTCGCGGCGAACGTGAAGATTTGCTCGGCGGTGGTGTACGTGAATTGTCCCTGCGCAGGCTCGAGGGCCGCGTACTTCGTCTCGTTCTCGGGCGTCACGTAGTCGAACTCACGGGCAGCGACGGTCGCGTACGACAGGTTGGCCAGCTTGGCAGCCGACAGGGCGACGCCGACGAGGCGATTGGCGACGACGCCCGCAGCTCGAAGCGTGCTCGGATTGCCAGCGTCGGGCTTGCCCCCGTCGGTCCCCGTTGGGCCTGTCGAGCCGGATGACGAGCCAGACGACGAACCAGACGACGACCCGGAAGATGAGCTCGATGACGACGCGGACGAGCTGGAGGACGAACCGCTGGGGGATCCTCCGGAGGACGACCCCGAGGGCGAACCGGAGGACGACTGGGATCCCGAAGAGGAACTCGAAGACGAGCTAGACGACGAGCTCGAGGACGAGCCGGACGAAGAGCTCGAGGACGAAGAGCTGGAAGAAGAAGTCGCGGGCGGTCCGGACGACGAGCCGAATGATCCGCCGGACGAAGAGCCAGACGAAGAACCGAAGGAAGAAGGGCCGGACGATCCGGAAGAGGAGCTGGGGGAGCCGGACGAGGAGCGGGACGAGGAGTTCGACGCCGAAGCGTCCGGGCCGCTCGGTGCCCCCGAGCTTTCGCTGCAGCCCCCGGCCGCCGCCAGCAAGAGCCCCAGCATCCCGCAACCAAGCCTCGGAGTCATCCGCGGAGAATGCGATGGCGCGGGCGATTCGCGCAACCCAGATGATCGTGCGAAGGGCCGCCGAGCGTCCGCTTGACTGCCCCTACGGCCCCGCGCTTCGCGCCCGCAGGACCTCGGCGAGCGACAGCCCTTTGCGGACTGCGTACGTGGCCGCCCGGGAAGAAATCGTGGCTCCGGTGATCACGTCCACGTCCCGGCCCAGGGTGATGGGATCGGTCAGCTTCTTGCCGGTGAACTGACGCCGGAAGCGCGCCTCCTCGATTTGCGCGCCGTACGGCTCCCGGTACACGAGAACCTCCACGTCTTTCACCAGGCCGTCGAGTCCGACGGCGACGGCGAACGTGATCGGGTGGGCCTGGCCGACGACATCCAGAATGAAGATGCGTCCGAGCGGCTCGTGCTGTTTGCTCACTTCGAAATAGGGGTACTTGGTCACGTCGGTGCGTCGCGACAGCGTTCTCTCGAGCCACTTGAGTTCGGCGTCCGTGAGCTCAAGCGTCCGGCGCTCGGCGCCCGTGCTCTCCGGAAACATGACGTGCGGGGCGTCGGCCTCGCGCAGAAACGTTTGGTCGGCTCGTACCGTGCCGGCGCTCGACACCGCCATCGTGCCCGTCAAGATCCACGCGCCAAAGCGCCGATTCACGGTTCTTCTCCTTTTGACCGAGGGCCGGCCGGCCGCGTTGCGAACCAGGTCTCCGGTCCCCACATGGACCCGAGCGTCAGCCCGATGATCAGCGTACATCCGCCGGCCAGGAGCGCCCACCCGGCGAGCAGCGCGTAGGCACAGCTCGCGGAGACGTACCGAACGGCCCACGGCCCGCAGGCTTCGAGAAACGCTCCGGCGTACGTCCCGATCGTCAGTCCGACGCGAAGCCGAAGCGACGCCGGCCCTGCGAAGAGCAGGTGCGTGAGGATGAGGAGGACCGTCGGGACAGAGAAGAGGTGGAAGTGGCTCACCTCCATGAGCTGCCAAAAGGTCTTGGGAAAGCTCATCTCGCTCTCGCCGCCTCGGTAATAGGTCGCGACGGAGGCCGGCGAGAAGCCGATCCGTCCGGCGGAGAGCGCGAGCAACGTCACGACGCCGAACGCCGTGAGGACGAGAAAGCCCGTATAGGCGATCCGGATCTCGAGAGGCGCTCGCCGGAGCTGGAAGCCTGGTCTTGAAAAGTTGCGCATGGGTCGCTTGGGGGAAAAGTCGGGAGGCCTTTACCGCGGCGACGTGGCTCAGAACAGCCACGTGATGGCGGCGTCGAACTCGTTGTACCCCGTACCCGTCCCGAGCTGTTGCCTGCGGTAGTCGGATTTTAGGGCGATCTGCGGAATCGGCTTGTACACGAGCCCGACCATGTCGGAGTAGCGCCGGTCTTCCCGGACGGCCGTGAAGCCCCCGGGAACGGAGGCCTGCGTGTCGACGGCGTCGAATCGATCGAAGAGGTGGAGCTCCTGGCTCGTTCCGGGTGCGGCGAGGCGAAGGAGATCGTAGCCGACCTCCGCGTAGCCTCCCCACGACGCGTTCGGGACAGGCCCGTTCCACGGACCGGGCCCGGGCCACGCCGCGAGAAGGGCGCGGTCCAGGGCTCCCGCGTCGCCGAGCACCATGGCGGCGACTTCGAGGCGTGCGGTGAACCCGCTCCGATGCATCCGTGCATCGAGATCGAACAAGCCGAAGGGGACCCTGCCGACCGTCGAAGCAAGCGTATTGCCCGAGGTTCCCCCGCAGGCGGACGCGCCGAAGACCGTGCCGAGGAGCGGCTCGTAGTCGATCCGCGCGATCGCGCTGCCGTCACCCGCGTACGCGAGCTGGGCCTCCTGGTGACCGTCGCGTAGCCCGTACTGGGCGTCGAAGCCATGGGCGTCGAAGCTGGTCCCGACGTAGAGCTGATAGCGGAGATCTTCGGACAGCTCGCCGAAGACACCGAACCCGGCCTCCCGCCACGTCGTCGGGATGACGACCGTGTCGACGTCGGGCCGGTCGACTCCGAAGAAGCTCGGGGGCTCATGGTAGATATTGATGATTCCCATCGGCCAGAGAATGAGGCCGGCCCGCACGTTCACGCGTTTCGAGGGAAGCCAGTCCAAGAACGCCTGCTCGATCTCGGCCTCGCCTTGGTCGCCGATGGATGTGACGGCGTGTTCGAACTCCACTTCGGAATAAAAGCGGAATTGGTCGGTGAACTCGTGGCCGAAGAAGAAGACGACCCGCCGGAGGTCGACGACGTTCGAGGGGGTGGCCGTAAACTGGTTGCTCGCCCCTCGGTTCTGAAGGTTCTGGGCGCCTTGCGTGCCGAGAGAATTGAGCGTCAGCTCGCCGTAGCCGCCAAACGCGGTCTTCGACGTGAAGGGGCTCGGGGCAAGGGCGGTCTCCACGACATCCTCCCGCGGGAGCTCCGTGAGCGGCACCTCGCGGCCCCCCGGTTCGGGACTGGGCGCGGAGGGTCCAGAGGTGGGCGAGCCGCCGTCCGGAATCGACGAGGCGGGTCCCGCATCTTGCTGCGCCGACGCGGTTCGCGTCAAAAGCATGAGAAAGGCAACGGATACACTCGCCAAAGTTCGCGTCTCGTGCATCGCAAAGACCGTCCTTGTCGTGATGAACATGCGACTCATTCGCATTTGAAGCGACAAAAAAAGAGGCATCAGCCGGGGTCCTCCCCCGCGGGGGGCGTGCCCTCGCAGCGCGGGCAGACTCCAATCAGCTCGTGAAAATGGGCGGTCAGGCGGTACCCGTGCTTGGCGGCCACCTCGCGCTCCAGCATGGCGAACGCCTCGAACTGGAACTCGACGACCGCGCCGCATCGGCTGCAGATGAGATGGTCGTGGTGCTCGTGCCCGAACGACGTTTCGTACAGCCGCCGCTCTCCGGAGAGCACGGTCGGCTGGATGATGCCCGCTTCCATGAGGAGCGGAACTGCCCGGTACACGGTGGCCTTCGAGATCCCGTCTTTGCGGACGTCGGCCGCGAGTTCGTCGATGTCGTAGTGGCCGGAGCGGAGCACCGCGGCTCGAACGATGGCCTCGCGGACGTCGGTCTCCCGGAGGCTTCGTTCGTGCAAAAACGATCGGAACCGCGCCAGCGCGCGCTCCGCCGTTCCCGCCGACGGCCGAACGTTGTTGCGAACCGTTCTCACTAACGAAGGCAATACTTCCGTCGGAACCGACCGTCAAGTCGTGGGACCGAGGTGCTCCGACGACGAGCCCAGGCGGTCGAACGAACCAAACCTGACCCTCCCTGACCGGTCGCGGTACTGAACGCGTCGGCTCACGCCGCCGCGTTGATCACGCGGCATTACGATCCTAGAGCACCGATCAGTTCGAAGTGCGCCACCGTTTGTCGCTCTACCGTCAATTTCCGTCTACTTCGAGTCGCAGGTAGTCCCATTCGAGTGTGCCGCCGGTACTCGTGTCTTCGATGGTCAGCGTATTGGCGCCGGCCTTCAGAAGGTTCGAGTTGAATAGGAACTGGGTATCCCAGAATGCACCGTGGCTGCCCAATCGAACCACGGCGTCCGTCGGATTGGCCGGGCTGAACGTTCCGATCGACGTTCCGTTCAGGGCGACCGACAGATTCGCGCTGTCGCTCGACGCGAGTGCCAGGTAGAAACGTCCTTGGCGGCCGGCGGTGGGGGCTCCGGGCAACGTGAAGTTCACTGTCCAAGTCGCATTGCCGACCATCGCGTAGTTCCAAACCTTGGCGTAGTCGTCCGCGCCCACGGTGTAGTGGACGCCCTTGCCGAAGCTGGCGGCGTAGGTCACGTAGGACGTTGGCCAAAGAGAGTAGTTGTAGGCTCCGTTCAAGAACTCGTGAGAGTCTCGGTCCGGCACGCCGATCTCCCAGACGGTCGCCGCGGTTCGCGCCGGAGTAAAAGACACCGCGCCGAGGTTGAGCGACTGGCCGGCGGCGACGGTGACGTCGGTCGGGTTCTTGAAGGTCCCGGCGGCGCCGGGCCCGAAGGCCCAGAGGCCGTAGGTGCCGGGCAGCACGTGTGGGATCGCAAAGGATCCGTCGCCTGCAGTCTTGACCCAGAACTGATAGGTGAAAAACTGGTATTGGGGATCTACCCCGTTGTCGGGAGCGAGCCCGATCCACACTCCGGCGGGTGAGGCGCTCGGCGCGCCGGGATCCGTGATGGAAAACGTGCCCGCCACCGTGGCGCGTCCGCTCTCCTGCACGTACGTCCCGTCGCCCGAGTTCGTGAACCAGGGATACGGCCACGCGGCTTGCTCCGCTTTGGCCTGTGCGATTGCGTCTGCGAAGAGGACGTCGTGGGCGTTGGCGGTCCCCGCCGGAACTTTGTTGTTGTAATAAAAGAAAGGCCCGAAAATCTTGCTGGCGGTCGCGCCCGCGGCGACCGTCTCGGCGAAGTCCGCATTGGGCAAATAGTGGCTCCCGCCGAGCATGTTCAAGACGTTCGGACCGGGCCCCACCGCCATGTTGGCCATGAGCTCCCGTTTCTTGGGTCCGCCGTTGTAGTACTCCCCGCTGGGCTTGGTCACCCACATCCCGATGTTCTGACTCGTGGAGCTCCACCCCCAGGCGTCCTGGTCCCCGATGTCGGCGCTGTAGCTGTACTTGCACTCGTATTGGCCCTTGTAGATACCCGTCGTCAGGAGCTCGACCTCCTGGGGCGCGCCGGTGACCGCGACGGCATTGGCCCAATCGGACGGGGTACACATCTCCTTGTTTCGCACCGCGTCGACGCTCAGCCAATCGAAGATGGTCCCGTTGTAGACGTTGGCGCGCCATTCGCCGCCGCTCGTGGCGGCATACGACGCGGGGTGCGTGAGAACGCCGGTGGCATAAAAGCCGCTGCTCCCGCGAAGAAGCGCGTAGTCGATGTCCACGTCGAGGTTGTTGGTGCTGCCCGTCGTGTGAATCCGAACTTCGGCCTGGTCACCGCCGTTGGTTGCCGGGTCCGCGGTCAAGGTGTACGCGCCGTTTCCGGCCTGAAGTTCCCAGTAGACCTTCCCGCCGCCGACGCCGCCGGCGAGCAGGTTCTGTCCGTCGTAGGTCCACGAGTCGATATCGCCGCTCGCCTTGGTGACGGTGATGGACACGATCCCATTGTCGAGCGTGACGGTGGTCCCGTTGTCCTTTGCGGTGACGCTGGCACCGCCGGGCGTGATGGCGCCGGCCACGTTCTTGGCGCTGCTCGGGCAGGGAGTGAGAGTCATGCCGGGGTAATTCGTGCCTTGTGTGATGAGGGCACAAGGGGACCCGCCGCTCGACGAGCTGCCCGAGCTACCGGACGAACTCCCAGAGCCCCCCGACGATCCACTCGACCCGCCGGAGGAGCTGCCCGCGCCGCCGGAGGAACTTCCCAATCCCGCCGCGCCGCTGGAAGAGCCCCCGGAGCCGCTCGATCCACTGGACGCGTCTCCCGTCCCCCCGGAGCCACTCGATGAGCCCCCGGAGCTCCCCCCGCCGCCGGAGCTGTCCCCCGCGCCGGGGGAGCCGCTCGACGAACTGCCTGTTCCCGGGCCACCCGAAGGACCGCCGCCTGCCTCGGCCCCCGAGCTCCCGCCATCAACCGCGTCCGAGGCCCCCGGCGGCGAGGTCCGACTGACCCCGCATCCACTGACGACCACCGCGACAATCGTCCATTCGACGAGTGTCGAGGTGGCGCTTCGCGCACGCACTTTCATGCCCCTACGTTAGCTTCGACGACACCGCCGCGCCGAGTCGCGCCGACGGCCGGTTCTCGACGGGCGGCGAATCGCTCCAATCCCCGTTCGGAATGAACATCGACGTCGCCACAGGAAAACTAATGTTGTGCTCCCACGACACGCCACGCCAGTTCGAAGGCGGCTCACAGTGCTGGGAGACGGGACGACCGAAGCGCGGGAGTATGTCTTTTGCGAAGACGTTCTGCGGTCGGTGGCGACCTCGCGGTGCCAGACCTGCCCATTCGCGGGCGCACCGGCGCGAGACACTGCCTCCGGGCGCATCGTGGACTGCCGCCGATCCATCCCTCCGATCGCGAACTCGGCGGTTTCGAGTTTTCCGCCCGCGGCGGCGGCGGTCCTCCCGGTAGGCTTGGTGCTCGCACGGCCGGTCGTGTGCGTGGACGGCAGCCTTCCGTGGGAAGCGGTGGCGCGAACGCCTGTTCTCCTGGGGAGTCCGGGCGGGGTACCGGTCCTCGATCGCGAGGGCAAGCTCGTACTCTTCTTGCCGAGGACGACGTTGGCGCTGGCGGGCCGGAGTCGCCTCGCCGGCGGTCCGGTGTCCGTCGCCGACCTGGCCGTGACCGCCCTCGCGGTCCATGAGAGCGCGAGCCTTCGCGACGCTTTTGCCGTCATGGGGAGGCATCGCGTCAGGGAGGTGACCGTGGTGGGCGACGGGGGCCTCGTCGTCGGCCGGCTCCTCGACGTCGACGCGCTGCATTTCGTGGCGCACTTCGCGCGGACCGGGACGCGCCCAGCGCCCGACACGGCGACTTGGCGTTCAGGGCGAGGCGTCGCAGGGTCCTAGCGCGGTGCGCACGTTCGCTTCTAGCGAAGCTCCCATCCACGGAGCCATTGTTGTCCGCGCTTTGGCGCAGTCCCCCCGCCGGCTCGCCGCACGGGCCACCAGAATCGAGGCGTCCTTGCGGTGGAACGACGCGGGAAACGAAGCGAGATGGCGCTCGGCGACGAGAGCGGCGGCGTCCGTGCGACCGGCTCGAGAAAGCGCGACGGCCTCGAGGAAAGACGCGTCATCGGCCCAAGGCGACGAGCTGGCTTCTGCCAAGGCGTGAAACGCGGCTGCCGCTTCGTCGTACTCGCCTTTGCGCAATTTCTCGATGGCGCTCGCGTAGTCGGCGTCGCGGTCGACCGCGGGCATCGCGGGTGGGGCCGGTGGGCGCGGCGCGGTCACGTCCGGGCGCGGGGGACGGGACGTTTTCCGGGTCGCGGACGCGGATGGAAGGAGCGGCGGTGCGATCCATGTCTCGTCGGCCGCGAGGCGTACCGTCGCGCGATCCCCGACCCGCAGCTCCACGACTCCTTCGTCGACGTGAACACGCGACGTGGCCCCGTGTTCTACCGTCACGTCGAACGTCGTGCCTCGAACTTCGATCTCTCCGTCCGGGACGAAGACGAGAAAGCGCTCACTGCTCGACTGATGACGCACGTGCACGCGAATCGTTCCCTCGTCGAGCTTCACCCGCTCGATCCCCTGGCCGCGCGTCTGCGACCAGCGGGCCAACGGGGAGGCGAAGACCGTCCCGGCGAGCGCTTCGGGCGGCGCCGTCGCTTCGGGCAGAGACCGCCCCGCCGCGGCTGGCGCAAGCCGGGGAGCCATCGCCCGTGGCGGTGTGCGGGCCGCGACGAGCAGCCAAGCCGTTAGTCCCACCGCCACGGCGAGGACCGCTGCGGCGGCCATCATGGGCCGCCGGTCGAAGACGGCCGCCGGCGCCCCGAGGGCCGCGTCGCGAAGCAGCCGAGCCTTGAGCCGACGCAGCGGGAGTTCTTCCGGGGCGCGATCGGGAAGGCTTCGGGCGAGCTGCCTGAGAGCCTCGTCTTCGCCGATTTGCGTCCGACAATCGGCGCATGCGCGCACGTGGCGGCGAAAGTCTTCGACGGCCTTCGCGCCCAACCGTCCTTCGCGGTGGGCGTCGATTTCCCAGCGGCGGGGGCAGGGGGCGCCTTTCACTTGGCTGCCCCCTTCCGCAGGGCTTCCTGCAGCTCTTGGCGCGCATGGAACAGGCGAGTCCGCACGGTCGCGGGAGGGATCTCGAGCGCCTTCGCGGCCTCTTCGGTCGAGAGCTGTTCGAGCTCGACCAGGACGAAGACGGCGCGCTTCTTTTCCCCGAGTTTCGCGAGCGCACGTTCGAGCACCGCGAGCTCTTGTGCGTTGCTCGCCTTGCGCTCCGGATCGGCGCTCGGGCGAACCACGACGACGTCCGCGAACGCTTGCAGCATGCGCCGGAAGCGACCGCTCCCTCGCCGATGCCGCAGGGCGAGGCGAACGCCGATGCCGCAAAGCCAGTTTCGGCAGCGCGCGCGCCCGTCGTACGACGGGGCGATCTCCGGGAGCTTCATGAAGGTCGTATGAACGATGTCCTCTGCATGGGCTCCGTCGGGCAGAACGCGCAGTACGGCGCGCCAGACATCCCGGGCGTAGCGGGTGTAAAGCTCGCCGAGCGCGTCCAGATCGCCTGAGGCAACGCCGAGCACGAGCTCCGGGTCGGGCGTCGATCGGCCGCGGACTGCGTGCGGGTATGCGGTCATAGCAGCGCTCCCGATACGCCCAGTCGCAAGCCTCCCGACCACGCGGGGAACGGTGGGAGGGTTTGGGCGCCCGCTGCTCCTCCGATGGGCAATTGGATGTTCGCGGGCCGTGCGAGCATCGATGGAGCAAGGCCCCCGTCCAGTGTGAGCGTGAGCGCCCAGCTCGGGTCGAATGGAATCGAAAGACGGGCCGAAACGTCCAGCCGCAGTGCGGTATCCGTGTCCACGACGGTCTGTCCCTCGCCGCTCGAATCGCTGTCGTACTCCATGTGCATCACGACCAGAGAAGGCTCGAACGCGACGTCGATATCGGGGGCGCCGATATGGAAGCGACGACCGACGCCGACTCCGATGCTCACGTCATTGTACACGTCGCAATCGACGCCCTGCTGGCCCAGACACGCGACGAGAGCCGAGCGAACCGCAATCAACATCAGCCACGGTTCGAGGAAGAGGTCGGCCCTCGCTTCGACGTCGAGCACAGAGAGGCCGGTGGGCGCCGTGAGGCGGATCCCTCCGGAGACGCCCGCCCACAACGCAATTGTCTTCGCGGTGGGTTCGACTGGGGACGTGACGTGGGCGGCCGTTCGACCCGCGCTCGGATGCGCCGCGGAGGGAGCGGCGGTCGGCGCCGGGGCTGCGGGAGGCGCCGGGGGCGGAGGTGCGGCGGCGGAGGCCGACGGAGGAGCCGCGACGGGAGACGCAGCCGGTTCCGCCCCAACGGTGATGAGCAAACCGATCGCGACAGGAGACAGGACGTCGGGTCCCTTTATCGTTCTGGAAGTGCGCCGTCCGTCGGAGGTGGTCGCGACAATCCGAGTGCCCTCTTCCTTCGGCTCGATCGAGATCGTCATCGCCTGACACTCTGCCGCGGATAGCTGCGCGATTTGTCTCCTCAGATTCTCCACCGCTGCGGCCCACTCCGGCGATAGCCCAGCCGGAGCCACGACTTGCGCGCAGGGCTCGTCGGCGCGCGCACGCGCGAGCGGATGGAGCCCTACGGCCATGAGAGCCCCGATGAGCGCGAGGGGCCGGCGGAACATGGGCCACTCCATCCTTGCATATTCGCGCGGCGGAACGCGCGACGGCGCCCGCCCTTCCGTCGCCGCGATTCGAACTGCCTCGCGTTCATCCTCTCCATGTTCCCCGGAGGGCGCCCCGCTGTTCCCCGGAATCTTGGCGCCAGCACGGAAGATTGCGAACCAGCAATGAACGCGGCCCTCGCCACCGGGCAATGGATTGCGCTTGAGCCATTCGTCGTTTGATCCGCTCCGACTCCCCCGGCACGGACTATCTACCGTTGATAGTGGAAATTCATCATTTCACAAGAAATGCCGCGTAAATTTAGCGCTTCCAACCATTTCCTGCGTGCTTCTTGATCGAGGGCGCGCCAAGGAGAAGTGATGCGGATTCGTGCCGGTCTTCCCGTCGTGGCAAGTTTGGTGGTGACGCTGGGTGGAACTCTTTCCGCCTGCAGTTCTCCGTGGGACTACGTCGCTCCGTGGGACGGCGGCGATTTTGGAGACGACGCAGGCCAGGGGCTCGGCTCCGGATCGAGCAGCGGCAGCTCCGAGCTGAGCAATTCGGGCCTCCCGATCGGGATGGCCGGCTCGAGCTCCGGGGGTGAGTCGAGTAGCTCGGGGGCCACCGGTATCGGCGGATCGAGCAGCAGCTCGAGCGGGTCCAGCGTCGTCGGTTTCGGCGGATCGAGCAGCAGCTCGAGCGGGTCCAGCGTCATCGGTGTCGGCGTATCGAGCAGCAGCTCGAGCGGCTCGAGCTCGGGCGGGGGCAGCAGCTCCGGCATGCGGGGGGGGATGGGATCGAGCGGGAGCTCGAGCGGTGGGAGCAGCTCCGGGGGCATGATGGCCACCAGTTGTCCGCCGGCCTCGGGTACGGCACCGACCTGGTCCTCTATTTGGAGCGCGGACGGGTTTTCGACGAGCTGCCACACCTGTCACGGCAGCGCGAGCTCTGCGTCGGCCGCGTACACCTGGCTCAAGGGCCAGGGCTATATCAGCGGGACTTCGTCGACCATTGCCACGCAGGGGGGGTCTCCCTTCAAAATACTCGGTGGCAACATGCCTCCCGGCGGCGCGGGCATCAGCGCAGCGGCGAAGTGTGCGCTGGTCGAGTGGGTCGCTGCCGGGGCCACGAACAACTGAAACGGAGTGGGCCGCGTCGGGGTCGGAGGACCCCTCGACGGGGCTTAAACGGGCAGTCGCTCGGTGGCGCTGACTATCTGAGCGCCCTCGATGGTCAGGTTGCCGCCCGTGTCCATCGTCACCGCGAAGTGGTCGAGCGGGTAGCTGGCCGGCCCGCGCACGACCTCGCCGTTCGCGTCGAACTCGCTTCCGTGGCACGCGCAGAAAATGCCTTGTGACGAGACGCTGCCGTTTGTGCCCATATCGCAGCCGGCGTGTGTGCAGGTCAGCGTCATTGCGTAAACCCCCCCCGCGTCGCGTCCTATACAGGCGGCCGCGTTGCCCGCGACGCGGAGCGACCCGACCGGCAACTGCGAGACGTTTCCGGCCGCGACATTGCCTACCGGAGCCGGCTGGGAGGCGCCCGACGAGCATGCGGCCGTCGTCGTAGCCCCGACGCACACGAGAAACCGCCGCCGCGTCACCCCTCGAATTTCTACGATTCCAAGCATTGCCGACTTCATTGTCACTCGTTCCCCACACGGAGCGTCGCTGTTCTCTCGTCTTCGCGAGATCTCCGTCCAGGGAAGCAAGTTCGACGCCCGCGGTCGACGCCGGACGCGGCCACGCTTGACGGTCCAATATGTCCTATCAAAGTGGACCTACAAAGGAGCCCCGCGCATGCCTCGAAGCAACAAGACCGCACTGATTACGGGCGCCTCGGCCGGGCTCGGGGCCGAGTTCAGCACGCTCTTCGCGCGCGAAGGACACGACGTCGTTCTCGTCGCTCGCAGGCGGGACAAGCTCGAGGAGCGAGCAGGCGAGATTGTCAAAGAGTGCGGCGTCCGCGCGACGGTGTTGGTCGAAGACCTGGCCGACGCGAGCGCGCCCCCGCGGGTCGTCCAAGCCCTCCACGACCGGGGCATCGAAATCGAGTTCCTCGTGAACAACGCAGGCTTCGGCACTTCCGGCCCGTTTTGCGTGCTCGATCCGAAGCGCGAGATGGAGATGATTCAAGTCAACGTCGCCGCTCTCGTCCACCTCACCCGCTTGCTCGTGCCGGCGATGATTACGCGCCGGAGCGGGCGCGTCCTCAACATCGGCTCTACCGCGGGCTTCCAGCCGGGCCCGTTCATGGCGGGTTACTACGCGTCGAAGGCGTTCGTGAACTCGTTCACCGAGGCGCTTTCGTTCGAGCTCCGAGGTACCGGGGTCACCGCCACGGTCGCGTGCCCGGGAGCTACGGCGACGGAGTTCGCAGAGGTCGCGGGCATCGCCGACTCGCGGCTCTTCCGGGCGGGCACGACGGGCGCGCGCGAGGTTGCGGCATATGCCTACCGGGCGATGATGCGCGGCGATCGGCTGGCCATCCCGGGCATCAAGAACAAGGTGGGAGTCCAGGGACTTCGCGTCTCGCCGCGCTCCGCGGTGCTGGCGCTCACGGCCGCGCTCAACCAGAAGGCGTCCGCGTCGGCCCTTCCCGCGGCACCGACCACGCGGTGACGATCAACGGCCTCGCCGCGCGCCCGCTTTCCTGCCGCCTTCTTTCATCCAGGGCAGTTTCGAGAGCCACCCGAGGAAGGCCTCCTCGTACGCGATTCCCAGTTCCAGCGTCGAAAGCTGAAACTCGTCTTCCGGCAACCCCTCGGCTTCGATCCTCCGGTACTCGTCGAGGCGACGCGCGTGCTCCACGCGGGCCTTCTCCAGGTGACGGCGCAGCAGATCGGGGGGCACGTTGCGCCCGAAAAAGACCGTCAGAACGAGCGGCAAGCGCATGATGTCGGGCGCCGGCTCTCCGGCGATCCAGACGGAGAACGCCTGTTTGCCCGCGGTCGTGATGGCGTAGGGAACCTTGTCTCGGGCCCCGGCCCGCTTCTCTGTGACGTACCCCTCGGCCGCGAGAGTCTTGAGCTCGCGGTACACCTGGCTCCGCGTGACGTTCCAGAAGTAGCCGACGGAACCTTCGATGGCCTCGACGAGGTCCCACCCCGTCTTGGGGCCGTCGTGGAGGAAGCCGAGAAGCGAAGCCGCAGTCGCATTGAGCTCGTCGCTTGACATTCTAATGTGGAGGGTCCAAAGAGAGGGGGTCTGACAGTCCACATAGGACTGACGAAGAAAGAGGGTAGCGACAATGACGACACTTGCAAACGAGGTTGTTGCTTCGCCGGTCCGTCGCACGGCGCCGCCGCCGCCGTGGGCGCTCGGTTTTCGCTCGCTGGAGGACGAGATTGTCGAGGCGCGGCCGCTGGCGGTCGAGGGCCTCGTGCCCGAAGAGCTTTCGGGTGTCCTCTATCGAATGGGGCCCGCGCGTCACGACGTATATGGCGATCGGTTCGGCTCCTGGTTCGACGGAGACGGGATGGTTCACGCGCTCTCGATCGCGGGCGGTCGAGTCACGTACCGGAACCGCTTCGTCACGACTTCCGGAAAGGCCGAAGAGGATCGGGCGGGAAGGCGCCTCTACGGGGGGTTCGCGACGCGCGGTCCGAGCGGTCCGTTGTCGCGGTTCGTTCATCGCAACGATCGCAAGAATCCGGCGAACACGAGCGTCGTCTTCCACGCCGGAAAGCTCCTGGCGCTCTGCGAGGCGGGGAGGCCGTACCGGCTGGACCCCGAAACGCTGGCGACCCTCGGAGAGGACGACATGGGCGGGGCGCTTTCGGCGGACGCAACCTATTCGGCCCATCCCAAGATTGATCCCGAGACCGGGGAGATGTGGAACTTCGGCATCACCTACGGCCGGGACGCGCTCCTCCGCCTCTACCGAACCTCGCGCGACGGGCGGACGGAAATTGCCGCAAGCGTGACGCTACCTGTCCCCGCCATGGTTCACGACTTTGCCCTCACGAAGACGAAAGTGGTTCTCGTCATCCCCCCTATCGTGCTCCCGCGGGTGCCGGTCGGCCTCGTTCTCGGACAGCGAAGCTTCGGCGAATCGCTGCGATACCGACCCGACCTCGGGGTGAACCTGGCCATCGTGGATCGAACCACCGGGAAAGCGAGGTGGTCGCGCACCGAGCCCTTCATGATGTTTCATACCGTCCACGCTTGGGACGACGGCGACGACGTGGTCGTCGACCTTTGCGCCTACGCCGACGGGACCATCATGCGGACGATCGAGGACGTGATGGTGGGAAGCGAGCCGCACGCCGCACGCGCCTACGTCGACCGCGTCCGGATTGGGCCCTCCGGGGGCGTCGACCGAACGCGTCTTTCGAGCTGCCCGATCGAATTTCCGCGTGTGGCACCGAGCGCGCTGGGTGGTCGCCATCGGATGGTCTACGGGGTGGCGTGGCCCGACGGACGGCAATTCCTTGCGCAGCCTGCGGCGATCGACACGGCGACGGGCGCGGCGTCTCTCGCGGCGCTCGGTCCGGACGAGTTCGCGGGGGAATGTGTGCCGGTTTCCAAGGCGCGCGCCTCGTCCGAGTCCGACGTCTGGCTGCTCACGCTCGTTCTCGACGGCGCTTCCGGGTCGACCGAGCTACGCGTTCTCGACGGCGCGGACATCGCCGCGCCCCCCGTGGCCAGGGTGCGCCTTCCGCACGTCGTTCCGTTCGGTTTTCACGGGAGCTGGGTTCCAGCAGGGCGCGGGACGTGATTGCGTCGAGATCTCGTTCATCCGCTGGCGAGACGAGGCGCGGGCGTCGAGCGTGTCCCGAGCGACGACGGTGCCTTCAGCTCGCGAGCGAGCTTGAGTGCGGCCGGCAGGTCTTCGGCGATATGGATCATTCCGGCGTGCCGGCGCTCGAAACCCGCCTTGTCGAAAATCGACCGCGGCCGCGGCAGCGGGCCCGCGATGATGACCACTTTCTTTCGCTTCACCAAGCCCTCGACCGCGTTTTCCAGCGCTGCGAAGCCGGTGGCGTCGATGATCGGGACCTTTCCGAGGTGAAGGATCAACGCGTGAAATGCGTCGCTGTGGCTGGCGTGTAGGGCTTCCATGGCATTCTGGGCGGCGCCGAAGAAGAGCGGTCCGTTGATCTCGTAGAAGCTCACGCCGGGCGGCATGTCGATGAGCCGGTGTTCTTCGGTATTGTCCAAAGAGAGCTTGGTCTCCGTAATCGCGGCCATTCGCTGCATGAAGAGGATGGCCGCGAGCACGAAGCCGACCGTCACGGCGACGACCATGTCGAAAAAGACCGTGAGAAGAAAGCAGGTGACCAGGACCAAGACGTCGCTCCGCGGCGCGATTCGGACCATGCCCGTGAAGTGCCGCATTTCGGACATGTTCCAAGCGACGAGCAGCAAAAGCGCCGCCAACGACGCCATCGGTACGTAGGCGACGAGGGGAGCGAGCACGAGAATCGCCAATAGGACCACGACCGAATGCGTCGCGCATGCGATCGGCGAACGCGCGCCGGCGCGGATGTTCGTCGCCGTGCGCGCGAGGGCACCGGTCGCTGCGATCCCTCCGAACATCGGGGCGACGATGTTGCCGATGCCG
>Ga0265316_10002991_pt1 | contig 17286 bp, 16 predicted proteins | sample 4522metaG_FD_202092 | JGI IMG/M metagenome (GOLD analysis project Ga0265316, IMG submission 202092) | Rhizosphere microbial communities from Carex aquatilis grown in University of Washington, Seatle, WA, United States - 4-5-22 metaG | ecosystem: Host-associated > Plants > Roots > Rhizosphere >...
GGCGGCAGACCTGCCATGCCTGTGGTTCGTGGGGACCCTGTGTGCAGACCGTGCATCCCTCACGTGAGATCTGCAACGACGGCCTCGACAACGACTGTGACGGCCTGGTCGATCGCGCCGATCCCGACTGCGCCCACAGTTGTTCCCACAAATGAGGGCTAGGCTACAGCTACTTTTCCGCCAACAATTTGCGCAATAGTCCGAGAGCTTCACTGTGCAATTGACACACGCGCGGCTCGCTCACTTCCAGCATGCCGGCGATCTCGCGGTAAGTGAGATCCTCGATGTAGTGCAACGAAAGCACCATGCGCAGGCGTTCGGGTATCTGTTCCAGGGCCTCAGTCAGGCGGCGCACGGCCTCGGCGCGCAACACGGCCGCGTCGGTGCTTTCAGCCCCGGCCAGGGTGGGTAGGATCGATTCGAGAGGCAGGGGCGGTTCCAGCAAGGCGGCCATGTCGCTCGCCTCTTCCACCTCCACGCCCAGCTCGTTCGCCACTTCTTCAACGGTCGCCTCGCGCCCGAGGTTGCCCGCCAGCTTCTTGCGGGTCTTGACCAGATCGTCGGTGCGGTTGCGCAGTCGGCGCGGCAGGTGGTCGAGCCGGCGCAATTCGTCCAGCATGGCGCCGCGCACGCGATGTTCGGCAAAGGTCGCAAAGGACGCGCCTCGACTGGGATCGAAGCGCCGACCGGCTTCAATCAGGCCAATGGCCCCGGCGGACCACAGATCGTCATAGGCACTGCGCAGGCCCGTGCGCGAGATGAGCCGCCGAGCCATCCGCTCGACCATGGCGCCGAACTGTTCAAGAACAGTGGCGTCGTCCAACACCACCTGGGGTGTGCCGCTTGCGTAACTGGCGATTGCCCTGTGCATGATTGTCGTCCTAGCGCGGGACTTCCGCCTCTCGCATTAAGCGCTGCCACATGACCTTCATCCCGCCTTCCAGAATCTGGGGGGCCGACTCACTGAACAGGCGCTCGGCCACATTGGCCAGCGCGCGACTGGCCGGCGCCATGGGAAAGAGATCGACCACCGGCCTTTGCGCCATCACTGCCCGATGCACATTCTCGTCGCGCGGCACATAGCCCAGATGGCGCAACTTGGCCGTGAGGAATCGGCCGGCGACTGTGGAAAGTTTTTGGAACATGTCCCGCGCCGTCATCTCGTCGACCACCGGGTTGATCACCACGGCGAAGTTGCGAATGCCCGCCTGCTGGGACAGCACCTTGACCACCGCATAGGCGTCGACTAACGATGTCGGCTCGGGGCTCAGAACCAGAACCACCTCTTGCGCCACACCCACGAAGAACAGGACGTTGTCGCCGATCCCGGCACCGGAATCGATGATCACCAAATCAAACTTCTCTTCCAGGGTGTCGAGCGCCGCAATCAGGCGCAGCTTGTCCTTGCGGTCGAGCTCGGTCAGGCGCTGCACGCCCGAGCCAGCGGGCAGGATGTGGATCTTTGGCGCGGCCTGCGCCAGCACTTCGTTCGCAGAAACATTTCCATGCAACAGATCACCGATATGGCGCGCGGGCTTGATGCCAAAGATGATGTCGACGTTGGCCAGCCCGAGGTCAGCGTCGATGAGCAAGACACGCTTGCCCGAACGCGCGGCCAGTGCCGCCAGGTTGGCCGAGATGTTGGTCTTGCCCACGCCGCCCTTGCCGCTGGTGACCGCGATGACCCGCAAGCTCTGCGGCCGAATCTCGGCCGGGGCCACCGGATCCGGGATGGCCGGGCGTCCGACCAGGCGAAGGCGTAGGTTGTCGGCCTGGTCCATGGCTAGTCTCCCTTGCCCAGCACCAGTTCGACCAACAAAGGCGAAGTGGCCGCGTGCAGATCATCGGGCACCCGCTGGCCATTGGTCACGCAAGACACCGGGCAGGTCAGCTCGGCCGCCACCGACAGGAGGCTGGCGGGACCATCGGCCTCGTCCAGTTTGGTGAGGATGAGACGGGACACCCCGCGAGACTTGAAGCGACGGATCACGGCGCGCAGTTCACGCCCACCGGTCGCCGCCGACAGCACCATGTGTTGTTCCGCTTCTGGGGCGGCTTTCAGCAACTGGGCCTGCGCATCCAGCGCCGCGGGATCTGATCGCCCAGCCGTGTCGATGAGGACCAGCTGCGCGCCTGCGCACGCGTCCATGGCTGCACGCAGGCCAGCTTGGTCGCGCGCCAGGTGTGTGGGTACGCCCATGATCTCGCCGTAACGTCCTATGTGTTCACTCGCACCGATGCGATAGGTGTCGACGGTTATCAGGGCCACCTTGAGCTTGCTTTCCAACAGCGCGCGCGCCGCGATCTTGGCAATGGTGGTGGTCTTCCCCACACCTGGTGGTCCCACCAGGGCCATCACGCAGCGACCTTCGCCGTTCCAGGGCGGCAAGGCTGCGGTCAAACGCCGACGCAATCCCTCGCGCAATGAGGCGGCGAGGTCGCGCTCGCTATTCCCGGCGGCTGTGCGTTGGGCATCACGGACCAGCTCATCAACCACGGCCGGCTCACCTCCCCGGTCGACCAGCAGACGAGTGACCGCGACCACGGCCGGCGAGGTTGGATTTGCAGCCCGCGGGGCTGTGTTGCGCGGCTCGGCCTTGCCCGATCGCACCTCGGTGCGTAGCTGGTCAACAATGCGCCGCAAAGCCGAAACCTCGGCCTCCAAATCGATCGATCGCTCCTTTGTGGCGGCCGGAGCCTCACTCGCGCCCGATGCGGTGATCTCGATCTGCTTGCGCCCGAAGAAGCCGCCGACCTCGCGGGTCTGAAGAATGATGGCTTCATCGCCCAGCGCCGATCGTACGGCGTCGAGTGTGCTGCGCGGATCGGGGCCACGGAAGGTTTTCACAATGGCATTCATCTGCTTTCACTCCTCATGCGGCCTTGCTCCAGGGCGACGGCGACAGATTCAGCGTGCCGACCGGCTCGACCTGCGTGCCGGGCACTAGCTCGCGGGCTGTGATGACCCACAGGTCGGGCACAAAGCGGGACGCGAATTCGTAGAGCGGCCGGCGTAGATCGGGCGGGCTGACCAGCACTGTCGGGTGGCCGCCCGCCGCCAGTCCGGAGGCATGCGCCTCCAGGGTGCTGATGAACCGCTTGGCCGTGGCCAGGTCCAGCGCCAACGTCGCTTCGCCATCGGTCTGGCCGAGCGCCTTGCGCAGACTTTCCTCGGCCGTGCGATCCAAGGTCAGAGCGTGCACAGTGCCCTTGGCATCGGCCAGGCGCGATGTGATCTGGCGGGCAAATCGGCGACGCACCTGTTCGACCAGGAACGCGGTGTCCTTGCTGCGCGGGGCGGAATCCCCGACCGCTTCCAGCACGCTGCGGAAGTCGCGAATCGACAGTCCTTCCCGCAGGACTCCGCGCACCACGCGCACCAGCTCGCCCAGGGAGATGGTGTTGGGCACCACATCCTCGACCAGCTTGGGTGCATCCTTCCCACAGTGGGCGAGCAGTTCCTGGATCTCTTGCCGACCCACCAGTTCGTGGGCGTTGTGGCGCAGTACCTCGGACAGCTGGGTGGTGATCACCGACGCCGCGTCCACCACGGTCAGGCCGGCCGCCTCGGCCCGCGATCGATCAGCGGGCAGAACCCACAGCGCGGGCAAACCGAAGGCCGGCTCCTTGGCCGCAATTCCGTCGATGTCGGGCAACTGCGGCGCCTTGCCTGACTGGTCGAGCACCATGAGCCGATCGGCGTAAGCCACACCAATGGCAAGATCCACGCCGCGCAGCTTGATGCGGTACTCGTTGCCGTCGAGGCGCAGATTGTCGCGCAGGTGAACCGCTGGAATGATCACACCGATGTCTCCGGCGATCTGCCGGCGCAGGTTGGTCACCCGACCGGGCAACTCGCCGCCCTTCTCCAAATCGATGAGTCGCAGGAGCCCGTGACCGACTTCCAACTCCAGAGTATCGAAGCCGACCAAATCGCCGATCTTCTCACCTGCGCCGGACTGCGCTTGTGCCGCCGCCTGCTCGGCCTGCGCCTTGGTAACGGACGGGGTCGTGCGACGGCGCGACAGCACGAAGGCCGCGCCGGCCAAGGCGCCGAAAGCCAAAAGCGGCATGCCAGGCAAAAGGCCCAACACCAAGAGCACACCGGACGCGTGCAGGAGGGTGCGCCGGTGACCGAAGATTTGCGCCCCCATTTCCGTGCCGAGGTGTGAACCCGAGCTGGCGCGGGTGACTGTGATACCAGCTGCGGTTGACACCAGCAGGGCCGGCATCTGACTGACCAGCCCGTCGCCAATGGTCAGGATGGTGTAGGTCTCGACCGCCGCCGAGAGCGACATGTGGTCGCGTGCCAGACCGGCCAGCAGGCCGCCCACAATGTTGATGAGCGTAATGATCAGTCCGGCGACCGCGTCCCCGCGCACGAACTTGCTAGCGCCGTCCATGGCGCCGAAGAACTCGATCTCGCGTTCCAGGTTGGCCCGGCGGGTGCGCGCTTCGCGATCGTCAATCACGCCGGCGGCGAGATCGGCATCAATGGACATCTGCTTGCCCGGCAAGGCGTCCAAGGTGAAGCGGGCGGCAACCTCGGCCACGCGACCGGAACCGCGGGTGATGACCACGAAGTTGACCACCAGCAGGATGAGAAAGACCACCGCGCCCACGATGAGGCTGCCGCCCACGGTGAATTGACCAAAGGCCTGGATGATGTGCCCGGCGGCACCGGTGCCTTCCGAACCTTGCAGAAGAATCAGGCGCGTGGTGGCCACGTTCAGGCCCAGCCGGAACAAGGTCACAATCAGCAGCAAGCTGGGAAAGACCGAGAAATCAAGGGGACGGGCCACGCCAAGCGCGACCAGCAACACCAGCAATGAAATGCCGATGCTGATGGCCAAGAGGCCGTCGAGGGCGAAGGGCGGCAGGGGCAGAAGCAGGAGAGCGACCACGCCCAGGACAGCAATCGCGAGCAGGAGATCGCCGCGCGGGGCGGATTCGGTCGCGGGGGCAGCGGGCGCGGCCGCGCTCATGCGGCACCTCGGGCCGCGCGAACCTGCGCGGCGCCGTTACGACCGAGCACGCGATAGACAAAGGCCAGAATCGCAGCCACCGCACGGTAGGTTTCCGCCGGCACCGTGCGCCCGACCTTCACCCGACGGTAGAGCAAACGCGCCAGGGGAATGTCCTCGATGATGGGAATGCCATGCTCGCGGGCCAGCTCGCGCATGATCTCGGCCAGGCGGCCCTTGCCCTTGGCGGTCACACGTGGGGCGGCGTCCTCGCCCGGCCGGTAGCGAATCGCCACCGCGATGTGGGTCGGGTTGACCACCAGGGCATCGGCGCGCGGCACTTCCGTACGGGCGTGGCCCTTGGCCAGCTCGCGATGGCGACGACGGCGGCGCTGGCGAATCATGGGATCGCCCTCTTCCTCGCGAAAGTCACGCTTGGCTTCGTCCTTGGTCATCTTCATCCGCTGGTGGTAGCGATAGCGGGTGATTGCAAGGTCCAGGCCGGCAAGCAGGCCCACTGCCGCCAGAATCTTGACGAATCCGTGGGCCAGAGGGGCAAAGGTGGACTGCAGTTGCGCGGCCGACGACTGGTGCAGCATGCGGGGCAGTGTCAGGAAATCGTCACGGAACCCGCTCCACAGCGCGTACACCAGGGTCACGACCTTGACAGCGGCGAGCAGGAGATCGACCAGCATCTCCTTCTTGAACAGACGACCCATCCGGCCAGCGCTGAAGACACGCGAAAAATCCGGCAATGCCAGGTGCGCCCAAGTGCCGAGGCGGGTCTGCGCGGCCAGGGCGACCACGGCACCCAGGGAAACCGCGGCTGTCACCGCCAGGGTGAGCAGCAGGGGACGCGACAAGAGGGGAATCAGGCGTCCGGGTTTGGCCTGAGCCAGGCCGTCGGCCGCCGCCCACATCAGGTTCACCAGGGCGTCGCGCAGCCCCGGTCCGACGGCGGTCAGCGCGGCCAGCCCGGCCAAGAGTGCAGCCCAGGTGGCCACATCGCGGCTGATCGCGATGTTGCCTTCTTCCCGGGCCTGCTGCAGCCGGCGGTTACTGGCTTGTTCTGTCTGGTCTTCCTTCTGGGTATCGGCCATGGCGCCAGTTCCCTAGTGGCCGGCCAGGGCCAAGTGCGCGGCCTCGGACGCCATCCGGGCTGCGGACGGTGCGACCAGGTAGAGCGCCGCAACCCCCGCCAGCAGAGCGACAGCGAACCCAAGATTGGAGAGTCCGAGTTGCGGCATGGTGCGATTGAGCAGGCCGAGCGACATGTGTCCAAAGGTCACGGCGGCGAGCACCGGAAAGGCCATTCGTATGGCCAAGGCGATTGAGCCCGCGGCCTGACCCACCACACGCGCCGCCAGATCGCCGAGGCTGACCGGCGAGCCGGGTGGCATCTCGACCAGCGACCGGCATAGCCAGGCCACGGCTTCGCGGTGGATGCCACCGGCCACGGCAAGCCCGAGCGCCAAGAGTAACAACACCTGCGAGACTGCAGGCGAGTCAGAGCCGTGTATCGGATCGTACGTTGCGGCGAGGCTGAGCCCCATGGCCATGGCGATGGCCGATCCGGCCGCTGCGGCGGCGTCGAGCGCCAGGCGCGCGGCCAGTCCAGCGGTCAGGCCGAGCAGGGCTTCGGACAAAGCCGCCACCACGATACGGTCGGCGTGGTCCCAGGCGGCAAAGGACGGCGCGCCTGCGCCGAGAAACGCTGCCACCGACACCGCGACAGCCGCTGCCCCACGCACGCGCGCAGGAACCGCAGGCAGGCCAAAAAGCGGCATCAGGGCGAACAGGCAAGAACAACGAATCACCACCAAGACGAAGGCGGCGGCCAGGGGCAGAAGGGTGAACACCAGTTTACCTCACGGGTGCTGCGACATGCGTTCGAGCGCGCTGGCCACGAACTGGGCCATGCGCTCGACCGCCCAGCCGCCAGCGAACCAGGCCACGGCCACCGCAGCCACCAGGCGGGGCAGAAAGCCCACCGCCGGATCGTTGATCTGGGTCGCCGCCTGCAGAATCCCCATCACCAGGCCCACCATCAACAGCACGCCCACAAAGGGGCCTCCCACCGTGGCCAACATGGCGAAACCCTCGCGCAGCAAGGCCGAAGGCAGGTCCATCGACATCAAAAACTCCGAATCAGTGAAGAGACCACCAGATGCCAGCCCCCCGCCAGGAGGAACACCCCGAGCTTGAGCGGCAGCGCGACCATGGTCGGCGGCACCATCATCATGCCGAGCGACATGAGAACGAAGGCCACCAGCAAATCGATGAGCAGCATGGGCACGAAGATGAACAGGCCCATACGAAAGGCGGTGCCCAGCTCGGACACCATGAAGGCAGGCACCAACACGGTAAACGGTATCGCTTCACCCCGCGCCGGCCGCCCCGCCCCCGAAACCTCGAAGAACAGGCGCAGTTCTTCCTCGCGCGTCTGCTTCAGCATCCACTCGGCCAGGGGCGCCTCGGCCCGCTGCAGAGCCTCAGCCACCGAGATCTTGTCCTCCATGAGCGGCTGCACCGCCTGCGTGTGCACCCGGCTGACCGTGGGCCCCATGATGAAGAGCGAGAGAAAGAGCGACAATCCGATCAACACCTGGTTGGGCGGCAACTGCGGTGTGCCGAGCGCCTGGCGCAGGAACGACAGCACAATCACGATGCGGGCGAACGAAGTGACCGACAGGACCAGCGCCATGCCAAAGGACAGCGCGGTCAGGATGAGGAAAATCTTTACTGCGGAGGAACCGCCGCCGGCCAGGGCCAGCTCGTTGCTGGCGCCAACCGCCTTCGACAGAAGCTGGGTCGTGGTCGGGGCGTTCATGAAACCTTGCCTGAGAGCCCCTGGGCCAGCTTGTCTCGCAGTTCCTGGTCCTCGTAGCTTTCGTCGAGCAACTCGCGGAAAGCGGCCACGTCGCGCGACGAGGATTGCTTGGGCCGCAGTCGAAACAAGCGACTGAGCACGCCGACTTCACCATCGGGCTCAGGCGCAGCCGCGGATTCCGATGGCGCTGCGAACTTTTCAGGCTGTCCACGCAGAGGCGGTGGGCTTCCCATCACCGCCGCAATCGGCGACTCGATTTCGCCGCCCACCGGGCCGAGCAGAGCAATGCCTGCCTCGCTGGCCCCAAGAACCATGATCTGCCCGTTGACCCGCGCCACCAGCAGGGCACGCTTCGGCCCGATGGCCGCGGTTTCCAGGATCTCGATGAGATTCTGCCGACGCGCTCGCTTGCGCGTGAGGGCCAACACGCCGCCGCCCAGTCCCAAGAGCACCACCACGGCCAGCACCCACGATGAAGCAAGATGATGGCCTTCGGCCGGGGCGGGTGGAGGTGAGGCGGCAGCCGCCGGGTCGGCAACGACGGGTGGAGGTGTCAGCACCTCTGCCCGTGCCGACTTTTCGGATGCCTTGGCCGTGCCCTTGCTTCTGGGTGGTTCCATGGTCTTGGCCAGCGCCAGCGTCGGTTGAGCCGCATCGGGCGCGATTCGCTCGTCAGATCCGGTGGCCTTGGCGTGGGCAGACGCTACGACCGCAGGGGCGACCGGCGAGTCCGCGGCCTTGCGGTCTGACTGGTCTTGCACCGAGGGCTTGGCCTCGGGATTCTCGTCCTCCTCGCCCTCTGACTTGGCCGCGAAGGGCATCTCGGCGGGCAGGGTCAGCGCGGCTTGCAGCAGTTCCTGCGAGGCGCCGCGGTGGGGGGCCTTGACCTCGCGCTGCCGCCCGGGAGCGCGTGGCTCTGGTTCGTCGACGGCGGCAGCGATGCCCGCATTCGAGCCGCAGGAGAATTGCACCCGAAACCCCGTGGGCAGGGCCCGCACCGCCGCGGGTTCGTGGCAACGCACGCCCGGATCGATCGGGATCTCCAGCTTGGTGTAGCGCGGGCGCGTGCGCGCCACCACGGGATGGTCGCCGTTCTCGAACACATCCTGGGCCGGGGTGGCGTCGTTGACAAAAAGATAGACCAGCCGATGGCCGGACATGGGCCGGACCGCGTGGGCGGGCATCGGCTCTGAAGTGGCCACCTCGATGGTCAAGTTGTTGTCGCGGTTCTCGCTGGTTACACCGGTGACCGTGACGGCGGCAAGCGGAAGCAAAGCCAATGTGGTCAACATGATGGGATCCTCCTCAACGCAGGCGTGCGATTCGTTCCGACGGGCTGACGATGTCGCTGATGCGAATGCCGAATTTGTCGTTGACCACCACGGCTTCACCGCGTGCCACCAGGCGGCCATTGATCAGAATGTCGAGCGCCTCGCCCGCGATCTTGTCGAGCTCGATGACCGAGCCGGGGCTGAGGTTGAGCAGGTCCTGGATCGACATGCGCGCGCGGCCCAGCTCCACGGAAAGATCGAGGGGCACGTCGAGCAGCAGATCAAGACGCCTTCCTTGCGCTCCAGCATCGGGGGTATTCAGGTTCTCCTCGGCCATTGGTTTCCTCTCACTCGAACTAGGCGGCCACCTGGGTCAGGGGTTGCGGCGCTGGACGCGCCGGCCGGGCCACCGGGGCCGGGGCCGGGGCCGCGACGGCGTGGACCATGGTCTTGAGCACCTCGACCGCGATTCCGCCGCCCACCACCTTGGGCATGGCGGTCATCTTGGGTCGCTCCTGCACCAGCACCGGCAGGGGCGATCCCTCGCTGGTGTTGAGCGTGACCACATCGCCGATCTTCAGACCGAGCAGGTCAGCCAGGCGCAGGTGGTAGCGCCCGACCTCGACCCGCAGCTCGACCTCGACCAATTCCAGCTCGCGCGCCAGGGCCTGTCCGAAGCGCACGTCGCGCTGACCGCCCAGGCGGGGCGGCGAGCTCAACAATTTCTTGGCCGCCTCCACCGCTGCATAGGGAATCGCCAGCATCAGGCGGCCTTCGATCGGGCCCGTGACTTCAAAGGTGCACAGAATCGCAACATCGCTGGGGGTGGCAATGGCGGCCATGCGCGGATCGGACTCGAAACGCAGGACCTGCGGCTTGAACGCCAGCACGCCTTCCCACGAGGTGGCCATGGCCTCGGACAGCATGTTCAAGGCATGACGAAGCACCACCTTGCCTACGTGGGTCAGCTCGGGCCGCGCCTCGTTGGGGTCGGACTTGGCCTTGCGATCACCAAGCGACGCGGCCAGCAGCGAGTGGGCCAGCGGCCCTTCCACGATGACCAGCGCCAGGCCGTGTCCGGCGCCCAGACTCATCACACCGATGGCGTTCTGCCCGTTGAGCAGGCCGTTGATGTCGGCGAACTTCATCAGGCTGGCGGGCGCAGCCGTCACCCGCAATTCCATGCGGGTGCGTCCGGACAGGGTGCGGCCAAAGAGCGAAGCAATGCGGTCATTGATGGAGTCCAGGGTGGGCATCTGGCCGCGGATGATGCGGTCCTGGCTGGTGAGGTCGTAGGGCACCACCGGCCCGTTGGCCTCGCCGGATTCTGCGTCAGGAGGAAGCTGGCCCTCCTGGATCGCCTGCATTAGGGCTTCTATTTCTGTAGGATCGAGTGGAGACGCCATGGCCTGAGCCTTCTTCTGGTTACTGGATGATGAAGTCGGTGATGTACAAAGCGTGAATGCGCCGGCCCCCGACGATCTCGTCGAGTCGTTTCATGAGGGCGGTCTTGGTGCGCTCGATGCCTTCGCTGCCGCGCAGCTCGTCGAGGGTGCGATCAGAGAAGTAGGTGATTACGGAATCGCGGATCTGGGGCAGCCGCGCTTGGACCACTTCCTTGTCGGCTTCGGCGGTGACCTCCATATCGAAGGCCACACGCACATAGCGGTCTTGGTCGATGCCACGAAGTTGGATGACGAAATTGTCTAGCTTGAGGATGGGCCCGGGGGCTCCTTCTCCGGCACGCGGCGCTGCCGGGGCCTCGCCATGTGATCCGGACGCTGCTGCCGGTTCAGCGCTGGGGCTGGCCGGGGGCGCAGCCGCCGACGGCTTCCTAATCGCAATGAACAACACCAGGCCCACCATCGCCACGTTGGTCACCAGCATGATGGGAACCAACTTGTTTCCGCGCGCACCCGGGGCTTTCTTCTCTTCCGCTGCAGCTGGAGCTGCTTCTTCGTTCTGTGCCATGGCCATTCTCCAGCGGATGGTTCAGCAAGCCGCGTGCCTCTTTTGCGACAGCAATCTCGCGGGGTTGCGCGTGTCAGGCGACTGACACGGCCCGAGGCCGCGTCAGGATGATGGCGGCCGAGGCGCTCTCTTGCACTTCAGCCCGTTTAAGATCGACGCCTATTGCGCCGACATAGGAATCATGGCGCCGCGTATAGGCAGGCTGGTGCATTGATGAATTTGACCCGCACTTTCCCCAAGCTCTTCGCGGTGCAATCCATTGAGACCTACGAGCCTGGCATCCTGTCCCGCAAGATTGAAGACATCGCCGTGCGGGCTGTCACTGACAGCAAGGCGATCCAGCGCAGCTTGCCTGACGTGGCCGCGCATGTGCTCGAACTGTGCCAGCTTACCTACACCGACGCGGCTCGGGTCGAAAAGGCGGTCAGCAAGGACCCCTTCATCAGTGGTCAGTTGGTCTCAGTGGCCAACTCCGCCATGTTCGCCCCGCGGATTCCCATCGTTGGTGTGCGCGATGCCGTGGTCCGCCTCGGCCTCGACAACGTGTGCGACATCGTAATGATGATCGTCAGTAACTCGACAATGTACCGGGTCCGGGGTTTCGAGAAAGAGGTCGAGGTCCTGCGCCAGCGGGGCCTGGCGGCTGCACTGGCGGCCCGGGCCATGTCGCGTCTGATGCGCGCTGATCCGGCCGACTACGCCTTTCTTGCCGGGCTGATGCACGACATCGGCGAACTGGTCCTGCTTGAACGGTGCGCGACCCTGGGCGGGGTCACGCCCGAGGTCATGTCCGACGAGAACGAGGGCCCGGTGGTCCGCGCGACCATCGCCCGCCTGCACACTGAACTCGGAGCAGCGGTTTGCCGAATCTGGAAACTGCCGCCCAGTGTGGTGGATTCGACTTTGTTCCATCACAACTGTCACAAGGGCGAAAACCGCTATCTCACCACAGCCTTGGTGGCGGCGGCCGACCGTATCACCGAGCACATGGGCCTGCGCGAGCAGTCCGCGCCGCTCAACCTTGAAGACGCGCTCTTCACTAACCTCAAGCTCACGCCCGACCAGGTGCGCGCCGTGATTGCGGAGACCGAGCGCACCCTGCCCAGTTTGTCCATCGGACACTAGCGACAACCTGTTGCGGGCCGAAGGCCGGCCTGCGGGTTGCGGGTCGCGTGTGCGAGAGCGTGAGCGAGTTCGTGGGCGGCGCGCGAAGGGCGACCCGCGAGTCGCTCACGCCTCCCGCAAACCGGCTACCGCTCACGCACACGCGGGCCGACGGCGCTCGGCTCGCTCTATTCGGCGGGGGCCAGAAATGTGACAGCGGGGAATCCTTGGTCAGGATCGTGACAGCGGCGTAAGCGGTTCCTGGTGGACGCGGGACTGTGGCTGCAAGACCGGACGATTGCTCGGAAAAACCGTTGCGTCTGGATCCTGACAGGGGTCGGCACGCGGCTTGCGAGAGCGTTCCTCCACAAGGAGGCTCCCGTGAAGTCAGCAACAGCCATCATTACTTTCGAAGACCTCAACGTGCCCACCGAAATTACCCCCGAGGTGGAATCATCGAGGCCCACCCTCGACCAGCTCGTGCGCGAAAACGCAGGCTTGCGGCGCGCACTCGCCTCAAGCAGTCAGATGCGCAATCTGGCGTATCGCGATCCACTGACGGACCTGTGGAACCGGCATGTCTTTGAAAGCCGTCTTCTTGAGGAACTGTCGCGGTCGCGCTATCGCGCGGGCTGTTGTCTGTCGGTTGTGGTGGCGGATGTACTGGGCATGACGGCGATCAATGAAATCCACGGGCGCGATGCCGGCGATCGCTGCCTCAAAGGTGTTGCGTGCCTGCTGAGCGAGGCTGTGCGCGAATACGACGTGGTGGCACGCCTGGGCAGTGATGAGTTCGGTCTCTTGCTTCCGGACACCGACGCCCACGGTGCGACGCACGTGCTGTCGCGCGTACGCCGGCTGATTGCCGATGCCAACGGCCGCTGGGGTTTGCCCCTGGGCGTGGGGCTGGGCAGTGCCACCACCCCAGATGGGGAGACCAGTGGCGCCAACCTGCTTCGCTGTGCCGAGGTGGCTTTGCAGTGCGACCAAGAACGCCGCGAGGGGTTGATCTAGACTAGGTTCTTCTGACACCACGCCGGTGCTGTGGGTGTCGGCCGGTCGACACCCTCCCCCGAGTGATCGCGATTCTGTTGGCCCGAACCAGTGGACCGCGGGTTGCATAGTGTCTGCGCAGTGATGTTTGAAGTTGTCCGCTCAAGCGGTGCCGGAAAGGTCGTCTAGGATGGAGCCAGGCGTCGACAGCCAGGTTTACCCGCCGCCCGAAGTGGCGGCGCGCATTCTCATTGTGGATGACGATCCCTCTGTGTTGCAGGCCGTGCGCGGGGTGATTGAGCAGATGGGGCATGAGACCCAGGAAGCCAGCGATGGGGCGCAAGCCATTGCAGCCCTACAGTCGCAAACTTTTGACCTGGTCGTCACGGATTTGCGCATGCCCAATCAGGACGGATTCGCAGTGGTGCGCCGGGCTCGGGAACTGCCCGCCCGCACGCCCGCGGTCGTGCTTACCGCCAGTGCGTCCATCGCCGACTGTGTCGAGGCCATGCAAGCCGGTGCTTTCAATTTTCTGGTCAAGCCGCTCGACCGCGACGAACTGCGCAGGGTGGTATCGAGCGCACTGGCCGCCGCGCGACCGCTGGGCAAGCCGAGCGAGGATCAGCCCGCAGGCGCCGGCCAGCCGCAAGCCGCGCTGATAGGCTCATCGCCAGCCTTGCGGCGCTGCCTCGATTTCGTCGAGAACGTCGCACCCACCGATGCGACGGTGCTCTTGCTCGGCGAGAGCGGCACCGGCAAGGAAGTGGTTGCGCGGCTGATCCATGCATTTTCGCCGCGCGCGTCCGGTGCCTTTGTGGCGGTGGACTGTGCGGCCTTGCCAGAGGCCCTGGCCGAGAGCGAACTGTTTGGTCACGCCCGGGGCGCCTTTTCCAGCAACACCGAGGCCCAGCCCGGCCGCTTCGTCGAAGCGGACGGCGGGACCCTGTTGCTCGACGATGTGACCGCCCTGCCCTTTGTTGTGCAGGGCAAGTTGCTGCGCGTGCTGCAGGATCGGGCGGTCAAGCCCATGGGCGACGCGCGCATTCGCCAGGTGAACGCAAGGGTGCTGGCCGCCACCAATCAGGATCCCGAGGCCCTGGTGCGTGAAGGGAAGTTCCGCGCGGATCTGTTCTTCCGGCTCAACGTGGTGCCCATCACCTTGCCGGCGTTGCGCGAGAGAACCGAAGACATTCCGCGCCTGGCCGAGCATTTTCTCGCCCTGGCCTGTCGACGCACGGGCAAGAACGTTCAGTTTTCCGAGGCCGCGCTGGTGACCCTGCAACTGTACGACTGGCCCGGCAACGTGCGCGAGCTGGAGAACATGGTCGAGCGCCTGGTGATCATGAGCCCGACCGACAGCATCGCGGTCGGCGATCTGCCGAGCCAGGTGCGCACGCCCTCGGCGCGCCTGGCCGCGGTGGCGGCGGCGGCCACGGGAACGCCGGGGGATCACATCGATCTCGCGGCCACCCTGTCGCGCATCGAGGCGACCTTGATCGCGCGGGCCATGAAGGCGGCCAACGGCAACAAGACCCGCGCCGCCGAAGCCCTTGGCCTCAATCGCACCACATTGATCGACAAACTTAAACGAGTGGGTTCCGAACAGCAGGACTAGCCCACAACGTCTGTGAGGGGAAAAATGCCCGTCGTCGTTCGTCCCTCTGCGCTCATGGCTTTGCAGGGTGAGGTGGCGCTGACCCGCGATATGGCCTCCCGGGTGGAAGAAAGCGTTCTTGCGGCCATTGAAAGCAATGGCCTGGAATTGCCCACCATGCCCCTGGTTGCGGCGCGCGCCTTGAGCATGCTGGGCCGCGACGACTTCTCATTCGCGCAGATTGCAGCGCTGATTGAGAGTGATCCCATTGTGGCCGCACGTCTGTTGCGCCTTGCCCGCAGCGCCGCCTTTGCCGGCCTGTCGCGATTCGATTCCGTCCTCACTTGCGTCACGCGACTGGGAGGCGAAGAGCTGCGTCTGTTCTTGGTCGAATCCGCGGTTCACCACGTGTTGGAGTCACGCGACCCGTGCATTGCCCAGATGTGCCGTGATCTGTGGCGGCATTCCCTGGCGGTGGCCATCATCTCGCGCGATCTGGCCGTCGCGATTCGGGCTTTGCACCCGGATGCGGCCTACCTCGGCGGCCTGCTGCATGACCTGGGACGTCCGGTCCTGGCCTCGACCTTGCTCGATGCTGAACAGCGCCTACTCGGCACGCGCACACAGCGCTGGATCATGCCGTCGGCCTGGCTGGCCATCATCTCAGGCAAGCATCGCAGCATCGGTGCCGCGGTCTCCCGCAAGTGGGGGCTGCCCGAGCCTGTGTCACAGGCCATCTGCAACGCGGCCGAATACGATACCGCGGATCGCTTCTCGACCGCCAATGTGGTGCTCCTGGCCGACACGCTGGCCAAGCGCGAGGGGATCTATGTGGGGCCCATCACCGCTGAAGAAATCGAACAACGGCTGTCCATTGGCAAGCAATTGCTGTCGGTCGATGACGCCGTGATTGAGCGCCTGGTCGCGGACCTGGCCGATCGCATCGCCAGCCGGAACAGCTAGTGCCGCCCGTCAGAATTTCTGTCAGGTTTTGGCTGACGATCCATCCCGGCCGGCGGCGTTGCTCCTCGGTCACATAGGGTTAACTATGCTCCCTCGTCGCGCCTTGCCGGCCGGGCGCCTCGTCATCCAAAACATGGCCGATCTTCTGACCGGCGGCACTAGCACTACTGATTGATAGTGCTAGCGAGCCCTGCCGGAACGTCGACACTGCAATCGCTTTGCCTGGTGTCGGAAACCCGACGCTCGGAGTTTGCGGTAAGCGCTGCACCAGCGCAATCCCGCCGGGAATAGAAACCTCGCGAAGTTCCACAATGCCGGCACCGACCTTGCAGCTCAGGCCGGCCATGCCTGTGGCAAGGCGCAATTCCGCGCAATTGTCTCCTGTGACCGTCAATTTGCTGACGGCGGAGTGCTTCAACTCGGGCTTGGGGTGACGCTATGACGACGACTTTGCTTGATTCGGCAATTGAAAGCTTGGCGGCAGCGGTGGTGATGGCTGACACGAGTGATCAGGAATCGGTCGACACAATCCATCGCTGCTTTGAAAAACTGCACGAGGCACTCGCTTCAAGCGGTGCATCGCAAGAACTGGTCACACTCGCCAATGAATGCACTGCTCTGGAAAAGCGGCTCGGCCTGTTCGGGGCGGAGGCCGACGCAGAATCTCTGGTCGCACTCTCGGAGGCGGTTGGGAGATTGCAGGCATTCGCCGCCAACGCCGCCAAGCAATCCGAACACGCGTCACCAGCACCAGGCGCCGCAAGCCCTGCGCCACAGGATTCCGCGCCATCCGCGACACGCAAACGGGTGACCCGCGATGAAGAAACCGTGGACCTGATTGGCGAATTCCTGAGTGAGAGCGAAGAGGGGCTGGGGCGCGCAGACCAGATCCTGATGAACGTCGAGCATGCAGAGCCCAATGCCGAGGCCGTCAATGGCCTGTTTCGTGTGTTTCACACTGTCAAGGGAGTGGCGGGCTTTCTGGATCTCATAGCAATCACCACATTGGCCCACACCACTGAAACCATGCTCAACCGCTGCCGCGAAGGAACACTGAAGTTGTCGGGCAAGCGGCTGGACGTGGTGTTCGATGCCACCGCCATGGTGCGCCGGATGCTGGCCGAGGTACGCACGTGCGTGCAGGAGAGCGTGGCGTTTGCGACCAGCGAAGATCTGGAGGGACTGCTGCAACGCCTGCGCACGTTGACCCAGGATGGGGCCTCCGCCGTCGCGGACGAGCCCGCCGCCGTACCACCGGCGCCACCCGCTGCTGTGGAATCTTCCGCCCCGGCGCAGAAGCTGGCGGTTCCTGCCACCGCCCCGCGTGCCGCGGCCAACGAGGTCGGCCGTCCCGCAGCCACGCCTAGCGAGCCTGGCGCAACCGAGGTGAAAAGCCCGGTGCAGCCAAACGCAACCAAGCCTGCGCCAATTCTGCTCGCACAAAGCCCTGAAGAGCCCAAAGACGCGAATCTTCGGCAAACCATGGACATGACAGCGATGCCCTCCGCTCCCAGCCAAGCGCCGATGGGCGGCACGAAACTGCGCGAAACCGTCAAGGTGGACCTTGAACGGGTGGATAGCCTGGTGGCGATGGTC
>Ga0265316_10002992_pt1 | contig 17280 bp, 15 predicted proteins | sample 4522metaG_FD_202092 | JGI IMG/M metagenome (GOLD analysis project Ga0265316, IMG submission 202092) | Rhizosphere microbial communities from Carex aquatilis grown in University of Washington, Seatle, WA, United States - 4-5-22 metaG | ecosystem: Host-associated > Plants > Roots > Rhizosphere >...
CCGCGTGCCCCTGCCAACTACGTTGGAGCAGATTGTCGCCGACAGCGAGACTGCCATCGCATTCTCCAAATGACGGTCGTCGTCTCAGACACCTTACCCCGGAGCACCCGCCCAAAGTCAGATCGTGTACTATTTGAATATGTACAGCAGAAAGGAGCCGGGCGATGCCCAGAGTTGCGGTTGAAGACAATAGCCGGATGTCGCTGCGGATTCCGGCCGAGGAGAAGGCTATCCTTCTACGGGCGGCGGCGCTGCGGCGTACCGATCTGACGGATTTCGTCCGCCAATACAGCTTGAGCGCTGCCAGGGCAGTGATCCAGGAAGCGGAACACCTGGAACTCTCCGAGCGAGACAGCCTGCGGGTTTTGGCCGTGCTGGAGAACCCGCCCAGGCCGAACGCGAAGCTGCTGGCCGCGGCGAAGTCGCTGCCAAAGCGGAAATGAACATTTCGGCCTGGCACGAGGAGCCGATTAGCAAACGGCATGATTGCGCGGCCTTCGACTGCGGCGAAACGGCGTTGAACGAATTCCTGCGGCGCTACGCCCGTCAGAACCACGAAATGGGCGGCGCAAAGACCTTTCTTGCAATCGACGACGCCGACAACAAAACGATTCTCGGCTACTACAGCCTGAGTCCCGCCTCGATTGCGTATGCCCGCACGCCGGAGCTTGTCCGGCGCGGGCTGGCGCATCATGACGTGCCGGCATTCCGGTTGGCACGCCTGGCGGTGGATCTCAAAGTGCAAGGGCAAGGGCTTGGCGGGCAGCTACTGCTCGAGGCGGGTAAGAGATGTCTACTGGCATCTGCGGAGGTGGGGGGCGTGGCGATACTCATCGATGCCAGGAACGCGAGGGTCGCGGCATGGTATGCAAGCTACGGCGCTATGCCGCTGCTGGATGCTCCGCTTTCCCTTCTGCTGCCGCTGACAACCGTCGAAGCGGCCCTCAAGGCGGCCAGGAAGTAACCTCACCACGTCACCCCGAAAAATAGGAGAACATAGAGATATATGCCAGGACAGACCCGGCAGAGTGATGGCCTGCCCTTCGCTGCTGCTGCACTCCTTCTTTCGACTGTTCTCTTCCAAGGCTGCACGGCCTCCGGTCAACGGAACGGACCCGCAACCGCGCCGCCGCCGCTGGTCACGGTGATGGAGGTCCAGGCGCGCGACGTTCCCATCTTTTCCGACTTCGCCGCGCAAACTTACGCACGCAACATGGTGGACGTACGCAGCCGCGTGACGGGCTATGTGGACCGCTGGCTCTTCCAGCCCGGAGCGGAGGTCGAGGCCGGCCAGGTGCTGTACGTGCTCGATCTGCGGCCGTTTCAGGCTGCTGTGGAGCAGGCGCGCGGCAATTTGCGGCAGAGCGAAGCCGACCTGGATTTCGCGCGCAAACAGGTTTCGCTCTTGCAGGCGCAGGCCAGCCTGGCCTCCGCGCAGGCCAACCTGGTGAAGGCGCAGCAGGACGACGAACGTCTGAAGCCGCTGGTCGCGGCCGACGCCGCTTCGCAGCAGGATCTCGACGCCGCCGTGGCCGCGCTGCGTGCCGCCGAAGAGACCGTGAAGGCCAACCAGGCTAACGTCGAACAAACCGCGCTCTCCACCAAAACCCAGATCGCTTCCACCGAAGGCCGGGTGGAATCGAACCAGGGCGCGCTCCATACTGCCGAGCTGAATCTCGAGTACGGTACCATTCGCGCGCCCATCGCCGGACGCATCGGCGATACGCTGGTCCCGGTGGGAGGGCTGGTGTCGCCCACGGCGGCGCAGCCGCTCTCGACCATCGTTCCGCTCGATCCCATGTGGGTTCGCTTCAAGGTCACGGAATCGGAATACATCGCCTGGACCAAGCGCGGGCAGCAACTGCCGGCCGGGCAACTGACTCTCATTCTCGCCGACGGCTCCGAGTTCCCAGCCAAGGGCCGCGTCACCGACATGCTCAACCAGGTGGACCCGAAGACCGGTACGCTGGAACTCCAGGCCAGCTTCCCCAACGCCCGGCACACCCTGCTGCCCGGCCAGTTCGGCCGCATACGCGTACAGGTGGACGAACGCAAAGACGCCATCGAGATCCCGCAGAAAGCGGTCCAGCAGGTCCAGAGTATGCAGGCTGTATACACGGTGGGCCCGGACAATAAGGCGCTCCTGCGCGCCATCGTCACCGGCAATCGCAGCGGCGAGATGTGGATCGTCGAGCAGGGCCTCAAGCCCGGCGAACGCATCATCGTGGAAGGGCAGTTGAAGGTGCGGCCCGGCGCCACTGTCGAGCCGCAGCCGTATCGCGAGCCGAGGCCGGGGATCTGACGCATGGCGCAATTCTTTATCGATCACCCCGTTTTTGCGATGGTGATCGCCATCATGATGGTGATCCTCGGCGCGGTGGCCATCCCCAGTCTTCCGGTGGCGGCGTATCCGGAAGTGGTGCCGCCGGTGGTGCAGATCACCACCAACTTTCTGGGCGGCAACGCGCAGGACCTCGAGAAAACCGTGGCGCAGCCCATTGAAGAGCAGCTTGTCGGCCTGGACGGCATACTCTACTATCTTTCGAGCAGCGCCAACGACGGCACGCTGAACATTCAGGTGACCTTCAAGCTGGGCACTAACCCGGACATCGCCACCGTGCAGACGCAGAACCGCGTGAGCATCGCCATGCCACGACTGCCTCCTGAGGTGCAGCAGCAGGGCGTGACGGTGAAGAAGGTATCGAGCGCTTTCCTGATGGCCATCAGCCTCGTCTCCACGGACAAGAGCTACGATTCGCTGTTCCTCACCAACTACGCGCAGATCAACCTGGTGAACCAGCTCGGCAATATCGAAGGCGTGGGCGAATCGCGCCTCAGCTCGAACCAGGTTTACTCGATGCGCGTCTGGGTGAATCCGGATAAGATGGCCGAGCTTGGCATCACCGCGAGCGACGTCAGCGCGGCGATCCAGGCGCAGAACCGGCAGAATCCGGCGGGCGCCTTCGGACAACCGCCGGCTGCGGCGGGGACCGACTTCCAGTATTCGGTGAACGCGCCCGGCCGCCTGGTGGACCCGCGGCAGTTCGAGGACATCGTGCTGCGGGCCCAGCCCGACGCCGCCCTGCTGCGCCTGGGCGACATCGGGCACGTGCAACTGGGAGCACAGACCTACACCGGTTTTAATCGCGTGGACGGCCGCGACTCGGGCAACGTGACCGTGTACCTGTCGCCGGGAGCCAACGCCGTCCAGACAGCCGCCCGCGTGCGCCGATACCTGAACCAGATCAAGGCCGGCTTCCCCTCGGGCATGGACTACCTGGTCTCCTACGACTCCACCATGTTCGTGAACGCGGCCATCAAGGACGTAATGACCACGCTCTTCGAAGCCATTGGGCTGGTGATTCTGGTGGTGTTTATTTTCCTGCAGAGCTGGCGCGCCACCTTGATTCCACTGCTCACGGTTCCGGTGGCCGTGGTGGGCACCCTGGCGCTGTTCCCGCTGCTGGGATTTTCCATCAACATCACCAGCATGTTCGGCCTGGTCCTTTCGATCGGCATCGTGGTGGACGATTCCATCGTGGTGGTGGAAGCGGTGCAGCGCCACATCGACGAGGGCCTCGCGCCGCGCGCGGCCACCATCCAGGCGATGAAGGAAGTGCAGGCGCCGGTGACGGCCATCGCCTTCATCCTTGCCGCCGTATTTATCCCGGTGGCGTTTCTGGGCGGCATCAGCGGGCAGATCTACCGCCAGTTCGCGCTCACCATCGCGGCTTCGGTGCTGCTCTCGGCCTTCAACGCCCTCTCGCTCAGCCCCGCGCTGAGCGCCATGATCCTGCGGCCCAAGCGCAAGGCGCGCGGACCGCTGGCCAGCCCCTTCCGCGCGTTCAACCGCGGCTTCGGCTGGGTGACGGGCCGTTATCTGGCTGGCGTCGGCACGCTGATCCGCAAGCCGGCGCTGGCGCTGGTTGGTCTGTTTTGTTTCTGGCTCGCCGCAGGCGCGATCTTCCACCGGATGCCCAACGGCTTCCTCCCGGATGAGGACCAGGGCGCCGTCTTCATTTCCATCCGCCTTCCGGACGGATCGTCGGTGCAGCGTGCCGATGCAGCCACGCGCAAGATCGAGAAGATTGCCGGCGGGATTCCCGGCGTCGCCGGCACGCTGACGCTGGGCGGACTGGACATCGTGACGCGCACCAACAATTCCAATGTCGCCACCATCATTGCGCGGCTCACGCCCTGGGACGAGCGCCATGCCAAAAACATGCAACTGGCGTCGATTCTTGCCGCCATGCAGAAGGAGTTCGGCAAGGTGCCGGAGGCCTTCGCCGCCGCCTTCGGTCTGCCGCCCATCCTGGGCCTCAGCGCCACCGGAGGTTTCCAGTACATGCTGGAGGATCGCCTGGGCGACGATGTGCACACGCTTGCCCAGACCGCCGATCTGGTGGTGGAGGCGGGCCGGCGGCACCCGGAGCTGGGAACCATCCTGAGCACGTTTCGCCCCGACGTTCCGCAATACAAGGTGGACGTGGATCTGGCCAAGGTGCAGACGCTCGGCATTCCCGTCGCCGATGCCTATAAGACGCTGCAGACATTTCTCGGCGGCCTCTATGCGAACGATTTCAATTCGTTCGGGCACACGTGGCAGGTGCTGGTGGAGGCTGAGCCCGAGTTTCGCACCGGGCCCTCCGACGTCAACCGCTTCTATGTGCGCAACACCCAAGGCGACATGGTGCCGCTGGGCACGCTGGCCACGGTTCGGCCTACCACCGGACCGGATGTGATCTACCGTTACAACCGGTTTCGCGCCGTCCAGTTGCTGGGGTCGCCGGCTCCGGGATACAGCAGCGGCCAAGCCTCGGCCGCCATGGAGCAGTTGTCCGCCACCACGCTGCCGGTTGGATACGGCTATGAGTGGACCGGCACCACCTATCAGGAAAAGGAGGCGCAGGGCCACGAAGGAATGATCTTCGGCTTCGCGGCGGTGCTGGTATTTCTCTGTCTCGCGGCCCTGTACGAGAGCTGGTCGATTCCGCTGGCGGTGTTGCTGGCTTTGCCGCTGGGCCTTTTCGGGGCGCTGCTGGCCGTCTGGGCGCGCGACTTTCCCTACGACATGTACACGCAAATCGGAATCGTGACGCTGATCGGGCTGGCCGCCAAGAACGCCATCCTGATCGTCGAGTATGCGCGCATGAGCCACGAGGAAGGCAAGTCCATCGTCGACGCGGCCATGGAGGCGGCGCGGCTGCGGTTGCGGCCCATTCTGATGACTTCCTTCGCGTTCATTCTGGGCGTGGTGCCGCTGGCGCTGGCCATTGGTGCGGGAGCGGCTTCGCGGCGCTCGCTGGGGACGGCGGTTTTCGGCGGCATGAACGCGGCCACGCTGCTGGCGGTGTTCATCGTGCCCGTGCTGTATGTCGTGATCCAGCGAGTCGCGGAACGGAAGAAGTCATGAGGTGCGGCATAGCCACGCTCGCTGTCTTGCTACTGGCCGGTTGTGCCGTCGGGCCCAATTACAAGCGGCCAGCGGTGGCCGTACCGGACCAGTACCGCGCCGCCGCTCCCGATGCCGCTTCGCTCGCCGATAAGAAGTGGTCCGATCTGTTCCAGGACGACGCGCTCCGGCAGCTTGTGGCGACGGCGCTCGAGCAAAACTTCGATCTGGGGATCGCCTCCGAGCGCGTTCTGGAGGCCCGCGCCCAGTTTCGCATTCAGCGCGCGGACCAGTTTCCCAACCTGAGCGCGCAGGCCGGCTTCACCGCGGCCCGCGCGTCGGGAGCCAGTTCGCTCGAATCGTTGCCGCCCGCCACCACGCTACAGGGAAGCTACTGGCAAGCGGGCCTGGCGCTCTCCTGGGAGCTGGACCTGTGGGGCCGCCTGCGGCGCCTTTCCGAATCGGCGCGAGCGCAGTACCTGGCCACCGAAGAAGGGCGGCGGGGCGTGGTGGTGTCGCTCATCGGCGATGTCATGAGCGACTACTTCCTGCTGCGCGAGCGCGATCTGGAACTGGAGATCGCCAGCCACACGCGCGACATTGCGCAGGATAACCTCAGGCTGGTGGGTCTGCGCCATACCCGCGGCGCGGCCACCGGCCTGGACGTGCACCAGGCGGAGCAATTCCTCTATACCGCGACCGCGCAGATGGCCAGCGCGCGCCGCGACATCGCGCAGACCGAGAACGCGCTCAGCCTGCTCGCGGGCAAGGCTCCCGCCGAGATCGTGCGCGGGAAAGCTCTGGCTGAACTGGAACCGCCGGCGCAGGTTCCGCCGGGGCTGCCATCGTCGCTGTTGGAACGCAGGCCGGACGTTCGCCAGGCCGAGCAGAGCCTGATCGCCGCCAACGCGCGCATCGGGGCGGCCAAGGCACTCTACTTCCCGCAGATCACGCTGACCGGTTTTCTGGGTGGCCAGAGCATGGCCCTGGCGATGTTGTTCGACGGGCCGGAGCGGCTGCAGGATATTGCGCCCGCCGCCATCTTGCCGCTTTTCAACGCGGGCAAGATTCGCGCCGGCGTGCGCTTTTCCGAAGCGCAGAAGCGCGAGATGGCGATCGCCTATCAAAAGGCCATCTACACCGGGCTGCGCGAAGTCTCCGACGCTCTGGTGGGCTACACCGGAACGCGCGAGCAGCGCACCCAGCAGGCGCTGCTGGTGGGCGCGCTCCAGGAGAGCACGCGCCTGTCGAACCTGCGCTACAAGGGCGGACTCGACAGCTACTTGCAGGTGCTCGATTCGGAGCGCAATCTGTTCCAGGGCGAGCTGGTCCTAGCGCAACTCCGGCTGGCCGAGATGCAGTCGTTCGTGCAGTTATACCGCGCGCTGGGTGGCGGCTGGCAGTGAGGAGCGCGGCCGCCGGTGCGCTGTTGCTGATCGCCGCCGCGGGATGGGCGCAGAGGGGCCGGTTCCCGGAACCCGAGGACGAAGGCCCCGGCCAAGAACGCGAGGGTCGCGGCATGGTATGCGAGCTACGGCGCTGTGACGCTGCTGGATGCTCCGCTTTCCCTTCTGCTGCCGCTGACCACCGTTGAAGCGGCCCTCAAGGCGGCCAGGAAGTAAGGCTGCGCTGCGCCATAAACGACCGTCTTGGTGGCGCCGGCGCCGGCAGCCGAGTCACAGCCGGTCCAACAGCAAATGCATGCCGCTCCGCGGTCGCCGACCCGGTCGCCGGCCCGAAATTCAGCCAGTACACTTGTCCCTGCCGGATCTCGCGCACCAGCGTTTCTTCACCGCTGGGCGAAGCTTGCTCTTGATTCTAGCCACCAGGCGTCTTTCCGCCGGATCCACCGCGTTGGCATAGACTTCGTTTAGCCGGAGCAACATCGCTTCCCGCCGCTGCCGTTTTAGAAACTCGCCGACTGCCAGCGCGAAGAGCCGGCTTCGGCTCACCTTCATCAGCTGTGCGGTCTCGTCCGCTTCCCGCAGCAGCCCGTCGTTGATTGAGATGGCGATCTTCATGTACTACCAGGAATCATACCTGGGTTCCGGCCACCTCCCATGCATCCGAGCGACGGGACCGCGGCCGGAGGTTCGTTATAGTAAAAAATGGTGAACGCGAGGACCGATGGCGAAACCGACGAGCCAGGAGCGCCGTAAGCAGATACTCAAACAGCGCCGGGCCGAGGAACAACGGGAAGCCGATCGGCAAGATTTGGAGTTCACTGTCCGAGTGGCGCTCCAGGCCCATAACAGGGGCGATGCGCCGGCCGCCGATCGCTTGTTGAAGAAGGCACTGCTTCTCGATCCGGATCATGTGGACGCGCTCACCCTGCTGGCCAAAATCCACGACGACGCCGGCCATCATGCCGAAGCGCTGGCGTACCTTCGCCGGCTGCGGAAGCTCACAGACGATCCTGGCGTGCTCTACAACATCGGCGTGGTTTCTCGCCACATGGGGCAGCCAAAGAACGCCGTCGATGCCATGCGCGAGTTTCTGTGCGCGACCGAGACGCTGCGCGAGCCGAACTGGCAGACGCTGCGCGAATCGGCGGAGGCGCTCTGCCGGAATGCCCGGTTCCGGACACCACCCGAGAAACCGGCGCCGCCCCCGCCTAAGCCGCCGGCCGCCGAGCCTGCGCGACCTACGCAGGAGAAGCCTCCCGAGGCGGCGCGCGTCGCCACCCAGTTTCTTCCGGCCCCTCCGCCGGGTTTTGCGAATCCGGGAACCGTGGCCGATTATTTTCTGCGCCGGCAATGGATCGAGCTGCGGATGGCTCAGAATTTCGAGGACCTGCTCTGCCTGCCGTCGCTCCAGGGCGTTGATTCCTACGTGTTCCAGCAGGAGACCGTGCGCCGGGTGCTGCGGCATCTGAAAGGACGGGCGCTACTGGCCGACGAGGTCGGCTTGGGCAAGACCATCGAGGCCTGCCTGGTTCTGAAGGAGTACTGGATGCGCGGCCTGGTGCGCAAAGCGCTGGTGCTCACGCCGCCATCGCTGGTCTCGCAATGGAAGGGCGAGCTGATCGAAAAGTTCGGTCTGCTCCCCGCCTCGCCCGATAGCGCGGAAGCGCGCCGCGACCCGCAGCAGTTCTGGAAGGATGCGCCGCTGGTGGTGGCCTCCATCGCCATGGTCCGTCTCGACCCTCACGCGGGCGCCCTCGCCGCCGCGCCCTGGGACATGGTGATCGTGGATGAAGCCCATTGCCTCAAGAACCGCAACAGCCTGAACTGGCGCCTGGTGGATTCGCTGCAGAAGAGGTTCATCCTGATGCTGACGGCCACGCCGGTGGAAAACAACCTGGTGGAATTGTACAACCTGATCACGCTGCTCAAGCCCGGTCTGCTGGCCACGGAAGCCGAATTCCGCAAGACCTACATGACTCCGGGCAAGCCGAAGGCGCCCAGGCAGCCCGAACAGTTGCGCACCCTGTTGGGCGACGTGATGATCCGCAACACGCGCGCCGCGGCCGACGTGCAACTGCCGCGCCGCATCGCCGCCAGCGTTCCGGTTGCGCCGTCGAAAGCAGAGGCGCAAGTTTACGACATGGTGTCGCATTTCGTCGCCCAGCGTTACCGGCCGGCCGAGGGACGGCGGGCGCCGCCGATGGCGCTCGATTTGATGCAGCGGCAGGCCGGCAGCAGTCCGCAGGCGATCGGCCGTTCCGTGGCGCGCGCTTTGAGCGAGGGGCGCTGGGTGCAGGCGGAAGACCGCCAGGAACTGGAGGCCATCCTGGACCTGGCCTCCGGCATCGAGGAAAGCGGCAAGGGCGCGCAGCTGGGACGCATGCTATCCGCCCACCCGGGCAAAGCCGTGGTCTTCACTGAATTCGTGCCCACGCTGGATCACCTGGCGCGCGTCTGCGAGCAGCACGGCATCTCCTATTCGCTCTTCAGCGGCGACTTCTCGCGCGCGGAAAAGGATGCCGCCATCGCGCTGTTCCGCGACCAGGCGCGTGTGCTGCTCTCCACAGGTGCGGGCGGGGAGGGGCGTAACCTCCAGTTCGCCGATACCATCGTGAACTTCGACCTGCCATGGAATCCCATGCGCATCGAGCAGCGCGTGGGCCGCGTGCACCGCATCGGTCAGAGCCGGGACGTCTTCGTTTTCAATTTCTACCAGGAAGGCACCGTCGAAGAGCAGCTTCTGCGCGTGCTGCACGACAAGATCAACATGTTCGAACTGGTGGTGGGCGAGATGGATGCCATCCTCGGGACGCTCGATGAGGGCCGGGACTTCGCCGAAATTGTGATGGACCTGTGGGTGTCGGGCCGCCAGTCCGGCGAGGTGGAGCGGGAGTTCGAGGACTTGGCGCAGCGGCTTCTCGAGGCCAAGAAGCGGCATGTCGAGGTTCAGAAGCTGGACGATTCGCTCTTCGCCCACGATTTCGAGGTATAGCCGATGGCGGAGATCCTGGATTGGGCCAAAGATCTGCTCGTCAGCCGCGGGGCGCTGGTCGAGACGGAAGAAGCCGGAGCGTTGCGCGCCATGCTCTCGCCGGAAATCGCTCGAGCGCTGGGCGCGAGCGAGTGGCTCTCGCTGCGGTTCGGCGCCGGCGCGGGCTCGGATGACGACGGCGAATGGTTGGAGCGTCTCGGCCATCTGTTGGCGCCGGATGCGCGCGTAATCGGCGCCCGGCTGCGCCGTCCAAGGCAAGCGCCGGCGGTCGATGCCGGTTCGGTGCTGGACCGCGAACTGGGCGTTCAAAACGGCATTTACCGCTTGCTGGACGACCGTCCGGAGATGGCGCGCCATTACTTCTTCAACTTCCAGTACACCATTGAATCCGACGAGACCAGTCTGGGCGCGTGGACAGTCTGCCTGAACCCATCCGCCCGTTCCCTGGTCCACCAGCCGGAATCGCTGCTGAAGGCGGTGCGCGACAATCTGGAGGAAGATCCCGAGTTTGCCATTCCGCGCGAGGAGCTGGCGCAGCTCTTTCCGATGGCGCTGCGGGCCGCCCAGCCGGAAATTCGCCGCCTCGCGGCGAGCATCGAACAGAGCGCCAACCGCCGCCTGGCGCGCGATACCGAGCGCATCGACGCTTATTATCGGGACCTGCTGCGCCAGATTGAAAAGCGGATGTCACGCCGCACAGCGGATGCGCAGGCGGCCGAGAAAGAGCGCAGCCGCGCCGCTGCCACCCAACTGGACCGCGCCGCCAAATTGGACGACCTGGCACGCAAGTATTCCCTGCGGATCCGCATCGAGCCGGGCGACGTTCTGGTGGTGCCGCTACCGGTGCTGGAGATCTCCGCGAGGCTCATTCGCAAGAAAGCGGAGCGGGTGGCGAAGCTGCACTGGAATCCCGCCCTCGGCGCGCTCGAATCGCCGTGGTGCGAAAGCTGTTTCGGCCGGGCGCATCCGCTATTCCTGTGCGACGACCGTGTCCACTGCCTCTGCAAATCCTGCTTGACGGGGTGTCCCAACTGCGGCAAGCAGTTCTGCCGCGCGTGCCAGCCCAAGTGCCGCTGTGGCGCTTCGGGCTGACCTCTCCGCGACCGCGCCACGCTAACGGCGGCTCATATCGTCGAGCGCGGCGATTTCAGCCGCGGCGAGCCGCCACCCGGCTGCGGCGGCGTTTTCCTGCGCCTGGTGGGCATTTTTTGCCCCCGGTATTGGCACCGCGCCTTTGCAGACGATCCAGTTCAGCGCCACCTGGGCCGGAGACTTGCCTTCGTGAGCTTGTCCCACCTCGCGCATCAGCCCGAGGAGCGGCTGGATGGAACTGAGCCTTCCGCTGCGAGCGGTGTATTTGCGCAAGCCCGGCGGGCGGTTCTCCGGTGTGTACTTGCCGGTAAGCAGACCCTTGGCAAGAGGGCTGTAGGCGATCAAAGCGACCCCCAGTTCCCAGCAGGACTGCAGCACGCCATTGCGCTCCACCTTGCGGTTCAGCAAATGATACTCCACCTGGTTCGAGGCCAGTGGAATCCCGCGCCGCGAGAGAACTTCGTGGGCCCGCCGCATCTGCCCGGCGCTGTAATTCGATACCCCCACCGATCGCGTCAGCCCTGCTTCCACGGCGTCCGCCAGCGCATTGGCCCATACCGGAATCGGAACCAGAGAGTACGGAAAATGAACTTGGTAAAGATCTACCCGGGCGAGACCCAATCGCGCGAGGCTGGCGCGCAACGCCCGCACCAGCGCGCCCTTGCGCAGCCGGAACGGCAAGGGCGCAAACTTGGTTGCCACTACCACCGGCACGCCGGACCCGGCCGGCGCCATCTCTCTCAGGCACTCGCCCAGCAGCACTTCCGAGCGCCCCTTGCCGTAGAGCTCGGCGGTGTCGAAAAAGTCGATCCCTCCCTCAATGCTCTTGCGCAATGCTTCGTGAATGTCGCGATCGGTGTGGGTGACGCCATAGCTCCACATCGCGCGGTCACCCCATTGCCACGTCCCCAAACCGATGGGCGAGATGCGGATATCTGTTTTGCCAAGCGAAATCGGGTCTTCCATGGCTCCTATTCAGCATACACTCGCAGCGCTGGCGTGCCGGTGCGGCGCTGCGGGCTGGCGCCTCAGACCGTCGCCTTTCGAAGCGAGAAGCAAAGGATCGGCGTAGAATAGGGATGTCATGACCAAGCAAGTGGAGGCCATATAGGAAAATGGAGTGCTCCGTCTGTTGGAGCCGCTGCCGCTTGCCGAACGCGAGCGCGTGACCGTGATGATCGGCATCGGCTCGGACCAGCCTAAACACAGCCACCCGGACGTGGAATTCATCGAGCGGGCCAGGCGCGAACTGGCATCGATGGACTCGATTCCGACGCGCGAAGAAGTGCGCCAGATGCTGTCCAAGGACAAGAGTTCATGGGCCGACTACATCATTGCCGAGCGCGAGGATCGGCTCTGAGTGGATTCCTGCTTTCTGGATTCCAGCGCGGTCGTAAAGCTCTATCATCCAGAGGCCGGTTCGGCAACCATTCAGAGGATCTTCGCGGAACCGGAAAGCCGCATCTTGGTTTCACGCCTCGCCGTGGTTGAGGTTCGACGGTGGCAGCAGCCGAGGGCTTGTCTGTCCTGAATCCCGACCTATCGCTGCCCGCCTGAACCACGTCCCATCCGGCTAGACGTACGCTATCACTTTCGAACACGATCTCGACTGCTTGCGGAGCCGGCCTACTATGTAAAGGTCGGATCCAACCCAGAATCTCAGTGGCCACGGCCATTTCGACCTGGCGGCCTACGAGAACTACCTGTCGGGCAAGCTTCAGGACTACGAATATTAGCGGTTTATCTCGGGTTCTCGATTGTGGACCATGCCGGTATAATATGGATATGAGACTTTTAGCAACTTTTGCCGCCGCCATCGCTTTGCTCTCCGCCGCCGACTCCAGACTCGGCAAACCGCTTGCCGTGAAGGAACCCGTGGCGATCGCGACCCTGCTCGCCACGCCCGCCGATTATGTCGGCAAGACGGTGCAGGTCAAGGGGAAGATCACGGGGGTATGCCAGGAGATGGGTTGCTGGATGTACCTCGCCGACGAGCAGGGCAGGAAGATCCGCATCAAGGTCAACGATGGGGAAATCGTGTTCCCCAAGGATGGCGCCGGCCGGACCGCTACCGCCGAGGGCGTATTCACGAAGCTCGAGATGACGCGCGAGCAGGCCATCGAGGCGGCCCGGGAAGAAGCCAAAGACTCAAAGAAGCCGTTCGACCCGGCTTCGATCAAGACCGTCGACTATCAGATTCAGGGGACCGGCGCGGTGATCCAGTAGCACCCTCCACCGCTATCATAAGGTTGGGAGCGAACCAGCTTGATTCCGGATTGGGCTACGGAGCGCCGCCGAATGGTGGAGGCGCAACTGCGCCGGCGTGGCATCCACGACGAGGGCGTTCTCCGTGCCATGCGGGAGATTCCGCGCGAGGAGTTCGTGCCGGCCGAATCGCGATTGGTGGCGTACCAGGACGAACCGATCCACATCGGCCACGGGCAGACGATTTCGCAGCCGTACATGACGGCGCTGATGGCGGAATCGCTCGAGTTGGCCGGCACGGAGAGCGTGCTGGAAGTCGGCGCGGGAAGCGGGTATGCGGCGGCGGTGCTGGGGGCGCTGGCTTCGCGCGTGGTGTCGCTGGAGATCATTCCGGCGCTGGCGCAACTGGCTTCTGAGAACCTGCGGCGGACGGGACGCGGCGCCAATGTGACGGTGGTTTGCGGCGACGGGTCCACGGGGTATGCGGAGGCGGCGCCATTTGATGCGATTTCGGTGGCGGCGGGCGCACCGGAGATCCCGGCGGCACTACTGGAGCAACTGAAAGATCCCGGCCGGCTGGTGATTCCCGTGGGCGATTACGGCGACCAGGAGCTGCGCGTGGTCTCGAAGCAGCATGGGCGCATCGATTACCGGGTAGCGGTGTTGTGCCGGTTCGTTCCTCTGCGCGGCGGAGAGGGGTGGGAATAGATGCGCCTGCGCACGGCGGGAGACAGGCTCAAAGTCGAGCACAGCATCATCGATGGCGTACGCGAAATTCTGGAGGAGTTGCTGGCGGCGAATCCCACCATCCGCTCCGTGATTCCGGGAGTGATCCGGCCGGTGCGCGACGCCAGAGGCAAGGTGAAAGTGCGGGTGACGGTGCCGACGCAAAACGGGTGGAAGGCGATCGCGCTCAGCGCCGGGGCGCGGCAGGAGCTGTTTATCAGCACGGAGTTGCGGAAGGAAGAGCTGGAGGCGGCGCTCCAACGGGCGGGAGCGGTGGTGGCGTGACTCCCAGGTGCAGCGCCACAATGCCGCCGGTGAAGCGTTCGTAACGTACTTCCGCGAAGCCGGCGCGGCGCATCTCATCGGCCAGTTCCTCAGCCGAGGGAAACTTGCGAACGGATTCCGGGAGATACGTGTAGGCATCGCGCGAGCCGGAGAGAGCGCCGCCGATCAGCGGAAGGATGCGACGGGAATAGAAGTGGTAGAGCGCGGCGAAGACGGCGTTGGGCGGTTGCGAGAATTCCAGGATGGCGGCCATGCCGCCGGGGCGAAGCACGCGGCGCATTTCGGTGAGGCCCGCGCGATAGTTCACCAGGTTGCGGAAACCGAAAGCTACGGTCACCAGGTCGAGCGAAGCATCGCGCAGCGGGAGGCGGAGGGCGTCGGCTTCGAACAGCCCCGTAGCGCCTTTCCCCCGCGCGGCGACCAGCATCGGGTGGCAAAAGTCGGAACCGAGGACGTGCGTGGGGCATTCCCGGCCGAGGGCGAGTGTCAGGTCGCCGGTGCCGCAGCAGATATCCAGGACGTGCGCGCCGGGGCGCTCCAGAATCGGCCGCACGCGCCGGACCGTGCGGGCGCGCCAGAGGCGGTCGATATTGAAAGAGAGCACGTGGTTGGCCACGTCGTAGCGGCGCGCCACGCGGGCGAACATGCCGCGCACCCAGGCGGCGGCTTCCCGCTCATTGCGCGAGCCCAGGGGAGCCGCACCCTTCATGAGAGGGCGGACCGGATGGATTCGAGCACCCATTTCTCGTCGATACCCGAAACCACGGCGACCTCGCCGATACGCACGGGCAACACAAAATGGACTTTGCCCCGCACGGTCTTCTTATCGTGCACGAGACGCGCGAGGAGGCTGGCGGCGGGGATGCCGTCGAGCGGCGGGATGGGGCCGTAAAGCCGGAGTAGATCGAGCATCTCAACGGCGTCTTCGGCGGAAAGGTGGCCCGTCATCTGGCTCAGGAAAAGGGCGGCGCGCATGCCGAACGCGACGGCCTCGCCGTGAAGGAAACGGGTGTATCCGGTTTCGGCTTCCAGAGCGTGGCCGAAGGTGTGGCCCAAGTTGAGGATGCGGCGGAGGTCGCCTTCGCGCTCGTCGGCGGAGACCACTTCGCATTTCATCCGAACCGCATCGGCGATGATGCGGTCGAGAGCTTGCGGTTGGCGGGCCAGCACCTCGCGGCTGCGATCGGCGAGAAAGCGGAACAGATCCGGTTCGCGAATGACGCCGGCTTTCACGATTTCGTGGAGGCCGGCGCGGTACTCGCGTTCGGGAAGCGTCGCCAACACCGAGGGATCGATCAACACCGCGATCGGCTGGTGGAAACTGCCAATGAGGTTCTTGCCAGTGACGAGGTTGACGCCGGTCTTGCCGCCGAGCGAGGCGTCGACCTGCGCCAGCAGCGTGGTGGGAACCTGGAGCACCGGAATGCCGCGCATGAAAATGGCGGCGAGGAAACCGGCCATGTCGCCGACAATGCCGCCGCCGAAGGCCACTACGAGGCTGGTGCGGTCGCCCCCGCGGCGAACCATCTCTTCGGCGAGCCGCTCGACCGGCGCGAGCCGCTTATGCTCTTCGCCGCCGGGCAGATGGAGCACTTCGTAAACCACGCCCCCCAGACCGCGCTCGATCGCGTCGCCCTGGTGCCGCCACACATCTTCGGTGGAGATCACGAACAGCTTGCCGGCCTTGGAGGGGATGTATTGAGTCAGGTGCCCGATGACGCCGCGCTCCACGATGGCCGAGTAGCAGCGTTGGGGCGTTTCGACGCGAAAAGAGGGCATACGCAATTTGTACCATGGGAAAAGGGGACAGACGCATTTTCCGCCGAGGAAAATGCGTCTGTCCCCTTTTCTGCCGCCGGCGACGCCCACTGCTATCATCGCAGTAGCGAATGAATCCGGACTTTCTCGTCATTGGAGCCGGAGTGGCCGGGTTGCGCGCCGCCATCGAGCTGGCCGAGGCGGGCCAGGTGCTGGTGGTGGCGAAGGACAGCCTCCGGGAATCCTCCTCCGAATATGCGCAGGGCGGGGTCGCCGTCGCTTTGAGCGATGATGACGAGGTCGAACTGCATGAGCGCGACACGCTGAACGCGGGAGATGGCCTGTGCGACGGCGCGGCGGTGCACGCCCTGGTCGAGGAAGGCCCCGCGGCGATCCAGCAGCTCATCGAATGGGGCGCGGAGTTCGACCGCGAGGGAACCAAGCTGGCATTCACGCGCGAAGGCGCGCACAGCCGCAGCCGGGTGCTGCATGCGCACGGCGATTCGACGGGGCGCGAGATCGCGCGCACGCTGTACCACAAGGCGGCCTCGCTGCCCAACGTGGCGTTTCGCAGCTATGCGGCCGCCATCGATCTACTGCTGGCCGATGGCGTGTGCGGCGCCTCGTTCCACGACGCCAAGACCATGAACGATGTCCCGATCTGCGCGCGCGCGGTCCTGCTGGCCACCGGCGGGCTGGGTAACGTGTTCCTGAACACCACCAACCCCGCCGTAGCCACCGGCGACGGCGTAGCCATGGCGTACCGGGCGGGCGCGGAGATCGGCGATATCGAGTTCGTGCAGTTTCACCCCACCGCGCTGCACGTGGAAGGGGCACCGCGGTTTCTGCTTTCGGAGGCCATGCGCGGCGAAGGCGCGTACCTGCGAAACGCCGACGGTGAGCGGTTCATGGAGCGCTATCACCCGCTGCAGGAACTGGCTCCGCGCGATGTGGTGGCGCGCGCCATTGTGGCCGAGATGAAGCGCACGGGCGCCGCGCACGTGTATCTGGACCTGACGCACCGCGAGGCCGGATTCGTTCGCGGGCGGTTTCCACGCATCTACGAGACGTGCCTGCGGTACGGCGTGGATTTCGAGCGGCAGCCGGCGCCCGTGGCTCCCGCGGCCCACTACGCCATGGGGGGCGTGCGCACGGATCTGTACGGGCGCACCAGCATCCCGCGCCTGTTCGCGGCGGGCGAGGTGGCCTCGACGGGCGTCCACGGTGCCAACCGGCTGGCGAGCAATTCGCTGCTCGAAGGCGTGGTATTCGGGACGCGCGCCGGACGCGCCATGCGGGAAAGCGCGGCGACCCTACAGACGGTCCCCATGCGGGAGCCGGAGGGCTGGTGTGAAACCACGGCGGACGAGACGCAGCGCGTGGCCTGGGAGAAATGCGGCATCGTGCGCGACGGCAAGGGCTTG
>Ga0265316_10002996_pt1 | contig 17269 bp, 9 predicted proteins | sample 4522metaG_FD_202092 | JGI IMG/M metagenome (GOLD analysis project Ga0265316, IMG submission 202092) | Rhizosphere microbial communities from Carex aquatilis grown in University of Washington, Seatle, WA, United States - 4-5-22 metaG | ecosystem: Host-associated > Plants > Roots > Rhizosphere >...
CTGTAACTTATTAAACATAAAGTTATGAAACTCAGACATAAACTCATTTGATAAGCCAATCTATTAGTAATTCATCGACATTAACGAATACCTAGTGTTCAGCTTACATCAACTTTTGCTTTACCTAGTGAGTCCTTGCCTATACTTGACTACTTTGACCTAGTGCTATTGTACTGTACCTACTACTCTTTTTCTTGATATAAGGTCTATACTTATTCATCTTCTTCTCCTGCTTACTGGTCATCTACTCCTAAATCTCCTCCGTCACCATCTAAATTAGGCATATCTATGTAGGACCTTGTTGCCGCCTTTGAAGCATAAGTAAGCCAAGAACTTCCTCAGATTCTCACTTACTTAGTAGTAGACGGTTAAAGAAAGATCTTGTCTATGGCGAGCAGTACTTCGACCAGTGGAGGAAGATCAAGAAAGATGAGTGGGAGTGCTCTAGTAGGCGCTTAAGGTATTCCACTAGCGAGGCAGGCGTGTACGGAGAAAGGGGCTTACTTTATCAAGGCTGACCAGTGTATAGGTGAGTTGGTGCGTGATCACCCTCATAGCTTAACTCTTCGGTAGCTTTCCTTGGTAGACTTATTTATCTAGGAACTTAAGTAAGATTCCTTATCTGTGCAGTCTTAATATGACTAATACTGCAAATTAACACCTAATAATGGATCTAAACAAAAAGAAGCTTGAGAAAGGGGATTTGACCATTCATTTTCTTTCTAATTCTGTAATTATCATTCATTCTTTGAGCATTGACTTGAGAAAAGACTCAAGGTACATTTTATAAGCAAATAGAAGACATTATAACTTCATTGACTAAGTAAAAGACAAAAGTCATACCTCAACTCATGCATCCATAAGTGACCTGCTTAGTACTCATATCGGCCTATTTTACTTATCCCCACCCGGCCTGTACCAAGCCGCCCTACTGCTACTTTCCTACTCTTGCCCTCCTACCTATCATCTCTCGTGGATTAGATGGATTAATGGTCTTTTCTCTTTAATGAATAGGAGTTTCAGTCTAACTCTACTGAAAAAGAAGGAGTACTCTATATATATTCCATTGGATATGGGATTGGCACTAAGGAAAGAAAAGATGAGTAAGCGCGAAACCCGGTTTTATTTGATTTCGAAGTTAGAGATTTACGAGACTTTAAGTAAGTACCATGAGAATAGTCTTAGTGTTTTCAAACATAACAAACTCATACCATGAGCAATATTCAAAACCAGCAGGTAGCTACTGTGAGATTGATTGGAACTCTGTACTGTGTTTAATAACTCCCATCCGTGCTGCCTCTCACGGATGAGTGTTCTGTCTGGTAGGTAAAGGTCTGACTTTCAGTTCTGTTCAGTAGGGAAAAAGCACATCTATCAAAGGGAGGGATGGGTAAAAGCCATCATACTATTGAAATAAACCTCCTAAATACTAGGGCAATCCTTCACTAAACACATACCCTCCTAAATACTAGTTTGATCCTTTACTCAGTCAGTCGGAAGGTTCAAAAGAACGAACCCAACGAAGGCCTCAACCCGCACTCTCTTTATTTCTGTATCTCTTAACTGACTTACTGGAGAGCACTGACTCAAGTGATGAGCTTCATCCATAAATACGTTGAGAGTGCAGAACCTCTGAGTTATATACAGAGGCAGGGGCTTTGGATTGTAAATAGAGTTTCTTCAAGATTGACTATTGGTATAGAAGCGAACTGTCTCGAACTAGATCACTGGCTTTCTTTCCGTCTAGCTCTTTTGACTCCGGAGAATTCAATTTCTTTTGGGTTGAGACTCTACTCTATAGATCGATGTGGGTGAAGACTTGCTAGATAGAAGAGCTTGTGTCACTGACTTGCAAATCTAATTCTTGATTATTTCTCAAAATATCATAAATCCACTTGCTTGGCGTATCAATTGCTCCATCTTGCACTCCTTCTATTTCTAGTCCAACTAGCGAACCTACACATTAAAAGGAAGCCTTTCCAACAATTTCTTGATTTATGGCATCCGGCATTGATTCCTGCCTGCGGGTAGGCTTGGAGTTCAGAATTCCCAAGAAAAACAAATCTTCAGAGGCAGGGAGGTGAGATTTAATGGCAAGCTGAGCTGACAGTGCAAAGGAAGTAAGCTATCCAGCTTTGTAGTATTGCAGGATTAGAAATACCTAACTTGGTATACTTGACTGAAGATGACATGGCAAGTTATGCGAATCATAGGGGCACCTAGAGATATATTATTTAGAAAAGGGACAAATCAAAAGAATGACAAAGAAAATTCACATGCGTGCGTTCCAATAAACTCATTTCTTAGTTTATTCTTTAGCAGCCACAAAGAAAAAGAATGTTTTAGCAAATATTTTTCATGTTCAATAATTCCAATTTCATGAATTTTTTTCAAAGAAAGGATACTTGATTAAATCACAGGTAGGCACCCAGGAGCATAAGCAGAAAAGAGCCAGCACGGAGCCCCTTCATATTACTTCTGGTAGAAAGGACAGTCTTAATTCATAAAAATATGAGGTCTCTCAAAAGAAATGAAAAGGGATAAAGAAATTAAGAGGTTCCCTTCGTCCTGCAAAAGAGTTGTATTTTACATTCCACCCACATCCACTCTTTCAGTTGCTTCTTCCGAAAGAGTAGTGTATATAACAAGTAATGTACTTTGTATAAGAAAAGAGATTCCAGTTGGGAGTTCAAAGCGGGGCACCTGGCTTGTCGTCTGTTCTGTAGTAAGTCATTCATAGGCGCTTTCCTTTTAGTTAGACTTCTCTAACTATATCTCACGTTGGTAGGCTTTTTTCTTTCTCTTGTCCGTGCCTTCTTCAATTCGGACCATTGAAGCCAGCATTGCCAGTGCATCTGCAAACTGATTCTTGGTTCTGGGCATGTAACTGAAGGTGATCTTTTAGAACCGTATTATCAGCTCCTCGAGATATGATCGATACGGGCTTAGGCTCTCTGGTCTTCCAATCTCCGCTTGGCATATAATGAGGGGAGAGTCTCCATCGAGTTCGCTTTCTTCTAACGAAAAAAAGAAGTGGAATAAGGTCAGTCAACACCCAAGAAAAGAAAGGGGAGAGTCTTGTTCAGCCGCTTCAACTTCATCATTTGGGTTTGAAAAATCAACACAATAACCATGAGGCACAGCGAAGTAAGCTTCGTCGGGGTTAATTTCATTGATTGGAGCGTTACTAAAACTCAAAAGAAAATGCAGACTTGGGTGGACGGCACAAGCCCATCAGAAGCATCACTAGACACAGACTCAGACTCGTCATCAGACTCATTGAATCAAACTACTGCAGGGAAGATTAAGAGGGTATTAAGTAAATTTGTGATTGGGAACGAAAAATCTCATGTCATAGCTGATGACCGGTCATTAGTTGTATTAAGCAGGTCATTAGCTGGTACTTTTCTTAGGGGTTAAGAAAACGTGGGACTAGATCTCAAGTCAGTTGTTCTTGCTATATATGTGTGTGCTGATTATCAGACGTTTTTTGTTGTTTCTTTTGAACAAATCAAATCAGAGCCTCTCTACTCTATTGATATTTCAGTTAGATCCATAGCTTCAATTAAATTGCTCCAATCCCCACGAGGATGCTAATCTTGAAGGTTTTCCCATGGCCGAGATCTCCTGCTGTCCATAAAGAGGTGCCGCTGAAAAGCTCATCCGGGCCAACTTGTAAGTTTTACCTGGTAGAATACGTTACAAGTAAGAGCAACTTTGTGTAGTCTGGTCTAAGCCATAGAAATGGGTGAGGTGGTCTAGTCGAGTACGGCATGTTTAGGAGCTAATGTCAAGTGGGTTGAAAGATTTTAGGAGATCGCTTGAGTGAAGATAGGAGGTGCGGGTTCATGAAAAGGGAGGAAAGAGTAATGGTGAAGGATGTGTTCGGGTGCATCAGGTTAGCACTCAAAACTTCCTGGGCTGAACCCCTAGCCTGAAACTCACTCCTCATCTGCCCGTACTCAGTACAAGGAAAAACACTATTTCGGTGATACCTATTTACCTTCCCTTACATACTCCTTTTAGACCTCTAAAAGCTACCTAGGGGAAATGTCTATTCCAAAGAAGAGAGATGCTAGTCCGGATGCTACTAATCCCTGCAGAGTGTTACCTACTGCGGCCTATCTTCCCTGCTTTGAGTACTGCTACTCCTACCTATTCTACCTATGTCTACTATGTGTACGTTGTTATCTACTAGAACTAGTCCTCTAGTAGGGCCCTAGTAATTAATTAGAAGATTTCCTCACTCGGCTGCTAAGACATGATAGTCAAAGCAAATCCATGACATCAACTCACTCATATTCGAAGAGTCAAGTTGCTTATGGAGTCCTCGGCATCATAGAACTCGTTGAACCTTTCACACTTATCTGTCTCTCAGTCTGTCCAGTCAAGTAAGGCAAGTCCAAGAGTCTGCAGTCCCGTTGCAAGAAAAAGAAAAAGAATACGAGGGAGACCTACCGCTTTTGCTCGTTAAGCTATAACGTGCCCTTGGCTTTCCCAATTCTCATTTGGCTTCTGACCCACTCACAACTCAACCAACGCGTAGTACAAAAGAAGAGCTAGTTTGAACTAAGTCGGCTTCTATGTGTGGAAAAGATGGCAGTTGGACCAACGGCTCGGGCTACAACGCATCTTTCTTTTGCTACGTTCTTCTTTTAGGTTTCGTATCAAACTCGACGTATAGTATAGAAGAATCGTCCTTCTCTTTGACTTTATATAGCTACCGTTTACTGGCAAACTCTTCAACAATAAGTCAGGGCCTAGCTTGCTTCTTCGGGGTGCTTCTGGAGATAGCTCAACCCCTTTCAACACTCCAACTATGCAAGATTCAGAGCAATTTGGCGATGCATATGAAAAACCATCTGGCTTAAACACACACAAATGACCACAAAAAGGTGCTCATATTGACCAAGAACTACCTCTTCCCTCTACTGACGTGCCCGAACTCCCACTCATAAATCACGTCGTATATATACATACATTCGGGATATCTTGATGCCGTGGTAGCGAAAGCGTGGGTCGGCTACGTGGAAGGCATAGAGAGGTTGAAGCAACTAATTTCCGCTGCGCGCCTTGCCTTTCTAAAAGTACGCTGTACAGGACTTTCTTCCCCGCATAAGAGTAAGCACTGAAGCAGATGACCGGACCACTTACTAAAAGTAGGATTGGCAACCGGAACCTTATTCTTCTTCTTGACGGAGTATTGCTTTTGAAACTGAATTAAGTACTAAACAAGTCGGATAGAGTCGTCTAAATACGAAATTATTATCCTCGAAGAAAAATAGATGTAAGTTGTCCTCTTTTAGAACTAAACAATATAAATCAGTAGGAAGTAAGGGATCGGCAGATTCATTGGCAAAGAGGAAATCTTGGAAACTGGGACCGAAATACTATGGTCCCTTTTCAGGTTTTTATAAGCCGCGGGTTTGTGTTTTTGCTTCGTATTCCATTATGCTGACGTCGAAATTTATCTCTAATAAACTCTTTGATTCATCTTATCACTCACGTAAAGGTACTGAAGATATGCCTCAACCCCTTATGTCTCAATGTCAAAAAAAGAACTGAAAGTATACAACTTTTGACCTTGTACCGACATCTATCACGTATGGAAGTGAACAGTCAAGCTCTCTTCGTTCTAGTTACAGACCTGCAACCACAAGAAAAGTGTTTAGTTCTATTGGGCTCGACCACAAGTAGTGAAATATACAGCTAGTCTAGGTACAGAACGCAGTCTTACTCATCAGACTCTTGGTAAGCTTCTTTATTCAGGCGAATTCTGCTCTGGATCGGATGTTCGGAGAACCGTTCATTTTATATACTATAAATCGCACGGTCGAGATAATAGAACACATTTCCTAATTCTCCGTTCAAATTAACAGAAGGACGGAAGGGCGAAATGGTCATTTTACAATGAAACGTCTCTTTCTTATTTTTAAGATCCTACGCCTCCTCTCTTCGTCTGTCTCTCTCAGCAACCCTCCGTGCGCGGATCCTACTTTTCACCAATTCTCATCTTTTCACGGCCTACATACGCTAACGCTTACTCATTTGTTTAGCCGAGTCTCGCTTTCTTTCTCCAGTAGGTGGACTAGAAAGAACCGTAGGTAGAACCAGCTCCCAACAACCACCAAGAACAAGGACGAAGTCCAGCCGGATAAGTAGAGAAGGCCATGGAAAGAAAGGGGATGTTAGTTATATCCAGACCATAGACTGCGCTTCAACTTTCAGGGGGAAAGCTCTACTTAGCCTTACGTAGCCTGATGCTCTTAGCCCACCGGCTTACCGAGCTCTACGGCACTTTTATTTCAATGTTAGGCTAGGCTTCTTCTTTCCCGAAGGACCTCTCACTCTCTGGAATGTCCGATTAACTGTGGGTGGTATCGAATGATACAAAGTTGAAAAAGGAGCTAAACGCGAGCACAAGAAATTGCGTACCTGACCTGTTACCTACTCTACCTTCTTTCCCTACTTGCCCTTCTTTCTTCACTTCCTCTCTAGTCTCCCTACCGAGTCATACTCTTATCTGCATGCCATAGACTCATACCGGCCTATCTTACATGCTTTACCCAATAACTGTAAATACGTTGCTTCAACAACTGTCAATTCCAATACGTTGCCCTAGCTCTAGTCCCAATCCATGAAAAGATGCTAGATCTGATAACACTGACTTTTCTCACTTTCCATTTATTGGGTCTAGCTAAGCTAGCTGAACTCTCCTATCATGAGTTAGTGGATATGCATATCTATGAACTAGGGATGCGAGATAGGGAGGCGTAATAGACATATGCTAGGAATAGGTGTTTTGGTCACTCAAGAGCGGCATATGGATAGGCCTATTTATACGGGTAAGCTCGCTCATAGGAATAAGCAGTCACAAGTCAAAGTAAGGGTATACGTAACTCATAGAAGCACGGGATGCTCATAAGAGAAGAGATAGGAAAGACATGCAAAGCATGGTTAAGTCAAGTAGGTCAGATAGGCAAGAAAGAGTAGCAGCAATAGATAATAGGGCTAGTAGGGCTGAGTCAAGAAGTAGTTAACTTGTGTCTATTGCCTTTCCTCTTTATTATGAAATATAGGTACCTGGGATAGGGCACTGGTCTTGTACGATAGGGAATGTAGGTAAGCTGGACTTGAAGCAGCTTAGGTAGTAGTAGTCTTTGCTTAGTAGGCAGGGAGGGGTACACGGCGAATCTAAACGAGTTGAGGTAAGAGTTTCGTTTGAATAGGAGTTCGATGGCTGAGGAAAGTCTAATAGGGCTAGCATTGACAGTTATTAGCAGACGACTAGGCTATTGCTTGGGGCGTAAGTGGTCCTCTTAATGGGGATAGGGTAAGCAAACTGTTTGTTATCATATATGTATTCCTTGATTTCAAAGAAGAGCAGAATAGGAGTTCTTCTAGATTATAGATAGGTACAATTCTTCTACTCCAATCTATACTAGGCAACTCTACTTAGGCGATATGAGTAGGTCTTAGATCAAGGAGAGAAGTTGAGTGTCAAGTAGGTGTCAGCTAGAGAATGGTCCTTTATAGGGAAGGGAGACTAGGTTTATGAGGAAAACTAAGCTAGAATATGACTTTAATGAGTTTATATAGAATCTGAGGAGTGTGTTTATTCAGAAAAGAAAGAATGAGTTGTTCTTAGATCAAATCTAATAGGCATTGTTACTCAGTAAAATACTAGGTATTCGTATAGGCATAGGCTAGGTCATTCCTTCTTACTTTAGGATTCCTTTCTTACTTTGAATTACTAATGTTGAGTAGTAGTTAGGAGTAGGGTGTTACTGGTCTCTTGTCTTCTCTTGCCACTAAGTAACAGACTCGGGGCAACGGATTGGTATTGATGGTGACTTGGGCAAGGAGTTTAATAGGTCTACTGAGTGGATGTATGACTTCTTCCTGCATATTCATATCTATGAGTGGGAGTTGGGTAAAGCAGGTCAGAGCACTAGGTAGGGGAAGCAGCAGGTCACTCTACTAGAGAAAGGGGCTAGTGCATTGGCATAGGAAATGTAGGTACAGCAAGCAGATAACTCTCTACTAGGTCCTATCTATACGGTCTATGACCAGTTCCTTGTAGGATGTAATGAAGATTTTCTTGGTGCTCTAAGAGGTATTAGCAAGCTCCAGACTCCAAAACACTGAAATCGATTTTTCACTCAATAGAGTAGAAGTGCACTTGACAGGACTTCGCTCGAAGGGTGTATAAGCGAAAGTAGTTCTAGAAGAAGAGTGATCCTACTTATTTATTAAAAGCAGTTGGAGTAGAGCTTGCATGTGTTAAGCATATGGAAGACTTAAGGGGGTCCAATATAAGTATGTGTTGAAAGATAGGTTCAATCCCTTCTATAACACTCGATAATTATCCACTTTCACCTTAAGAGTTACATTGAGTTCATGCTCAAGCACTAGAGCGGATAGGAATGGCTAACGATAGATAAACCTGAGGTAAGTAGCTAACTGACTAGTGCTTCCAGGCCAATAGCTGGTTATAGAGCTAGGAGAGCTCTTATGGTTATTACTCGAGGTGCTTAGTCCTAGTTTTTTTAGGATCAAGAGTCAAGGTATCAGAGTGCTCTTTCTTTTCGTGCTACTAGCTCACCTGTACTATCTGAATTCAGGAAGGAGGCTTTGCCAACGGAGAATACAGTAGCTCTTGCTTTCTGCGCTTCCTTCCACATCCCCAGCCTATTCATTTGGCATCTTCGGCAACTACTCCATACTTCTTATACTTATTTCAGTGATGTGTATTTTTCTCTTTGACGCTTCTTACTCTTTTGAAGGAAGCTTCGTACTTTACGTATAAAAAAAATACACTCTATATATAATAATGCAAATCAATCCCTTTTACTGCTTTAGGATAGGACCTCTATGAATAAGCCTGCGAGCAAGTAGTTATTTACCTTGCCTCTGTCTGTCTGTGGTGAATAAGGGTGGGCTGCGCCCCAGTAAGTAAGTACTTGAAGAAAGGTCCCTTCCTTGGGATAGGTAAGGCACGTGAGAAGGCAGGTCTCGCTCTCAGATAGAACAAACCAAAGCAAGCCAGTGATTGAGCGAGGGTATGCATTAGAATCTCCTAAACGAAGCCAGCACGCATGACTGGAATTGAATGAACTTCTACTCCCAAGCCGAATTCTATTCGCTACGCTGCAGCAGTAGAATTTGAATCCTAGGTTGGGGATGGGGATTGTAGGAACGTAGCCGAACCATTAATCGGTGATCGAGTGAATGACTACTGTCGAGCCAAGCCTGGAACTGAACTCCTTGTCTTGTATGCGTACCAGCTCCGGAACGTAGTAGGCCTGTTGCTGGAATGGGACCAACCGCAGGACCACTCCCTCCGATTGAGAATAAGTCTCCCTTTATGTTCATCAGTAGGAGTATCGGGCTTAGTGGATCAGTTCCGACTCACTTTCTTTATAGAAAGAGGCTTTCGGCAGTCATAAGCGTACTTGAACTAAGATCTGGTTGTTCCTGTTATCCTGGAGCTGGCAGTTCCATGGAAAGTGGTGTATATTTTCCCAATTGGATGTCAAATGGACGGGTTTCCTGATTGGACATGCGTAAATGGCTAGCTTTCCGAGTTCTGGCTAGCTAACAGTTATCCACTCCAGTTCTTCCAACTAGGCATTGCATATAGCTTTCCGGGCAGGGAAGTCTTTATATACAGATATGGCCCCATAGTAGGCTCCTCTATCATCCTGGCTTTGAAGATCGATTGGAAGGCAGTTCACTGACTTCTCCGAGTAGGCGGTTGTTCACCCTAGTCAGTGATTTGGGCATTCATAAGCGGCCTTTGCAGCTTCCAAAGACATTCCTTCCTTCCTGTTGGTTGGCTCGCTACATCCTTTCGCTCGCTGGGTGGTTGCCTAGCTTCTAATAAAGAAAGAAACCATGGCATCGAGATTTGCATTTCTGTCTCTGGTTGGCTACCAACCTATTCTATAGGTAGTAGCCGCTTATTCTCAATCCACAACCTATTCTATAGGGTTTGGCAACCTATTCATGAAGCAACTGATTCGCTACAACCTATTCGTGAATGAGAGATACCAACCTATTTGATTTGCATGAGTTAAGCATATACTTTCTGTCCTACTCCAGAGTCCAGATTCTCTATTGCACAAGATGAAGATCCTCAATGAGGTGCTGTATAGCACCCGAGCTACTCCTAGTCACTAGAATGTCATCGACATACACTAACAAAATGGTGATTTCATGAGTGTGACACCGCACAAACAGGGAGGAGTCAAATAACTTATTTGAGCGGGAATAAGAAAGCGCCAGAAAGTACTTTACTTTTTTTCTTTATAAAACGAAACCAAAGACTTTTGAAGCACTTAGTAAGCATACTAATTAAGACCGAGTTGCTTGATTGGGCCTGTCCATTCGCTCTAGGTCATGTCCGTGAGTCTTCATATTTGGTTTCTTTCGCGCTACTTGATACACTACTTTAACTTTTATTGTTTGAAACTTCTTTCTGGCCTGAAAACGAAACAACTTAAACTTACTTAATAAAAAGAAAAATCTACGTTAAGTAGAAATTGAATAAGAGAGAAAGAAGAATTGGATGTCGGCACTTAGAAAAGAGGACTGGCGCGAAGTTCTAGACGTCCTGCAGCTTCTTAAAATTAGATATTTACGCTCCCTGGGTGCTTAGACAGTGGCTTTGCTTAATGCGCTTAGCTTCATTTCGTATAAAGTGAATCAATTGGGTAATGCAACTCTTTATAAGATAAAAGCAAGGGAACCTGAGATGCCCGCAGGGGAAGGCCAAATAGATTGATTTCTCCCAACGGGCTTTGGCTAGAATCATATTGGATCGGTTCTATCATCATGGAAAGCTACTAAAACTTGCCTTGGATCGCTTTCCCCCTTAGACCCCCAAAGAATTGACCCTCGATAGTTAAAGATTATGAAATGGATAATCTCGGAGATTGAAAACTTTATCCAGTATGCTCAAAAGAAGAAAACAAACGTTTTAATACTTGATAAGATATCTTACGCTTTGTAATTCTTTGTGTCAAAGTCACTCGTCAATTACCAGTAAGATTCAATCTGGTGTAGGGATGCGGGTAGGCCCATTGAAAAATAGGACTTACCTCACTAACAACTATATATATGAATGCGATCTTCAGTCCTCTACTTACTCTTGAAACCTGGAATCATCTTTGCTATAACTCCTTTCCTTGCTTATTGTACTGAAGACTGTAAGGAGAGTCAAGAAGCACGAATTCTAGTGTCAATGAGGTTGTTGTTGATACTAGTTCTGAAACTCCACTTAAGGAAAGAAATGCCCTTTGTCGTCTTCTGGCTCTAAGCTGCTACTCGAGGCACACAAAGAATCTGTCTTATTATTCTTGTTGGACTAGGAAGAATAAATCCATTCCCAAGGCTACACGCTACTTTAGAATCGAGTGAGGGCGCTCTCTCTGTGCTATCCCAGACTCCAGGTTTGCCATTACCATTGGGCAGATTAAGCTTACTTTCTTCCTACTTTTCAGAAGTATTGCATTAAAAAGTGTTTGGACCAGGCACGATTTCCTTTCAAAAGGCGTACTTGAACGTAAGGAGTGTCCTTAGACTATTTTCGGCCATTACCTGGCATCCTTACTTGACTCAAGAGAAGGCCCTCTACTGCTGCTTGGCTTACCAGAGTATTTCACTAAGTTTAGGCTGTGTAAGAAGTGAAAGAGGGTTAGGTAAAGAAAAGGGCTTCCTCCATGAAAGAGCTAGGGGTAAAAAACTATCTCACAAAGTAGAGTTCAAGACTAGATCAAAGGCAGAACAAGAAGATAGGGCGAAAAGTGGATAAAAGTAATGGCAGCCAGAGTTAGGAACTATGCGGAGTTGAGCCTTGATAAAGTCCCTTGCCTGCGAAATATGTATGTAGTGGTCGTCCAAGTAAAAATAGGAAGAATGTATGAAAAGGCCGCCAAGGTGAAGCTTCAATTGGCCACTTCCATGTCATGTAAATGCTTTGATCTTCAGGTCTCTCACTGGCTTGACACCGGAAAGGAAGATTCACTCAGCCTACGAAAAGAAGTTCTTAGACTTTCTTCTTTATTTATACCCCCTCTTAGTCACTGAGACTAGTGTCCTTACACACAAACAAGCAACTAGTACTTGAGTAGTTAGAGCTTCTACTTCCTATCAAATATGTGTTCTGCGCCTACCTACAGTCACTCCTTTTCTATTTCCTCAAGCTGGCGCAGTTAAGCGGCGAATCCGTAGAAAGCGCTATTGAAGTGAAGGCTTTGGATGCTAAGAATAAGAGATCATACTTTTGTGAGCTTCTTTTCCTACTTGACTCAATCTTGCTTCTTTGCCCGCCACGGCACTTTCTATTCCCTATGTGGATCTGAAATTGTTTTCTTGCTGCTTTTTGATGTCACTAAGCTGCACCTAGTTTGCTTCTTTGTTGTAGCGTAGTGCCGTAGTTTATTGTTGATTTCCAAAGTATCGATCCTTTATGAATGATTATTAGAGACCTTCCTGAACAGATAGGCGAGCTTCCTTCATAAGCAATACCTCAGGATCTATCTCTTTTTTGTGAGCATACTCCCATAACTCTTTGACCTAGAACCTCCTATTTGATTCATTGTTGGAAGCAACTTTTTGTGTGCAATTAGGTCAATTTTATAGAACTCTATAACTTGGCAACTGAACAATGAATGGCAATTCAATTTCATTTTGGGATGACGTTTGGGCAACCAAAATCACCTTGATGAGAGATTTCCTAGTTCTTGACCACCATTGTAAACAACCATGTATCTCTGCTCTCTCTGGCATTGATAAATCCAGGTATGGTGTCTTGGATTAGTTTATGCTTCCTCTCACTTCCCAAGCACACAAAGAATGGTGTTAGTTTGAAAAGATCTGTTCCAGTCTGCTTTTCCACAACAACGATGATGATCGTCTAATCTAGAGATGGGACCCGGCCAATTTACTATCAAATCGGCCTGCCTATAAAAAGCTGTCCGACCGGGCTCACCTTTATTTCTGAGGAGGATGATTTGGTCCGTTCAAATCCCACCCACTACCAAATTCTTTGATTTGTTAAGTTCAGTTTAATAAATGGAATGTTCCAAATGAATTTACCGTAACTCCCACTTTCATTGCCTCGTCTTCTCCACCTATACTCCCCCTCCCGTTCTCTGTACCTATTAATCTCTCCATGCTTTCGCCTGCCTGACCCGCAAGAGTACCTCTCTTTCGTCAAATCTTGTCAATTCTTTCATCTTGCTATTCTGTTGTTGAAGAAATGTCAACACAAAATTAAGTACTAAACAAGCTTATATCTCTAATGAAGCCTGGATGCTACTTGTATTATATTCATATCGCTAAAGTGCGGCTCATGCATTATTTTAAATAATGCGAAAGAAAAGCATCAGTCCACTTCCTCCCGTTATGCATCTAGGAAAGCGGTAGCTTTTATTGAAAAATTAAAAAACGAGGTGTGGAAGAGGTACCAGTTACGGGGGTGTCAGACACGAAGGGTGGTAATGGAGATAGATCTGGTGAGATTTTTCCATGTTATCCTTTACACGTCCAATGTTTGTGTCACATTTCTTTTATACTATTGTTGTTGTCAAATTGTTGCATTCACAGGAGATGAAGGGAATCAAAGAAGTGGTGATACCTTGTCGGCTCGAGGGCGCAGCCGGAATATGCTGTAGATACTGTGTATGACACCTATATTTATTGTTTTTCTTTGGTATTGCATGCAGGAGATGGTGGAAGGGAATTACGGATGAAAAAAATAAAGAGGGCGAAGGTGCTCCTTCTGGAGGAAATAACGGAGAGAAGACTGCAACGACTGGTTGAAATAAGCTAGTTTTTTGCGATTCAAATAAATATTGAAAATATACTGTTTGTGTGTGCATTGTGTGTGTATACTTGGTGGGCACTTTATGCTGGTTGGTTGTGCATTGTCTGGTTGGTACTGTATACTTGGTTGGTACTGTTTGCTGGTTGTGCATTGTGTTCGTACAGTGGGTTCTGCGTGGTATTGGAATAATTTGCTTGCAGTTTGAATATGTTGCTTATATCAATATGTGTTGTGGCTGTTGTGCATGTGCTTCTCTTTGGTTTTGTTATTGTGATAAGGTGAAACTTATATCTGGAAATATATATAGGTCTGTCTAGTAAGTACAGATCCGATGACGACGATGACTTTGCAGATCGTGGCACCGTTCGTGCGAGTGGTGCGGCTGACCACTTGTATCGCAAACAGGTTAGCCGATTTGCATTGCAGAAGCGTCATACCGTACACCTAGCCGTACACCTAGCCCATCAGTGCAGCAGAAGCAGAAGGGCGCACGCAGCTTGAATGGTAATGGGGTTCCAATGCAACGCAAGGCTCCGACTCGTTGCTACACTCGAAGGCAAACCAAAACACGTAGTTATGTTCCAGTGGTTAAGCTGTTCTCATCTAATGATAGATACTCCTTCGCCAGCTAGTTGACTCAGTCAGAAATGGTAATCATTGGTTATTGTATGTCACATATAGTTTGATCTGCACAGTAGAAAGCTTATTGCTTATTTTCAATTACCTATGTTAATCCTAGGAACCTAAGAGCATTACGTCAATCCTGGTTGGGAATTCAAAACTTCCTTCACTTTATTTTCAACGAAAACTCTTCTTGCAGCATCCAAAGAACCACCTATCATTGTGCGTATCTGTTTTAGAGTTGAGTGATTCCTTTAGTAGAGTGCAACGGGTGATGGCTATGGGCCTTCAAGTAAAGAGTTTGGGATAGAGGAACTTGCTTGAAAAAATAAATTATATACTCGTCTGTCTCTTCCTGTAATTGCAGGTTCACGAAAGAAAGGGGATAGTTGCCGTAGCCTATTCAATCTCACCCGTCAACATTGAATCTTCAGTCAAGTATTGGAAAAGTTCTCAGCTTAACACGATACAGACCTATTTGTTATTTCTTTACTTCGTCGTCGGGATACGTAGCGAGCTGGACATATGAAATCCATGCTTGCTTGAAGCTATATTTCGATATCTTAGTGATTTGTTTGCTTTCCTTGCTAACCACTCAAATCTGTACTTCACTTTCATTCCACTCACTCCTACTTGCTCCATTGCCGACGCGGAGTTGTACTTCTCCCTTCTCAAGCCTTCTCCTACTTCTTAGTGCCTGCACATTTGAACAAATATGAGCACAAGACCCGGTATCTAATACCCAATCTTGGTTAGAAGAAGCGAGATTAACCTCAATAACGTTTATACCTGATGTGGATGGAACATTTCCAGCCGTCGGCGAGGTACTTGTGGCAATTCCTCTTCCAATGCCCCTTGCCCTTACAATAATAGCACTCGGCATCAGAAGCAACCTTTGCCTTAGAAGGGCCCCCAGTCTCTACTGGTGCCCGTCCCTAGAACATCTAAATCCAGAAAGAACTTAAAAGAAAAAGAATTATTAGCTAAGTATTGTCAGTCCATTGAATCCAGTCTTGAATCGCTGTAGAGGCCACAGTGATCGCATTCTTAGAGGAAGAACCGCCAGGTTCTTGTGTTCCTCTCTTTCCACAAGTTCCAGCATACCGTCCACTTCTTCCTCTTTTCAGGTGTAATTAGCGTGTAATGGGATTCCCAGAAGTCGTGAGTGAAGCTTGTCCTTGTGAGAGAAGGTGCTCCACTCTGCAGTCGTGGTAGTCTATTCCTAGTTATATAACTAATCTTTTAAACAACTCCCTTAAGGAGGAATTTCCTAGCCTAGTATATTAAGTAAGGTCTATTATTTGATCTAAATTCTTATTTGAAAGGTGCTTCGGATTGAGAAACTTTCATCCCATTCGATCCAATTGAGATGCCCTGGCTCTGACATGTGTTTTTGAAGTGGAAGAAATAACATGAAACTTATCTTTTTTGGTTTATTATATAATAAATTAAAGGAGAAAGAGTTTTATTACTACATCTGTCTTGTATGCCTAAGTAAATAGATGATCTGTCTTGTATGTCTCATCAGTAAAGAGCTTCCATGCATGCTAAGATTCCTTAATAGATAAATAGGAAATAGTTAGGCTACGCCCTTGTATAAATCTTTTTTTCATGAGATTAGCCATTCCATTTCTTTTATATAGAGATTTGGCTTATTTAAGCAAGCAAATATAGTCTGGTTACAGGAGTATATCGCACGGGGATAAGAAGGGATAGCGCTTCGATCAGCATGGGAGCTCGCTCATCTGGGTCTGATAACGCTAATCCGCTTACTCCGGCTCTGCTGGTGCAATTGGGAATCTCTCTCTCACCTGGCAGTACCTCTTTCATTCCTCTAAATTCTCCCATGTCTGGAAGCGGCAGCAAAGGAATAAAAAAGGGGATAGGCTTAGGAGGTGAAGCGGCTTACCTTCCTTTCATTCCGGCCTGCGACTTCATCTGAATCAGAATAAGAATCTGGATCTTCCTCAGCACTTGGGCTCGGCCACTCATCTGGAGTATGTCACCTGGTCTGGCCTGGCTGATGAAAGATCTCGTTTTTCTTACCATCTTTCTTAAGCCAAAAGAGGAGCTTAGCTCTCATAGGGCTCGGCTACTATAGCTCGAGGCTGTATTTCGTCCATCATAGAATAGAAATCTATAGAGGAGTCGGCTTAAAAGGCGCTTTAGGTCCAATTTATGCTGTTTAGCTCAATGCGCTATCCAGAGATCCAATCATTGGAATTCGCTTTGCTTCCTTTCCGTTCTATTATATAAAAAGTATTCCCCGGTCAAACTGGTCTGGAATCAATCAGTAGTACCTCCCGCGCTTGATTGGCGAAGGAAAACCGGGAATTTGGTGTCATTTCAATATAAACTGCCCAGTCCTCTGTTGGTTTAGATCTACGATCAAGGGTAAATCGCTAAATCAGGATCGGTCTTTCGTTGTTTGCTCTGTGGCAAAAGGTCAAGGCTCATCTGCTCATCGGGAATCGAATTACTTTCTTTCTTTATTTATCTCCTTCCCGAAACGATCGATCCTGATCCAAAGTCTTGATCGATCGAGCTCTCGTTCTCTATCTGGCCGGGTGATAGGTGCTTTCCTTTCTCTTTCTCCTTGTCCTTTTCTTTATCTCCATCTGTTTGTTTTAAGGTTGTCTGGCTTAAAACATCTGCCAGAGCGAGTAATGTTCCCAATCTCATCACAATCTTCCCTTTCTCTCTTCTCCGTATCTGTTTTCTGTCTTTCAAGGGACTCTATCAAGATTGTAGACGGGAGGTGGTTGGTAAGAGATAATTAATTGTTTTGGTGCGGGGTTGGAGTCGTTATAGAGGCTG